>WNEZ01000248.1_pt1 | contig 43391 bp, 33 predicted proteins | sample 5400521 | NCBI WGS metagenome assembly WNEZ01 (sample SAMN13153339, study PRJNA577476) | soil metagenome | isolation source: 120 cm saprolite under Douglas fir tree site 2 hole 1 replicate 1 | place: USA:California | collected 2015-04-18
ACTCTTTCAACCGCTCCGCCATATCGGCTGCTTGGAGCGCGCGAATCATCTCGTCGAGGTCGCCATCAATCACACGATCTAAATTATAGAGCGTTAGTCCGATACGGTGGTCGGTCAGCCGGTTTTGGGGAAAATTGTAGGTGCGAATTTTTTCTTCGCGCCCGCCTGAGCCGATCTGACTCTTGCGCACGGCGCTATATTTTGCCGCTTCCTCCTGCTGCTGCCGTTCTAGCAATCGCGCCCGCAAGATCGATAATGCCTTTTCCTTGTTCTTGAGCTGACTGCGACCGTCCTGGCAACGAACAATCGTTCCGGTTGGAATGTGCATGACTTGGACAGCCGAGTCGGTCGTGTTGACGCCCTGTCCGCCAGGACCGCCGGAGCGGGAAACTTCAATCCGTAAATCTTCCGGCTTCAATTCAACATCCACATCTTCCGCTTCGGGCAAGACTGCGACCGTGGCCGTGGAAGTGTGGATGCGCCCCTGCGCTTCAGTTGCCGGCACCCGCTGAACGCGGTGCACTCCGCTTTCGTAACGCAATTTTCGAAAGACGGATTCGCCCGAAACTTTGAAGATCGCCTCTTTTAACCCGCCCAGCTCCGCCGGGCTCGATTCGAGATCTTCGGTCTTTAATCCGGCCGACTCGGCGTAGCGCTGATACATCCGGTAAAGATCGGCCGCGAAAATCGCGGCTTCGTTTCCGCCAGTGCCGGCGCGAATTTCGACAATCGCGTCGCGGTTTTCGTTTTCGTCCGGCGGCAGCAACGCAATTTGCAATTCGCGCTCGAGCTTAGCCACACGCCTTTCCAAATCCGGAATCTCGTCGTCCGCCATCGCCGCGATCTCAACGTCGCGCGAGGTCGCCAGCTCACGATTGTCGTCGAGCTGCTTGCGCGCCGTTTCGAGTTCGTCCCATTTCGCGAGTACGCCCTTAGTGCTGGCGTGTTCGCGCCTGAGTTCGCCGGCGCGTTTGCGATTCTCGAAAAGACGCGGGTCCGCGATTTCGCGTTCGAGCTGCTCGAAGCGTTCCCGTTTGCGTTGGATGAGAGGATCAAAGTCCATGAGTGTGTAGTGGCGGCTGTGTCAGCCGCGCAAAGAAGGCGCTTGGCACAAGCGCCTCTACAATCAGCTAACCTTTTTTGCCCGAGCGCGCGGCTTTGGTGCTGCCGTAGCGCTTGGCGAATTTTTCGACGCGGCCGGCCGTGTCCACAAATTTCTGTTCGCCGGTGAAAAACGGATGACAAGCGGCGCAAATACCGATTCTAATGTCACGGCGCGTCGAGCGGGTATGATAGACCGCTCCGCACGCGCAAACGATATCTGTCTCGTGATATTCTGGGTGAATGCCTGCTTTCATCGTCAAAAATGAGCGCCGAATGTAACCGCGTGGGCATTTTACGCAAGCGATGAAGCTGAAAGATGAATTGTCGAAACGGTGGCAAGCGATTCTCGCTCAAAAGCGCGACGCGCCCGCAATTTTCAACAGTCGCGGCCGGCTCGTTTTCACATTTCGGGGAATCGACGAACGCGCGCGCGATTTTGAATCAAAGATCGAGAGCTTCGACGCCGGCAGCGTCGTGGCAATCCACATTGGGAATCACGAAGATTGGCCTTCGATCCTGATTGCGTGTTTGCGCCGCGGCGTGGTCGTTCTCCCACTCGAGCAATCGATTAGTGATCAACAGCGGGACGCGGCACTGAAGACTTGCAAGGTGTCCGGCATTGCCGCTGCTGACGTCTCTGCCGGCAGGAATATCGAAATTGTGCCGATGAGCATTTCGGCAGCTACAACTAACTGGGGCAAAAACCGACCGTCGCTTCTAAAGTTAACTTCGGGGACCACGGCCGCACCGCGCGCGATTCGGTTTCGCAGCGAGCAACTCCTGGCCGATTGCGATCAGATCTGCGAGACGATGGGAATCTCCGATGTCGATGTTAACTTCGGCGTCATTCCGGTTTCGCATTCCTACGGTTTCAGCAATCTCTTGACGCCGCTAATCGCGCGCGGCGTGGCAATGGTTTTGAGCCAGGACCGAACCCCGCGCGCTGTTCTTAACGATCTCGCAAAGACGGATGCGACCGTCTTTCCCGGCATGCCGGTCTTCTATCAAGCGTTTTGTGAAATGAAAGATGTTCCGGTGCTGCCAAAGCTTCGGCTTTGCATTTCCGCTGGTGCGCCCCTGCCGATTACGGTCCCGAAAAAATTCCGGGAAAGATTCGGATTGCCGATCCATTCCTTCTATGGCGCGTCAGAATGCGGCGGGATTTGTTACGATCGCGAGGCAAAGAACGAGATCGAAGGTTTCGTCGGCTCCCCGATGAAGGATATCGCTCTTGAAATGATCGATCCCAGCGCAGAGGCGGGTCAGGTCCGCGTCCGAAGCGCGGCCGTAGGCGACGGTTATTTTCCCGAGCCGGACGAAGAAAAATTGGGCGACGGTGTTTTCGTTCCCGACGATCTGCTCGCGCGTCGCGGCTCCGGATTCAAAATCGTCGGACGCGTTTCGGACGTGATCAATGTGGCCGGAAAAAAAGTGAACCCAGCGGAGATCGAAGAAGCGTTGCTCCGGTTTCCAGGCGTTCGTCAGGCGGTTGCGTTTGGACGTCCCGCAGGCGCGGGATTCCGCAACGAAGAAGTGGCCGCCTGTGTGGTGGTGGATGTCGATCTTCGCGAGAACGAGATCTTGGAATTCTGCCGAAACGGGTTGAGCGCGTGGCAAGTGCCGAAACGAATCTTCATCGTCGATTCCATTCCGGCAAACGAGCGCGGAAAAATCAGCCGACGAGAACTGACGCGTCGGTTCCAACAAAGGTAGGGACATCGCGCTGCCATGTCCGCCGTGCTACTCCAACTCGGAGCGCCGCAGCGCGGCGTCCCTGCCCTCGAAAAATTCTTTGCATTTGCCGAGAAGCGGGCATTGCTACCGAGTTGAGCGGCAGAAAAATTGCAGGCCCTCCAACTTCGAGATCGATGAAACAGAAGAAATTCAAACGGAGCGCGCGGATTCTGGTTTTGGAACCGGACGAACAATTGGGCTCCGGAATCTTAGATGTCCTGCAGGAAGCGGCGCCGGGTACGCTGGTTGAAATGACGCGCAGCCTGGAGCAGGCACAGCAGCTCGTCCTCGGCGTGAAACCCGAGCTTTTTGTTCTCGATGTCGATGCCATCCCGGATCTCGGCCAGGATTTTCTTTACGATTTGCGAACGAGTCACCCGAACGCGCGCGCGATCATTTTGACCGGCGTTCATTTGCCCGAGCAGCGTGAACAAGCGGCCGGACTCGGCGCGATTCATTTCCTCGAAAAACCGGTGGCGCACTGGGATTTTGTGGAACTCGTGCAGCGTTTGCTGCGGCCGGCGACGGAGACAGCAACTAAAGAATTCCAGGGGACGCCTCGCGATCTCCAATTCGCCGACATTATCCAGCTCAAATGCATGAGCGGCGCGACCGCGGTGCTGGAATTTACCGGACCGAACGACGAAAAGGCGCATGTTTTCTTTGAGAAAGGTCAGGTCCGGCACGCGACCGCACCCGGCCGACAGGGAATGGCGGCGTTCAGCGAGATTGTGCGTTGGAAAGGCGGAACGGTTTCCGAAGTTGCCGACGCGCCTTCCAGTCCTCAGACGATCGACCTGGACTGGCAGCATTTGCTCATCGAAGCGGCGCGCGGCGCGGATGAAACCGACGCGGCGGTGCCGAAAAAGTCGCGCAAGAAGGGGGGCGGGCCAAAGGTGTTGGTGGTTGATGACAGCCTGATGCTGCTAAGTTTTGTGAAAGAAGTTTTGATCGAGGCGAATTACGAAGTGACGCCGGCGTCGACCGGCGAAGAAGCCGTTCGTGAGGCGCAGAGCAGTTTGCCCGATCTCATTCTGCTGGATTTCATTTTGCCGGATATGAGAGGCGACGAAGTTTGCCGCCATTTATCAGAGAATCCGGGGACCGCCGCCATCCCCGTTGTTTACATGTCGGGCTACGGCGCGGAGGTGCAGGCGAGCCGGAGCGAAAATTCAAATGTGGTTGGGTTCTTGAATAAACCCTTCACTTCGGATTTGCTTATCAAAACCGTAGAGACCCGTATGCCGAAGAAGTCGGAAGAGCCGGAGTCGAGCGAGCCAAAGCCCGCGGAACCGGAGCCCGCAGTGGAGCAGGAGCCGGCAACGGAGCAGGAACCCGCGGCGGAAGCGGATTTTCCGGTCGAACAGGAACCTGCCTACCAGGAAGCAAGCGAAGTCGGCCCGGAGATCACGCCAGCGCCGGAAACTCCCTGGTGGACTCCGGCTCCCGCGACCGACGTTCCAGCCGCAACACCGGCGGCGTTCGAACCGGCCGCCGAGCAATATTATATTCCCGACGAATCGATCACTGGCGGCGTTTATTTTTGCGGCGACACCCGCTTTTTCTCGTTGAACCGCGCCCTGCAAATCATCGCGACTCAGAAACTCACCGGCACGCTGCGCTTCTTTTGGGACAAACAGCCGGTCGAGCTTCTCACTCAAAACGGACAGGTCCTGTTGGCGACCTCGTACGATCCGGAACTGTATTGCCCCGAGACGCCGGTGACTTTGAGTAATATCGACCCGGACAGGATCGCGGCTGCGCGCGCGCAACAGCAGGAGACCGGATGTCCGATGTTCATCACTCTCGCGCAGGAGAATTTGATTTCGCCGGAACCGGCCACGCAGTTAACCGAGCATCACGGACAGAAACTTTTCGCGGAGCTTTGGGGCGCTCCGTGCGTTCGGTTTTCGTTTCAACAAGGAGCCCTTCCGTCCTTCGCCACTGTGCTTCCGGGCGAGCTCGATGTCGATCAATGGGCGTTGGCGACGTTGCGCTTTGTCCAATTCCCGCAACTCGGCGACCGCACTAATTACGATCCGGCCTCCGTTCCGGCCTACACCCGCGATGGATTTGAAAGAGTGCAAAACCTGCGGCTCACAGTCGCAGAAGCACAGTTCGCGTCGCAGTTCAACGGAGTTCGCTCGGTCCAACAGATCGCAAAAAATCTGCGACTCGATTTGAAGTTCGCCAGCGTAACGCTTTTCCGGTTCCTCGCACTTGAGATTGTGGAATGCTGGCCGGCCGGGACCGGGGCCGGACAAGACCGGAAAGGCATCTTCCAGCGTCTCGGTCACGCGATCGGACTTGCCGAGTAGCACCGCATATCCGCCAGTCGATGAACAAGACTCTGGTCGTCGACATCGGCGGCACCCGCGTGAAGCTGATGCTCGAGGGCGCGGAGCAGCGGATGTTCGATTCCGGCGCGCGGATGGAGCCGAACGAATTTGTCGCTCGACTAAGAGAAAACAGTGGCGGTTGGAAATTCGACAACATCTCGATTGGTTTCCCATCGCCCGTTCGCGGCGGCAAAATTGTCAAAGACCCGAAACATCTTGGGAAAGGCTGGGTCGGGTTTGATTTTGGCAAATCGTTAGGCAAACCGGTCCAGGTGATCAACGATGCCGCGATGCAGGCATTGGGAAGTTATCACGGCGGCCGAATGCTTTTTCTCGGGCTCGGGACCGGACTCGGCTCGGCTCTTGTTTGGGAGAAAACCTTAATGCCGCTCGAATTGGGCGACCTGCCGTATCGCGACCGCGACATCATTGAAAATTTTCTCGGTATTCCTGGAATCGAACGACTTGGCGAAGAAGAATGGAAACGCGAAGTCATCTTTGCCGTCACTCAATTGAAGAAATCCTTTATTGCCGATTATGTTGTGCTCGGCGGCGGCAACGTTCACCGCTTCGATCAATTGCCGGAAGGAATTGAACACGGCAAAAACGAGAACGCTTTCCTCGGCGGGCTGCGTCTGTGGGAAACCGACAGCCGAACCGGGGAAAGGAAATGGCAAATCTTCTGATTGCCCCATAGAAGATCGACATCTTCTGTACCTTCGCAGAATATTTGAGTCGTTTTGGCGTGTCCAATGTCCAAAACGGTGCTTTGCAAGGGCGTTGCAGAACCGTTGCAAGCCGCTTCAATCGTTCCGGCGTGCCGAAGGGCGTAGACGCGCCAGACTTAGGAATCCCAAATCATCGCTTTCAAACCGTTCCTTTTCGTTTCAAAAACCAATCGATTTACGAGAGGAAAATACGCTTTTTCGCGTGAAGGCGCGTCATCACGAAGGACGAGTAGAAACAGGCTCGTTCTAGCACAAATCCTAGTACAAAGACGCGCCAGACTTCTGTACATTGACGTCCAGTTACGACGGCCAAAAATCGTTGCACAACAATTTCCCGCTCGACACGACAGCCGAGAATAAACTTAAGGCAATTCCTTCACGCGCAGTCGGGTGAACTGTACTAAAGAGCCCCCATCGTGATTCTGTAATCCGATGAAACCACTTGGTGACCGGTTCGCGTTGATGAGTTGGCTGACCTGCTGACCGTCCAGCCGCACAGTGATGGTGGTCCCATTGGCTTCAATTTCGTAGGTGTGCCATTGGCCTACGGCAGGCGCAGCAGTCGAAGGCGCAAGTGTGTAAATGGCGCCCGTATTGTGTAATGGATCGTGGAATGTATTCTTATCGGGGTTGAAGCCCATGTTATCGATCTGGATCTCGTAACCTTGGTTCACAGGGATCGTCCAGTCATTGCCAGGATCCGGAAAGCGGATGAACACACCAGAGTTATCGGTCAGGATTGAGGCACGCCAGTCGACACGAAGAATGAAATTCGTGAATTGTTTTCCGGTGAACCAAAGCAGGCCGATACCGCCAAAGCTCTCGATGATGTTGCCGCCGAGTTCGATGAATCCGCCGTTGCCCGCCATGTTCCATCCGGCGACACCTCCGGTTCCGATCGCGGTAAAACCCTGTTCAACGCCGAACGATGCGTTGACTATGGCGTCAGCGGTACGACGGGCCAGTGTGATGGCCGTCAGCGATGGGTTCGCGGAGCCGAGCGTCGGAAAAAGCGCCGGTCCAGCGACGTAAGCGTTGGCAATGTGATGGAAACGACCGTCGAGATTGGTCACAGAAGTTTGCGGGTCTGTGCCGAGCCAGAGCGTTCCCGCTTCGTGATGAGTGGTGCCGGGGCCGTCGCGGGTTTGGCTTATGAGCTTAAACTTTGTCGCGTCGCTTCCTGCGACAGTGCGCGCTAGGTCAAGAGCAGCCTGGTCCATCGTATTCCAGAGCGTGTTGTCGTCGTTGTTCGGAACGATATTTACCCAGGCGCGACGCATAGAGAACTCGTCGGTTTGGTCGCTCAAATCTACCCAGCTGGGTGTTGTGCCAGTCTGTTTGGGCACATTCGGGTTCGGGTCCCCTAACGTTTCGCCGATGCCACGGAGGGTAATGACTATCCAATCTTCCTGCTGACTGGCGAGCGTCTGCTCGAGCAAGTCGAGATCGGGAATCATCCGGAACATATCGTCTTCGGAACCGCCGGCTACCGCAGCCGCGGTGACTTGCAGGTGATAGCGTCCGGTTGGGGTTGAACCTCGCACTAGTAGCGCAGCTGCCTCGAGTTGTTTCGGCAGTGCGGGATCTATGGCTGAGCGATGAATGCGCACGATAGTGTTTGTGCGAAGATGGGCCATTAGGTTCCGGCCCATCAGGGGCGTCGGAAACGATTCCATCGCGAGGCGCGTTGCCTCGATCGCGCTGGAAGCAATTACCACCGCGCAGCTCGGCGAGACGCCAAGGAATTTCGGCTGGCCGTTGATGCGCAGCTCGATCCCCGTCACGGCACCAGCGGAAACCTGCAGCCTTGTCACATGAGCGCGCGGCACAAGGAATAAACGTCTCTGCCAGTCGGTACGCGCTGCGGCTTCGCGGACCGCATCTGTAAAGATCGGCATGCTGCTCCATTTGTCGAAGCTGAATAAGCCCGAAGCGGGAGCCGCCGCTTGGATGGCGAGCGGCGCATCCTCGATGGCGTCCACTGTCGGCACGCTACTTTGTGCGGCGACGAACTTTGCTTTCAGTGCGTTAAACAACGCCCCGGAAATGTAGTCGGTCTTGTCGAAGACACCGGTTTCCTTTTCTGTCGCTTCGTATTCGTCACCGGTGTGCGACGCGCTTTGTAGGTAGCTGGCGATTTCCGCAGGCCATCGCTGCAAGTCCACATCCGTTAAGCGAGGCGACCAACCACCCCAGTAAAGTGAGCGTCCTCCGGAGCAATACGCGAGACCTGGAAACGCGACCTGGCTGCGCCACGGCGATCCCCAGACGCGATTGCGTGTGCCAGGATCATCGCTGTTTTTGGCGACCATTACAGCACCACCAGGGTCGAGGCCGATACGCGCGAGATTCTGCACATGTTCGGTGACCAGTAAGGGCCCAGCGTCGAGCACCAGCACGCGAAGGTTCGGACCGTGACGATAGATCTTCTCTGCGCAATAAGCGCCGAACATCCCGGCACCAATGACAATCGCATCGAAAGCGACGCCGCCGTTGTTGGTGGCATCATCCCAAGTGCTGCAGACATAGCGGCCGAGCACATCGACCAGGAATTCCGTGTCCTGCACTTGAACGCGCAGATTCGGATTCGGAATCAACCGAGGCAGATCAACAGCCATAACGCAAGCCCCTCCCTGAGATTATCTAACGGAGAATTGCGAGTACCGCCACGAGATATTAGGCGAATCCGTAATCGATTTCGAGATGCAAAAATTGCTGGGTGTTTTTAATAGAACGACAGTGACAGACGCAAACGAAGGTCCGTGGCGGTCTGAACTACATTCCTGCTTCGAATGAGTCATTGAGACCAAATGTCAAAACAGAAGGTCCTGTTCATCTGCGTACATAACAGTGCTCGCAGCCAAACGGCAGAAGCGCCATTGAACAGGACGTGCGGGGAATTCTTTAAGGCTTAGAGTGCGGGATTAGAGCCCGGCGCAGTTAATTCGCTTGCCGAGGCGCTTCAGAATATCGACATCAATTAAGCTTTTTTGTTACACAGCCCGCGTGCGAAGGAAAGTTCATCGGAAAAAGCGGCCGCGGCGCTCGCGCCTTGCCCAACGAATCACCTTTTCCTACGGATGGGTCCCAGATCTTCCCGATCATCGCGATTTCCTCTATGACCCTCACCGCAAATTCCTGCGCGCGTTGCCCTCGCGAGTCAATCTCAGAAAGAATTTCCCGCCAATTTATCATCAAGGCAAGCTCCACAGCTGTACCGCGAATGCGATTGCGGCTGCCATTCAGTTTGACAAAATGAAGCAGTCGCGGCCGGAGATCTTTCGGCCGTCTCGCCTCTTCATTTATTATAATGAGCGCGCGATAGAACGTTCAATTCATTCCGATAGCGGTGCGCAGATCCGCAGCGGCATCAAATCGGTCGCGAAACGGGGGGTTTGTCCCGAGCGATTGTGGCCTTATCGAACGAGGAAGTTTCGCCAGAAGCCTCTGCGAAAATGTTACGTCGAAGCAGCGAAACATCCTGCGCTGATTTACCACCGCGTCCGGCGAACATTGGCGCACATGAAAGCTTGTCTCGCCTCGGGTTATCCGTTCATTTTCGGATTTACAGTCTACGAGAGCTTTCACTCGAAAAAGGTCACGCACACTGGTCGGGCTTCGATGCCGGTTCGCCACGACAAGTGTCGAGGCGGCCACGCCGTCCTCGCGGTAGGTTACGAACAGGTGCAACGCCGTTTCATTGTGAGGAACTCCTGGGGCAAAAAATGGGGGATGAGCGGGTATTTCACGCTGCCTTATGGCTACTTTACCAACCACCATCTTTCGGAAGATTTTTGGACGATCAGAGTGGTTAACTAATAGAGTTTTAGGTGTCGACGAGCTTAATTCGAAATGGATTGAGAAGCGCTTCTAAATCCGTAATTGCTTGCACTTTACCACCCATTTTTGCAGTCTCGTCCAATCCATTACAGAAGGAGGTGAAGTTACACATGGCAAAGAGAAAGGCCAAAAAGAAGAGCCGAAGTAAAGTCAAACGACGTCGCGGCAAAAAGTTTGGTGATACAGGGCCGAGACAGGGAGGAAAATAACTCGGCCTACGCGAATGCCACGATTGAGGTCGAGGCGGTTTCCACGCTTCGTACCCAGAACTTGCCGGCGAATGGAAAATCTTTCCTTCGACCTTCGGGGGTCGAGATCATTTAAGTTAAAGCGGTGTGTTCGGTGAAATCACATGCCAGATGATCTTCCATCGAAAGCCGAGCTGGAGATCGCACATGTTCTGTTTATCGATGTCATTGCTTATTCCACCTTGTTGATCAATGAGCAGAGCTCCATCGTTGCCGAACTAAATCAGGTCGTTAGGGAAACCCCCCATTTCCGGTCGGGCGAAGCAGCAGAGAAATTGATCCGTATCCCGACCGGCGACGGAATGGCCCTGGTCTTTTTCACTAATCCGGAGGCGCCGGTCCAATGTGCGCTCGAGCTCTGTGAGGCGTTGCGCAGTCGTCCGCACATCCATGTGCGCATGGGAATCCACAGCGGACCCGTCAATTCGGTCACCGATGTCAACGAGCGCACCAGCGTCGCAGGCGCCGGAATTAACATCGCTCGGCGCATCATGGACTGCGCGGACGCCGGCCATATTCTGCTCTCAAAACGGGTCGCTGAAGATTTGTCCCAATACGGTCACTGGCAGCCAAAATTACATGATCTGGGCGAGATTGAAGTGAAGCATGGCACAGTCGTTTCTGTCTTTAATCTCTACGGCGAAGGCTTTGGAAATTCAGAGGTGCCCAATCGAATGCGGCATCGTCGCCACCGGTTTCCAAGCCAACGCCGCAAACGGCAACGCTTGATGCTGGGAGGCGTTTTGCTCGCGGTGGTGTTTGGTGGTCTCGGAGCTTTTCTTTATCGCTGGGTCAACCCGTCGGGGCAAAGCGCACTCAACTTGCCGCCAGCTAAAAGCGTCGCCGTCCTGCCATTTGATAACTTCAGCGATGACAAACAAAACAGTTATCTTGCCGACGGCGTTCAAGACGACATTTTGACCGCACTTTCAAAAATCTCTGATCTCAAAGTCATCAGCCGTGGTTCGGTCATGCGTTATCGGGACAAAGAGCGAAACCTTGCTCAGATCGGCCGTGAATTGAATGTGGCCTACCTTCTTGAAGGCAGCGTCCGTCGCGTGAAAGAGGAAATTCGCGTAACGGCGCAACTAATTGATGTCCGTACTGACTCGCATGTATGGGCCGAGCATTACGATCGAAAAATTGCGGATGTTTTCGCGATTCAGGATGAGATTGCCGAAAGAATCGTCTCATCTCTGCGAGCCACCCTTTCGTCCACGGAGAAGGCAGCAATCTCTTTGCTTCCGACGCGAGACATGGAAGCATTCGACCTTTTTCTCCAGGGCAGAGATTTGATCAGGACATTTAACGATACGCCTAACCGGAAAGAAACACTTCTGCGGGCAATTCGCTTGCTCGACGAAGCAATCGCACGAGATAACAGCTTCGCTCTAGCCTATTGCTGGGCAGCCATTGCGCACGATAACCTTTTTTGGTTTAATCTTGACCACAGCCCTACTCGTCTGGAATTAGCCAAGTCCTGCGTCCGTCAGGCCCTAAATCTTATGCCAGACCTGGGCGAGGCGCATCTAGCTCAAGCCCTCATTTTGTATCACGGATACCGCGATTACGCGCAGGCACGTCAACACCTGGCGATTGCCGCCCGCAGCTTGCCTAATAACGCTGATGTTTATTCGTTAACCGGATATATCGATCGGCGCGAAGGGAAATGGGACGAAGCTTTACAAAACTTGCAGCGTGCAGCCGAGCTCGATCCACGAAATTTTAAAGTCTTGAGCGACCTTTCCGTTTTGTTCGACCTCTTGCGTCGCTACGATGACAAGGAAGAATTGATTAAACGCGCGATCGCAATCAATCCGACCCAAACCGACTATTGGCAACTGATTCGGGCGGAAACCGAATTGCAGAAAGGCAATCTTCCGGAGGCTCACCAACTCGCCGATAAGCTTCCACCGCAATATGACCCCGATGGCGCTGCCACCTCTGCGCGGATTCTAATTTTCTTGTATGGACGAAACGGCGAAGCAGCGCGTGCAGCATTGGACGCGTGTGAGCACGATGAATTAGTTGATGGCACCGGTTCCTTAGTACCGAGAGGGTTTTTTGGCGGTCAGATCTACGGCTCTTTGGGCAATCTCACGCAGGCGAGGACGGCATTTGATACAGCGCGCGACAAGATTGAACAGAAGTTGCGTGAGGATCCCGAAAATGGCCTTTTGCACGGAGTCCTGTGTGTAATCAACGCGGGGTTGAGCCGAAGAGAGCAAGCTCTGTCTGAAGGTCGCCGCGCCGTCGAGCTTCGGCCAATCAACAAAGATGCGGTGGATGGCCCGGTAGTGTTGACTCGTTTGGCTATGGCCGAGGCTTGGTTGCGCGAAAATGATGCGGCGATTGAACAGCTAGATTATCTCTCGAAAATTCCAGGGGGGCCGGACTACGGGCAGCTGAAATTTGATCCTGCCTGGGACAACCTCCGGGGCGACGCGCGGTTTGCTAAGATTGTCGACGAACTTCAGCCGCGTCCAATCCGGCGATGACGTAGTTAATACTTCTGGAACGCCTTTCATTGATTTCGAAGCATTACGTTCTGTTTGTGTATCAAATATTGAACGCGCTCCCAACCAGATGCGGAATTAACGGTGCCAGTGCGGTGACGAGCAGGGGATGTCGCTTCAGCGCAGCGTCCATGGCCGAAAATAATCCAGGAGAATCAAACGTCCGGGCAGGTTCCCTTTTTTCTGTTCCCGTATGATTGCTGGAAAGTCTGTCATTTTTCCAAAAACAAAGCCCCGATCAATTGGCACGAACATGTCGTCCTGATGACTTGGAAAAATAAAACGCGGCCGCAATTGCCGGACGGTCTCGGCGAATCGATCTCGACTGTCGGGCAACGCGACACCAAGAATTGCAAGATCGATGCCTTTAATTCTTAGGTCGGGTGGCGCTCCCGGAACTCCGCCAGAATCGACGTAAATTCGTTTGCCAGCGGCTTCGATCACAAACGCGAGCGGCTCGCCGACGCACCAGTCCGACGCCCTGACGGGTCTATGCGGGCTCGATTGGCGCGTCGAGCACGCGAACGGGATCTTTCCGAATAAGCGATCGTGTCGCGCCGTAAGGACGCGAATCGTCCATGGCCCGATTTTCCGAACACTTCCTGATTTTACGGCGACGCACTCGTTAGGCGGAATTCCCAAGGATTCGACAAGGTGAACCGCAGTTGGCCCGGCGATCAATTGGGCGTTCGTTCGTTGCATGATTTCAGGTGCGTCGAGCAGGTGATCGAAGTGCGCATGCGTGATTAGGATTGCGTTGACGCGAGAGCGAACGTGTTTCAAGCCTTCGCCGACGCGATTTGAATTTGATTCGATTCGTTGATTCAGCGCACTTGCCCACAAGCCAACGCGCGTGAAGTAGGGATCAACCAGGATCGCGCGACCGCCGGTTTCCAATTGAAATCCGTTAACCCCGAGATACGTCACTCGGATCGCGTTGGTTGCCGCAGGCGTGTTTCCGGTTTTGTCCGCGACGACAAGTGAAGAATATTTTTCCAGGCCGGCGTGGGCGAGTTCAGCAGTTAACAAAAAGACGCCCCAGGCCAGCAGTTTCATTCAATGACGAATGACAAATGCCGAGCGCTCAATATCAATATGCGTCGCGCTTCAGCCGATTTACTGAACCATCTGCAATACAGAGGATCAGGAACTTCATTGGAGGCTCGCGCCGTCGAGTCTTTTAGCGAATGAAAGGCGATGTGTCAGCTCCCCGGTATGTTATTGTTTACGCTATGAAGACCACGATCGAAGACTACGTTAAACGGCACGGATTGACCAAGCGAGATGTCAAACCCTTGGGCCAGTGGATTCCAGTGTACGCTGTCCCTCCCGACCGCGACCAGACTTTCGAAATTTACGGCAATGACGACGGCACGCATGTAGTCGTCATCGACACGACGCAAAAGAAATTCAAGATCGTACATGGCGACTTGCTATTTCTCGAAAGCGACTGGATGAACGTTCAAGACAGCTACGACACGGAGGCGAGAGCTTTTTGGAAGGACCATCCTGCGACTTAAAGCGGTTACAAAAAACCGCACGATGGAAAGCAGGTCAGATCACATGAGAACAAAGTGAGCGCAACCGCTGCGCATTTGACAAAAGCTCTAGCGCAACGCGCGTCTCGGAATAGGCACAGAAGTTCCCAATTTAGCGCAATTTATGGGGTCCCAAGAACGCGAAGGGACGTAACCGGATGGATCTCCCAACACGTCGCTCGCCAGTTGGCGTGCTTGGGGTCATTAGGATGAGTGTTTGTCGCCTCGCCAGCGTGGGCGGCGTCGAAAAACAACCATCCTTCAAACTCAACACGTTTGCCGGGAAGTCGATTTTTAACTGTAGCAGTGCTCCAATCAATCGCCGGAACCTGAGCAGCAACGTTTTCCCGGATTCGTGGAGTAATCTCTAGGATTACATAGGTCCGCTTGTCTTGCGCCGTAGATTTATCAGCGACGAGCGCGATATGCGTATCAGCGTCGATCGCAGCTTTAGCGCCGCAGTTACATGATTCGCCGCGAGTTCCGGGTGCGACGACTGCAACGTAGCCGCTAATTCTAGCCGCACGGTGGGCATCCCACCGTGTCTGATCATTTCCGGGCTGAACCAACGCTTGGATCGTGACAGTGCTGTCGAAATCGGCTGCAGTCGGTGGGTTCCACCGATTTTTTAGAACATTCTCGTTCGCTTTCTGTTTGCTTTTTGCTGGCGCATTACCGCGGAGAGGACATGGCTTGTGCGGAGCCGCCTTCTCTACGTAAACGTCAGCAGCATGCACCGATAGTGAAACAGCCAGAACAGATGTAAGAGCGAACAGGAGGCCTTTCACACTGTGCAAGGATCGCGGAAAATATCTTGGGATCAATTAAAAAGCGCCCACGTCTGCACCACGATTCGATGTCGAGAATTGAAAAACCTCGCTGTTTGGTCGCCAGCTTTATTCTTTTTAGCTGCTTTGCCCAATATGCGATATTTTGGAGTCTTGCAGGCTGAGTGCGGCAACTTTGGAGCGAAGCGCCAGCCCTGAAGGGAGTTGGTCATGAGTCTAGAAATCTCGGGTTCAGTTGGGCGGTGGGAAAAAGGTGCGCGAAATCTGCAGCCGGATGTGAAAACCGTGCAAGGTCTCCTGAGCGCCGCAGCCAAAATGTTGAACGCCCCCGAAATCGACCCAAAAGCCGTAGATGGAAAAATCTCACGACCTCCTGCGACATCAGATACGGTAAAGGCGATTGAAGCGTTTCAAAGCCGATTCACGGCTGCGGCGGATGGAATCATTGAAGTTGGCAGTCAGACATGGGCCGCACTACTACAGGCGGTCCCGGGAACACCGGCTGCGCAAAAAAGCGTTTCACAGGCATCTCAGGAGTTCTTCCCTTTTCCCACCGTTCCCGCCCAGAGTTGGGAAAAATCTCCACTTGCGTTCGCTTCCTTACGCTCGGGCGGTGCCCGGCTGCATGCTGGCTGTGATCTGTACTTTCCGGTGGGCACTCCAATCCACGCCATTGCCGATGGCGTGGTCGCGCGCGGCCCGTATGCGTTTTATTGCGAAACTTTTGCGCTCGAGATTGATCACGGATCTTTTCTTGCTCGTTACGGAGAGATCCAAAGCAAGACGGAGGTTGGAGCGGGAGCCACTGTCCGGGCCGGACAGAAAATTGCCAAGGTTGGGCATTTGATCGGGATTAAAGTGCCCAGCGATATGCTCCATTTTGAACTCTACGACAAGAGTGAGTCGGGCGCTCTGACTATCGCTAGTGGTCCTCGCTCCGCTATGAAGAACAATATTCCTTTCATGCGACGAAAGGATCTGATTGACCCAACACTGCATCTCAATCGGTGGCGAGAAAACTTACCGCCCGCTGAGCCTAGCGGCTGACCAGCATTAAAAACTCGGGGTTATCGGATAAGTTTTTGATGAAAGGCTTGTCATCGGGCCGGCCATCGATCGCCCGGTAACGAAGTATTTCTTTTGTGTTGCGACTGGCAACGTAAAGAAATCCGTCGTCGGCGAAAGCCATTCCGGCGGGCCCGTTCAGACCACCTGATTTGGACTCGACAAAGATGCTAGTCGAGTTTTGTCCAATATCGTGTCGCAGGATGGAATCGTCTCCGCCGTTTCCAATAAAAAGATAACGGCCATCTGTACTGAATAACAAGTGGATCGGCTTATCGACCTGACCGCTGCCTGAAACAAGATTTCGCGAGTATCGACCGGTTCGAGCCTCATAAACTCTGACGCAATCGCTTTCACGATCTGCGACCAATAATTCCTTATTTCGACCAAAAATTACTTCTCTGACGTCGCGAAGGCCATTGGCCATACGTTTCGCCGATGGAACGAATGTTCCGTGCGGCAGGCTGGCGTCGGACTCAAGGACCTGAGGAAGAGGCATCGGGAGTCCCGGTTGTCCTTTTTTGCTGGCGGGACCGTGATACCGCGTAACAAGGTTCGTATTCTGACTCGAAACATAGAGATCGCCTTCAGAATCAAACACCGCGTTAAAGGGGTGGTCGAGCCCGGGGTTCGCGTCCGGGTGGCGCTTGGTAAAGACACCAATAAAATCGTGCTGCCCAGCTTCATTGAGCCCGCCCTTGAATTTCAGGATCTCGCTATATTCAAAATAGGCGTTGACCACATATAAGTTTTTGTCTGGCCCGAAGACAAATCCTCGGAGCTCGCGAAGTTTGACGCCACCTGTGGCGCTCTTTTTGTTTAGGGCTTTTCGGAGTTCCTCTCCCTCAGCGGAGTAAACGTGAATGTTGTTCAATGAACTTTTTTCCTCGCCGCCATGAAAGCTGATGTACCATTCCTTCGGCATAACTATGATTTACTGCGGACGCCCGAAGCTGCTCACTCCTCCAAAAAAATTCGCCGACAAAACAATACCGTTTTTGTTCGTAGTTGTCCAAGAATGGAAGGACCCAACGTGATAGCCTTTTTCACCCACTCGGCTGATCTTGTTGATATTTTGCAGTTCAATGAGATTCTTTCCTTGGGCATTCGGTCATGAAAATGACCAATTGAGGACTGAATCATGGAATCTACTCCCTCAGTGATGCGTCGGCGTCGCCGCTTCGAATCGCTTATAGCGACTAGCGTGCTGTTTTTATGGGGCCACGCATTTTTACTTTGCACGGTTGACGGGCAAGAGCCACTTCCGTTGGGCAGTCCGCCTGTTCTGGAACATCCGACGCCGACAGGGGCAACCGAAGTGTCGCAACGACTTATTGCGTTCCCCTTCACGCCTCCTGATGTGAAGCTGAAAGAGACAGAGGCCCTCTCGAGTTCGAATGATTGGTTCACCAAACACGATAAGAATAAGATCGATGAGCTCGACAGTCTCGACTTCTACGCGGCAAGCGGTCCTCAAAGTGTGGGTGTCGTCCCCAAACTCCATAACACCTCAGCAGGGGTCGAGATTTATCGGCTGCCTCCCACGCTGAGCAAAGAAACGTTCGAAAAAACGGAAGGTCCGTACCGGCCGGGCATAACCAAAAAGTTCAGTAACAAAAGGTCTGGCGAGAAAATTGCCAAGTTCAAGGTGGGTACCATGGCTGAATCGGGGCTTGCCTGCTTTTATATGTCTCGACTCCTCGGACACCTTGTTGAGGTGCCGCCGGCGACTTACCGGACGATGAGCGTCGAGGAGTTCAGCAAAGTCGGCAGCCAGGCCGGTACAACCGGCCATCCGAGCTGCACCGCAGCCTGGGCTAGTCTGAGAGCGATGGTCAAATCGAACAATTCCAAGGTAGTCCTTTCAGGTGGAAAGCTTGTCTTTGGATCCCTGGCGCAAAATCCGCGTGGGGAGGAGAGCAGTCCAGAAGACTACTGGACGGTTGGTGCAATTAGAGGGCACAGCTTCTATAAGGTGCTCTCCTCGAAATCGCCGGTCGCAAATGTCGTGAATTTGAATGACGCGAAATCCCTTCAGGACGTGGCTCTTGCGCAGGACATGACGCGAGGAGTGATTCTCGACTCAATCTTCAGGCAGGTTGATCGCCTCGGTAACATTAGCGTTGAGGTGTTCCAACACTACGTGACGAGTGAAGGAAAGGTGAAATGGGACGACAAGGTGAGCGACAAGGATAAGGCTGAAGCAGTGAGCCCCATCCAGCCGTTGAAGCGAATCATGTATAAGGACAACGACGACGGGATGATGTGGGGAGTGGGTTCGATCTCTGTCGCTCCAATCCTGAGCGACACCCATCATCTTGATCAGACCGTCTACAACCGGCTGCAATGGCTTTCAGGCTTAATGCAGGATAGCGAAGCGGACTCGGGTACGAAAGTGAAGGACTACTTTGTCAACGCTGTTCACATTTCAGGCGACAACTACGACAAGCTTAAAGCCAGCGTTATTCGGCAGGCCGCTGCGCTCAAAAGCAGAGTCGACTCCAAAGACATTCAGCTCGACCTGGATTTTGGGGGCACGATGAAGAAGCTTTATGCCAAGGAGGTAGAAGCGGCCCAAGCCGGGAGGTCGGCCACGGCTACGAGTTCGCCTTCTCCGAACAACGAAACGCCAGTTCCCACCCCACAAAATTAGCAATCGGCGCTCTGGTTATTGAAAAGGCATCATGGTTAGGAGCAAGCGAGAGCAACGTTCGGCACCTGTCGCAATCCTACTCATAACAATGACTCTCGTCTCCGGACTCGCGCGGGCGGATTTTGATGTGAACACGCCACGCGGCCAGGAAACAATCAAGCATACGGCTCCTAACGGTGTGATTGAGCTCGCGATCAGATCTGCCATTTTCCCGGGGCATCCCGAGATTTATAGCGAGAAGGACATCGCGAAAGAAAAGGAACTTGCCGAGATCGATTTTTACAATGGCAAAACGAAAGAAGGATTAGACATCGTTTTAATTCCTAAGACCTACAGCACTTCCCCCGGACTTAACGTGCATGCAGTCAAGTTGCCCGATGGAATGAGTCATCTCGCGTATGCCGCAGCCCATTCGACAAAGGCCCACTCAAGTAACGACGAAATCGTAGCAAAGTATAAGCAATCGATTCCGACTCATTTCACATACAGTCCCTCCATTCTAGGTTACTACCACTTGGGGCGGTTTCTCGACACCGGTCATGTCGAACCGGCTATTGTCCGGACGATGGACGTGTCTGCGCACAAGCCGCTAGCTGATTTGGGCAAGGCGAAGGCAATCGGATCGAACAACCGAAACCAGTGGACAGAGTTAAGAGCGCTTGACGATGCCCACAGCAACCAGAGCCTCTATACCAAAGACGGGAAGCAGCTTTACGGCGCTCTTCAGGTGAATCCCGCCGGTGAACAACAGTATCCTCATTTAAGCCAGCTCGCTGGAGCTGGGGCTTTTGCGGCTTCAGCAGAGTTTGCCAAGATAGCTAACCCACATCCGTTGAACTCAAGCTATAAAGATTCGACCGGTAAACTGAATCAAGGTGCAGTTCAGCAGATCGTCCAAATCAAGGATCTCTCCGACATGATCCTCATGGATTTCATTATGAGCCAAGCTGATCGCTTCAGCGGCAATGTGCATTCGGAGAAGGTCTACGTTTGGATAGAGAATGGTGTTTTGAAAGAGGAGGCCAAAAAGAGCAATCCAGCGAAGGCTGCCGAACAGTTACAGAAGATCCCGGCCGACGCAGTCCTCGTCGATCGCATGATTATGAAGGACAACGACGCCGGCCTGATTAGCGGTAATTCGGCCAAGACGAGCCATCTCTTGGACAAAGTCAGCCACATGGATCCGAAGACTTATGATCGGCTGCTTGTTCTGCAAAAGGAGCTTCAGAAACCCGAAGTTGCGCAGTGGTACCAAACCGAACTTCTTTTTACCCCAGCCGACTTCAAGACCGCGAAGGACAACGTCGACCAAGCCGTCGGCATCTTAAGTCCCCGCAAGGACAAAAGTCTCTTTTTGGACGCAAGCGTAAGTGCAGCTCTCGGAGCGCAAGACGCAGAGTAACAGTGAATGCCGCGAGGTCTTTAGCGCATTTACCCGACTCTGTCGCTCGACCGCGGATTCTAAGAAACGAGAAAAAATGAATCAACCGCCAAACGGTGACAAAAGCATCGCCGACAGTTTGCAGTAATCAACGCGACGGATATCTTGGCGTTACGGATCGGGTTGCCATGCCGACATCCGACACAGCGTTGACGAGGACTTTGGAGAAACCTGCTTCTCCAACTGGAGGCGACTCGTATTTTTGCGCGAACGCGTTGGGTGCGCTGTTCACATTCGCACCGCATGAAACATTTCCCAAACGAATCAGAACGCAAAAGCGCACCCCTCCCACATGAAAAAGAAAACTACGACCAACCGCGTCCCTCTTCCTAAGAGTCATAAAGCCGCTCCATCCGGCGCAAAACTAGCCGGCAAAATTTATCCGGACGAGCGGTTGGAAGTCACTGTCCGCCTCCGCCGCAAACCAGGGTCAGGGACTCCCACAGTCGGAGGGGCACCGCTGACGCGTGACGAATTCCGTGTGAGCTACGGTGCCGACGCTGCGGACATCGAGAAGGTGGAAGAGTTCGCCAACGAGCACGGACTGGATGTTGTGCAAAGCAGCATCGCCCAGCGTGCCGTTCGGCTTTCCGGAACGGTCAAGGCGATGCAGGCGGCTTTTGGCGTTCGGCTCAAGGCCTATCGAACGACGAAAACCAAGCAGACATTCCGAGGGCGCACTGGCACAATCAGCGTGCCAAAGGAGCTGGCCAGTATCGTCGAAGGCGTTTTTGGGCTCGACAACCGCCCGCAGGCGCAACCCCACTTTCGCTTTCGCCCACCGAGGAAAGGTTTTCAGCCGAGGGCGGATGCCGCCAAGCCAATGACGCCCTTGCAAGTCGCCAAGCTCTACAACTTCCCGGCGAATCTCGACGGCAGTGGCCAGTGTATTGCGATCCTCGAACTGGGCGGTGGCTTTCGCGCAAAAGATCTTACGGCGTACTTTAAAAGCCTCGGCATTAAGAAACCGCTGGTCACGGCTGTTTCTGTGGGTGGCGCGCACAACGAGCCAGATGGCCCGACCAAAGACGCGAACGGAGAGGTTATGCTCGACATCGAGGTCGCCGGCGCTGTGGCGCCCGGTGCGAAAATCGCAGTCTATTTCGCTCCAAATACGGACGAGGGATTTCTAGGAGCGGTCAATGCCGCGATCCACGACAACGTGCGTAACCCCTCAGTTATCTCGATCAGTTGGGGCTCGGCCGAGGCGGGCTGGACTGATCAAACCAAAAGCGACCTTGATAACGCTTGTGCTGATGCTGCGACGATGGGTATCACCGTTACCGTCGCCGCAGGCGACCACGGCGCGCCAGACACGGATGATCCGACGGAAATGCGTGCGAACGTCGACTTTCCTGCTTCGAGTCCGAACGTGCTTGCGTGCGGTGGGACGCGGCTCATAGGTGATTCGACAGGGATTACGTCAGAGACGGTTTGGAATGACCACGACGGCTGGGCTACAGGCGGAGGAGTGAGCGAATTTTTTCAGTTACCTGACTATCAGAAAAGCGCTGGCGTACCGAAATCCATTAACCCCGGGGGCAAAGTGGGTCGGGGCGTGCCAGACGTCTGTGGTAACGCCGACAGTGATACAGGCTTCATCGTTCGCGTGGACGGCTCCAATCAAGTCATCGGTGGGACTAGCGCGGTGTCGCCGCTGTGGGCGGGGCTAATTGCAGTCCTCAATTCGGCTCGCCCCCAGCCGGTCGGCTTCATTACGCCAAAGCTTTACGCCCTCAAGTCATCCGCGAGCGCTCTCCGCGACATTACGGATGGTGACAATAGCGTCAACAAAGTGAAGGGTTACAAAGCAAAGACGGGCTGGGATGCATGCACGGGACTTGGTAGCCCGCACGGCGCGAATCTTTTGGCTACGCTCTGAAATTACACGAGTCAGTTTGATTGCCCGATTTAACTCGAAGTTAAGATGCGGGCATGTTACCGCCTATTACCGCCGACTTAAATCCCACCCTTCTTAGTTATGAAAAAATCGCGCCTTGGTCTTCTGCTCGTTTTGACTTGTTCCTCTGCAGCCGCTGGAGTCTTTCCTGATTGCAGCTATACACCGCCACCGGGTTGGAATCCTGCCAATGGCGACCCCGTTTTCGTACTTAGTCAAGACTACCCGACAACAGATCCGTCGCCTTCACTTACCCAGCCGTGGAAGGCGATCGATTTTCGTCAACAACCCGCCGCTTATATGCAAGCGGTCATCGACTACTGCTACGAAGGCAATCTTGAGGTACAGTTTCGCGGACAAGACAACACTACACGCAAATGGTATCACGCCCCCTGGTTACACCCCGGCCCTAACGGACGCGAGTTTACGCATGGGCTTACTGGAGAACGCATGTCGCGCTCACTCGAACTGGCGGCAACGCAGACAAGCACGCCTCACAATTTTGCCGTCGGCTTATATAATCCAGCTGGCGGCTATACGATTGGGCGCGTATGGGCAGATCTGAATCATCCCGATGCAAGTAAAGCGGTATTCTCTGAGGGGACCGTCGCATTCAAGCTGCTTTTCACACAGGCCACAAAAGACCAGGTGGCTTTTCTCGATGGTGCTCCCGAGTGGATCGCCGACACGGAACGATCGAATGACGCCAACCAAATCCGCGGAAGCAAGGTGCGCCTCCTTCAGATCGACATCGCGGTAAAAGACAGTCGTTCTAATAAAGGTGGTTGGGTATTTGGCACCTTCCAATTCGATAGCAGCGCGGTTGGGCAGGATCCCTGGCGAAAGCTCACTCCCGTAACTTTGATGTGGGGAGATGATCCTGCTTTCACTCCGGCAAATTACGACCCAGCGAACGGACACATTCCCCAGGAGTCGTGGATCAACAGCGCTGCGCCCATTGTAACTTATCGATCAAGCGTTCCTCCGTCTTCAACTGCTCCCCATGTTCTTGGCTGGGCCGGCCGCGGAAACGGGCCAGTCGATAACCCTGTATCTTCTTGCTTAAGCTGCCACAGTGCAGCGGAGCAGAGAAAAGCGTCGAACATGTTGCCATCCGGGACTAGCGACCAGCAAAAGCTACTTTGGTTTCGGAACCTCGCTCCCCTCGAACCTTTTGATAATGACGGTCACCACCAATCGCTCGACTTCTCTCTTCAGCTCGCCGTCGGAATCGACAATCAATCGCGCTCTCCAGCCGCACACCCTTTTCTGCACTTCTTCCTTCCGTCTAAGAGCAGCATCTCGCGCGATCCTTCCCAGTAATTGCGGGATTCCCAGACGCGCCATCGCGCACTTTTTCGCATTCGAGGCTGTCTGTCTGTTTCAGCGGCGAAAAACATGAAGTCTTTCGCCTGCAGCAACGCCAAAACCCGAGTCGAGAAACCGGATTCGATTGATCCGGTAGGTATCGTTGTAACCAGTGCCTGACCAGGTGTCTCCGCCGTCGATTGTGTGGAGAAAACTATTCGGATAGGGGATTCCGGACGTCCCTCCAATCCAGCCTTCCTCCGGGCTTACGAATCCAATCCCCTGCAAATAAAAACTGGATGGAGAGAGCCCGACGGAAGGCAGGGAAATACTTTTTTGGATCCAATTGTCCCCGCCATCCGTGGTTTGATAATAAATGACCTTAGAATAGGAACCGTTTTGTTGAAGTGAAACGAAGCCAATCTGCGGCGTCGGCCAGGACATTTTCCAACAATAAGCGCACGAAACAGTTGTTGTTAGGACCGGTGTCCACGTATCGCCGCCATCGGTTGTTTTGGCAATTCGGCCATAATAAGGCGTCGAACAATCGGCGGAAAAATTGTGTGGGTCCATGCCCACGACAAATCCATTCAATGGATCTTTGAAATAAACATCCATGATGCCATTCATGATGCCCATCGCGGTGAGATTGCGGATTGTCCAATTGTCTCCACCGTCCGTGCTCTTGATGAAATAAGCCGGACCTCGCACCCGTCCTCCTCCAAAAATATGGTTCGCATCTAGAATATACATCGCGCACAGGCCCTTCATTCCTGCCTCTTTGAATCCAGGCACATTTTGCCATGTGTCACCGCCATCCAAAGTTTGGTACAGCACATTCGTGTCGGAGGCAGCGCCATCGTAAGACCCGGCGCCCAAATTTCCGGCAAAACCGCGCGCGGCCGACGCGAATCCAATGCAACGAAAATGCGTGCCCGGTTTGGTTAGCTTGAGCACCCAATTGGCTCCGGAGTCGACAGTTTTGTGAATCAGCCCGTTCGCGCGCACCGACCAACCCCTGTTATGGTCGATAAAATAAACGTCATCATGCCGCATCGTTCCGCTGGGAGATCCTGGAAATTGCGACCACAGGCCCACGAGTAACAACAGACATGCAAACAAAAAGAATTCAACATGGATATCTTGCTCTGTTAGAAAATACCAGTTGCAACAATCATTTTGTGCGATCACTGCGCGTTGTTTTGCTCGTGAATGTCGATTTGACTTGCCACGTTGCGTTTCTCGGGGTCAGTTTTCTTGTTTATGCACAGCCTTCCCCGTTTCATCGGGCTGGCTTATCGCGCCAGGGTTAACTTTTGTGCCTGGGTTAATCTTCGGGTGCATCCACGAGGGATGGCTTCGACGCTAGTCGCGCAAGGCTCGTCCAAGCGGAGGTGAAAGTTGGTTGGATCTAACGGACTGAGGAGGGATGCTTCCAGGGGCAATGGCTCATTGGGTCTAGCGGACGTACTCGAAGACGAATTCGCCCAGCTCCACGGAGGTCTTCCGACCGCGTATACACGCTTGGTCGGAACACAAGCTCGGCTGAGAGCAATCTCGTCGGCGATCCATGAGTTGCCGGAAAAGCGGGCCGCACTTTGTATTTCCGGCGGGGGAATTCGCAGCGCGACGTTCGGTCTTGGCGTCTTACAGGGACTAGCCCGCTGCGGCTTGCTCGATAAGTTCCATTATCTTTCCACCGTTTCTGGCGGCGGCTACATCGGAAGTTGGCTGACTGCCTGGATCCATCGCGCCGACGGCGGCATTGCCAGCGTGATGAAGCAGCTCGCCAACGGGCGGGATGACGAGGGCCTCAATCCCGAGCCCGTCGAAATTCAAAATCTCCGCAGCTACAGCAACTATCTCAGTCCGCAGCTGGGATTACTCTCAGCTGATAGCTGGACACTCGTAGGGACCTACTTGCGGAACCTTTTTCTAAACTGGTGTGTCATCATCCCTCTTCTCGGTGCAGCGCTGACACTGCCTTGGATTTATACGGCGATACTTATGACCGATCCGCCGCCTTACAGCGACGTGCCATTATGGGCGGGCGTCGTGTGTATCATCATTAGCGTTGCCTACATGGGAGTCAATTTGCCGTGTGGCCGCAATGTTCGTTGGGACCAGAAAAGGTTTCTCATTTTCTGCCTTCTACCACTTTTCCTCGGGTCCGCTTTGATAACCACTCAGTGGGCGTGGTTTAGCTACTATGGGCGCGAGCTGCCCGCGTGGCCGCTTTTTGGATTTGGGCGAGCATACACCTGGGTACCTTTTCTATATCTAGGAATTGTTCTCCATTTGTGCTCATGGTTAGGATCACTGCTACCGGCCCATGGCTTTCGTTTTTTCGAATTTGTCGCCGTTATTGTATCCGGCGCGCTCGGTGGTGTGACTCTCTGGTTCGGTGCAACGGAGCTATTTTCGCAGCCGGTTGCAAAAATGGAACTGTATACCTGTCTTGGTGTTCCGTTTCTCATGGCCCTGTTTTTTTTGGCAATCATGGCCTTCGCTGGAATCTCGAGCCGTTGGACTGACGATTCAGATCGCGAGTGGTGGGGACGCGCAACTGGTTGGCTGATCGCGGGCTCAGTTGGGTGGTTGGCAATCAGCTCACTTGTTATTTTCGGGCCGCTCCTGCTTTCGATCTCGGTCTCGGCAATATCTACGCTGGTCGCGGGAGGGGCCGCGGCCACGCTTACGGTTTCGGCTGGCCGCAGTATCTTGGTTCCCGCGAACATAACTCAGGGCGAGCAGCCTGGACCCTTAGGCCGGTTTTTTTCCAAGGCAGCCGTAGTAGCGGCAGTTATTTTTGTTGTGGTGCTCCTGATTCTTATCACTCAAATGGAAACATGGGCGATGCAGTATCTCGGGGGCGCCCTCCATTTTCCCTGGAACCTTCATAATCCATCACACTTCCTGGGACGCTCCGTCACTTATCTCAATGTGATCCTCTTCACCCCGTGGCGCTTCGTCGTTGCTGGCGCCCTTAGCCTCACGCTCATCGGTCTTGCGATGGCCGCGTTGATCGACACAAACAAGTTCTCACTTCATGCGATGTATCGTGATCGTTTGATTCGCGCATATCTCGGCGCGTCCAACAAACAGCGCGATCCAAATCCATTCACTGGCTTCGATGAGAATGATAATATCCGAATGAGAGAGCTATGGACGGACAAATTTGGCAAACGGTTGCTGCCGGTTGTGAACATTGCGCTTAATCTTGTCGGTGGCAGCAAACTGGCGTGGCAAGAGCGAAAGGCTGAGAGCTTTACCGTCTCACCGCTGCATTGTGGTTCTTACGAAGTTGGTTACCGGACGACCGACGGTCCGCCAGGAAAACGGTATGCTGGAACTGAAGGGATTTCGCTAGGCGGTGCCGTAACCGTCTCGGGTGCGGCGGCGAGCCCGAATATGGGTTATCACTCATCTCCGTTAGTCACTTTTATTCTTACCCTTCTCAATGTTCGGCTGGGCGCGTGGCTTGGAAATCCCGGTTCGGCCGGTGATTCGACCTACAATCTTAGTCACCCCACGTTCAGCGTTGTCCCAATGATTGCGGAAGCGTTTGGGCTAACGAAGGACACAAGTCGCTATGTTTATCTCTCAGATGGGGGCCACTTTGAAAATCTTGGTCTCTATGAGATGGTGTTGCGGCGTTGCCACTATATCGTCGTGAGTGATGCCGGGGCAGATCCGCACTGCTCCTTTGCCGATCTGGGCGATGCCGTGCGCAAAATTCGAATCGATCTTGGAATTTCGATCGAGTTCGACGAAATGAATATTTTTGCGCGAAGCGACGACGTCACCCACAACCAAAATCGATGTCGGTGCGCAATCGGCCGGATCTGCTATTCAGCAGTAGACGGCGCAACGGCTCCGGACGGGGTCCTTATTTATATCAAACCGGCATGTTATGGGAATGAGCCTCGCGATATCTATGAGTACTTCAGGAACAGCAAGACCTTTCCGCACGAAAGCACGAAGGATCAGTTTTTCTCAGAATCTCAATTTGAAAGCTACCGAATGCTGGGCGCGTACACCATGGAAAAACTTTGCAGCGACTGCGGCGGCGATTTCTGCTGTTTCATTGGCAACATTCTAAAAGGGCACTTAGAAGTGAAAGCGCCCGAGTGGCTGGGTAAATTGATTAACTGCCAGACGTAAAGCACGAAATATGCGTCCCTGGGCTTGCACCCCAAAGAGGCGTTGCCCAGCGTGACTAAGGAGGCGAGCGGTGCAAGAAAGCTTGAATGAAAAGACGAGTGAAAGAGGAACAGCCGCCGCTAAGCAAAAAGAGCACGCAATGGGAGTGGGACGAAAGATATCGGGTCTGGGACGCCAACCGGAAAATCTTTGTTTATCCGGAAAACTGGATCGAACCAGACGTAGTCCTGCCGAGCTCATTTCGGATATCGCTGGGTGACGTTTTGGCAGCGGTTCGGGCAAAGTGCCGAGAAGGGGCACAACGGTTGCACAAACTTAAGTTGAGGCGCGCGAAAGGCCTTCGCGTCCTGCTCACCGGCAAAGACGGGACGGCTCTGCTTGTCGCTGCTCAAACTCTCGCCAGCGATCTAGAAATGAACCTGTATCGCGTCGATTTAGGCAAGGTCGTCAGCAAATACATTGGTGAGACGGAGAAAAACCTGGGTCAAATCTTTGATGCTGTTGAGAAAAGTGACGCGGTGCTCTTGTTTGACGAAGCCGAGGTCCTTTTTGTCAGCCGCACCGAGGTCAAGGATAGCCACGACCGCTACGCCAACATCGAGCTCAATTATCTCTTGCAGAGACTTGAAAATTTCGGAGGCCTCTCGATCCTGGCGAGCAACAAGTGCGATGATTTGGGCAGCGTGTTGTTGCGGCGATTTCCCTTCACCATCCGCGTGCCAAAATTATCGCGTTCGCGTCTCCTACCTGACGCTTAATCCGAGAAGTTGCAGTCTGCCCCGGCCTCAAGCATCGAGAGTTACGGATTGCTGATTATCAACGCAGAGCTTACTGCTGAGAGGCCTGTTCGGGCATAGATGTCTGCCCCTGAGAATTCTGTTGGGGAGGCGCCGCCGCCGCTCTTTTGGCGGCCCATCTTGCTTTCATCGCGGCTGAGAGTTGCGCACGGCCTTCGGGTGTGATGTGGCTTTTTTTCTTTGCCTTTTTGAACGAACTCCGTCCGCTTGTACCCTCCGGTTTTGGCGCAGTCATTGCGATTAGGCGTTGTTGCACCGTTTGAATCGGTTCTGAAACCCCGCCAACCGTAAGGGCTTTCCGAGCGCGGGCTGAGGATTTACTTTTGGCTTTAGCCATTTTCGCTGCCTCCACCGTTCTGAGCTTTCGTTTCAGGTCCGCAAGTTTCGTTGCGCCTTTTTGTAGACGAGCCTCAAGGCGTCGGATCTTCTTGATGAGTTTTTTTTGCCTCATAAATTGAATAACCTCCGTCGGACCGCCGAGACGAACTAATATAGACTCAATAAAGGAATCTGACGAATGTCACGTACGCTTCCTTCGTGCGACGCGGACGCTGTCTGAAGGAAGGCGCCTACCGCACGAGATCGGGAGTCGACGAAGCCGCTAAGATCTATTTTTTGGCATCTGCCGTTGGCGTCATCTTCATCCCCACGAAAGTCGCACCACTTAACCCAAGGAGCGCCAACAAAGTGGCGTCGAACTCAGGCATGCTAAGGTCAGTCCACGTTTGCCAGAGGAATACACAACCCAATATGACGTTCCAAACGAGGAACTGAAACCTATGGAATCCCACTGTATCGCAATCTGATAGGAGGTCGTACAGGACTGCACCGGGTCCTACTTTAAAACCAGGAGGACGCTGATCAATCTGGACGTTCACATTGCCAAGATTATTGCCGGTCACCGAATCTCGAACTTTGCCAGCGATTATGCCGGTCAAAGCCGTAGTGCTTCCAATACCGGACACAATCAAAGCGGTCTGGTTCAGCGTGTCCCGGGAAGATGTGGTCACCCACAGGAAACCCCAAGCCGCAACAATTATAAAAAACCACCATGCCAGCTGACAGCGCGATAAGCTGAATACGTGCCTTCCATTGCGGACAGGGCCGTCAGGATCTCGTACCAGATTGGGCACCTGCGTGAAGCACACGAATATAACGAGGAAAGCCAAATAGATGACACCGAACCCAATGGCGTTCGACATTGAATAAGTCCTGAATTTGAATTGCTGTTCGGGTTTGCCCGCCGCAACAGAATCCAGCGAAGAACCAAGTTTCGTCCGCAGGGTGTGAGTTAGGCCTTCAAGATCAAAGGCCACAGAGATACTGACCGGCCTCAATTGACCATGTGTGCTGCGCAACTTGTTCCACTCAGACCGATCTTCAGGGGTATCATGAATCGGGAACACAAAACGAAAAACACCGGTGTCACTTTGCCGGATTAAAGGATCTTCTGCCTGCAAATGTCGCAATCGTGCTGGACCGAGCTGGAGATACAACCGTTGCTTGACATCGCTTAACATTCTATCCGTCGACTCGCGTGCCTGCTCAAACAAATCATGCTGGGCATCTGCATAGGATACAGTGCTTTTGGTATAAAGAGTCCTCAAATCGGTATCAGCGATTACCTTAATCGTAGCGGGATCAAACCATTCCTGCTTCGGAAAGTTGCCGGCCCTAGCCGAATCGTAAAGCCAACCGTCTAAATTGCTGACTTCCACAATTAATCGGTCACTCATTTCGATAATCCGCGCATTCTGTCCGCTCTTGGCCTGCCCCTGTGCGTTTTGCACTTCCGCCCCAGACACGCCGCGATATTCAGGCGGGTTCGTTTGGGAACGGCAAATGTCGGAGAGGCATGTAGCGACCACCACGACCAAAAGGAGTAAACTGATTCGCATCTTCATGCTCCGCTAAGCGAACCCGAAAGACAGCTTTGTTCGCACTATGCTGATCATCGCCCTATTGAGGACCTGGTCAACCAATGTCAAAAGGTTCCACAATCAACCAGGTGACTTTGAAACAACTCCACGCGTACGCGCGCGCGAAGGGGAGCGCGGAAATCGACGTGACACGGCGTCGGTTTTGTGATCTATAGAGCGCATGCCCCCAGAGCACTCTACCCAATTTTCTGCTGATTTTTCTTGGCTTCGATTCATCTGTCGCGATGCCTCCGGCACTCACGAGGAACTGCAATTGATCTGCGATCTGCTGCGCCTTGGCCTATCGAGCGACACGACAATGGCTTTCGCGGTCAGGGGCGAGAGATCACGTGCTATTCGCGACGCTGTTGTTCGCAGCTGGGGAACGAAGAGAAAAAAGCGAAAGACTCGCAGTTAATTCTGATCCTGCGGAGTTAATCGCCGCGATGCTACGGACCGATAGTCCGAGCGCCAATCTCGTTAGCGGGAGCCAACGTATTTACTGAGATTCGATTTGACGGCGGGGTCATCGCTACTGAGGCCCCGACAAACTGGGCAACGAACTGCGCCGATCGATCATCCAATTTCCCAGCCGACATCAACCCGGGAAGGTAATTGCTATGATCGTACGGATTCAGATCGAATTGATCCGTCCATGTTGCGGGCGGGTTGCCAAATCTGCCTACGGCCTGAGGGAAAAAGCCTTCCAGAGCGGCCGTTTCACCGGGCGGGAACGCCCAATGGAGTACCTTGTCAGCCTCGGAAAATAACGTCCTTGTACGGACACTCTTCGCAGCAGCGGAAAGGCGGCCTTGCGCGTCGACGTCTCCCACAATAACGGCTGCGGCCATCAGAACGAAACCTTCAATTCTTCCCCACTTTCGATTCGACTGGGCCAGTAGATCAGTCAGCGTCTCGAGCGAGACCCGATTGCCAAGAGAATGCGCGACTAGAACGATTTGCATCGGAGCACCGTTTGGACCTCGCAATGCAAGTAAAAACTCCGCGAGCCGGGTAGCCGAGTCCCTCGCCGCCTGCATTTTCGCTGGATAAAAAAGCCCCGCGATAAGTTTAATATCTTCATCGCCTGGCCAGAGAAAACCGATTACCTGACCGAGCACAGACAGTTCTGGCACATTACGATTTTGAAGGAGTTGACCGAACGCATTAAAACTCGCCTGACCGTTGGTGCGATTCACATTATACCCGTGGATCAGAATTATGAGTCGCGGAGCCCGAGACGAGAAGCTTCCTGGAGTGATTGTATTGCTGACGGGCCCACCTGCGTCATCGACGCGCGCAGAGATAAATTGCACAAATTTGTACCGCTATAGTTTGCGCCAGCGATTAATAGTGACGGCAAAGTCACTGATTACAGGTGATAGGAATCCAGCGACGATGGCTACGGCAAACGCTTCTGCAATGGTAAATTGGCCACCCTTCACGGTGAACAAGCAGACGAAGGCGAGGACAAGGCAGATAGTGTAGATCACGATCTGTAAACAAAACTTCCATCGAAAAGTCATCGCTATTTGAAGTGCATCAATGCTTCGTTGCAGATGGTGGGTTACCCGATTGCGTGCGTCCAGTACAGGGTCGACGCTCGCGCTCTTCTTTTGTTCTGGGGTTAGCTGGGCGTGTTGAACGATAGTTTGAATATCTGTCTCGTCGGCTTCCGGCGCGAGAAACCGAAGAAGCGCGGGATGACGATCCGGATAAGCGAGAGCCATTTGTGCGGCAGAATTCATCTGGCCGCAGAGCTGTGGTGGATCGAGATCGTAGAATGCGCTCCTGTCTCCGCCGGTAGCCAGACGGATTAAATCAGTCTCGGCTTCGAGAAGGTGTTCATGTTCGATAGCCTTTCGCGCGGAAAATCGTTCCAAAAACCACGCTGCGAGGAATTGTCGTTGAAATCCTCTGCGGATTGGGAGCAGATCTTTCAAGAGCTGAACAATCGCAGTCGCAATCGCCGCTATCGCGAGCGCAGCTGACGCTAGCGGCCAAACAATCTGGGGGAGGCGGTCCATATCGAGCGACCGTGTTAATAACAAAGGCGCGGGACGGAAAGCAAGAAAAAGTGAATTGCGTTGGTTGATAGCCGCTACCGGTGTGTAAGTACGGCACTTCTGCAAATCCCGCTGTGTGTGTGCCGTCATCGGATTTTCGCAGATTCATTTATTCTGTTGCAAACATATGTCATAGGGTAGAATTGATTATAGGCTCTCAGCTCTAGAAAGCAGTCCGGCTATGGCGGAATCGCAAACACGGACGTTTGATATACCCTGGGGGACGGTATTGCCGCTCCTTGCGGTGCTCGCCGGAGTAATTGCGCAATTCAAACCGCTGGTGAGCGCCCGCCCGCCGGTTCCGAGCGAAAGCGCAGTCCCCGTGACAGCAAAACAGGATGTCGACGCTCGGTTGTGGCAAGATCCGATCGCGGTCACAGAAAAGCAGAAAGCTCTGTTTGATGCGGAAATTAAGGCAAAGGGCGCCCCTCAGGACCTTTCAGCCCTGCACGATATTAGCACCCTGCGCGAGCTTTTAAGTAAACGGGTCAATGTCTTTCATGAGAACGTTCTTTTGCTTGCTGTGATGGTCGATGCCGGCCCCTACAGCGAACAAGGGGAATCGCGGCTGCGCTCGCGCGAGGCGGTGCTGAAAGGACTGAGCGAAAGCGGATTTGAGCCGGTCGATGGAGAGCACATAGGGTTTGTGACCGCAACGTGGCCGACACGAGAGAATGCGTCAGACGATTTTCCCCAAGTTGATCGGGCATTATTAGTTCCGTGGGAGGAATGTGAGGCCGTCGACGATGCGGATAAGGTCCATCCGACGGGCACTAAGCGAGTTTTCGTCGTCTGGTTGCCGGCTGTAAACTTTAATCCTAATCCATTGAGCGGCTTCGCCGCTTTAATCAGTCTACTCGCTCCGGACATTCCCCACAAAAGCGTAAAGTTGATCGGCCCAGCAAATTCCACTGGCTTGCAAAATATGATTCGCGAAGCGCGCACGAACCCTGGTTTAAGTACGGCTTCGCAAAAAGCTCTCAACGACGTCTCAATAATTTCGCCTCGGGCGACTGTCCCCGATAGTGCGCTTCTACCGTCTTCTACTCCATCTCCTACCCCCATCGCAGGCGAGTTCATAGACCCTTGCCAAGGGAAAGAAAAGGTTAAGGACTGTTTGGAAAGCGCGAGCCGATTTAATCCGAAAGATCTTTTTAGTGGTCTGCATTTCGTTCGCACTATCGCGACGGACGACACCATCTTGAATCAACTGATCTTAGAGTTACAGCGACGTGGGATCGCGGTCTCCCAACTGAGCTCACCTGTTCCAAAGCTCCCCCACATAGTGATTCTGAGCGAATGGGACACTTACTACGGACGATCCTTGGGTAAGACATTCGTTCAGCTGGCCTCCGGACCAACGAAAAGTTCTCCTTCAACCAGTAGCGCCTCAGATGCGTCGCGCCGGATTCATTTTTATTATTATATGCGCGGGATCGATGGTCAGCTGCCAGGCGACGTGGCCAAAGATAACCAACGTGATGCCGGGCAAAAAACTCAGTCGGGGCAGGAACGTGTCTCGACAGAGGCCACAGAAGGACTGAATCATTCGGACTATCTGCGCCGGCTGGCACGCGAGCTCAAAGACGACGACGCGTTTTGGGTGCGACGCGATGGTTTCGGAATTCGCGCGATCGGTCTCCTAGGGTCGGATATTTATGACAAACTGATGATCCTTCGAGCGCTGCGTCCGCAGTTCCGGGGGGTTGTTTTTTTTACCAATAATTACGACGCACATTTTGAGCGCCGGGATGATTGGGATGACACGCGGAATCTCATCATCGCTTCACCCTTTGGCGGCGCGCTGCCTGAAGGCTTGGCGGAACGGCCTGTTGCTCCGTTTCGCGACAGCAATCAGACCTCCATGTATGTAGGCACGCTGGTAGCGACCGGCAAAATCGATGAGAGCGTCGCTACGGATTCGGGGCGGGAATCTCTTTTCTGGCAACCGCGCATTTTTGAGATCAGTCGACGAGGAGCCTACGACCTAAGTTCACCGTGGTACTTGCCTGGCAAAGATCTTTCACGCACTAGCCAAAATTGGTTTCGAGATTGGCTTTTTCCCAAATGGGACGACGAACAGCGAAAGCTCACAAGAGTTCCTAAGGTCAACTCGCAGCATTGGTTTCCAGCAATCGGAGTGATCTTGCAGAGTCCAACCTTTTGGCGACTGGTGTTTGGCGCACTTACTCTTACGGCAATTGCAGTTTGGGTCAGCGTTACCATTGCCAGCCGAACGTTGCCCGGTGGTGGTACGACGCCGGAACGTTTAAAAAGGCTTTTCGCCAGCACGACGTTTTGCCTCGTTTGCGGCATACCCGTGATCGTTTTTTCCGTCGCAATCTTCGCGCAACACAGGAGTGCTGACATCGTTCAATACGAAGGCGGTCGCCTTCAAGACGTAGGCTTGGCTGTAGAGCCGCTAGCTTTTTTCTCCGGAATCAGCATTTGGCCGAGTGAGATGCTGCGCCTGATCGCGCTCATGCTCGCGATCCATTTCATGATTAAAGCGAACGTCGAACTGCGTGCCAACGAAAGAACCCTTACGAAGCTTTTTCAGTTCACGCCGTTGCCTTTGACGCATTTCCGCTGGGCGGATCTTGGAATCGGCTTGGAGCACTGGCGAATGACGCGTTCAAAAGCGCCCCGTGCGAAAACGCAGTTTTCCGCAGAGGAAGCGTGGCATGCTTATCTTTGCCGCAACAAATTCTGGCCGCGCTTTATTCGGATCGGGATTCTTTTTACACTGTATTTCTTATTCTCACTCATAATTTACGGACTTTTTCCAGCGCCGCTGGCCCCAGCTCGGGGCGACCTCGCCTTCGGGTTCGATAGGTGCGTTATTGTTCTGGCCGCGATCGGCACGATGATTCTGACTTTTTACGTTGTCGATGCCATCCAGTTGAACAGTAATTTCATCCGCATGTTTGCTAGAGAGATAACAAAATGGGGGGACACCGTTGTCCAGTCGTCTCACCGGAGCCCGCCGCTCACCGAAGAAGAGCTTTCTGCCTATCACGAGATCTTTTTTGTGGCGCAGCGCACTCAGGTGGTGGCTCCGTTGATCTGGTATCCATTGATTGTCTTGAGCCTGTTGTTCGTCGCGCGTTCTTCCTTTTTCGATAATTGGGCGTGGTCGGCGAGCCTCGTTATTATTTTCGCTCTCAATGCCGCTTGGCCGATCGCGAGCGCAATGTTGTTGCGAAGAGCTGCCGAGCAATTGCGCGACGCCACGCTAAGCAACCTGCAGCTTTCACGCATCAAGGATCGCGCCATTGAAACTAAGCGAGAGACGCTCGACGAGCTGATTGTCGAGATTCGTCGGCTAAAGAAAGGTGCGTTTGCCCCGCTCACGGAACAGCCATTTGTCCGCGCCATAATCGTGCCTTCTGGCGGTCTTGGCCTCCTCGCCTTGGGTCAGCGACTGCTGGAGATCTTTTAGCTGCGAAACAGCGCTCCGTTCGCGATTACTGCTAGGGAGTTTCTCCGAGATTAGACCCTGTTTCGGAGAACTGTTTGTCGTGTTCCACCAGATGGACAGCACGCAGGCCGGGTGTTCACGGACTTTTGCAAGAATGATCACTTAGGATGCAGTGTCCCCGGAAAACACGTCAGTGTAAGTCTGCCGCGTCTGCCCGGATCGCAGCTTCTCAAATTTGACACAAAGTCGGATTTGCTGGCTAATACGCTGGATAACCGGCGAAATTGTCGGCTTATCCATTAAATTAGACGTATGCGCTTATTTATCGGTCCGATCATTTTGGTCGGTGGCACAGTTTGTAACTTTGCGGCTGATGAACTTTAGCAAGTACTCCCTCTGGATCACAGGCGACGTGTTCACGAAGAATGGCATTCTTCTCTTTCGCACAGACAAGCCTGTGCAAGGCAACAGCACAGGTGACGTTGTTCTTGTCGGCCCGACGAAAGAAGCCGTGACACGCTAACCAAGCGCTGCAGCGCTCGAGTCCTGCCGGTTCGTCTCGCGCTGGTCCTCTTTGCAAGTCCCATCGCCCGATATCAGAACGCCCGGTCACGCCTCGCGTCGAGTCCACAAAACCACATTCCCTCAGCGAATCGCTTCTCGGTGGCGATTGATTTTCACATGGGAAATCGAAAACTAAAATCCGGAGCAGAGCGCGCTGTCGTCAGCGGTGACTGAGCTTTTTCTCGTTAGGACGCCCTCAATGACCAACTCTCATTCCGCTGAGGTGTAAGTCTGGCGCGTCTGCGCCTATTTTTCCTAATAGTCGGCGTACCGCGAAGCTGGTGGCGAGGATTCTTCGGAATTTTCGCTGCTTCTCCCTAGCAAAAAGGAAAACGCACCGAGTAGTAAATGCGTGGTTACTGCACTGCAGTTGCAACGCCGTTGCAGCGGCGTTGCAGAATTGGATCAACGCTCGACTGGAGCGTAACGGCAGGTCTAACCGAAGGCTGGTCGGACTGGAACGCGCTCTGGAGCGCTTCATCGGAGGGGATCTGATAATCGAGAAGGGCGGTGCGAATATCGGTCGCAACTACGTGTGATCGTCCTGCCTTGCGCGCTTGATAACGAGCTTCTTCGACGGTACCGGCCACGGCCGGAAGGCGCATTTTGCAGGTGAGCGCGTAACCGACAACCATCCTGACAAAGTCGGGATGCGGAGCGGCGCCGGTCATGTTCCACTTCTGCTGAGATGTGTTCCACCTCATGCTCAGCAATTTTGCCGCGACCGCTTCCAAGTCCTTCTTTGTCGGGGTTGCCGTCAGTTTCTTGTAGCGCTTGACGCGGTGTTCGAGTTGTTCACTCGTCCAACCAGTCTGCTTCTCCACGCGAGCCTTTAGTTTGGCAAACTGATCGGTGCAAAGGAGTGCGACTGGCACCTGATGATTGACAAGAGCGGTATTGATCCAATCCACCAACACGGGGCTGGACTCGCGCTGTTGAAGCCGAGGCCAAAGATAATGCGCTTCGTCGATCACGAGCATGAGCTTGGTCTTGCGAAAGAACTCCTCGACTTTTACTTGCATGTCGCTCCCCTTCCGCTTTGAAGCGGCAAGACCGATCGCGGTAGCCAGCTTCCGGAAGAAACCGGTTTTGTGCGTGATTCCGCTCAAGCTAATGAAACGGGCCTCACCTTGATGCTGAGCGCACCACGCCTCCGCGGCAGTCGTCTTGCCGCTTCCCGACTCGCCTTCAACCACCACCATTTTGCCGATAGCGAGAGCGTGATCTAAAGTTTCGAAGACTTCTTTTCCAATCGTTGTCAGGACAAACCCGGATCTAACCTCGACTTCGTACTGGTCCTGAAAATCACGGAGCGCGTCGGCTACTTCCGGCGAAGACGACGTTTTATCATCCGAAAAACGAACGATGCACTGCGGATTGATGCAGAACTCGACGAGCAGGTGCGCTAATTCTTCCTCGCGATTGCGGTCGCCCACCCGTTTTGGGAATCCTTCGATTAAATCGCAGGCGACTTTGCGCAATCCGCCGTGCTTGAGCGAGAGCGATTGAAGGAAGAACAACAGACTGCGCTTGCGCGCCTCGTCGTACAATTGCGCTTTCGCCGCGACCGCTGTCCCCGGAATGCCGCGCATTTCAGCATAGTCCGGACTACTCATGTACTTTTCGTAAGCGATTGCGGTGCGTTCTGGGGCGTGCCGTGTGCTGCTCACTCTGCCTCCTGTTCTGTTGTCCCCTCCTCTGCTTCGAGAAGACCTAAATTGCGCATCGCACTCGTCATCTGTTCAACGCCCTCTTCCGCGCCCGGACGTCGACTCATCACCCCCGCAGGAATGCCAAGTTGGGCAGCTTTTCGCTCGATCGCCGCGGCGCGCTTCTTCTTTTCAATTTTCTGTCGTTTGATTTCCGCGTGCTGCTCCCGCATCGCATTGCCAATCTCGGCCGTCTTATGATCAATGAGGTTCTGGCGAAACATTCGCCCGGCGAACCCGGTCGAGAAGTTTTGCGATACTGCGCGGTACAGACCTTTGCGATACGCTTCATGCGCTTCATTTTGCGCCAGCGCGGCTTCGAGCACTTCCGGTGGCGCATCCATTCCAGGCACTCTGATTTCTCTTTCGACCGTGAACAGGGTGCGTGGATCTTCCTTTAGATTTGTGACCGAAATGACAGAAGGGTTCTCAACATTGAACCAGACAATCAGCTCTTCCCCCCGCAGCGCGCCAGTTTCTCTGCTCTTGTAGGTAAACTGTTCTTTTCCGAACCGGAAGCTGATCCCGTTACGGCCAGAGCGAACACGCATTTTGTGAGTAGCGAGTAAATGCCGGCACGAGCCACTCAGTCGGATGCGCGGCTCTCCCCCATGAAACTTTTCGAAGGCCTCTTTCGGGCTTAGGCCGGGACAGTATTTTCCTTCCTGCCGTTCGTTGTTGTAGCGCTCCACGATCACACTGAGCCGCTGGAGATATTCCGCTTCCGATAAAAAGAAGTCTGCGGGCTCGGCTTTCCCTCTTCGAACAAGAGAAAGCTGTTCCTGCACTCGCTCGAATTTGTCGTGTCTCTCGTCCCGACCCGCGTAACCAGGTTCGCTTTCCAGATGGTTCTGCAATAGTCCAAAGACGCGTTCGATCACTTTGCCGCGCGGAAGCTTGGCGTGGCAAAATTGAAGACCGAGCCCGCGCAATCCCATTTCGGTTTCGTGCCAATTAATCTCGTCCCTGCGACCATGCAGTAGTCGCGCGGTACGCCACATCCCGTTCTCGTAATAGAACCCCCTTCTTGGTAGACCGTAGGTGTCAGCAACTATCGTCGTTAGGTTGCGAATGTGATGGGCGGTGTAATTGCGCTGCGGAATGAGCACATAGCCGAGAATGAAGGTTGTGCGGACATCGCACATAGCCAGAAACTGCCCGCGTACGAGGGCGAATCCTTCGTCACTCTCGGTGTAGTAGTAATTGGGTAACGTGCAATCGTCCGCTTGAAACCAATCGCCCGCGTGGAAAGTCGATGGATCGCGGTTGATGTAAGCGCCATTCAGTTTTGCTCGTCGCGGACCGTGATGCTGATCGCGCAGAATTTTGATCTTGGGCGCGATCAGCTTGCGAATGCGGCCTGGCACGTACGATTTCCTCGCTGGTGTCGAGGCGTAGTGCTGCGACACACGGGTGTCGAAAAGACCCTTTTCGCGGGACTCTCGCCAAGCCTGCGCGAGGCTGCCGCCGGACCGCAGCGACTTGGCAATAAGCGCGTGTTCCTCTTGCTCCGAGAATTTGGGCGCAGGTCGTCCTGGATTCTTTCTTCGAGCATCTGCAATGGCAGCCGGAACGCGACCACCAGAGATCCATCGTCTCAGTTTTCGGTCGAACTGGAGCTTGATCCCCTTCTCCGACTTTCCAAGAAACGCCGCATTCTCGAAAAGAAACTTCAGCATCGCGCGTTTGATCGCTCGCGATTTGCCGGTGCGTTCAGTTTCTCGCTCGTAATGCTCGAACGCGTAAATCCAGAGACATTCCTTTTCCATCTCGGTTGGAGCTGCGGGATTTTCTAAAGATGAAATCAGTTCCTGCAACGGGCGCAACGCGATCGGCGTGTACAGACCCCGCTTCCTCAGTTCCGGTTTTCGCGCCGGCGAGTCGTCGAGATAAATTTCCAGCCGGCTCCAATTCTCCGCGCCACCGTCACGATCGAGTGTACGTTTAAGCAGCCGGCGCCAGTGCCGTGTCGATATCCTGTGGCCAAAAGTTTTCCGATAATCTTCAACGCCGAGCCGTTCAAAGTCCGCACTCGTTAAATCAACGTCGTTCATCCGCGCGAGTGCCGCAGCGAGGGCGCGCTGCAATAGCGAAGCGCGCTCGATCGCTTCTTTACAAAGCTCGCTCAACGGATGTGGCGGCCGCCAGAATGGCGGTGGCAATGTAAGCAGCTCATCAATACTTGTCTTCCGCCGCGCAGCAACATCCTCAAGTGCCGTCACGATGTTTTGAGGAAGCATGTCTTTCGACCACGCCCTCGCCTCATTGCCGTAGACGATCTTCGTTTCGCTAGGCGAAGTCTCCCTCAGCGACTCCAGAACACTCCGCTTCGACCGCTGAAGCGCAGCCGCGATCTGGGCAGCACTGAATACACTTTGCGTCATCGGACGGTTAAGGTCAACTATAGTTGATTATGCTGTCAAGTCTCGATTCGGTATCGTCGAGCCGTGCCCGGAAAGGATGTATCGCGCAATATCTCAATAGAGGTGACGCGATTATTGCGGAAACAACGTATTCGTCGCGGATTTTCGATGTACCGCGTCGCTAAGGGGTCGGGGCTTTCCCTGCAAATGATCAGCTATGTCGAACACGGGAGGAGGAATCCGACGTTAGATACCTTGCTGCGAATCGCCAACGCTCTGGACGTCGATCTGTGGAGACTAATTAAGCGTGCGTCGCTTCGGCGACCCGGTAAGTGATGATCAACCCAAATCCTTGGTAGGTTCGAATCCTACCGCTGGAACCACTGTCCGCTACGGCTGTAGATTCGCAGAATATTTGAGTCGTTTCGGCATGTCCAATGTCCTTTGGTATAGGACGAAGGTCCTATATGCGGCTGTCGGGAGCACTGTTAAAAATGTATTTGATCACGTCATCCGACGTCTCAACGCACTTTCGGTGGGGCTAAAATGGGTTCAATTGTGCGGCGATGATTGCCATGGCCGCTTTGTGGCTTTACGTGGGTTTCATTTGCTAGCCGGTCGCGGCGTCGATCTGACCCGTGTTACGAAGTTTAAATCTTGCGCCGCACACCTAAGCAACAGCATCATCAGTATATGAACGAACAACAACTGATCAAAGCAGCTTACGAGGACGGCATTAAGGAGCTTTACACAAATTACGAGGACCTCTGGACTCAATCAACAAAGGCCAACGACGTCGCTGGCGTTCAAAAAGCGGAGCAGATCTTCTCCGCCGGTGTCCCGCTTCGTCAACAGGCCCGTGATCGCGCTCTGAAACTATTGCCACGCTAGCCCAGAAGCCCCTTTGCTAATTATTTTTTGAAGATGAGGAACAGGCTAGTTATGAAGCGTAAAACTTTGATTTTAGTCACACTCTTCACTGCTGTCGTTATGGCATCAGTCCATGCGGACGATTTTCCGCTGGCTAAACTGCCCAGCTTCGCACACAACTTTGACCTGCCGAAGGCTTCGGACTCAGGGAAGAATACATTTTATAAATTCATTCACGAAACCCTCGCCCCGGAGATGGAGTCTCTTGCTCCTAGCGCCGGAAAAGTGCCAAACCAACAGGCCCTTGAACAAGGATTGGGAGTGGCCGTCAGGCTCGATGATAACAATTACAACGTTCACGAAAATTTTCCGAAAAGCGCTCAGGGCGGCCGAAGCTACGGTTGGACGAGTGGACAAGTCGGAGACTGGACAGACAAGATGTATCTGGACAATCTGGCCCTCGTCATCGTTGAGAAGGATAAAAATGATTTGAAAAACTTCTACCAGACGATCATTCAACTCTTGGGCTCCTGTGACGCTCATGGGCTTGCGACTCTGACAAATAACTATGACCCCGCGACTAAGACTGGCGTCCCTACTCAACGCGTTGCTACAAACTTCCTCGCCATCTACACGGCCGAAGAGTACCGGGCCATTCAGGGTACGAAGAACTGGGATGATGCCATTCTCGAAGTGACTCTGCTTGGCGCATTCCATGGTGGACAAACGACGTTCACCAAGTTTTATCAAGGCAAGTTCACGACGCGATCGAACGTACAAGAAACTGGTAATTACTATGGTCTGCCCTCGAAGGATAAAAATGGGAATGTCATACCTACAATAGCCAAAGATGCGACCATGGATGATTACTGGCAGATCAGTAAAACATCGACACGCAGTGGAATCCATTTGACCGCTGAAGACTATGGGAAGATGGGCACGGCGATCACAAAGTACGAAAGTGCCAAGGCACAAAATAAGATCTTGGGCTCGATTCAATCCATCGTGGGAAGCGGACCAAACGTCATCCAAAGTATTTCAACATACTTTACGGAAGGGAAAGCGGATCCAAGCAAGACAAACACCCTTGCTGTTGCCGTAGCCCAATTCTTGGATCAAGTGAATGCCGACGCCAATGCGATCACCGCGTGGGAGAAAGGTGCGCCTCCTCCTCCGCCGGTCGCCCCTTCCAAAATCAATGGGAGCGTGGGTCAATGGGAAAAAGGAGCCGTTAACACACCCGCAGACGTGTCAACCGTGCAGCGCCTCCTGCAAACCGCCGCGCAAAAGCTCAACGATCCCTCGCTTGATCCAAAAGGAATCGACGGAAAGATCGCGCATGTGGCAGCCAAATCAAATACCGTCTCGGCCATCCAGGCGTTTCAAACCCGCTCGGCACTCGAAGTGACGGGGCTTATCGAACCGGCCCACGAGACGTTGACAAAACTGCTCGCCGCCGCCGGTGAAACGACGCCCTAACGATAAATCCCCAGAATCACTTGTCCCGTGATCCTCGTGAGATGTCCTTGCCGCAGTGTGGGCGCGCAGACGCAAGCGCCGTGGAGCTGGGGGTGGCCAAGGGGCTACGCGGGTTAAGCCATTAGCGGCGATGCCCCGTTTTGCGTGCCGAGCCACGACAGCCGAGATGATGTCGGCGTCGATTCTACTAGATTTCCAGTCCTTCGCCGAGGTCGATAGTGCCGCGAAGATCCAGGGGCGTCGACGTCGCAAAAGGCTTTGGCACGGGCGGAGTCAGGCAGGGTCGCCAGATTAAAGCTGAATGGTTGAAGGAATTTTCTAACGGGCCCTCGGGCATAACCATGCTTGTCTTTCGCGAATATAAAAAGCGTTTTTCCGCGCCCGTTAAAAAACTGTTTGGGGATTATTACGCCTCGTTTACGGGTGCCTTCGATGAAGATAAGGTAATCAAACGACGCAGGTCGGCGACCCCAGTGATTTTGTATTTGGCCCTCGTTCAGAGAACCCACATTGTAAACTCGTTGCAAGGTGAGTCAGGTGCCGATTTCCACGGGAAAATTCACCCGCGCACCTCACACCCTCTTCGTTCGCTGAATATTTGAGGCGTTTTTGGCTGCAGGATGTCCAAAACCCATCTGCTTCCCTCGTAAAACGGCCCTTGGGGGTGTGAAGCGTTTTGGACACGGAAAAAGCTCAAATCCGAAAAAAGTACTCAAATATTCTGTGAGCGTCCCGCGCTGTTTAGTGGATCGTAAGCAGCACATCTTGAAGGCATTAGGCACATCTTTTCGCTTATTTACGCCTGATTACACCTTCCAGTTAAATGACTCAAATATT
>WNEZ01000785.1_pt1 | contig 43381 bp, 39 predicted proteins | sample 5400521 | NCBI WGS metagenome assembly WNEZ01 (sample SAMN13153339, study PRJNA577476) | soil metagenome | isolation source: 120 cm saprolite under Douglas fir tree site 2 hole 1 replicate 1 | place: USA:California | collected 2015-04-18
TTGCCGCGGAACGAGAACGAAAAATTCGAGACGCCACCCGAGACATGGGCATGCGGTAGGTTCTGCCGGATCCAGCGCGCGGCCTCGATATAGGCGACGCCGTAGCCGTTATGCTCCTCCATGCCGGTGGCGACGGCGAAGATGTTCGGGTCGAAGATGATGTCCTCGGCCGGGAAGCCCACCTGCTCGGTGAGGATGCGGTAGGCGCGCTCGCAGATCTCGATGCGCCGGTCGAGCGAGTCCGCCTGGCCCTGCTCGTCGAAGGCCATGACCACCGCCGCAGCCCCATAGCGCCGCACGAGGGTGGCCTGCCGGATGAACTTCTCCTCGCCCTCCTTCATCGAGATGGAGTTGACGATGGGCTTGCCCTGGACGCAGCGCAGCCCGGCCTCGATCACCTCCCACTTCGAGGAGTCGATCATCACCGGCACCCGCGAGATGTCGGGCTCCGAGGCGACGAGCTTCAGGAAGCGGTCCATCGCCGCCACGCCGTCCAGCATGCCCTCGTCCATGTTCACGTCGATGATCTGGGCGCCGGCTTCGACCTGCTGGCGGGCGAGGGCGAGGGCGGCGTTGTAATCGCCGGCCTTGATGAGGTCGCGGAAGCGGGCCGACCCGGTGACGTTGGTGCGCTCGCCGATGTTGACGAAGTTGATGTCCGGAGTGAAGTTCAGCGGTTCCAGCCCGGAGAGCCGGAGGATCGGCTCCCGGTGCGGTGGCACCCGGGGCGGGATGCCCCGCACGGCCTCGGCGACCGCGGCGATGTGGTCGGGCGTCGTGCCGCAGCAGCCCCCCACGATGTTGACGAAGCCGCTGGCGGCGAACTCGCCGAGGACCGACGACGTGTCGACGGGGCCCTCGTCGTAGCCGCCGAAGGCGTTGGGGAGACCGGCGTTGGGATAGCAGAGGACAAAGGTGTCGGCCAGGCGTGCCATCTCCTGGATGTAGGGCCGCATCTCCCGGCCCCCGAGCGCGCAGTTGAGCCCGACGGCCAGCGGGCGGGCGTGGCGGACCGATGCCCAGAACGCCTCGGTCACCTGGCCCGACAGCGTCCGGCCCGATGCGTCGGTGATGGTCCCCGAGATCAGCACCGGCCAGCGCCGGCCCCGCTGCTCGAACAGGGTCTCGCAGGCGAAGATCGCCGCCCGGGCGTTGAGGGTGTCGAAGATGGTCTCGATCAGCAGGAGGTCGACCCCCCCGTCCACGAGCCCGGTCGCCGCCTCGAGGTAGGCGGCGACGAGCGCCTCGTAGGAGACGTTCCGTGCGCCTGGGTCGTTGACGTCGGGCGAAATCGAGGCCGTCCGGGTGGTCGGGCCGAGGGCCCCGGCGACGAAGCGGGGCCGGTTGGGATCCCGGGCGATGGCCTCGTCGACGGCCGCCCGGGCGAGCGCCGCCGCCGTGACGTTCAGCTCGTAGCAGACCGACTCGAGGCCGTAGTCGGCCTGCGAGATCGCCTGCGCGGCGAACGTGTTCGTCTCGATGATGTCCGCCCCGGCATCGAGGTACCGCCCGTGGACCTCCCGGATGATCTCCGGCCGGGTGAGGGCGAGGATGTCGTTGTTGTTCTTGAGATCGCAGTGCCAGTCCTTGAACCGCTCGCCCCGGTAGTCCCGCTCCTCCAGGTCGTAGGTCTGGACCATGGTGCCCATGGCACCGTCCAGCACGAGGATGCGCTCGCGCAGCAACGACGTCAGCGTGCTTGCGGTATCCGTCTGATTCTCTGGCATCCTCCCTCGACTATAGCCCGCCACCATCCCGGCCCAAGGCTCAGGCCGTTGCCGGACCGAACGCATAGGGCGTGGGGGGCGCATCGGCGCCGTGGGCCGCGCACCAATGGTCGCTGGGCGCCGACGACTGGAGCAGGGGCAGATAGTCGTTGGTGGCCACCAGGGCTTCCGCCTCGACGGCCGACGTCGCTTCGATGGTCAAGGCGACCAGGGAGCGGGCCTCAGGGGTCGGGGCGGCGGCGAGCAACTCGGCATTGTGCCAGGCGAGGTCCCGCCAGGTGGCGATGAGCTGCAACGCCCCGGCCGTGCCGAGGCCGCCGTACTGCGTGGCCGTGGGGTCGAACCGGGCGGCGATCTCGTCGAGGACCGGTTGGATCGTCGCGGCGAGGAGCTGCTGGATCTTGTCGTGGTCCGGCTTGTGGCTTGCCCCCCCGGGGCCCGTGAGCCCGATGGCGGCAAGGACGTAGGGCAGGTCCCGGTTGATGTGCGCGTTCATCCCCAGCAGGGCATCCCCGAGGGCCGTCACGCTGTGGTGGCGGGCGGCGTCGAAGGCGATGCTCCACGCTGCGGGGACGCCGGCTCGTCCGGCCTGGTCGTCGCCGAACGCCTGGAAGTAGTAGCCGGCAAACAGCGAGTCCTCCCGGTCCACCCACGCGGTATCGGCGAAGAATCCGGGCAGGCCACCAGCCCAGCGGTAGGTCTGGGTCACCCGCAGGTACGCCAGCGTGAACACGGCGGTGTGGTCGCAGGTGGCCGCCTCAGCCTCGAACTGCTGCTGCATCTGGGCGATGGTGGCGTCCAGGCAGTTGCTCGCCCCCCTGGGGCACGTACCGCCGGCCGCCGCCCGGGTGGTGCCGGCGGGGACGGCGAGCGCCAGCACCACAGCGAGGATCCCGAGCCGGATGCGCACTTCTCGCACAATACGGGATTCCGCTGCCCCTGACGGGATTCGGAGGGGATCCGCCGGAATCGAGATGCTGTTGCACCGCGGATAGCGCGGTCAAACAGCCGTTGGATGCTCACGTCCTTCAGGCCACGCCCGAATTCGTCCTCAGGGGCGGCCACCCGGTGCTGGGCGGCCCGAGCCGCCGGAGATGCCGCCCTCGGTCCGCTGCAGCCGCCGGAGGATCCGGGCGACGTCCTCGGTCTTGGTGGCCGCCCCGTTCAGGGCCGCGCACTGGGACGCGGCCAGCGTGCCCGCCTGGCATCTGGCCCCCAGGGACTGGAGGCGGTCCTGATGCTGGGCCACGAGGGCATTCAGCTTCTGGACCAGTGCCGGCGGTGCCCTGCCCTCGGCCGCCAGTTTGGTCAGGGTGGTCTCCACCTGGGCCTGCTCCGAGGCCAGGTTGGCGAGGACGGACGCCACCCGGCTGGTCTTGTCCTCGTCGACCAGCCGCTGGATCTCCTGGAGCCGCTCCCGAGCGAACGCGAGGCGGAGGGACAGCTTGCGGGCAGGGTCCCGCTGGACGGCCAGTTGCACCCTCTCGACGAAAAGCTTGGTCCCGTACAGCGCCTGGCCCGGCTGGGCGTTGGCGGCAAGGGCGGCGGTGATCGGCGCCCCGACGAGCAGGAGCGCGACGAGGGCGCCCACCGAGGCGAGACTCCGCCGCAGGCGGCGCCGCCGTGGTGTGGCGACGACCTGGGGCGTCGAGAGCCTCGTGGCCTCGTCCATGAGCGCCCGGACGTGCCGGGCGGCCACGGCGGGGCTGGGCGCCACGCCTGCCGTGTCCGCAACTGCCCGGGCGGCTCCCGCCAGCGGGGCCAGGTCGGGATGGGCGGCCAGGATGCGCTCGGCACCCGCGGCGTCCCCGCCGGACATCGCGTCCAGCAGCTCGTCGAGTGCGGTCTCGGGGTCGGGTTCCATGGGCTCCTAGGACAGCGTCGGGACTGCCCCGATAGGTACGGTCATGCCGGTTCTCCCGCAACGTGGTCGTGCGTGGTCGCGGCGCCCGCCTGCGGCGCCGCCTCGGGTTCGCGCTCCGGTGCAAGCCCCGGTTCGCGCTCCGGTGCAAGCCCCGGTTCGGGGCCCAGCGCCCGGGCCAGGGCAGCCAGCGCCCGGTGCTGGAGGGCCTTCACCGCCCCGGTGGTCTTGCCGACGATGCCGGCGATGTCCGCCGCCGTGAGGCCCCCGGCGAGCCGCAGGAGGATCACCTCCCGCTGGTCTGGCGACAGCGTCCGGATCGCCTCCTGCACGCGCTCGCGCTCAAGGGTCGCCATCGCATGGTCGCCGGGGTCCTCCGCCGGCAGGACTCGTGCGAGCTCGGCCTCGCCGGCGTCCTCGAGCGTGCCGGTCGGGGCCCGGCGCCGGCGGCGGACGTGGTCGATCAGGTTGTTGCGGGCGATGCGGAAGAGCCAGGAGCGAAGGTCGGCCATGTCCCCGTGGAACCGGTCGGCGGCCTGCAGGGCCTCCAGGAACACGCCGGCGGTCAGGTCCTCCGCCGTCGCATGGTCCCGGAGCTGGTTGACGAAGAAGCCGAGGAGCTGACGGGCGTAGCGTTCGTAGATCGCCGCCCACGCCTGAGGATCCCGCCGGACGGCCGCCGATAGCAGCGCTGCATCGTCTGTCAGGGCGATATCGGTGCCTTGTGGGCTGCCGTCTGCGAAAATAGGTCGTCCGCAATGTCGCAGGAGGACGAATCCAGGTGAGCCACCATCGCTACCGAGTACCCTAACCCGCCGGGATCAGAGCCCGGCACCAGCGGCGCGGACGACGCCCTCGCCGGCGATTCGGTCTTCCGCAAGCGTGTCGACCACCTGCTGGCGGCCGCCCTCGAGGAGCAGGAGCGTGAGCAGCAGGGCTTCATGAAGGTCCTGCAGGCGTCCCGGGACGCCCTGACGGCCGTCCGTTCCGAGCTCGACCTGCTGCGGGGTGTGGTCGAGAACCGCGAGCAGGCGGTCGTGGACCTGCTCGACGAGCGGCTGGCTCTCGCCGCCCGGGAGGACACGGTGCTGAATCTCCAGCACCGCATCGAACTGCTCGAAGGGGAGCAGGCCAGCCTCAAGAAGTCCCTGTCGGTCAAGCTCGATGCGATCGGTCGCACCCTCGAGGCGGTCGAATGGCGCACCCAGGAGGGCATGGCTGCCCTGGCGAACCGGGTGGGGGAGTTGGAGAACTCCTTCACCGCGCACGCCCAGTCGGTCGTCGAGCACCTGGAGGCGGTCAACCGCGGGGACGCGGACCTCACGGAGACCACCGAGGGAGCCCTCAAGGAGCTCGGCGACAGCATCGAGGCTCGCCAGCAGGAGGTCGCAGAAGCCATCCTGAAGGCCCTCGACCCGGTGGGGCGGATCATGCAGCTGGTCCAAAGCCGGCTGGCTCGCGCGGCATCCGAGCTCGCCGTGGCCCAGGGGTCGCTCTTCGCCAGGCTGTCGGAGCGGGAAGACCGTCTGGAGCGCCAGCGCGACCAGATCCTGTCCGACCTCCTGGACGAATTCGCCGGCATCTCCAAGCCCAGGGACCGCCACCGCGCGGCCGCGGCCCTCCGGGAGGCCGAGGAGAACCGCAAGCAGCGCAGGGACGCAGGCCGCAACCGCCGTCACGACGACCCCCCGCCATCCGTGGAGGCGTACGGCGTGTCGGCGATCCCCGTGCCGCCGGCACCCACCAACCCGGAACTCGGCCCCGGCGTGGCCGCCCCGGGCAGCCTTCCGCCACCCCCGCCCGACGAAGGCCGCCGAGGGCGCCGGGGCCGCAAACCCGCCCTATAATCTCCGCATCCTTGTCCCACCCTCCCACCGCGGGGCCTCTCCCCGGTCCGCATACATGACCGAGCCGGACGCGATCCCTTGGCCCCTCGTCCTGGCTGTCGTGGTGACCCATAACGGCCGTCGCTGGTTTCCCGGATGCCTTAAATCGCTAGCCCTCCAGACCTATCCGGCGCTCGAGGTGGTCGTCGTCGACAACGCCTCGGAGGAACCCGACGCCGTGACGAAGCTCGTCGGACGGCTGCTGCCCGACGCATCGGTCATGCGCTTCGAGCGCAACGTCGGCTTCGGGGCGGCGGCCAACCGCGCCCTGGAGGTGTCGCCGGATGCCCGCCGGGCGGAGTACTACCTCTTCATCCACGACGACGTGGCCCTCGACCGCGACTGCGTCGGCCTTCTCGTGGCCTCCGCCCTGGAGACCGAGGCAGGGGTCGTCGGCGGCAAGGGCCTCTCCTGGGACGAGCCCGAGGTCCTCCTGGAGGTCGGGATGTCGGCCGACGAGTTCGGCTACCCCGTCTCCGGGCTGGAGGAAGGCGAGATCGACCAGGGGCAGCACGACACCCGGCGTGAGGTCCTCTTCGTCACCAGCGCCTGCATCCTGGTCAGCCGGGCGACGGTCGAGCGGGGCGGGTCCTGGGATCCCGCCTACTTCCTGTTCGGGGAGGACCTCGACCTGTGCATCCGGGCCAGGATGCTCGGCTTCCCGGTGGTGGTGGCGCCGAAGGCGTACTTCTACCACGCCGTCGCCATGGCGACCGGCCGGCGCGACGGGCCGCCGGCGGCGTCCATACGCTACTTCACCCGGCGCAACCGCCTCCGGACCATCGCCAAGAACACCTCGGCGGCCCGGGTCCTGCTGCTCGTCGCGCTCTACACCTGCCTGCTGAGCGCCGAGGTGGTGCTCCTGGCAGCACTCCGCCGCTTCGACGAGATCCCGACCTACCTGAAGGCGTACGCGTGGTTCGCCCGGACCGTGCCCGACGTTGCCCGGCGGCGGCGGGCGGTCCAGCGCCGGCGCAAGGTCTCCGACCGGCGGGTGCGTCGCTACATGGTCCGCGATCTCCCGCGCGCCCGGATCTTCCTCGAGCGCCGCCTGATCCAGTGGGGGGAGGAGACCGTCCGCCTCGGCGCCAAGACGTTCGCCCAGTTCACGCCCTCAGCCGTTGCCACCCGCCTGGCACGCTGGGCACGCTCGCCGTCGGTGATGGCCTCGGTCATCATCGCCGTGGTGCTGGTCCTCGCCGGCCGCCACGTCCTCCTGGGGGCGCCGGTTGGATCGGGGACGCTGTGGCCGTTCCCGGTCGAGACCCACCGGCTGTTGACCGACTACGTCGCGAGGTGGCGCGAGATCGGTCTGGGGACGACCGGGGCACCGGCGCCCGCCCTGCCGGTGCTCTGGCTGGCGGGGATCGTGTCCTTCGGCAATCCCGCGGTTGCCCAGAAGATCCTCGTCGGCCTCCTGCTGGCCGCGGGGCTGTTCGGGATCAACCGCTTCGTCAAACGCCGGACCACGTTCATCCCGGCCCGCATCGTCGCCGTCGGGGTCTACGCGCTGGCTCCGGTGATGCGCCTGACGATGGTGACGGGCGACCTCGGGGCCCTCGCCCTGTACGGCTGCGCGCCCTACCTCCTCGAGATGGCGCTGCGGATCCTCGGGCCCGCGCCCGGCGCCGCCCCGCCAGGCACCCCCGGCGGCGGGGTGCGACCGCCGGTGCCGGCCACGACCGATGCCCTGGCCCGTCAGGCGATGCGCCTCGCCCTGCTCAGCGCCCTCGTCGTGGCGCTCGCGCCCAGCGCCCTCGTGGCGCTCGTCGCACTCTGGCTCCTTGCCGGGTTGCGGGCGCTGCAGGAGTCCCGCCCATCGACGGAGCCGGCCCGCCGGCTGGCGTGGTTGCTCGGCTCCGCCAGCGCCGCCGCGGTGATCCTCGTGCCCTGGTCGCTCGAGGCCCTGCACCCCCACGGCGCCATCCTCGGCCCCCTCTTCGCCGGCAGGGGTGGCGGTGCCACCCTGCGCCCGCTCTGGTCGCCGCTCACCTTCGCACACTCGGTGCTCCTGTCCCCGGGGGTCTCGGCCCTGGCGGGGGCCGCCGCGATCGCCATCGTGGCGGGAGCCCTCCTCGTGGTCTCCAGGTCGCGCCGGCGTGAGGTCCGGTTGCTCGCCGGCGTCATCGTGGTCTTCGGGCTGTGGGCGGGCCTGGTGGCCAAGGGCTGGCTCCCCGCACCCGTCACCTCGCCCGCCCTCTGGTTCGTCCTGCCCCTGGTGGCACTGGCGGCCTGCGCCGGCTACCTGCTCGCCGGGCTCGCCCAGGACCTTCCCCGCCAAGCCGCGGGCTTCCGCCACACCGTGGGGGCGGTTGCGGCGATCGCGTCGGGCATCGCCGTCCTGGGAGGGTGGGTGCCGACGCTGCTCTCGTGGAGCTCGCCGCCGAGCAGCGCCGTCACCGGCACCGGCTCCAGTTCCGAGGCGGCGGCCCTTGCGGCGGTCCGGGGCTCCGCGCAGACCGGCGGCCAGTTCCGGGTCCTGTGGCTCGGACAGCGCTTCGTCGATCCGGTCCGCCCCGGACTGCAGCCGGAGCGGCCCGTGCCCTACCTCGTCACGGGACCGGACGGGCTCTCCCTGCTCGACATCGCCCCGCCGTCCAGCGGGCCGGCGGGCAGGTACCTCGCCAACGGGGTGGACGCGCTCCTCGCGGAGCGGACCCATCTCGCCGGGCACCTGCTCGCCCCCACCGGGGTCCGCTTCGTCGTCGTCGACCACAGCGACACGGCCACCCTGCAGGCGGTCCTTCGCCAGCAGGACCTCGCCCTCGAGCAGCAACTGGGCCAGTCGGACCTGTACGTGAATCTCGAGGCCCTGCCGATCGCGACCGTGGTACCGCCGCCGCTCGAGGCCGCAGCCTCCAGCGGCAGCCCCGACCCCCAGGCCCTCCTCCGTGCCCAGTGGGCGCCGGTGGCGGGGGACAGCGGGCTGGCCCGCCGCTCGACCGCGGCATTCTCCGGATCGATCACGGCCACGGCGACGCCCCGGACGATCCTGCTCGGTGAGGCCTACAGCCCGGAGTGGCATGCGGTCGCGGGGGTCCAGGCACTGCAGCACGTGCGGTCGTTCGGATGGTCCAACGGCTTCACCGTCCCGGCGGGTGTCTCGGGCGTGGTCCGGATCAGCTACTCGGGCGAGTGGATGCGCATCGCCTGGGTGCTCGCCGGCGGCGCCCTCCTCGCGCTGGCGTCCGCGATGGCATTCGCCGCGCGCATGCCGACGACCAAGGAGCCCGGCCCCCTCCCACCGCCGCCGGCACGGACCGAGCGACCGCCGGCTCTGGCCGGCTCGCGGGTTCGCATCGTCCCGGCGGGGGCCCCGCCGGGCGGCCATCCCCGGGGGGGTCCCTGATGCGGCGGGCGGAGTTGGGCTTCGCGCTCCTCGTCGTCCTCGTCATGGCCGGGGCCTGGACCCTCGACGGGTTGGTGCCGTCCCGAAGCATCGCCACGCCGGTCGCCGTCTCGGCGCCGGGGGCGCCCCTGTCGGAGGCCTGGTACTGCCCGGCCCCCACCGCGCAGGGACTGGGGTCGACCCTCTGGACGGCGAACCTCGGAGCGCAGCCCGTCCATGTGCGCCGGTCCGGGACCGGGGCCTCCGGAGCGCAGTCCGAAGCCGACCTCGGCCCGGATTCCTCGAACAGCGCCCCCGCCGCGGCCACGGCCCCCGAGGGACCGACGGCGGTCGAGGCGTTCGGGCAGGCGACGGGGAGCTACCTCTCCGTCCTGACCCCCAGCGCCGGGGCGGCCAGTTCCCGGTGCAGCCAGCAGCCGGGCACCCGCTGGATCTTCCCCATCGCCAGCACGGCGCCCGGCTACGACACCTACCTCGCGGTCACGAACCCCTTCCAGGAGGAGGCACAGATCACCGTCCGGGTGCTGGGGGCCAAGGGAGACCAGATCCCGTCTGGCCTCAACAACGTGGACGTCCCGCAGCTGTCCCAGACGACCCTCTTCCTCGGGGACTTCTACCCGGCGACCGCCTCCGTCGGGCTGGACGTCACCGCCACCAGGGGCCGGGTCGTCGTCGGGCGGCTCATGAAGGTCTCGTCCCGGGAGGGCGTCCGGGGCCTCACGCTCGACGTGGGCGCCACCGCGCCCAGCACCAGATGGCTGGTGCCCGGCGGTGACGTCCCTGCCCAGGGTGAGGAGGACGTCGTCGTCGCCAACCCGAGCGACCACGAGGCGCTCATCAGCACCGCCTACCAGACCGAGAGCGGCGGCGCCCCGGCGGGGGCACAGGACGTCCCGGTACCCGCAGGGAGCCAAGCGACGCTCAAGATCTCCGACCAGGTGCCGGGCGGTACCCGCCACGCCACCGTCGTGTCCTCGACCAACGGCGTCCCCGTGGTGGTCGAGCGCCTGACCGTCGGCCCGCAGAACGCCTACCAGACCGTGCTCGGCGCTCCCGGCACCGCGGCCCGTTGGTTGGTTGCGGCCGGGTCCACCGCCGGGGGCACCGACACGCTGGCCCTGATCGGGGAGGGGCCGGACAAGGTCACCTGCAAGGTGACGATCCTGTCGGGTACCGGGCCGAACGTGCCCGGCCCCCTTGCGGGCGTCGAGGTCACACCCGGCCAGCGGGGGAGCGTGGACCTCACGCAGTACCTCAACGGCCAGCCGGCGATGGTCCTGGTGGAGGCGACCGGCGGGAAGGTCGCCGTCGAGAACGATCTGGCCCTTCCGGCGACCTACCGCCAGACGGTGGAAACGGCAGGCATCCCGCTCGGCTGAGTAGCAATTCACCAGAGAAGAGTTTCTGTTTGACCGCGTTATCCGCGGTCAAACAGAAAGAGTTCGGTGTCGACACCGCATCTGGGGGCGCGGCCGCCTCCTACCAGCCCAGCTCCGACAATCGTTCGTCGCTGATGCCGAAGTGGTGAGCGAACTCGTGGATGACGGTCTGGCGGACCTGGGCCCGGATGGCTTCGGGCGAGCCGGCCACCCGCTCGATGTTCTCCTGGTAGATGGTGATCCGGTCCGGTAGGACCCCGGCGTAGCCCATGCCCCGCTGGGTCAACGGGATGCCGGTATAGAGGCCGAGGAGGATCGACGACGGGGCGATCCGAACTCCGGCCGCCTCCGGGCCTGGGAGGTCCTGGACCACGACCTGGACGTTCGAGATCGCCTTCATGAGCTCAGGCGGAAGCTCGTCGAGCGCCTCGCCGACCAGTACTTCGAACGCGTCACGCGCGAGCACCCCCACGCGTCTAAGTGTAGGGCCGGCCCCTCCGCAGGTAGGATCATGGGTACTGGCCCCAGACAGCAGGAGAGTGAACCGTGGCGACCCAAGTGAAGATGCCCCAGCTGGGAGAGACCGTCGTCGAGGGCACCATCACGCGGTGGCTCAAGCGTGAGGGCGACGCCGTCGGCATGGACGAGCCCCTCGTCGAAGTGTCCACAGACAAGGTTGACAGCGAGATCCCGTCCCCCGTCTCGGGAACCGTCGCCCGTATCCACGCGGGCGAGGGGGAGACCGTCACCGTGGGATCGGTGATCGCGGAGATCACCGGCGCTGGCGAGGCGGCTCCACCCGCCACGCCGCCGCCCGCCCCCAAGCCGATGCCCGAAGCGGAGAAGACCGAGGCGCCCCCGCCCGAGGCTCCTGAGGCCCCGGCCCCCCCGCCGCGTCCCCAGGCGGTGCCGGCCTCCCCGCCTGCCCCCACACCGGCCCAGCCTGCTGCGGCGGCGGCCAGCCAGACTGTGGCCCCGGCCGCTCGGGCGGCCGACGCTGTCCCCGCCGCCGACGAGCCGTTGCGCGGGGTCCTTTCGCCGCTGGTCCGCAAGCTGGCCACCGAGCGCGGTATCGATCTGGCGACCGTCCGCGGGAGTGGGACCGGGGGGCGCATCACCAAGCAGGACGTCCTCGCGGCTCCGCTGCCCTCGGCCCCGCCGGCCACCCCGGCGCCGCAACCAACGGTCGCACCGCCCGCTCCCGCCGCTCCCGCCCCGGCCGCAGCCTCGGAGCAGGCTCCGGCGGCTGCCGCTGCCTCGTACGCGGTGGCATCGACCGGCCCCGACGAGGTGATCCAGGTCTCCCACATGCGGAAGGCGATCGCCGAGCACATGGTCGCCTCGAACATCGAGACCGCGCGGGCGTGGAACACGATCGAGGTCGACATGACCCGGATCTTCAGCATCCGCCGCCAGGCGGGCGGGGCGTTCAAGCAGCGGGAGGGCTTCTCGCTGACGTGGATGCCCTTCGTTGCCAAGGCCGTGACCCAGGCGCTGCTCAAGTACCCCCAGGTGAACTCGACCTGGAACGGCGACGGGACGATCACCCGCAAGCACTACGTCCATCTCGGCATCGCGGTCGCCCTGGAGAACGGGCTGATCGTCCCGGTGCTCAAGCACGCCGACGGGATGAACCTCGTGGGCCTCGCCCGCTCAATCCGTGACCTCGCGGAGCGGGCCCGGGCGAAGCGCCTGGTCCCCGACGACGTCCAGGGCGGGACCTTCACCATCACGAACCCCGGGCCCTTTGGTTCGGTCATGTCCGTGCCGATTATCAATAAGGGACAGGCAGGGATTCTTGCCTTCGACGCCGTGACGAAACGACCTGTGGTGGTGACCGATGTGGATGGCAACGACGCCGTCGCAATCCGGCACATGGTGTTCCTCTCGATGTCCTGGGACCACCGCATCATCGACGGGGCCGAGGCGGCCCGGTTCCTCTCCGAGCTGAAATCGCTGCTGGAGCAGGCCGACTTCGCCTCGGACCTTGGCGCCTACATGCCGGGCGGTAGATGAGGACGCTCACGGTCGTCGACGCCGGGACCGTCGGTTACGGTCCGGCCCTGGATTGGCAGAACGAGCTCTACCGGCGCCGGGTGGCGGGGGAGATCCCCGACACCGTGTTGCTGCTGGAGCACCCGCACGTCTACACGCTGGGCCGGCGCTTCTCGGCCGAGCACCTCCTTCTCGGCGAGGAGGCGCTGGCTCGCCGGGGCATCGAGGTCTACGAGTGCGACCGGGGGGGCAGCATCACCTACCACGGCCCTGGGCAGCTCGTCGGGTACCCGGTCCTGGCGCTGGAGGACCCCGACGTCATCGCCTACCTCCGGTGCCTCGAGGAGGTCCTCATCCGATCGGTGAACGAGTTCGGCGTCGCCGCCGGGCGGCGGGAGGGCCTCACAGGCGTCTGGGTGGGGGAGGACAAGCTGGCGTCGATCGGCGTCAACGTCTCCCGGGGCGTGACCAAGCACGGCTTCGCCCTGAACGTCACCACCGACCTGTCGTTCTTCGCCGGCATGGTGCCGTGCGGCATCCCGGCGGTGACGGTGACCTCGCTGGAACGGCTCCTCCCGGCCGCTCCCCCGATGGATGCCGTGCGGTCCACGGTGGTCGGCCATCTGGCCGCGATCCTCGGTGCGGAGGTACGGTCCGCCACCGCCGCCGAGCTTGGTTTACTCGGGGTTACAATGCGCGAGGAAGCCAGCATCCTTCGGTTTCCGAACAAGCCGGGGTCCCATCGCACGGGCTCTCCTAGAACGATGGAAGGGTAGGGGTCGTCGATGGCGAAGGCCGAGCGGACGCAGATCACCCACGAAGTCACCCATGAAGTCCTCGATCTCGAGCCCGAGAAGCTCTTGGAGATCCACCACTACATGATCACGGCGCGCATGCTCGATGAGCGCATGTGGGCCCTCAACCGCCAGGGCAAGGCCCCCTTCGTCGTCAGCTCGGCCGGTCACGAGGGCTGCCAGGTCGGCAGCGCCTACGCCCTGATGCGGGGCAGCGACTTCTTCGTCCCCTACTACCGGGACCTCGCGGTGGTCCTGGTGGCCGGGCTGACCCCCCGCGACGTCCTGCTCGGGGTCTATGCCAAGGCCGAGGACCCCTGCAACGGCGCCCGCCAGATGCCGTCCCACTGGGGGTGTCACCGCCTGGGCATCATCAACGGGTCGTCGCCGATCGCCACGCAGATCCCCCACGCGGTCGGGCTCGCCTACTCCGTGAAGTACCGCAGAGAGCCGGCTGTCGTGATGTGCTGGTTCGGCGAAGGGGCCACCTCGATGGGCGACTGGCACGAGGCGATGAACTTCGCGGGCATCCATAAGCTGCCGGTGGTCTTCGTCTGCGAGAACAACAAGTACGCGATCAGCGTGCCCCAGACCAAGCAGATGGCGATCGAGAACGTGGCCGACCGTGCCGCCGGGTACGGGTTCGAGGGCCACGTGGTGGACGGCAACGACGTCCTCGCCTGCTACGAGGTCGCCAAGGCGGCGGTCGACAAGGCGCGCAGCGGCGGCGGGCCCACCTTCATCGAGGCGAAGACCTACCGTTACGCCCCCCACACCTCCGACGACGACGACCGGACCTACCGGTCGAAGGAGGAGGTCAAGCATGCCCGCCAGCACGACCCCATCCCGAGGTTCCAGGCCTACCTGAAGCAGCACAACATCGTGACGGAGGAGGGCCTCAAGGCCCTGATCGACACGGTCAAGGCCGACCTGGCCGACGCGGTTGCGTACGTGGACAAAGCCCCGTACCCCGTGGCCGAAGATGCGCTGCGGCACGTGTTCGCGGAGTAGGGGAGACGGCCCAGGAGGGCGGAGCGGCCATGACGAAGAAGAGCCTGATCAAATCCATCCACGACACCATGTGGGACCTCATGGCAGCCGACGAGCGCGTGCTGATCATCGGGGAGGACGTGGCTACCCGCGGCGGGGTGTTCCGGGCGACGGAGGGGTTCCTCGAGAAGTTCGGCGAGGAGCGGGTGATCGACACGCCGCTGGCCGAGTCGTCGATCGTGGGCCACGGCATCGGGATGGCCATGGGCGGGCTGCTGCCGATCATCGAGATCCAGTTCGCCGACTTCATCCACCCGGCCTTCAACCAGATCGTCCAGGAGGCCGCCCGGCTGCGGTACCGCTCCAACGGTGACTTCAACTGCCCCATCGTCATCCGGGCCCCCTACGGGGCCGGGGTGCACGGGGGCCTGTACCACTCGCAGTCGGTGGAGGCGTTGTTCGCCCATGTGCCGGGGCTGAAGATCGTCATGCCGTCCACGCCGTACGACGCCAAGGGCCTCATGCGATCCGCGCTCTACGACCCGGATCCCGTGCTCTACTTCGAGCACAAGAAGTGCTACCGGCTGATCCAGGGCGAGGTCCCCGACGAGGACTACGACATCCCCATCGGCAAGGCCGAGATCAAGCGGGAGGGCGACTGCCTCACCGTCATCTCGTACGGGCTCATGCTGCACCACTGCCTCGCCGCGGCGGAGCGGCTGGCCACCGAGGAGGGGCTCCGGGCGGAGGTGCTCGACCCCCGCAGCGTCGCCCCCATGGACTGGCCGGCCATCTTCGAGTCGGTGACCAAGACGGCGAAGGCAATGATCGTGTACGAGGACAACCGGACCCTCGGCGTGGGGGCCGAGATCAGCGCCCGCATCGGCGAGGAGCTCTTCTACGACCTGGACGCCCCGGTCGTGCGCATCGGGGGACCGGACGTGCCGAGCACGCCGTACTCGAAGGTGATGGAGGACTTCTTCCTGCCGACGCCCGACCAGATCTACGCCTCGATGCTGGAGCTGGCCCGCTACTGAGGCCCCGCACCTGACGGGGCGGGGCGTCCCCCTTCGTTCTCCATGGCGGCCTCGGCGGCAAGGACGTCTTCCTCTTCGTGGGGGGCCTCCTGCTGGGCTTCGTCCGGTCCGGCCTCCAGCTCGCTCTTCAGGCGGGACAGGCTCGCGACCTCCGCCTGCATCTGGCGCTCGATCACACCGCCGGCGAACTTCATGGGGATCTTCATCAGCCCCTTGCCTTGCAGGTCGAGGCTGAACCTGACCGTCGTGGCGCCGGCAACGGGCTCCTCAAGGTCGAAGGCACCGGTCGGGCGGGCCGGGCCGGCGATCACCTCGAATGCGAGCCGCTTCGGCGGCTGGTACTCCGTGATCCGGTAGTCCCCCTCCATGCGCTGCCCCTTCGGCCCCCGGAGGCCCTGGCCGTAGACGGCGCCCTCGCACGGCCCCCGGGCAGGCGGCGTGATGTCCATGACCCCGGGCCGCCACCTGGGGTTGTTGGTCCCGTCGGCGATGAAGGCGAAGACCGCCGCGATGGGGGCGGCGATGACGACCATGTTCTCGGCGCGTGGCATACAACCTCCTTGAGCCCGCTGGGGCAGAAGCAGTATGCAGCACCGACCGGTAAGGTGGCCGTGTGCCCCAAGTGTTCCTGGGATCGTCGATCCCCACGCGCGACGAGCTCGGCGATGGGCCGCGCCGGCCTCCTCGCCCGCCGTGGCTGCGCAACCGGCTCCGGACCGGGCCGAACTACCTCGACCTGAAAGGCCTCGTCCGCGGGCTGAACCTGCACACGGTCTGCGAGGAGGCCTCCTGCCCCAACGTCTACGAGTGCTGGGAAGCCCGGGAGGCCACGTTCCTCATCCTGGGCCGCCTCTGCACGCGCCGCTGCGGGTTCTGCGACATTTCCACCGGCCGGCCCGAGCCCCTCGACCCCGACGAGCCCGTCCGGGTGGCGGAGGCCGTCGAGCGGATGGGGCTCCGGTTCGCCGTCGTGACCGGCGTCGAGCGTGACGACGCCCCGCCCCAGGCCGTCGCCCGCATCTGGGCGGCGACGATCGCCGCCATCCGGGAACGGGTGCCGGAGTGCCGGGTGGAGGTCCTGACCGGCGACCTGAAGGCCGATCCCGAGGCGATCGCCATCGTCATGGGGGCCGAGCCCGACGTCTTCGCTCACAACCTGGAGACCCCCCGCCGGATGCACCGCACGATCCGCCCGGGCTTCCGCTACGACCGGTCCCTCGACGTGCTCCGCCAGGCGAAGGCCCTCAAGCCACGGATCCCGACGAAGTCCAACATCATCGTCGGGATGGGGGAGACGTTCGACGAGGTGGTCGAGACCCTCGGCGACCTCCGAGCCGTTGGCGTCGACCTCATGACGATCGGCCAGTACCTCTCGCCATCCGCAGACCACCACGTGCCCGTGCACCGCTGGGTCCATCCCGACGAGTTCGCCGAGTACGCCCGCGTCGGCAAGGAGCTTGGCTTCGCCTGGGTCGAGTCCGGCCCCCTGGTGCGATCCTCGTACCACGCCGGCAAGCAGTACGAGGCCGCCACCAGTCAGTAGGTCGCCCGAAGGTTGGCGTTTTTTCGTTCGTAGCAGGCTGTTGCAAAATGGCGAGCCCGCCTAGGACCTGCAGCAAGGGAGCGAGGTGGAGTCCGCCGGGGGCTGAGGGGCCTAGTTTGTTCCAAAAAGGGCGCATGCCGCACCTTTTGGAACAATCTTCACTCTCCCTCGGAGCCGGCGACGAGGCCAGAGGCTGTCAGGGACCGACGAGTGCCAGTCGAAACCCGATCGTTCGCGGCCCTGGAGGTCCTGTGACGGATTCTGCGACGGCCTGGTAGCGAACGCAATTCCACCAAACGTCGGCGGAACCCCACGCCCTCAAAATGCTAGAGTCGGGGCCCCGGTGTGAGGCATTTGAGGCGCTGATGGAATCAATGCGGCGTGATCTGGAGGACGTCGCCGCCGCGATCCGCTCCGAGATCCGGCTGGAGGCCGAGGAAGCCGAACGTGAGGCGGCCATCTCCGCCGCCATGCACCGAGACCTGTCCGACGTCGCCCGGGAGCTGATGGCCCACGGGGACACCGTCGCCGTCGACGTGGGGGAGCGCATCTTCGTCGGCCCGGTCATGGGAGTGGCGGCCGATCTCGTCACCGTCCAGGTCGGCTCCTGGCGGGTCGACGTCAACCTGAAGTCGGTCCGGCGGATGCGAGTTCTGAAGCGCGCCCGGTCGGGCGGGCAGCGGTCCCTCGGCGGCGCCGCCAGCTTCCGTGCGCGCCTGCTCGAACTGCAGCTCTCCGGCCAGCCCATTGAGGTGGGGATGGCGGGATCCGACGAGCCCATCATCGGCCCCGTCGCCCTCGTCGGCTGCGACCACGTCGCGATCGGAGAGGAGGTGGGGCCGGAGTGGTTCCTCCCGCTGCAGTCCTTGGCGTTCGTCAGGACCCGGGATCCGAAAGGGGATCTCCGGGCCGACCGGGTCTGCCAGCCCGACCGGGGCTGCTAGGTCGTGGCGGAGGCGCTCTCCTCGACCTCGTCGTCGGCGGAGGCGCTGGGAAGCTCCTTCAGCCAGCCGAGGATCTCGTCCCGCAGGAAGCGGTACTTGCGCGTCCCGGGAACGCGGTGACACGGAATCAGGCCGGCATTCGCCCACTTGCGGACCTGGTTGGCATCGGTCAGCAACATCTCCGCCACCAGTGGAACGTCCATGACGAGTGGGTAATCTTCGGCGCGAGCCCTCGTGGGAAGGTCGTTGGATTGCACGGACATACTCAGTACCTCCCTCTGAGCCGCTAGAGACACTCTATTGAGTTGCAGACCAGCACTGACCCCTACTATTTATCAGTACGATCTTCTAAGATGCTAGCCCAACGGCTTGGCGTGTGCAAGGACATTTGGACAGGGACGGAGGCTGCAAATGGCCCGTACTGAGCAATCGGAGCAGGGCATTGCCGGCCCGGGCCTCAGACCACCACTGCAGAATCCCCGCCGGCGGGTGTCCACGGGGCACGTCGTGATGATCGTGGCCGGGCTCCTCGCGACGGTGCTGACCTATGCGGTGCTGCGCCAGGCCGGTGGCAAAGGGACCGAGGTGGTCGTGGCGGCCAGTCCTATCCGTGCGGGGCAGACCGTGGACCCCTCGCGGTTCGCGACGACCGACGTCAGGGCCTCCGACTCGGCGCTCACCGGGATCCTGCGGCGCAAGGACCTGCCGGGGATCACCGGGCGCGTCGCGACCGTCGACATCGCCAAGGGCCAGTTGGTCGCCGGGCAGCAGTTCACCCTGGCAACGCCGCCACCGCCGCAGATGGCCATCGCCGTCGATCCCCAGACCATCCCCGGGGGGCCCTCGGCCCTCGTCCGGGGCATGAAGATCGACCTGGTCGCCGTCAGCCAGGCCGGGCAACCCGTCTATGTGCCTGGGCTGGTGGTGCTGAAGACGCCGGAGGTCGCTGCCGACCATTCGCTCGGGGCCGCCACCACGGTCCGCATCGACGTCGCCGTCCCCGACCCGGCCACCGCCGGCCTGATCCTGGCGGCCACCAGCGGGGGGAAGTTCGTCATCCGGGTGACCGGTACCTCGGGCGTGGGATAGGCAGGACCGGCATGGGGGTGGCCGAGCCGGAGCTCGCCGTCGTCTACTCGCCCCGGGAGTGGGCCAACCGGGTCGTGCGCCACGTCACCGACCACGGCGGGGGCCGCGTCCGGCTGCGGGTGGTCGACCGCCGGGTGTGCCTGGAGGAGGACTACGACGTCCTCATCGCCGAGGACGTCACGTCGTTCCTCGACGCCCGTTTCGTGAAGGAACTGCGCCAGCGGGGTCGGCGGATCCTCGGTGTGTTCGACGCGGACGAGCCTACCGGCGAGGAGCGCCTGCTGGAGCTTGGCGTGGACGACGTCATCGAGGCAACGGCCCCCGCGGAGGACTTCGTCCGCAAGATCGGCCGGCTCCTGCCCGCGGCGGGCGAGGCGGCGGGGCTCGACATCGAGCTTGCCGCCATGGCCGCCCAACTCGGCCCCAGCGGGGAGACCGGGCAGCCTCCGGCAGTGCCCCTCCCCACGCGGCGGCTCCGGGGATGCCTCTGTGCCGTCGGTGGGCCGCCCGGCGGTTGCGGCGCCACCGAGGTGGCGATCGAGCTTGCCCGGGCGGGCGGCGGCGGGGCGAGACCTCCCTCCTCGTCGACGCCGACGAGGTGGCCCCCTCGCTCGCCCAGCGCCTCGACCTGCCGCCGATCCCCAACGTCCGGACCGCGATCGACGCGCTGTTCCACGGGGCGGGACGCCTGCACGAGGCCCTCATGCCCGTGGCAGGCGGCGGCTTCGAGCTGCTCGCCGGCCTCGCCAACCCAGCCGACTGGCCCCATGTCCGGCCTGAGGAGGCGGCGGAGGTGGCGGCGGACCTGCGCAGCCTGCGGGACCACGTGATCGTCAACGTCGGCGCCTTCACCGAGGACCTGGCCCGGCTCGGAGCTGCCGACCGCTACGGCGTCACCCGCGAGGTGCTCTCCTGCGCCGATGTGATCGTCGGCGTGGGGGTGGCGACGCCGGTGGGGGTGGCGAGGCTCGTGTCCTGGATCGCGGATGTGGTCGCCCTGGCGCCCGGCAAGCCGATCCACCTCGCCATCAACAAGGTGCCGCCGAACCGCTTCGTCCGGTCGGAGGTGGAGGCCGAGATCCTGCGCAACTTCGCCCCGGCCTCCCTGCACCTCATCCCGTACGACGAGGCGGTCGAGAAGGCTGCCTGGCGGGGAGAGCTGGTCGCCGCCGGGCCGTTCACGAAGGGGGTCGAAGCCCTCGCCGCCGCAGCTCTCCCACGGGGCTCCCGGGGGCCCGGCTCCGGGAGTCACCGGGCAGCGACGGCCGGCCCGTGGCGCCGCCGGAAGGCGACGGAAGCGGGCTGAACCCCCCTGGACCCCTGGCTTTTCCTCTCGTGGCCCGCTCCTTCGGAGCGTCCCACGAGCCAGGGGGGATTCGCAGCTCATCCGGATCCGCTACGCTCCGCCGGGCTGCTACTCCCCCCTGGACCCCTGGCTTTTCCTCTCGTGGCCCGCTCCTTCGGAGCGTCCCACGAGCCAGGGGGGATTCGCAGCTCATCCGGCTCCGCTACGCTCCGCCGGGCTGCTACTCCCCCCTGGACCCCCCTAACCGCCTTTAACCGCTCATTTCTGCACGTTGTGGCTCAAAGTTGCTCGGCGGCTCAGTCGTCCCAAACGCGGATCATGTATCATCCGGCTCGTAGAGCATAACAACGCGTATCGGCACCGTTCGATGTAGACAGTGCTCGCGGAGGAGCGCCTCCTGGTGGACCTGGCATGAATTCCCCGCCCGACGCCTACGCCTCGATCCGGCGGGCAGTGCTGGAGGGCGTCGAGGAGGCGAAGCTCGACCCCCGGAGCGACACGGAGGCGGTGCGGGCGCTGGTGGTCAAGGCCGTCGAGGCCTACCAACGGGCCGCTCATGCCGGGACGCTGGCGGGTGGGGGCATGGCCCTCTCCGACCCCGCTGCGATGGTCGGGCGGGTCACCCAGGCCATCTGCGACTTCGGCCCCCTGTCGTCGCTGTTCGCCCGGGGAGACGTCGAGGAGATCTTCATCGAGGGCGACCGGGTCCTTTACCTCGACCAGGGCGGGCGGCTCCGGGGCCTGGCGGCGCCGACGACCGAAGCCGAGAACCGCCAGGTCATCGACCAGCTCCTCTCCCAGACCCAGCGCCACCTCGACGCCAAGTCGCCCCTGGTCCAGGCCCGGGTGCTCGAAGGGCTGGCCCGGCTCTCGGCCGCCATCCCGCCGGTGGCCGACCGGCTCTCGGCAACGCTGCGCAAGTACACGCTTCGCAAGGAGAGCCTGCCGTACCTGCTGGAGCGGGACTCGCTCTCGGCTGCCGCGGCGTCGTTCCTGTGGGCGATCATGCAGGCACGGCGCAGCCTGATCGTCTCGGGTCCGCCCGGGTCGGGGAAGACCTCGCTGCTCTCCGCCCTGCTGGCGGCCAGCCCGGCCAACCACTGCATCCGCTGCGCCGAGGAGATCCGGGAGCTGTCGGCCCCCATCACCCACGGCTCGTACTACGAGGCCCGCCCACCGGCCCTCGACGGCAGCGGCGAGATCTCGCTGCGCGACCTGGTGAAGTTCCTGCTCTCCATGCGCCCGGACCTCATCGTGGTGGGGGAGGTGCGGGGGGCCGAGGCCTTCGAGCTGACCCGGGCCGTCAACGCCGGGTGCGGCTTCCTCTGCACGGTCCACGCGAACTCGGCCCGGGAGGCGCTGACCGCCCTGGTCAACGCGGCGATCATGGCGGGCGAAAACGTCGGCGAGTCCATCGTCCGCAAGGTCTTCTCGTCAGCCATCGACTTCGTCGTGCACCTCGACCGCGACGATGTCAACCGGGTCGGGCCCGACGAGGAGGTTCGCCGCCAGGTGATGGAGGTGCTCGCGGTCGTGCCGGCGATGACCGACGACTTCTCGACGGAGCCCATCTTCGTGCGGGAGGCCATCGGTAAGCCGCTGGTGTGGACCGGGGCCTACCCACCGGAAGTGGACCTCATCGAGCGATCCCTGCCCGAGGGCGCCACCATGGCCGCCATCCTCGATGGGAGGGTCTCGGCGCCCTTCCCCGGCTCCCCCGACACCGTGGCGACGGGCGGTTCCCGCGTGAGCGGAGCCCGGCGATGACCCTGCTCGCCTCCCTCGCGGTGGGGGTGGTCGCCTATCTCGCCGTGGGCCTGCTCACCGGCTACCTGCCCCGGGTCCGGACCCGGGTCTCCCCGCCGCGCCGGGCCCGCATCGAGCGACAGGTGTGGCTGCTGCAGGCGGGAACCGAACTGACGGCGGCACAGTTCGTTGCCGGTTCCCTGGCGGCGGGGACGGTCACGTTCGCGCTCGTCGCCCTCGTCACGGGCAGCCCGGTGGTGGCCGTCGTGCCGGGGGCGGCCGTGGGGTTCGCCCCCCACGCCTTCTTTGGTCACCGCAGGGTGCAACGGCTCTCGGAGCTCCAGCAGGCGTGGCCGGATGGGATCCGCCACGTCATCGGCGGCATCCAGTCGGGGATGTCCCTGAACCAATCGATCGCCAGCCTGGCGGTCAACGGGCCGGAGCCGCTCCGCCTCGCCTTCGAGCGCTTCGCCGTTGGGGCCAGGATGGTGGGCGTGCCCGCGGCCCTCGAGATCGTGAAGGGCCAGCTCGCAGACCCGACGTCTGACCGGGTGATCGAGATCCTGCTCCTGGCCCACGAGCGGGGGGGCCGGATCGTCACCGACGTGCTGCGTGACCTCGCGGATGCCACGAGCCGGGACCTGAAGACGATGGAGGAGATCGCCTCCGACCGCCTCGAGCCGAAGATCAACAGCCGGGCGGTGTTCGCCCTGCCGTGGTTCGTCCTCGTCATGCTGTGCGCGACGCCGGGACCGATCCGGGACTTCTACAAGACCGCGGCGGGCGTCGTCGTGATCGTGATCGCTGCCGTGATCAGCCTCGCCGGCATCATGATCGTGGAGCGACTCTCCCGCGACCCGGCGGAAGAGCGGGTGTTCGCCTCCCCGACGGTGCCGCGGTGAGCGGGCTGGTGCCGGACGGCAAGGCCGCCCTGGCGGCGATCCTGTTCGGCGTCACGGCTGCCGCCGCCTCGGGGCTCGTGGTCCGGCCGACTCCCCGGCTTGCTTCGCGGGTCCGGCCCTACACCCTCATCCCCCGATCGAGGCTGGGCCGGAGCGCCGACGTGCCCGCCCTGGCAGGGGAGGACGCTTGGCTGTCGGGCGGCACGTTCCGGCGGCTCTTCGGCCCGCTGGTCCTGGCCGCGGCGGGCTGGCTGGGGCGGCTGCTCGATGCCCGCTCCGATGAGGGGCTGCGCCTGATGCTGCGGCAGGCCGGGTACGGGGCGTTGACCCCGGAGGAGTACCGCGTCCGCCAGCTCGGGGCTGCGGCCCTCGGCGCGGGGACCGGGGTTGCTGCCGGGTTCCTCCTCGTGGGCTCGGCGGTGGTCGTGCTGGTCCTGGGCCTGCTCGGCTTCGTCGTCGGTGCCACCCGCTGGCGGGCGCGCCTGGACAAGGGCACCGCCCTCCGCCGGGAGCGGCTCCGGGTCGAGCTCTACACGGTCAACCAGCTGCTCGCCATGCACATCAAGACCGGGGGCGGCCCGATCCAGGCGACGCAGCGGATCGTCGCCCGGGGGTCGGGTGTGGTCGTCGAGGAGTTGGCCGAGGTGCTCCGCCTGATCGCCGGCGGCATGCCCCCGCAGGAGGCCTTCTCCCGGGCGGCGGCCCTCACCGCCGAGCCCCAGGCCGCCCGGACCTACGAGCTGCTCGCGGCCGGGACCGAGCGCGGGGCCGACGTCGGAGCGGCGCTGCTGGCGTTCAGCGAGGACATCCGCGACGAGCGCCGGGAGGATCTCAAGAAGGCAGCCACGCGGCGGCGGGCGGCGATGCTGGTGCCGATCATCGCCCTGCTGGCCCCGGTGATGCTGTTGTTCATCCTGGCGCCGATCCCGCGGATCGTGTTTGGGCTCCACTGAGCTGAGAAGGGGGGGGATGGTTGGACAACGTTTCGCTTCGCCTGCTGCTGTTCTGGCACCGCATCCTCGAGGTCCTCGAGGACCCGGGAGGGTTCTCCACGGCGGAGCTCCTCGGCAATGCCGCCATGGCCATCGGGGCCCTCGTGGTGATCTGGGGCATGCTCCGGCTCATGGGGGTCAACCTCCTCACCGAGATCCAGAACGCCATTGAGAAAGCCATGCGCTAGGGGGCCAGGGGGCTTGACCGGGGGCCCATCTGAGGGCGAAGAGGGCTTCGTCACCGTCGAGTACGTTCTGGCCGTGGTGCTCTCCATGGTCGTGCTGGTCGTGATCGCCAACCTCATCGTCTTCGAGTACGGCCACGGGGTGGTCCGGGCCGCGGTGGATCAGGGCGTCCGGGAAGGCTCCCGAGCGGCGACGCCTGTCGCCGCGTGCGAGGCGGCGGCGCAGCAGGTGATCAACGACCTGCTCGGCGGCCGCAGCGGCTCGATGGGGGGCGGGGTCGCCATCACCTGCGCCGAGAATGGCGGCCGCCTCGACGCCACCGCCCGCGGGCGCTTCCGAGCGTGGTTCCGGCCCGTGCCTGACTGGACGTTCACGTCCACGGCCACTGTCGCCGTCGAGAAGCCGTGAGACGGCACCCCAATGGGGGCTACGTCTCCCTCGAGCTGATCCTCGGCCTGGCCCTGCTCGTCCTGCCCATCACGCTGATCGTGCTCACGGTACCCACGTGGCTGGCCCGCCAGAACGCGGCTCGCCTTGCGGCGCAGCAGGCGGCCCGCGTCGCGGTGGTCTCGGGGTCGCCGGACCAGGGGAGGAAGGCTGCCCGGACGGTGGCCACGGACGCCGGCCTCGACCCTGCGAAGGACCTCACCGTCGCGTACGAGCCGGGATCCAGCTTCGCCCGCGGCGGCCTCGTGACGGTGAAGGTCACGGTACAGACCCCGGCTGCGTTCATCCCGTTCGTCGGCGGGGTCGGCTCGTTCCCCATGACCGCGACCTTCTCGGAGCGGGTCGATCTCTACCGGAGCGGCCCGTGACCCGGGGGCCGAGGCCCGTAACCCGTGGGGCCCGTTGCCGGGACGACCGGGGTTTCCTGACGATCTGGATGCTGGGCCTCTGCCTGTTGCTCCTGGTCCTCGGGGGAGTCAGCCTCGATCTGTGGCGGGTGTTCTCCCAGCGCCAGGCCCTTGCCGGGCTGGCGGACTCGGCCGCCCTCGCCGGGGCGGGGGGCCTCGACCTGGACGCCGCCCGCCGCAGCGTGATCCGCCTCGATCCGGCGGATGCGGCACGGCGGGCGCAGGCCAGCATCGCGGGCCAAACCGATCGGGGGTCTCTTGTAGTCTCTAGCGTGAAGATCGTGGTCGGGCAGAACGGATCGGAGGTGACGGTGAGCGCCGACGGGCAGGTCCACCTGACACTGTTGCGCCTGCTGATCGGGGATCGGCCCATCGCCCTGCACGTCAGCTCGACCGCCGCGGCGAGGTCGTCGTGAGGGTCCAGGACCCGCCGGACGAACTGCATCCCGGCATCGGGTCGGGCCGCGACAGCGAGTTCAACCGCTCCTGGCTCCGCCGCCACGGCGTCGCCATCTTCCTCGCCCTGCTGCTGGTCTTCGCCGGGGTCGTCATCCTGGTCGAGGTGGGGCCGAGCGGCCTGGTGGGCTTCAGCCCCCAGAGCAAGCCGTCGGTGGTGAACCCGAGGCAGGGGGAGTTCGAGGGGATCCTCCGCCATATCTACGACGTGGGCAACCAGGCGGTCCAGGAACGCCGGGCGGACCTGCTGAGCCAGGCCTACTCCGAGCACTGCCAGTGCTACGTCCAGGTCAAGTCCACGATCGATCACCTCCTCGCCACGCACGAGACCCTCGGCGGCGCCGGTACCCAGGTGACGGCGGTCGAGGTGGAGCTGGCGAACGACAAGACGGCCATCCTGCGGGTCACCGACAAGATCGACGCCTTCCCGGAGTACAGCGAGTCCGGGGCCCTGATCGCGACCGTCCCGGGCCGGGCCCCGCTGCAGTTCACGGTCACCCTCGAGCAGCGCAACGGCTCCTGGCTGATGACCGACGCCGTCCCGGCCGCCAACGCCCTGCCCTAGGCCCCGCCCCGGGGCCGGGGCGCCCCTGCCGGTCAGAGGCGTGGACATTTTTCGACCGTCCCGGTGCAATTCCGTCCATACGGCCCGAGTATGTTCGATTGTTAGCATATGTATAGGCATCACTGGCTTGTAAAAACGTGATTTGGGCTTTCCGCTGAGTCGCCGGCTATTCGTCGGTGAGGAGGTCCCCAAGCTGCCGGGCGTTGACCACGGCGTAGTCGCGGTAGCAGTTGTTCATGAGCACGTGGTCCTCGTTGGCCTGGCTGGCGAGGTCCAGGTAGGCGAACCGGGGGGTGGCGGTGTCGTGCTTGCCCTTCCACTGCTCGACGTTGCGGCCGTGGAACCGGACATAGGCGAGCTTCGGGGTGGTGACGGCGGCCAGGGGTGGGAGGCTCGAGACGAACCCCTGGGGCATGTCGACGGAGGTGTAGGGGATGTTGTGGTCGCGGAGAAAGCCGAGGGTCCGGTCTGCGTTGCGTTCGTTCATCCATGCGGCGTTGCGGAACTCGACGGCCACCTGGTAGTCGGGGAGCCGTTCGACAGCCTCCAGGATGTAGGAGCGGTTCTCACGTCCGGGAAGGAACCACTCGGGGAACTGGAAGTGGACAGCGCCGAGCTTGCCGGCGGAATGCAACGGCATGAGGGCCTCCGCAAAACGGCGCCAGACCTCGTCGACGACGTGGTCCGGCAGGTGGGAGGCGTAGAGGAAGCGCTTGTCCCGGCCCTCCGGGGGCACCTCGGCGCGGAGGTCCTCTGCGAGGGAATCCGGGCGGGTGGGGTGCTTGGTCAGCAGCGAGTAGGCCTTGATGTCGAAGGTGAAGTCGGCCGGCGTGCGCTCTGACCAGAGGGCGGCGTTGCGCTCGGTCGGTGGGTAGTAGTAGGTGGAATCCACCTCGACGACTGGGAACCGGCTTGCGTAGAAGCGCAGCCGGTCCTCGGGCTTCTTGGCCTCGGACGGGTAGAAGGCCCCGCTGCTGACGAGGGTCTTGTCGGTCCAGGATGCGGTGCCGATCAGCACCCGACCCGCGGCCGGGGCTGCAGCCGGGCGATCCGCCGGGCCTGCCGCAGGCCCTGCCGCAGGGCGATCTACTGAGCCCGCGAGCCTGCCTCGCTGCCGGACTGCAGCGGGTCGAGGCGGAAGAAGGCGGGGAGCGGACGGGGTGCGCCCTGGCCCTCGGCACCGGCGGCCATGCTGCTCCAGGCCTCGGTATGGGTGGCGGGTCCCCAGCGGCGGGCCTCGGATTCCCGCCGGCCGCCTGCGATCCGCATCGGCGAGGGTGCGGGAACCGTGTACTCCCTGGGCGTGGGCTCGGTCAGGTCGATGACCCTCCAGCGAGCCGGGCCCCCTGCGGCGGAGGCCGGGTGGGCGGCGTGGCCGATCGCTGCGTGGTGGGGCCGTTCGTCGACGTTGATCCGGCGGACCGGCTCCTTGGCTACCGGCTGCCGAGTCACCGGCCGGGCTGCCGGTCGGGGCGCCGACATGCGCACCTGCGGAGCCGGGCGCGGAGCCGGAGCCGGGCGCGGAGCCGGAGCGGGCCGTGCGGTGGATGCCCCTGGCCGTGGGGCGGATGCCCCTGGCCGTGGGGCGGATGCCCCGGGCACCCTCGGAGCGACCGGCTGAGGACTGGGCCGCTGGGGGCTCCTGGGGGTCACGGGGGTGGGGCGGGGGTTCCTGGCCACCTGCGGCCGTGGGGCGCTGGCCACGTGCGGCCGTGGAGCCCGGGGGGCCTCACGGTGTTGCGAGCGGGTCACGTCGTTGTGCGCCGGGCGCCGGACGCCCTCGGGGGCACTCGTGCGCAGCGACGGTAAGGCACCTGCCGTTGCCCAGGCGAATCGGGGCCCGCTGGGAGCCAGGGGAGCCAGGCTGCCGAGCGACCACCCGTCGGCCGGCCACCGTGCGGGGCCGGGCTCGGGGTCACGCTCGCGCAGGTCGATGATCCGCTCCGTCCGGGCTCGGCGGGGCGAAGACATGACGACGACGGTCGAGGGCTCCGATGCGGCGGCCACGGATGCCCGGTGGCGCCGACTTTGAGGAGCAAGGCTCCGGCGAGCCTTGCGGAAGCGCCGGATGCTGCGATTCGAATCCGGCGTCGAGTGAACCATCCAGGCGACTGCGGCGATGACCACCAACCACAGCCCTACAGCAAGCAGGCTAACGACGAAACCTCGGATAGGACCTCCCCCCTTCCTTCCGTTCTTTCGCCCGCATCCTAGTCGACCGGTTGCCGCTGATGCATCTTTTTGGACCCCGAAAAAAGTGTCTTGACAGAATCCCTACGGCAGCGCAGGATTGAGCGTATGCTCAAACCGCCTGCTCAAACTCACCAGTCACCTGCGACAACGAAGGAACGCATCGTCATCGCCGCCCTGGAGACGTTGAAGGAGGAAGGTTTTGCCGGTACAAGTGCCCGGGCGATCGCGCGCCGGGGCAACTTCAACCAAGCGTTAATTTTCTACCATTTCGGAACCCTCAACGACCTCCTGCTCGCCGCGCTGGACCGCACGAGCGCAGACAGGATGGCCCGCTACCGGGAGGCGGTCCGCCGGCCGGGAACGACGATCGAGGACCGCATCCGCATGGCCACCGACCTGTACCGGGAGGACCTGCAGACCGGCCACATCACGGTCATCTCGGAGCTGATCGCCGGGAGCCTGGCCAGGCCCGACCTCGGCCCCGAGGTCGTTGCCCGGATGGAGCCGTGGGTCGAGCTCGTCGAGGACGAGCTGTCCGGCCTCCTTGCCGGTTCGCTGCTCGGGAGCCTGGTGGGTGGCGTGATCCAGCCCCGACCGCTTGCGTTCGGGATCATCGCCCTGTACCTGGGCGTGGATCTGCTCTCGCACCTTGACCACGACCATTCCCGAGCGGAGGCTCTCTTTGAGACCGCCGGCCGCCTGGCGCCGATGCTGGCACCCCTGCTCGGGGAGCTTCCCCGGGAACCCCAGGAACCTCAGGCGCCGGCCGGGGGAGGGGCATGAGCCCCCGGCGCCCCGGCCGTGCGGCGGTGGACATCCCGGCGGCCCTGGAGCGGGCGGCCGCCGCGGTGTCCGAGGGCCGTCCCCTGGGCGGGACCGGCTTCTGGAAGGCGGTGGACCACGCCCGCCGGGACCGGGCGGTGGCGGAGGACTTCGCGGAGCGGATCGCGGCGATCGACCGGCGCTCGTTCGAGTCGCAGGTGCGGCTCCGGGCACCGGTGTGGGCCGGCAACCTGGCCCTGATGGCGGGAACGGGCGTCGGGGTCGCCGCCATCGCCCTGGCACCCCGGTTCTCCAGCCTTGCCCGGAGCCTCGTGTTCCTCGGAGGCTTCGGCGCCCTTGCCGTGAGCACGCACAGCCTGACCCACTGGGTCGTCGGCCGTGCGATGGGGATCCGCTTCACCCACTACTCGCCCTCGTCCCCGTGTCCCTGCTGCAGGGCCAGCCCCGCTGGCTGGTGGGAGTGCTCCTGGTGGCCGGCGCCGGCCAGATCGCCACGGACGTCGCCTTCTCCACCAAGACGTCGGACTGGAAGAAGGTCCGCCGGGAGCTGCGGCCGGCAAAGACCTACTCCGTCTGAGGGTCGTCGGCCCCGTTCTGACACGAGAAATTCCCGGGCGGCGGGCGGCCATGGGGAAGGTCGACCACTCTACGTGGTCAGTTCAGGTTCGCCATTTACCTATAACACCCGTTTTAGGTGCCCTGCAGAAGCCACGGACTCCAACTGCGGCTGTTTGACCGCGCCTGGCGCGGCGAGACAGCCAAACATGCGCCGGGACCCGCCCACCAGGTACGAGGGCGACCACAGAACGTGGTGACGCCGGTCCGAGGCCGCCGATGGTGGCTGCACAAAGAAGCCCTAGTCGGCCCCGGGCTGGCCTCCGGCCTCGGGGCGCCCTTCGAAGGGCGTCGACGCCTCGGCGTAGAGGCGGCGGGGGATGCGGCCCGCCTCGAAGGCAAGCCGTCCGGCAACCACTCCGAGCCGGATCGCCTGGGCCATCGCCAGCGGTTCCTTTGCCCGGGAGATGGCGCTCGCCACCAGCACGCCGTCGCAGCCGAGCTCCATTGCGAGTGCGGCGTCCGAGGCCGTCCCGATGCCGGCGTCGAGGATGACCGGGACCGATGCCCGCTCGACGATGATCGAGATGTTGTAGGGGTTCCGGATCCCCGAGCCGCTCCCGATGGGCGAGCCCAGCGGCATGACGGCGGCGCACCCGGCGTCCTCGAGGCGCCGGGCGAGGATCGGGTCGTCGTTGGCGTAGGGGAGGACCACGAAACCCTCGTCGACGAGCTGCCGGGCGGCCAAGACGAGCTCGGCACCGTCCGGCAGGAGGGTGCGGTCGTCGCCGATGACCTCGAGCTTGATCCAGTTGGTGCCGAGGGCCTCTCGGGCGAGGCGCGCGGTCAGCGTCGCGTCGCTGGCGGTGTAGCAGCCGGCGGTGTTGGGCAGGACCTCGACGCCGGCGGCTTCGATAACGTCGAGGACAGAACCGCGGGCGGCCGGGTCCACCCGGCGCATCGCCACGGTCGCCATCTCGGCCCCACTGGCGGCGAGGGCCTCGCCGAGGACGTCGAGGCTGCGGAAGCCGCCGGTGCCGAAGATGAGGCGGGACCCGAACACCCGCCCGGCGATCTCAAGCTTCTCCCCCGAACCGCCCTGCACGGCCCGGACAACCTCGACCCGCTGGCCGTCGCCGACGTCGCGGCTGGGCCACTCGCTGCGGGGGACCACCTCACCGTCGAGGGCGACCGCGACGCCCCGCAGGTCGTCCATCCCGGCGCGGGCCAGCACGTCCAGCAGCGCCGCCCGCGCGGAGCCGGGGACCTCCAGGGGGGCGCCATTCAGGCTCAGCAGCATGCGGGGGCGAACCTGCCGGGCAGGAAGGGCGCAATGACGTCGGGGACCCGGCCCTCGGTGACCACGGTCGCGATGGCCCCGGCCGTTACCGCGGTCAGGAGGATGCCGTTGCGGTGATGCCCGGTCGCCACGACGAGGCCTGCCGGCCCCACGGGGCCGAGCAGGGGAGCGTTGTCCCGGCTCCCCGGCCGAAGGCCAACCGAAGCCTCGGCCAGCTCCATCTCCCGCACGCCCGGGACAACCTGGATGGCCGCGCGCAGCAGCTCGTAGATCCCGCCGCCGGTGAGCGACGTGTCGAACCCCTGCTCCTCGACGGTGGCGCCGACGACGAGCTCGTCGCCCCGGAGGGCCGAGGTGCGGGGGACCAGGTACACGTCCTCGGTGCGGACGAGGTGCCGGATGGGGAGGGGCTCGCCCAGGCGGGGTCGCAGGCGCAGGATCTGGCCCTTCACCGGACGGACCGCCGCCGCCACCTCCGCCGGGACGCCGGCGATCCCGCCCGACCAGCAGCCAGCCGCCAGGACGACGCAGGCGGCGGCAAGCTCCTCGCCGGTCGTGAGGCGGACCCCGGTGATGCGGTCGCCTGCCGCCAGGAGCCCGGCGACGTCCGCCCTGCCCCGGACCCGCCCGCCGGCGGCTTCGACCGCCGCCTGCAGCGCTGCGGTGAGCGCCCGGGGGTCCACTTCCTGCTCCACCGCTCGCACCCCCGCCCGGACGCCCGGGTGGAGGGCGGGCTCCAGTTCCCGGCAGCGGCTCCCGCTGAGCCATTCGACGGCGAGGCCGAGGTCGCGCTGGAAGTCGTGGAGGCGTTCCAGCGCCTCCCGTTGGTCCCGGTCGAGGGCCACGAAGAGGGTCCCCGGCGCCCCAGACGTGAGCCTCCGACCCGTCGCTGCTGCCAGGTCGTCCAGGAATGCCGGGTACGCCCGCGCCCCCGCGAGGTTGAGCCGGAGGAGGGCGTCTTCGCCGAAGGTGGCCTCGGTGATGGGGGCGAGCATGCCGGCGGCGTGGAAGGACGCCCCGTGGCCAGGTTCTCCCCGGTCGAGCACGAGCACGTCCCAGCCCTGCTGGGCCACCCGCCACGCGATCCCGAGCCCGATGGCTCCGGCGCCGACCACGATGGTGTCCCCCGGCAACTAGATCACATCCCTTCGCGGGCATTGTCCCGATCAGGTCAATGGGTCGTGGCCCAGGCCACCTCTCAGCCCTCCAAGAGAGCTCCCCAGTGTCTGCGCCTCAGTATAGGTCCGGTCCCGGCGGGCCTCCGGCCCCCTCCCGCCCGGCGGCCCGATGGGGCTCACACCCTCAGGATTCGCCCTTCCGGAGGCGCCAGGCGTACCGGATGAGGAAGAACGAGATCGCCAGGATCGCCAGCGCCGCCCCGAGGTAGGGGAGTTTCTGGACCAGGGTCGTCTTGGAGTAGCCCCCGCCGCCCGCCGGCAGGGCAACCGACGTCGGGGCGGGGACGTCCGGCTCTGTTGCCGTGGCGGTGGGGATGGACTGGGTGTACGGGAGGGTCGGGGCGAAGCTGGTCGCGTCCGGGGGCGGCGCTGCGACTGTCCTGGGGGCTGCCTTGGCGACCCCCTTCGGCACCGGGTCCGGGACGGTCGAGGTCGGGACCGGGGGGGCCGCGATGACGGCGCTGCTCGGCGACGAAGGGCTCGACGCGATGCCGTTGGGGTCGGCTGGTGATTTGCGGATCGCCACGACCTCGTAGGTCAGCGGCTTGCCCTGGGGGGCGCCGGTGTCCCGGTAGGTGTTGGTCGAGGCGTTGCGGGCCGGCGCGTACGGACCGCCGCCGACCGACCGCAGGACCTGGTAGCCGGTGAGGTCGGGCTCCGAGTTGGCGGTCCAGGACAGCACCGGCACGACGCCGTCCATACTCGTTCCGGGACCGGTGGGCTGCGCCGGGGGGTTGTTGACGAGCAGGTGTCCCACCGTGGCATGGGCGGTGCTGCCGAGCGAGGAGACCGCGGTGGCGGTGATCTCATACTCGCCGTTGTACCGGGTGAGGGACCCGGTGTCCCACGCCATCTGGATCGTGTCCGAGAGCTTGCCCGAGATGATCGCTCCGGCGTAGGTGCGTGAGGTCGTGGCGCCGGGTGCCAGCGAGGGGATCGAACCGTCGACGGGGAGGACGCTCACGGAGAAGCTGCGGAGCGAGGCGAGGCTGCCGGCGTCGATCCGGATGTTCCAGGTCCCGCTCAGGACCGACCCGGCCGGCGGCGTGCACTGGTGGGCGTCGGCGTCCGAGGTCTTGGGACCGGGCTGCCACACGTTGATCGTCGCGTCCAGCGTGGAGCTTTGGGCTGGGGCGCACGGGTCGGTCGCCGCAGCGGCCGGGACCACGGGGCCGACGAGGGCGACCGCGCAGGCGGCCGCGATGAGGCAGCGCCGGAGGATCACGCGATGGGTTGCGACGAGACCATCTCGGCCCTGGCGATCAGCCGCTGGGTCTTCTGCCCTTTCGGGTTGCAGGTGGTCAACGTCAAGAGGTGGGACTGCGTGGCGACCGAGACGACCGTCCAGTCGTCGGGGGTGGTGACCCAGGGGTTGGCGTGGCCCTCGAAGCCCGGGACGATCTTGTAGGTGTAGGTGGAGAACGGGGTCGTCAGGATGACCCGGTCACCGGGAACGAGCTTGTCGAGGTCGCCAAAGGGGTGGCCGTTCATGGTGCGGTGCCCGGCGATCGCAACGTTGCCGGCGTCCCCCGGGAGCGGGCTCTGCGGGTAGTGGCCGGCACCGGCAGCGAGTGCCTCGTCCGAGGTCCCTTCCACGACCACCGTCTCGACCCCGAGCTTCGGGATGGTGATCCGGGTGACGGCGCTGCCGATGGCGAGGGTGCGGTTCTTGTACTGCTCCAGCAGCTTAAGGCGGTCCGCGGCGGACTGCTTTCCTGCCTGGTCGAACTGGGCCCGGAGTGTCTTCTGGTGCCGGGCGGCCTGGACGTCGGTGTAGAACGGGTAGCCGGCCACACCGACCGCCACCAGGATGAGGGCGGTCGCGAACGTGAGGAGCAGGAACGCCGCGAGCTTGCGCGGCTTGCGCCGGCGCGGACCCGACCCTTCGGGTACCACGGGCGGTGCCGGGGGCGGCGGGGGGCCGGGGCGGCCGCGGCGGTTGCCGGTGCCGGATTCCTCCCTGCCGCCAACAGGGACCTCGGGGGCCATGACGGCGACGGGGGACCGGAAGGGAGCTGCGGGGGCATCGGCGCCGGGGCGCTCGGGGCGCTCGGCTCCGGGGTCAGGCGAGACGTGTCGCGAGGAACGGAAGGCCTGTGGTTCGGGCAATCCGCCGGCACCCGGGACCGGCGCAGGGGAAACCGGCTCCGGGAGAACCGGATCGCTGTAGGCATGCCTGGGTCGGTAGGCGGGGTGCCCCCCCGAGTCCTCGCCGGTGCCGTCGACTGGAGCGTCACGCCGTGGCATTGCCCTACTTTACCCGCTCCCCGTCCCCCGGGCTGGCCTGAATCGGTCTGAATTGATCCCTGAATTGGATCAAGGGGGCTAATGAAACTTCTTTAGACCGGCGCGTTCTTCAGCTTGCGGGCGAAGCGGGTGATGTGGACCGCAGCGACGATGAGGAAGGACGCCGTCGCCACGTACTTGATGGCGTCGACGGGCGTCACCTTCACGCCGCCGGGCAGCTGGATCGACGCCGACGGCCCGGTGTCGGCCTGGGCGGCCACCGGGGCCGGCACGTTGGAGGTCGTCGCGACCTCCGGGATCTTGCCGGAGTAGGGCAGCAGCGGCGCGAACTGGATCACGTTGGGCTGCGGGGCCTGCACGATCTGGGTGGGCAGGGTCGGGCCGTTGATCGGTGTCGGGTGGGTGACCCCGAGGATCACGGGCTGCTTGTTCACCGAGGTCGGGGCAGTGGCACCGGCGGCCGTCTTGACGGGCTTGGGCGGGTCGACCGTGGCGACGTTCTGCGGGATCACCGGGGCCGCCGCTGCCGCCGCGGGAACCGAGACCGACGAGGTCTGCGCCGACGCGTCGGACGAGATGAGGTTGGACTGGCCGACCGGGCTGTAGCGAAGCGCGGCGACCTTGTAGGCGACGGCCTGGCCCTGGGGTGCGCTGGCGTCCCGGAACGAGGTGCCGCTGATCACGCCGCTCGGCTGCGCTCCGTCGGACCGGTAGACCTGGTAGCCCTTGATGTCCGGCTCCGGGTTGGCGTTCCAGGTGACGACCGGCACGTTCGAAGAGTCGAGCGTCACCTGCACGCCACTGGGGGCCACGGGCGGGACGTTGACCTTCACGCTCGACTGGGTGCTGGCCGGGCCTCCGCCGAGGAGCACCACTTTTTCTTGGGCGCTGAAGGTGATCGTGTACACACCGTTGCGCTTTGCGGTCTGCGTCAGGTCCCAGGTGTAATTGAGGCTGCTGGATCCCGAGGTGGCAGAGGCGACCTGCGTCGTGCCGTCCGAGATGGAGGCCGCGAGGCTCCCGATGCTGCAACCCAGGTCCGGGCAGCTCGCGTCGACGTGGACAGTGATCTGGTTGGCCGGGAGGCTCCCTGGGAGCTGAGCCTGGTCGCTGGGCGCGATGTTGCTGAACGTGACGTTGCCGTTGGCGGCGAAGGCGGGGGCGGCCATGCCGGCGGTGAGGGCAGTGAGTGTCCCCGCGACGGCGAGGGATCCGAGAAGACGCTGGACCTTCATCGTTCGGGGACGCTCCTTCGGCATAGGTTGTTGCAACTGAGTAACTTCCCTACTTTACGGTGGATCCGGCAACGATGTTCGTCGTGGAGACGAGCTCGGCCCGGGCCACCAGGCGCTGCCGTGCGGTTCCCTCGGGCGTGCAGGTGCTCATCGTGAGCATGGGCTTCGACGTCTGCGCGATGACCGTCCAGTCGTTCGGGTCCGTGACGTACGGGTTGGCGTGCCCGTCGACGCTGGCGATGATCTGGTAGGTGCACTGCTGGAACGGCGTGGTCAGGATGACCTTGTCGCCGGTGACCAGTTGGTCCAACTTCTGGAACGGATGCCCGTTCATGGTCCGGTGCCCAGCGACCCCCACGTTGCCCGTCGGCGAGCACGGGAGGGGAGTCTGGGGGTAGTGGCCAGAACCGGCAGCCAGGGCCTGGTTGGACGTGCCCTGCACGACCACGGTGTCGAGTCCGATCTTGGCGATCTGGATCCGGGTCACCGCAGAGCCCTCCGCCAGCGTCACCTTCGTCCCGCCGGCCGACGCAGGCTTGGCTGCTGCCTGGTAGGCCTGCTTGAGCTTCTCGGACGTGAGGAACTCGCTCCGGAGGGCCTTCTGCTCTCGGTTGGCCCTGATGTTCGTGTACTCCGGGTACCCGAGGAGACCCACGGCGCCCACCACCATCGCTGCCGCGAGACACGACAGGATGGTGGCGAGCGCACGCCGAGCCTTCGGGGTCGCTAGGTACTTCACGCAGCGATCCCTCTACCTTTCTTCTTTGGTCTTGCTTGTGATCGTTTTCGTGCGCTGCCTGGCCTAGCCCTTCGCGCCTGCCCGCATGCGGCGGGAGTTGCGGAGGACGTGGGCTGCGGCAACTGCCATGAACGCAGCACCGGCGAGGAAGACGTACGTCGGGCCACCGGTGATGGGAAGCGATGGTGCAGCCGCCTGGACCTTCAGGATGTCACCGGCGACCGAGGAGCTGGACGAAGCCAGTCGCAGGCGGATACCGCCGTCCGTGCCGCCGACCGAGGAAGCGCCGAGGCCCTTCAGGGCGAGGATCGAGACACCATCCGAAGAAGCGGTGACGTTGCGGCCGGTCTGGTGCGGCGAGGCGCTGGCGACCTTGATGGTCGTCTCCAGCGGGGTCCCCGCAAGCAGGGTGAGGTCGCCGGCCTGGTCGGTCTGGGAGAGAAGCCCGCCGAGCAGCCCGTTGAGGCTGGGAACTGCGATCGGCAGGTCGAGCAGGTTGCCGCCGCCCAGCGGGTTGGCGATCTTGATGTGGGCGACTGCGGGAGAAGCGTCGGCCGTGGCGGCACCCGAGGCGTCGTTCCAGACGACCGTCGAGTTGGCTGCGCCGACCTGGATGTCGATGAGGCCGCCGATGAGGCCGATGTCAGCCCCTGCCGCCTGGGCGGTCTCCTGCGTGGCGGCGCCGTTGTTCGACAGCACCGACGAGCCGGTACCGAGCTTGATGCTGACCAGGTTGCCCCCGGCGCCCAGCACGTTCTGCAGGAGGCCGGTGATGGACGAAACCAGGTTTGCGGTGTCGCCGACACCCAGTGGGCTGCCCTGGGCGCTGCCCAGCACCGGGCCGAGGAGGCCGCCGACGAGGTTGTTCACCAGCGGGCCAACGAGCGGGAGCGAGCCAGCCGTGCCGGTGACGCCGCCGCCGCCGAGGTTGCCGAGGCCGAGGCTACCGAGCAGGCTGTTGAGGCCCAGGTTGCCGAGGACGTCCGGCAGCAGGGCAACGTCGATCTCGGCGACCCCTGCGCTGTTCTGGCTGACCGGACGGCCGCCCTCGATGGTGGAGTACGACTGCGAGCAGGCGGTCTTGATCACAAGGATCGCGAGGCTGAGCGCCTGGCAGGCCTGGGTCGTGCTGCCGTGGTTGGCGGCCGAGCTCGAGGTTGCCTGCGTCTGCCCGCTGCAGATGCTGCCGAGGGCGGGGAGCCCGCCGAGGCCCGGAAGCGTGCCGGGAAGGGTGCTGCCGACTGCCGGGAGCGAAAGCAGGTTGCTGCCCAGGAGGCTGCAGAGCCCGAGGGCGAGACCGTTGACCGACGGGTTGCTGAGGCCCTCGAAGGTGGTCTCGGTGTGACCGGCGGTGATGCCCTTGCCGAGAGACCCGAGGTTGCCGAGGATGCTGCCGAGGAGGTTGCCGGGAAGCGAGTTGAGCAGCGGAACAGACAGGTCAAGCGCACTGCTCTGCCCCTGCCCCATGAACACCACGTTCGGTGTGTCGGCGCTTGACGCCGGCACGAACGCAGTCAGTAGGAACATCATCACTACGGGCACCACCAACAGCCGTTTCACCTAGCGGTTCCTCCTCTCGGTCTCCCGATCCCTAGTTAAGATCGGCCACTCTTCTCGGGCACTTAACTAGCCCGTTCATCTGGGATTAACGGGCGGCACCCCGAAATCACACGGGGTGGTCGAGCAAAATGTGGGCGGAAGCGCAGAAATCATGCGACTTCCCGGTCCACCCGGTCAATTCAGCCGAGAATCGGCTCGGAGAGGGTTTTGAACCGGCCTTCGATCGGGCTCCGATCCCGCCGGGGCGGCTACCCCGAATGCAGGAGTGACCACGCAGCGGAGTCGGAGGATACTCCTGATCGATGACACAGCACGTCGTGACCCGGCCCGCCGGAACCGGTCAATCGTCGAGTTTGTCGCGTCCCCTCCAAAGCTTGCGGTGCACCCCTCGCGGCGGCTAGGGTGCACCCTGGAAACGCAGCCCCGAGCCTCAGCGACACGTTTGGCCCAAGGCGCGGGATGGGGGCGGGGGTGGACCTCACAGACATGGAGAAGGCAGCAGGGGTGGACCGTGTCACGATCTTGCCTCGAACGGCGCAAATGCCAAGTCGCAAAGCGCCCCTTCTTCTCAAACTGAGATTTATCGCGACAAAAACGACGACTGACGATGTAGTTTCGGCCAGCCATGCGTTTGTCTACAGAGAGGGCTAGAGAGAAAGGGCTACGAAGCTTTACTGATGGGAAGGATAGCCAGCGGGTCGGTCGGCTCCGGCTCGACGGGCGTCCGGCTTGAAATACGGGCTTGACGAAAGAGATGGAAGGAGGAGGCGTTGGGGGCATCGAGTACGGCACGCAGAACATGGTCGAGGGCTCTTGCTTCAGGAGTGACGGTGTCCCTTATAGGTGTGGTGGGCCTGCTAGCAGCGCAACCCGCTCCAGCGCAGGTACCCGTCGCATCTGCCAACTACAACGGCTACACAACGGGCTCCGCGGTCCACGCCGGGGCCCTGACCAGTGGTTCGACGACGCTTGCTGAGGTGGACCAGGCCTTTGCAGGCGCTGCGGTGAACTCGCAGGGCTTCACGAGTCAGATCGACAGCAAGGTAACCCCGCCGCTGGTCATCCAGGCAGCCGACGCGTCAAAGAAGTCCGGCGGTCGTGGAGCTGGCGTCGAGCTCGGCCTCAACGTGGCCGCGCCGGTTTCGACCACCCAGGCACTCATCAGCCAGCGAGCGGTCGCGACGGCCCCGCCCAACAGCGGCCTGATCGACAACAAGACCACGCTCGCCCTCGACCCGGTCCTGAACGCGAGCCTGGCGGAGGGTAAGGCCCAGGCGAACTGGAACACCGACCCGAACGGCAACAACGGTTGCGTGATGGGCCAGGACATCAGCCAAGGGTTCGGCCACCTCGCCAACGCCCAGGTCGTCGGCTCGGGCCCGCCTCCGGCGGCGCCCGTCGTCGCTGCGCCCGGTGAGTCCCTGACCGACTCCCACATGGTGCTCGTTCCCCAGACCGACCCGAACGGCACGGTCATCGGGAACAGCGTCGGCCTCATGGCCCAGACCAACCAGGTCATCGCCCCGGTCGGCCTGCTCGGCGGCCTGGTCACCGTCACGGTCCTCGGCCCGTGGCACCTCCGGGCAGTGGCCACCGGTATCCCCGGCCAGGCCTACGTCCAGTACGGCCCGAACGGTGCGGTGGGCAGCACGCCGGTCGTGTCGGTTTCGACCGCCGGTGTCACGACGACCGTCACGCTCCAGCAGATCCTGGGTCCCGGCGGCTTCAATGTCGGCGGCATCGTGACCATCGGAACGCCGGCTCACGCCCTTGGCGACGAGTCCGCCACGCCGGCTGGCCCGGTTGCCACAGCGGACGGGACCTCGGTCTCGGCCGAAGTGGACATCCTCAAGGTTGCCGTCCAGGGGCTTGCCGACGTGCGCCTCGGACACATGGAGGCCTCGGCGACGGTCCCGGCTGGCGGCATCATCTGCCAGGTCGACGTCAGCAAGGAGGCCCAGCCGCCCAACGTCAACCCTGGTGACTCGTTCAACTACATCATCCACGTGCACAACCCGCACGCCTGCGTCCTCACGGGTGTCAAGGTTGTGGACAACATCTCGGCCACGCCTGGGGTGCACTTCCAGGTCCTCGGCGAGACCCCGCCTGCGGACACCACCACGTCGTCCTCGCTGACCTGGAACGACATCGGCCCCATCCCGCCGGGCGTCACGAAGGACCTGGTGGTCAACATGAAGGTGTCGCCGTCCTCGGGAGGAGGCACCTTCACCGAGAAGGCCACGGTGACGGCGAGTTGCGCGCTGCTGAGTGCGCAGGGCACGACGACGATTCAGGTGCCGGCAGCGGGGTCGGCCACGATCCAGCTTCCGACGATCAGCGGCGGCAGAGGAAGGGCTCTCCCGGTGACGGGTGGCCTGACCGGGCGGTACTACGCAGTGGCTCTGATCATCACCCTCGGCGCCCTGGCATTCGGTCGCCGTGGCCTCAAGGCCCTCCTGGGGTCCAAGGGTTCGGGAGGCCGGGCCGGATGGCCCGGCCTCCCGCCATTTCCGGGCCCTTCGTTGCTCGCCGCTCGCATGGTTGCTTCCCCCTCGGGAGGTGTGGAAGTTTTGGTACATGAGACTACCCTTTTCTTCCACACCATTGCGGCACGCCTTCATTAGTGACGAGTGAGCGCCTCCGTGCTGCCCGGCTGTACCTCGTCACGCCGGGCGAGCCTCCCGCCGGGCCGCTGGACGAGTTCCTGCCCCGGGTGCTCGAGGCGGGCGTCGACATCGTGCAGCTGCGGGACAAGGGACTGGAGGCCCGCCCCCTGCTCGCCCTCGCAGCGGTCGCCCGGCGCCGTACGCTGGAGTTCGGAGCCCTCTTCTTCGTCAACGACCGGGTGGACCTCGCCATTGCGGCCGAGGCGGACGGGGTGCACGTGGGCCAGCAGGACCTCTCGCCGGCGGAGGCGCGGCGCCAGATGGGGTCGGGGGCGCTCATCGGGCTCTCCACCCATACCGAGCCGGAGATCCTGGCCGCCGCCTCGTCGGAGGCCGACTACATCGCGGTGGGCCCGGTGTACACGACCCCAACCAAGCCCGGCCGTCCGGCCGTCGGCACCGACCTCTGCCGTTTCGCCGCCGGGCACGCTGCCCAACCGTTCTTCGCGATCGGGGGGATCGATACTGTGACCCTTTCTGGCGTGCTGGAGGCGGGGGCGGTGAGGGTGGCCGTGGTCCGGGCACTCACCGAGGCGCAGGACCCGGCGGCCGTCGCCCGCCGCATGAGCAAGGCCCTCCGGGGTCGCTACCCCCAGCTCGGGTCGTAAGCCTCGCCAGCGACGTTGACGAGGAGCGCCTGACCGCTGCCGTCCGTCCGCATCGACCAGAGCTGCCGGACGCCGAGGCGGTCGCTCACGAACACGATGCGGTCACCTGCCGGGGAGAACGTTGGCCGCCGGTTGTTGGAGGAGCCGCTCGTCAACGCCGTCGCGCCCGACCCGTCCGCTGCCATCGTCCACACCTGGCTGGGCGAGCCACTCGCGTAGAGGATCTTCGACCCGTTGGGCGACCAGGCCGGGTCGTCGCACCCGGCTGCTGGGGGGAGGGTCAGGATCCGGAACCCACCCCCGGTGACGTCCCAGGAGGCGACGATTCGCGTCGCTCCTGCCTGGTCGGTCGCGACGAATGTCTTGCCGTCCGGTGACCACGACGGCTGCGTGAAGGCGGCGCTAACGTTGCTCGCCGGCGCAGGCCCGGCGTAGGTACCGCTGCCGGCCCCAGTCGCATCCGTCCTGAAGATCGCAGGCGTGCCGCTCTCGTCGCTGACGTAGGCGATCGAGGCGCCGGTCGGGTCCCAGGTGGGGTCGTAGTGGTTGGCGGACCCCGTCGTGAGGCGGTGCTGGCCGCTCCCGTCGGCGTGCATGACGTAGATCTGCCGGTTCCCGTCCCGGGTGCTCGTGAAGGCGATCTGCGTGCCGTCCGGCGACCACACGGGCTGAGCGTCCTCGCCCGCCGGGCTGTTGGTCAGCCGGATAACGACGCTGCCCGTCACGTCGGTGACATAGATGGAGGGCCTCCCGTCCCTGGTCCCTGTGAAGGCGATCCGCTGGCCTCTCGGGGGGAGCGGGGCTGGGGGGACCGGCTGCGGGCTTGGGAGCACCTTCGGAGGCGGAGCGGCGGAAGGAGCGGGAGGAAGTGCCGGATGCGTCATGGGGGCGACGACGACGGCAGGCTTGGGTGCCGGTTTCGGCGGTGGGGGCCGGGGCGGTACACGGCTGGGCGACGGCGAGACGACCGTCGCCGTGGGGACGACCGAGGCCTGGACGAGGGCAAGGTCGGACAGGCTCGCGCTGGGAGTCGGGGTCGGGCTCGGGCTCGGCAGGGGAGCGACCGGCCCCGGCGCCGTCACGACATACTTCGTCCCGGTTCGATGGAGGAGGGGAGGGGTGGCCACGACCGCGGCAAGGACCGTCACCAGGCCCAGAGCCAGGAGCCCGAACGGCCTCCATGCGCCGGTCGGCCGGTGCCGGTCCGGCTCCGCAGCCCCGGCCCCCACTTCCCCAGGCACTACGGCCCCGGCCCCCACTTCCCCGGCCCCCACGACCCCAGGCCGGAGGGGCCCGGCCCCCACGGCCCCCGCTCGCACGACCTTGCGTGCAACCGAGGGTCCCTCGGTGCCGGCCACGGCTTCCGGCGCTGGGCTGCCGGGGAGCAGGGAGTCCGCAAAGACCTGAGGCGTGCTGTAGCGGCGTTCCCGGTTGGGCGCCAGCGCCCGCTCCACGATGGCGGCAAGCGCCGCCGGTACCTCCGTGGCGGCCTCGGCCAGCGGGCGGACCGCACCCAGCCGGGCGGCGTCGGCCACCTCCACGACGCTGTCGCCCCCAAATGGCGGGCTCCCGCTCAGTGCCTGGTACGCCATGGCGGCCAATGCGTAGAGGTCGCCCTGGGCGTCCGGGGGGTTGCCGCCGGCGACGACGGGGTCGAGGTACGCGGCACGCCCTGGCGTCGGTTGCCCGGTCGTCTCGGTGAGGCGGTCGTGCCCGAAGTCGGACAGGAAGGGGTCCCCGTTGGCCCGGAACAGGATGTTCGACGTCTTGAGATCCAGGTGGAGGATCCCGGCCCGGTGGGCGGCCTCCAGGCCCTCGCCCAGGGTGGCAAACACCTCCCCGACCACGCCGGCAGGCAGCACCCGGCCCCCCGCCAGACGGTCCGCGAGCGATCCCCCTCGGGCGTACTCCATGACGATGACGACCTCGTCGGCGCCCTCGGTGACCTCGAAGATGCGGGGCAGAGCGAGGTGCCCCAGGGCGGCGACGGCCTTGGCGCGGGTCGCCACACTCCGCAGCCAGCCGGGGCTCCCGCCCTGCGCTAGGCGTTTGAGGACGACCTCGGCCCCATCGGCAAGCCGCCGTGCCCGGACGGCGCTGCCCCCCTCGCGACCGCCCTCGGCGACGGGTCCCAGGACCTCGTAGCCGTTCACCGCCTGGCTAGACCCTCCCACCCAGCAGGTCGGTGCGACCCCGCCAGCTTCGCAGCAGCCGTGCGAAGTTGTCCCGGCTCTTGCGGTCGCGCTCGGCCTCGCTGAGGGCCTCCCACTCCCGGTGGGCGTGGCGCGCCAGCGGCATCGGGGCGGCCACGAGCCGGTGACCGGCGGCCCGCCACCGCAACGAGTAGTCGATGTCGGCGTTTCGGTAGAACTTGAACTTGGGGTCGAACAGCAGGTCGGGGCCGGCGCCGGCTCGCCGGAAGGCCATCCAGTAGGACTGGAGGGCGTCCACCTCCCCCTCGGTCGCTTCCTCGAACGACCGTAGGTCCGCAGACCGCAGCCCCCACCGGCCGGCCATCCCCACGGTGTGGCCGCCGTCCTGCTCGGCAAGGATCGCCGCCAACGGCGACAAGGCGTCGCCGGTCGGCTCGACGGAGGTGTCCGCCACGACGACGATGCGTCCCCGCGCCTGGAGGATGCCGGCGTTGCGGGCGGCGCCGAACCCCACCCGTTGCGAGAACACCAGGCCCCGCACCCGATCGTCCGCAGCGGCCAGT
>WNEZ01001209.1_pt1 | contig 43312 bp, 32 predicted proteins | sample 5400521 | NCBI WGS metagenome assembly WNEZ01 (sample SAMN13153339, study PRJNA577476) | soil metagenome | isolation source: 120 cm saprolite under Douglas fir tree site 2 hole 1 replicate 1 | place: USA:California | collected 2015-04-18
ATTACTCCCTGTTTTTGGACGTAACCAGCATTACCGACGGCGCTCACAACCCTCTCAAGTACGATTCTTCCCGCGAACGCCACTACCGCAAACTAAAGATCTACGTGGACCATGCCGACGACTCGGTGCAGACCATCATCATTCAGTACACGGTCTCCGACGCGCTGCGGTTTTTTGACGACCACGACGAATTTTACTGGAACATCACCGGCGATGAATGGACGGTTCCCATCAACTCGGCCTCTGCAACCATTTCGCTCCCCATCGAAGCAAAAAATATTCGCGCCAATGTCTACACTGGCGCCTACCGATCCATCGCCAGAGATCCGGTCGCCGAAGTCACCGGAAACGGCGTCGCAGTCCGCACCACGGCGCCGCTCGCTTTTCATCAGGGCGTAACTGTCGCTATCGCCTTTGACAAAGGAGCCGTCCAGCCCCCGACCGCCGCCGATAAAGTCGGACTTTTTCTGCGTAGCAACTGGCCGCTGTTCTTCCCGCTGATCGTCGCTGCCATGATGTTCTGGCTGTGGCGGAACAAGGGCCGCGATCCGCGCTTGCGTCCCATCGCCGCGCAATATGAGCCACCCGATAAGCTGACACCCAGCGAGGTCGGCACGCTTGTCGATAATTCCGCTGACATGCGTGACATCACCGCGGCCATCGTCGACCTCGCCGTGCGCGGCTTCCTGGTCATTCAGGAACACACCCAGGACCACATGATGGGTTTGTGGAAAGACCAGGACTACAGCTTCACATTGAAAAAGGATCGCAGCCAGTGGACCGCCCTCAAGCCGCACGAACAGACATTGCTGGATGGAATTTTCGGCGTAGGCACCGCCGGCGAAACCGTTTCTATGGCCAGCTTGCACAACGAGTTCTACAAGAGCCTGCCCACCATCAAGAATCGCGTTTTCGATTCCCTCGTTTCGAGCGGCTATTACACGCACCGTCCGGACAGCGTCCGCAGCACCTATCTCGGCGCCGGTCTGGTGATTGGCTTTCTGTCCGTTTGGGGTGGCGCCATGGTCGGGCGCAATCTCGGCATGGCCGGAGCGCCATTCATCATCGCCGGAGTTTTAAGTGGCGCAATCATCTGCGCGTTCGGCTGGTTCATGCCCGCGCGCACGGAAAGTGGCACGCGCACTCTGGAAGGCGTTCTGGGCTTCGAAGATTTTCTTGCACACGTCGAAGCCGATCGCTTCAACCGCACCATCAAGACTCCGGAAATGTTTGAAAAGTTTCTGCCGTTCGCCATGGCTCTCGGCGTGGAAAAAAATTGGAGCAAGGCGTTTCAAAATATTTATACTCAGCCGCCAAACTGGTATCAAGGCGGCAGTTTCGGCCCGCCCTTCTTCGCCTACGGCTTCGTAAACAATCTCAACGCCATGTCTTCTCAAGCCGGAACGGTTTTCGCTTCTGCTCCACGCAGTTCTGGAGGCTCCGGCTTCAGCGGTGGCGGCGGTTTCTCGGGCGGTGGATTCGGCGGCGGCGGCGGCGGCGGCTTCTAGTTCTTGTGGAACACTGAAGATATAGGACAGCATGTTCGGTTATTGCCTTGAGGAAAACTTCGACCTGGGTTGCTAACTTTTTTTGCGGGATAAGCATCAACAGGTTATGCGTTTGTCTCAACCTCGGGCGACTTGCGGTTGCTGCGGTTTCCCGGAAAATAATTCTGGACCTGAATAATCCGTTCCCGTCGGCGCTCTTCTTCCCGATGCCGAGTTCGTGCTTTCAGCAGGTCGTCCAAAGAAATCAGCCCAAGCAGTTGCCGCGATTCGCGCTCAACCACCGGCATCCTGGTCACTCCCTTTTCCGCCATACGGTAGACCGCCGCTCGTAGAGGTTCATGTGGATACACTTCGATCGTATGCGGCCGCATGATTTCTTCCAGTCTCTTGCCAAGCACATCGTCACCGAACTTTTCCATCTGTGCGCGGATCTCGCCACGCGTGATGACTCCCACAAGCCGCTCGTTTGTATCTATTACTGGCAGCAGCCGCTGGCTTTGCCGGTGTTTTGTGTTCAATGAATGTAAAACATCTCGCACCGCATCTGCGGCGGGCAAGGCCGCGATCCTGGTACGCATAACCTCGCGAACATACAGAAGCTCCAGCGGATCGACCGCATATTCGCGTGTAAGATGAAATCCCCGTCGCGCGACTTTCTCGGTCAGGATGGATCGCTTCAAGGTCAGCACAGAGAAGGCGTGCGCAATCACGCTTCCCACCAGTAACGGCAGAAAAACATTGGCGTCGTGCGTCAACTCAAACGCAAAAATAATGCTCGTGAAGGGCGAGCGCATCGTTTCGCCCAAAATCGCCCCCATACTGATCAGCGGCCAAAATCCCGCGCCTTCATTCGGCAGAAACATCGCTTCCAGGCCGCCCAGCGCTCCGCCCATCATCAACAGCGGCGCCAGCACGCCGCCGGACGTTCCCGATCCCAGGGGCACCGCCCAGATAAACCATTTCACCAGCAAAACTCCAAGGATCACCGCGGTCGTTACGTTGCCCTGCAACAGATTGCCTCAGGCGAAGCAGCACCAACGCTAGGACCGCGCAGACCGCGCCAATGACGATTGCCAGCCCGGAAATTGGCAGCACTCGCAGCGTCGTAGTGAAATCGCCAAGCTCTTCCACGTGCTGGTGCCGAGCGTCTGTCTCAGCATGGTTCGGTGCTCTTTTCCGCTGCGCTTGTTCTTGGTTCACAGTTCCCTAAGCTTGGCTGGAGGTCCTTGCTTGCTGATGTTGTGTGTTGCGCGACCTATTTTCTTGCCCGCGATTTGTTCTCTTCGTCGAGCGCAACGTTGTGCACACGCCCGTTGCTGTTTCGAGTTCGTCCGTCGCGAAGCAAGGCGTCGATGGCCTTCACTAGTTCCCGGCCGCTGGCTCGCAATTCGCTGATTCGTTGCTGCACCACCGTCTCTAGTAACTTTTCGCCGCGCGGCAACAGTGAAACCAGCACTTGCCGGCGATCCTCTTTGCTGCGTGTCCTGCGCACCAGGCCTCGCTGCTCCAAGCGGTCCAGCAACTCCACCGCGCTGTGATGTTTCAGCGACAGCCGTTCCGCGAACGTCTGAATTTTGGGCGGCACCTCCGTCGCCAGTCCGCGTATCGCCAGCAGCATCAAATATTGCTGCGGCTCCAGTCCAGCCACCCGCGCCGCCCCGTCGCCTTCCTTCAAAAAAGAGCGTATTTTGTAGCGCAGCTCCGCCAAAGCCTGGTACTCCGCCGTTCTGATCTTCCTGCTCATGAACACAATTCTATCGTGGAGCGATATGTTTTGCCAATCCGGCAATCAACGTAGTTTTCGTCCCGTAACACTCATTTGCAGCCTTTCCCCAGGAACGCAGCATCCTCGCAAAAACTCTTTGGGCTGTGCGCATTTACGCAAATGGATAATTTTGATCGAGAGGAAAAGAGCAAAGAACTACTTACAGATATTTCCGAAACGCCTTCTGCGTTTTGTAATGTTCGTACCCATTGCGCAGATAAAATTCGTGCGCCCGCTCGCGGATCACATTCGATCGCACTGACACGCTCTTGCAGCCCTTCTCCGCTGCCCAGCGCTCCGCCACTTGCAATAATTTCGCACCGGTCCCCGCACTCCGCTGCGTCTTATCCACCACCAACCCGTTCACTTCCGCGCGCAACGGCACTTCCAGCAGCGGAGTTACACTCACATGCAACCATCCGGTCACTAGCTTTTCCGACTCCGCCACAAAAACCGCGTGCAGCGCCCTAGGCCGCATCCGCTCCATTCGCTGCACAATTTCCTGGCCCGTGGCCGGATAGCCAAGCTGTGTGCTCAGCTCGGCAATCCGCGCGGAATCGTTTTTTCGCGCGCGCCGGATTCGCATGTTCCTCAAAACCCTTCTTTCATCGCCGCTATAGGCTTTTTTGACGTAGCCGGCGCTGTACGGCCTCGCTTCGCAGTTCCCGCAACGCATCCGCCGCAATCCATCTAGCCGCGCGGGACTCTCGTTTGCGCAACTTTTCCGCGACCCGAATCGCCTCTCGATTGAGCTTCAGATTTCGCTTTCCAATATTTCGCAGCGCCCAGTTTACTGCCTTCTTCACGAAGTGCCGGTCGTCATCGCTCTCACGCTCGACGACCTTCAAAAACTTTGCAAACCTTTCGTCTGGCGATTGCTTGTCTTTGTAGCTCAGATACGCAACCAGGGAAAATCCCGCCCGCTGATGAACAACTCGCGGCGTTTGCTCCAGTCCTGCGCTTTCTTCCATGCAAACTTGCTCCCTGCGTACAAATAACAGCAAGCCGTGTCCACTACATCCCAGGAATCGAACGCCTGCGCCCAAACTTCCATTTCGTTGGCCGTTGTTTTTTGCACCTCACCGATAAGCGATGCCAGAATTTTTGCTTCGTGAACTTCGCAAGCCCACAGCTCGTTTGCCAACAAATGGTTTTTGCCGATTTCTCGAGCGAGTTTGTGAAGCACCGGAGCAGTGACGCCATTTGCTGTTGGCGCCTGCACTCCGAAATATGCCATTTTTGCGCGTACCTCTGGATTCGCAAGATCCTCGAACTTGCGGAGGACTTCCGCGCACGTCCAGCTCCGTCCGCTCTTGCTTGGCGTAGGGTCTGATCGCCTAGAACGTTTTTTCGGAATCGAGGAGGATTGTGACCGGCCCTTCATTCACCAACTCCACCGACATCATCGCCTGAAAAATTCCCGTCGCGACGTGCACACCCAGTTTTCGCAGCGCCCCGCAAAACTCTTCGTACAGCGCTTTCGCCATCTCAGGTGGAGCCGCCGCAATAAAACTCGGCCGCCGCCCTCCACGCGCATCTCCGTACAACGTAAATTGCGAAACTACCAGAGCACTACCCTTCACATCCAGCAACGACAAATTCATCTTGCCGTTTTCATCTTCAAAAATGCGCAGGTTCGCCCCCTTCTCCGCCAGCGCGGCAGCAACAGCCGCGGTGTCTTCACGTCCCACGCCCAGCAAAATCATCAACCCAGCGCCAATCTCGCCTGTTGTCTCGCCGCCAACACTTACTCTCGCGCGGCTCACCCGCTGTACCACCGCTCTCATCATCACCCTTTAAAATCTCTGCCGCGTAATATTACTGATTACTGAAAACTGATTATTTGTTAGTCGCGTTCACCGGCTTGCGCGGCAACATCTCGGGCAACTGCGCTACGTTGTACGCGTACACCGCCAGCACTTGCGCGCCTTCCGCCAGATCGTCCCACTTCACGCGGTCCAGCGTATCCGTCTGCGAATGATGATCCTTCTCGTAGTTCGCAACTTCCTGTATGCACCACGAAGCCGGTACTCCCGCATCATCAAATGGCACGTGATCGCTGCCGCCCTCCGAGCGCAAACTCGGCTCGGCCAGCCCAATACTTTTTTCTTTTGCCAACGGATACAAAACGCGGTCCATGGTTTCCCGTGCCGCGTAATTGTGCATCAGTCCAATCGTCAACACTTTCCCGGTTCCGGTATCATGCACCAGCACCCCGGAAATTTTCCCCAGCTCGTCCTTATGCGCTGCAACGTACGCTTTGGAGCCGTTTAATCCCTGCTCTTCGCCAGTAAATAACACAAACCGGATGGTCCGCTTTGGCTTCACTCCGGATTTCACCAGCGCTCGCGCCGCCGCCAGCACCGCCATCGATCCTGTTCCGTTATCAGTCGCCCCAGTCCCAAGATCCCACGAATCCAGATGCCCTCCGATAATCACCACTTCTTCCGGCTTGTCGCTTCCCTTGATTTCCGCCACCGTGTTGTACACCGTTACCGGCTTTCCGCTGAAGCTTGCCGCAATGTTGACTTCCGCCTCCACCGGCCCAGCATCCAGCAATTTCCACAACAACGTCGCGTTTTCTCTCGCCATGTACGCCGCCGGCAATATTCCTGGTTGGTATTCGCGCGAAAATCCCGTTCCCATGTTCAGCAGCCCGTACCATTTCTCGGACACCAGCAGCACCGCGGCTGCGCCTTCCTCTTTCAAGAATTTCGCTTCATCAGCCATCATCTGGCGCCGGCCGCGAAAATCCAGCAGGGCCATGTTCTTCGGATGGTCCAGCGGCAAATTGCTTTCGTCGTAGGGCGTCAGCATGGGATTCGATGGTCCTTCCGTTTCTCCCGGACGATCCAACAGCACAATCGCACCCTGCAATTTCCCGCGATATTTTTGCAAGTTATCCAGTTTTTGTACGCCTACCGCCACCACCGCGCCGCGCACCGGCCCATTCGTACTCGGCGACCATCCCGCCGCCGCCAACGTCAACACGTGCTCCGTTGGCGTAATAACTTTCCCCGTCGCTGGACCGCGCGTCCAACTATTCGCGATCGTCCAGGGCTCCAGGTGCGCATTCTCCAGCCCCAGCGCCTTGAATTGCTCCATCGTCCAATGGCTCGCCTGATCCAACTTTTGCGTTCCGGTCAGCCGTGGCCCAATCCGATCGGCCAGATACGACAAATCGGTCTGCAACTGTCCTTCATCCGTTTTCACCTGCGCAATCAGTTTTGCGTCCATCTCCGCCACCGGATCGGGCTGCGCCGCTTCCGTTTTCGCAACCGCTTCTGGAGGTTGATACGGCAGCGGCCGCCGCGTCAGCATCGACGGCAATTGCGCCGTGTTGTAAGCCCACGCCGCCAGCACCTGCGCCCCTTGGTTCAAATCGTCTTTCCAAACTTTGTCGAACGTATCCGACTGGCTGTGATGGGTCTTCGAATATTCCGCCATGTTCTGGATACAAAAAAATCCCGGTACACCCGCATCGTCAAAGGAAGCATGGTCCGTTCCGAACGTTCGCACCATGCTTGGCTCCAGCAGCTTCAATTCCCTCAACGGCGCCAGAACCTGGTCTACAATTTCCCGGTCCTGATAATTGTCATGCAGCCCCAGTGTCAGCACTCTGCCCGTTCCCGTATCGTGCACCAGCACTGCAGAAATCTTCTCCAGATCATTCTTGTGGGCTTCCACGTACCGCTTCGAACCCACCAACCCCTCTTCTTCACCGGTAAACAACACAAACCGAATCGTCCGCTTCGGTTTCAAACTTAATTTTGCCAGTGTTCGCGCGGCTTCCAACACCGCCATCGATCCCGTACCGTTGTCCGTCGATCCCGTTCCCAGATCCCACGAGTCCAGGTGCGCGCCCAGAATCACGACTTCATCCGGTTTTTCGCTTCCGCGAATTTCGCCGACCGTGTTGTACACCTCTACCGGCTTGTCGCTCAGCGTGTTCGTCATTTCTATCTCGATCGTCACCGGACCATGTTTCAGCATCCGCCACAGCATCCGGTAACCTTCGCCGGTGATAAACGCCGAAGGAATCGCGCCAATATCAAATTTTTCTCCGCCCACTCCCGTCATATTCAATAGCCCATGCGGCTTGTTCGAATCGCGCAGCACCGCCGCCACACCTTCCTGCTTGAAAAAATCATTCCGGGCCCGCGCTACTTCCATAAACGCCGCAAACGGCGATGGAGTTGCAGGCTGTCCCTTCATCGGCGGAGGTGCCTGCATCGCGCGGACATATTCTTCGTTCACGTCTTCGGGCTTTGGCGGCGATAGCACCGACGGCTCCTGATAAATCACCACCGCGCCCTGCAACTTCCCATGGAACCTGTCGAAGTCCGCCTTAGTCTTCGCGTCAAAATAAACCACCGGTCCGCGCACTACTCCCGCCGTGCTGGGTGACCAACCCGCCGACGCAATCGTCAACCGATGTTCTGCCGGCGCCACAATTCGCGCCGTCGCCGTGCCGCGCGTCCAGGAATGCGCTATCGTCCACGGCTCCAGATGTACGTTCACCAGCCCGTATTTCTTCATCTGTTCCGCAGTCCAATCATTCGCCTGCTTCAATTGCGCAGATCCAGTCAGACGCGCACCAATATTGTCTGAAAGATATTCCAGGTTTTGCATAGCCTCGCTATGCTCGCGCACTTCACTCAAGATCTGTGCGTCCGCCGCCGTAAATCCGTTCGTATCATCCTCCGCGGCCGCCGCAAATCCCCGCAGCCCCGCGACTCCCGTCAGCATCATCACGCATGACAACACCACCAGTCGATTGAAGCGCATCCTCACCCTCTCATTTGGAATGCGGCAGCAATGCCAACCGCAGGCAGGCCCTGCTGCCGCCTTTTTCGGAACATCCCACACCACTGCGTTACCCGTCCGTATGCCAGTTAAAAAATGGGACTACCTCTTCGACGCGCGTCGACGCCCTGCACGTTTCATTTTCTTTTGCGCCAGCTTTACTCTGTGCGGCGCACGCTGGCACGCCGGACAAAAATGACTGCTCCGGCCCGCGACAATAATTCTTCTGATCTTCGCCCGGCAGCGAAAACATTTCTCGCCTTCTCTTCCGTACACCTTATGGTGCTGCTGATAATCGCCCGCTATGCCCTCAGCGTCAACAAAATCAGAAATTGACGATCCGCGCATTCGAATCGCTTCGCGCAGAATTTTCTGCAAAGCTTTCAGCAGAATTCCCAATTCCGCTGACTTAAGACTGGCGCCGGATCTGGCCGGGTGAATCCGCGCGCTCCACAAACTTTCATCCGCGTAAATATTCCCCACCCCGCGCAGCACTCTCTGATCCAGCAGCAGCGCCTTGATCCGCGCCCGGCTGCTTCGAACTCGCCGCGAAAATTCCGCCGCCGTCGCCAGCAACGGCTCCGCGCCAAACCGCAACAACTCCGCAGTCAGCGCCTCTCCCGACAGATATGCCATCCGCCCGAATCGCCGCGGATCCACATAACGCAGTTCCCGGCCATCGTCCAAAACAAAAGTCACGTGCGTATGCTTGGCCAGCGGCTGTCCGGCAAAATGTGGCGCCAGATTCCCGGTCATTCCCAGATGCACCAGCAACGCTTCTTGCACCGCATCCGCCGCAAGCAGTTTTGTAGTTGCAGCAGCGGGCCCGCTAACGGCACTCGGGCTGGCCAGCTGCAACAGCATAAATTTTCCGAAGCGCTCTACCCGCGCAATCTGCCGGCCCGGCAATTCCCGCTCAATCGCCACCGGATCATCAATAAAGTCCGTTTCCCGGAGGGTCACGGATAAAATTCGCCGCCCCGCCACCGAACCCTGCAGCCCCCGCGCAACCGTCTCGACCTCAGGAAGTTCCGGCATTTATTCTTTCTTGAATGCGTACTTGGCTGGCTGGTGCAATCTCGCTATTCAGTAGTCACTTCTTCTGATAATCCGGATAAGCCGGATGTTCCGGCATCTTCATCGGATTTTTCTTCAACGCTTCCATCGTCACCTGAATCGCCTTCTCCAGTTGCGGATCATGCCCGGCAGCCACCGAAGCCGGATCATTCTCCACTTCAATATCCGGAGCGATCCCGCGATTCTCCACTTCCCATTCACCGTGCAATCCATAAAGCGCCGCGCGCGGAGCCGTCACTCCGCCGCCGTCCAGCAAACTTGGATATCCGCCAATTCCCACCAGTCCTCCCCAGGTCCGCACGCCCACCAACGGCCCCAGCTTGTCTTGCCGGAACATCCACGGCAGCGCATCGCCGCCAGAACCAGCCATCTCATTGATGATCATCGTCTTCGGCCCATAAATCTGCGCCAGCGGCGAGCAATAGTTCTCACCCTCGCGTGAAACCACACAATTCCGCAGCGGCCGCTCCAGCAAATCGATGATGTAATCCGCAATCGCGCCGCCATGATTGTAGCGCTCGTCGATCACCGCGCCCAGCTTGTCCGTCTGCGCAAAATAATACCGGTTGAAATTTACATATCCGCCGCCCGCGGTATCCGGCACATGCACGTACGCCAGCTTCCCGCCGCTCAGTTCATCTACTTTGCGCCGGTTATCCTCTTCCCACGCTCGGTTGCGCAAGTCGAATTCTTGATCGACAGGGACCACCGTTACGTCGCGCGCGTCCTTGCCGTCGGCATTGGCGCTCACCTTGATCCGAATTTGTTTCCCCGCCGTATTTTCAAAATATTTGTAGACCGAAGTCGGCGGTCGCACTTCTTCGCCATTCACTTCAATCAAGTAGTCGGCAACTTTCACATCTACACCCGGCTGCGTCAGCGGCGCACGCAATTCCGGATTCCAGTTTTCTCCGTTGAAAATGCGCGCGAATCGGTAACGTCCGTTCTCAATCTTGTAATCCGCACCCAGCAATCCGCCTTTCACTTCCCGCGCCTTCGGAATATCGCCGCCAAAAATGAACATATGCCCAACCGTCATTTCTCCCAGCATTTCCGCGAAAAGATGATTCACGTCACCGCGTCCGCCCGCTGCTTTCAAGTACGGCAAGTATTTTTTCTCGGCTGCGGCCAAATTCAATCCGTGAAAATGCGGATCATAAAAAAAGTCCCGCTCGATTCGCCACACTTCATGGAACATTTGATTCCACTCAGCGCGCGGGTCCACGTACGCTTCCATTGCGTCAAGTTTCAATTGCCCTTCGCCTGGCTTCGCCGCAGCCGCAGTCGCCGCGATAAACCACGGTGCCGCTGGCCCCGGCCCCTGCCGGTACAATGCTTTTTCGCCATTCGCCGACACCGCGAAGCTGCTCACCCCGGCAACGAACGCCTCCGTTTTTCTGGTCGTAAGGTCGAATTTCGAAACGCTGGCCATCGTCGGCCCATTCAGCGACGGCACATCCGGAATCTCCGATAAATACAGAACTCCCGCTTTCCCGGTGTCAAATTGCACGTAGTTTGCCCCCTTAATGGGCAATCCCACGATTCTTTGTCCGATATTTTCCAGGTCAATTGTTACCGTAACTGCTTCTTCTTTCTTGTCCTTATCGCCGTCTTTACCCTTTTCCTTGTCCTTCTGGTCTGATTTTCCCTTGTCGTCAGACTTCGTTTTTCCATCTTCTTTCTTTTCGTCCGCTTTTTTCTCCGCTACCTTTTCGTCGTCACTCTGTGGTTCCATCGGATTGGCATCCGTCTTTTTCAGCACCACGGCATAAACGCTGCGCGAAACCGGCCGCTGGAATCCCGAAAGATCCAGCCACGAAACACCCAGTCCCTCGTCCGTGCTGGCCGCAAAAAATAAATATTTGCCGCCTTTATCGAACACTGGATATCGCGCGTCACTCATGCCATCCGTGATTTGCGAATTCTTGGCATTCTCCAGCGAGTACACAAAAATCGCGTGGATATGGTTCGGCAAATAGCGCGAATACGTCAGCCACTTGCTGTCGGGCGACCACGCGGAAGAAGGCGGCCCGCCGAACGTATAATACAGATCCGTCGTCACTTTCGTGGGCGTGCCCTTATCAACGTCCACATACCAGAAGTTCAGCCGCTTATCAGCGAATGCAATCTTCTTGCTGTCCGGCGACCACGTCGGCCCATAGAAAAATGACGGTGGATTGCCAAGCGCAATTTTCTTCACCGTGCCCAGACCGGATTGGTCTACCAGATGCAGCGCATACTCGCCTGATTCGTCGGAGAAAAATGCGATCCACTTGCCGTCCGGTGACCATGCAGGATCTCGCTCCGCGACCGCTGTCGTTCGCGTCAAGTTCCGAATGTCGCCCTTTTCCGCCGGCACCGTAAAAATATCTCCGCGCGCTTCAAATACCGCTCGCGCGCCTGTTGGCGAAATCGCGGCGTTCTGAATCTTGTCTCCGGCCTTTTCCCAGTGCGGTCGTGTCGCTGGCAAATCTCCCGCCAGGTGAATTTCCACTCTCCGCGTCTTTCCCGACGCCACGTCATAAACATAAATCCCGCCGAATTGCTCATACACGATTCCGCCAGGACCAGCATCGATGGATTTCAAGTCCAGACCTTGGTTCTCGATCAATTGCTTCACGGCTTTGGTTTTTGTGTCATCGGAAAATAGCGTGACCGCACCATTGCGATCGGACAGGAAATAGACTGTATCGCCCATCCACACCGGATTGTAGTCATTGGAATTTTCCCGCGGCACTTTCTCCAGCTTCAAACTTTTCAAATCCACCAGATATACCGGCGTAGTCTGCCCGCCGCGATAACGCTTCCACGCTTCCTGCCATTTCAGATTCGGAACGTATGCAAAACGCTCGCCGTCCGGCGAATAGGATCCCGCCTCCCCACGCCACATTGGCAACACGTCCGGCACCCCGCCTTCAATAGGCACCGTATATAGCCGATCGAAATCCGCGTACGATTCCCGCCCGGAACGGAACAAGATCCTTTTTCCATCCGGAGTCCATCCCACTACTACGTCGAATGTCGGATGCCACGTCAGCCGTTTCGGCTCGCCGCCTGCAGCTGGCATTACGTAAACGTCGGCGTTGCCGTCATATTCCCCAGTAAACGCAATCCATCTTCCGTCTGGAGAAAAAACCGGATTCGTCTCGTGCCCGCCGGTTGTCAGTTGGCGTGCTTCACCGCCATCGCGCGGCACACTCCACAAGTATCCGCCGTACAAAAATACGATCTCCGTCCTGCTCATCGTCGGCCACGTCGCCAGTAGCGGCGCATCCTCCGCTGCAATCGCAGTTCCCACAAATACCAGCAAGCACGCAATAAACATCGTCAATCGATAGAGCATCATTCCTCCCGGTTTTCCGTATCGAATCCGTAACAAACCAGCGCGCGAACCAGCGTTCACAATCACTGCTCTCCACTCACTACTGACCGGTCTTATTTCGCCCCCGGCCAAAAACCCGGCTCGCTAATTTTCCGTGAATCCTGCTGAGTAGCGTATTTCCGTACGCCCGGACCAATCTCCGACGCTTTTCCAATCAACATGAAAACCAGATTTTCTTCCGGAAAATGTTTCGCGATCACTTGCTTGGCCATGGCCGGAGTAACCGCGTCGATGCGCGCTTCCATCTGATTGATTTCGTCGTCATCCAATCCATAAAACTCGTGCGCGGCAATGGTGCGCGCAAGCTGCCCGGACGTTTCGATTGAGGGCGGAAATTGTCCCTTCAAATATGCCTTGGCGGATGCCAGTTGCTCCGGCGTCACGCCGTCCTTGTGCAACTTCGCCAGCACCTGCAGCGCCAGGTCAATCGCCTGAGTTGTCGATTCATTTTTCGTGAAACTGTAAATCGCAAATGCCCCCGGCTCTTTTCTGGAATCGAAAAACGCTTCCGCTCCATACGTCAGTCCGGATTCCACCCGCAACGCTTCGTTCAATTCAGAAGTGAATCGCCCACCGAATATCGTGTTGACTACGCGAATTGCCACCCGGTCCGGATCGTTTTCTGCGGTTCCAATATTGCCAAAAACAAAAAAAGTCTGCGTCGAATCCGGCTTGTCGACCAGCAAAAGTTTCTTGCCCTTCACAGCTGTCGGCCCGATAAGGGCCGGCAACAAACTTGGCTTTGCCTTCCAGCCTCCCAAAGCTTGCTCGAGTTTTGCCCGCATCTGCGCCGCGTTGAATTCTCCCGCTACCGCAAGAATCGTATTTCCAGGCGTGTAATTCGTCTCATAAAACTTTGCAATGGCATCGCGCTTGATGCGTGCCAGCGAAAGCTCGTCACCTCCTACTGGCCGTCCATACGCATGCTTGTTGAAAAGATAGCCGTAGTAATAATTCAGAGCCACCGATTGCGCTTCGTCTTTCGCGGCTTTGATGCCGTCGATTTCCTGCGCCAGCAATTTCTCCACTTCCCCTTGTGCAAACACCGGATGCAGCACCGCATCCGAAAAAAGATCCACACCTTTGTCCACATCCTTGGTCAGAAACTCGCTGGAGATTGTGGTGTAATCCGCGCTGGCGTCCGCGCTGAATTCCGCGCCGATAAAATCCAGGTCTGCCGCGAACTGTTGCGCGCTCCGCTTCGCCGTTCCCTTGTGCAACAGTCCGGCAGTCACGGACGCCAACCCTTCCTCTCCAGCCGGGTCGGCCACCGAACCAGACTTCACAATCACCGCGATGTCCACAATTGGTACGCCGTGTTTTTCCATCAACAGCACTGTCAGTCCATTTTTCAGCACAATTTTTTCATGCGGCGGCAGCTGCAACGTCTGCGCCCTGGAAGTCCAAGCAAATCCCAACACCAGAACCGCACCTACAACAAAGCGCAACGCTTTCCTTTCCGGGTTCATTGTTTTGCGCTCCCTTGTTCCCCGTTGTCTGGAATCAACGTTGCCACCGTGCGATTGTTTGCTGCAAAATATTTCTGCGCTACTCGCTGCACGTCTTCTTTCGTCACCGCTCCGTAGTTTGTCGCCGCATCAAAAAGTTTGTGGTAGTCGCCGAAGAATACTTCGTACGTCCCGATGGTATTCCCGCGTCCATTGATCGTTCGCATCTGGTGGTAAAACTCCACCAGCCGGATATTTTTCGCCTTTTCCAGTTCCACATCGCTGATCGGCGTTTTCTTTATTTTGTCCAGCTCGTCATAAATCGCGTTCTCGCATTTTTGCGGATCCACTCCCTGTTTTGGCTGCGCGGCAAAGATCGTCAGTGTAGGATCGAATGCCGGCCCTTGCGAGGCGGTCACTTCCAGCGCGATCTGATCCTTGTCTACCAGTCTCTGATACATCCGCGAACTCTCTCCCTGCACCAGCACCGTTCGCAGGATATTCAGCGCATAAAAATCAGGACTGTTTGTTTGTGGCACGTGGTAGCCAATCATCAGCAGCGGCAACTCTGCCTGCTTATGAACGATCAGGCGGCGCTCACCCATTTGTTCCGGTTCCACAGTAGTTACCGGGGGTGGTGGCGCGTGTTGCGGAATGGGCGCGATGTATTTTTCGCACAGCTGGAAAATTTCTTCCGGCGTCACGTCTCCCACCACCACCATCGTCGCGTTGTTCGGCGCGTAGCCCATTTCGAAGTGATGTTTGAGATCATCCATCGTCCAATGCTCGATGTCGCTCATCCAGCCAACCACCGGCCACTGGTAAGGGTGTGCAATAAACGCGGTTGCTTTCAACTGCTCGTCCAGAATTCCGCCATTGTTGGCGTCCACGCTGGTCCGTCGTTCTGAAGCCACCACTTCTCTTTCGGAGGCAATTTTCTTTGCGTCGAAACTCAAATTCTGGATGCGGTCTGCCTCTATATCGAAAATTAGATTCAGCGCTGACCGCGGAAACCAGTCCTGATATACGGTGACGTTCTGCGTGGTGTAGGCGTTGTTCGAAGCACCATTCGCCTCCATGGCCTTGTCCAAATCGCCCGGTCCGTATTTTTTCGCGCCGTTGAACATCATATGTTCGAAAAAATGCGAAAGCCCCGTCGTACCCGGATGCTCGTTACGCGAACCAATTCGATAAAAAATGTACAGCGCGACGTTCGGGATGCTGTGATCGGTCTGCACCAGCACTTTCATTCCGTTTTTTAGAGTTTTCGTCGCCACCGGAAATTGCTGCGCTTCGCTCTGCGCGGAGGCCGCAATCGCGGTAGTGGAAAGCAACGTTCCCAGCACCAATCCGCGCAGCGCTACACTTACGTTGTTCATGGAACCACCCTCAGGGACATGCCCAGTTATACAGACGCATCAATTCGACAAAATGTTCTAGCCAAGTCTTCCGCCTTCAGCTTTTAACGTGGAAATCAAGCTGCTTTTTTCTCGTAGGGGCACGGCATGCCGTGCCCTTTGCGCGGTCGGCAAAGGCCTCAGCGAGAATCGGTCGTTGGCTAATTCATCCGACTACTTCTCCGCCACCAGCACAAACACCCGCACCGGACCGCCCGATCCGCCTTCTAATTTGATCGGCGCGGCGATCAAAAACGCCCCGGCCTCGGGCAAATCCTTCAAATCCGCTAAATTTTCCAGCTGAAAAACTTCCGCGCCCAGCACCGCGTGATGCACCGGAAAATCCTTTGCGTTTCCCGGATCGATGCTCAACGTGTCGCAGCCCAATCCGCTGATTTTCCGCTCCAGCAGTAATTTTGCCGCGTCCACGGAAAATCCCGGAAAATGCATGGTGCCGTTCGCATCCTGATTGCGATATCGGGAAACGTCCGGCCAACGCGAAGCCCACCCGGTCCGCAACACTACAATCGCTCCGGCCGAAATCGTGCCGTGCTTCTCTTCCCAGGCTTCGATTCGTTTCACCGTCAATTGATAGTCCGGATTGCGTTCGGCCTCGTTTCGAACGTCGATGATTACCGCGGGGCCGAAAAATCTCTCCACGGGAATTTTGTCAACGGTCGTGATTCCTGGGGGAAAGTGCGCTGGCGCATCCATGTGCGTCCCGTAATGCTCCAGCATCCAAAAGCTGCGCGTGAAATAGCCGTTCTTTTCAACGGTCGCGTTTACTTTTGCTTCGAACGCCTTGGCATCGCCCGGCCATGGCACCAGTTTATCGCTCAGCGCGTAACTGAGGTCGATCACTCGCGTCTTGCCACTGGCAATTTCTTGAAGCTGGGGTTTTTGCCTCGGACTTTGCGGGAGTGCCACCGTTCCTGCGCACAACAGAATCGCCGCGGAAAGCACGGTTCGAACGGAGAACTTCATGCATCACCTCGTCGCACACGGCCGGGCGGCTTGCCACAGTGCGAAAATTTCAGGGCAGCGGTATTCCGGGTGTCGCGACGATTCCCGCCATTTTCAGGATTTCCACGTATTCCGCATCGGTGATGGCCGAAACGATCAGCCGCACGTTTTTCAGGAACTTTACTTTTCGCAGCGCTTTGTTCGCGCGCAATTCCGTCAGCGTAACCTGCCGCGGCAGTTTTTCGAACGCGCGCAGGTCGGCGACCAGGTTTTTGCCTTCGGAATCATGCGGGTCGGGATACGGGTCGCGCGACACTTCCGCGATCGAATAAAACGAACGCTCCGGCGCCGAGTGGTAGCACAATACCCGGTCGCCTTTGCGCACCTGTTTCAGCGCGCGAACCGCGTCGGCTTTCGAACCGGCACCGTGCCACATTTCCTTGCCCTTCACAAAAAGGGTGTCCCAGTGGTAGTGGTGCGGGTCTACGGTAAAGATCCAGTAATGGCGAGTCGCTGTGGAAGTGGTCATCGAACCAAAGTTCGGCGGTACTATACACGGTAGAGGCTGCAAAGCCAAACAAAATGTGAGGGTTAGAGGACTATCGGTGGAAAAAGTACTCCCGCGCCTTAGAATCAGCACCGCCTTGTAGACAACCGCTTTAGTTTCTGTTATTTACGGCGATTACCCAAGACTTACAAAGACTTCCTCGCCGCGAACCTCAACCGTGTAACAACCCACTCCGGCGTTGGGATCTTGCACCGCTTTTCCGGTTGTCACGTCGAATTGCCAGCCGTGCCAGGGGCAAGTCACCACCTTACCTTCAAGCTGCCCTTCTCCCAGCGGCCCGCCCCGGTGCAGACAGGTGTTGCTGATGGCATACACGGTCCCAGCGACATTTGCCAACGCGATTGGCTGTCCCGCGACTTGCACTTCCTTGATCGAACCCTCAGGAATTTCGGCCAGTGATGCCGCTTTCTCAAATCCCATTCGTCCCTCGAGCTATGATTTTTTCAGAACCGTAGCGCTAACGCTCTTGGCTTTCGCCGGGCAGTATAGCCTCCGGCTCGCGCGCCGTAAAGAAACGCACACTCACAAACAACCCTAAGCGGCCGTCATTCCGAGCCTGCCTGCCGCTGGCCCGCCGTGGCGGGCAGGCAGGCGTACGATTGCAGCCTGCACGGATGGTTCGAACAACGGAGTCCTTCAATCCAGCTTCGCGATGTGCACGCAATTTCGCCCGGCGCGTTTCGCTTCGTACAGCATTTCGTCCGCTTTGCGCACCAACGCGTCAAAATCTTTCAAGCTGCCGCTCTCGCTGCCCGCCACTCCGAAAGTCGCTGAAATACTGACGCTCTTTCCCGCAAACGGAAACGATAGCGCGCAAAACAACTCGCGAAACCGGTTGATGGCCAGTTCAATGTTGTCGCCGCTTACATGGGAAATCACAATCAGGAACTCGTCGCCGCCCAGACGGCCGCACATATCCGAAATTCTTGTCAGCTTTCTGAGTGTGTCGGCGAAGGTACGCAACACGGTATCGCCTGCTTCGTGCCCGAAGGTATCGTTAATTTCCTTGAACGAATCAAGATCGCCAAGCACCACCCACACCGGGAAACCATGCCGGGCCGCGCCTTTCAGTTGTTTGTTGGCCCATTCCTCAATCGCGCGGCGATTGGGAAGGCCGGTAAGAACATCGGTGGACGCAACTTCCTGAAGTAGCGCGCTCTTGTCTTCGAGCTGGCGATGCAAATCGATGATGCGTCGGCCAACACCGATGCGCGCCAGCATTTCGCTGGAGTCGAATGGTTTTACAAGATAGTCGTCAGCGCCGGCCTCCAGGCCTTTTACCACTCCGCCCTTTTCGTTGTTGCTGGTCATGAGAATGATGTAGGTGTACTGCGAAGATTTGTCGGCACGGATGCGCTCGCACAGTTCCAGGCCGGAAAATTCCGGCATGATCCAATCGGTGATGATAATGTTCGGCGATTTCTCTTGATACATGCGCAGAGCGTCGTTGCCGTCACGGGCAAAGGACAGCGAATAAGTCTGTCTGGAAAGCATCTGTTCGAAAAGTTTGTGATAGACGGGAGAATCGTCCACTACCAGCACTTCATACTTGGGCGCGAGGATAGTCATATGCAAGGTTTTCTGAAGTGGTATTTACGCAGTTTTTCCGCAGGGCGGCGGAAAACGTTGCGATATTTTTTCATGTCAGGGTTTGTAAGTACAAAGCCTGAAACCCTGACTGTGACTGTAGCGAATCGCGGATAAATACCAAGAGGAAATAATATCAAGCGTTGTCGCATCGGTTACAAATTACGTGGGAAGTTACGCAACCGCACAAAAATCGCTCTGCGACGCGGGCGAAAAGCTAGACCGTTCTGCCGCAAGCGCCGCAAAAATGCGCGCCAGCGGGACCCGGCGTGCCGCACTGCGAACAGAAGCGTCCCACGCTAGCAGGAACATAGTGCACATAACGGGGCCGGTCCGAAGCGATGGCCCAAATAAACGCTGCGACCCATCCGATCAGCGTCCAACCAAGAAAAAGATTCAATAGGAAAATTCCCGTGGCGTCAGACTTGTCTCTGCCCAGGATCGCCGGCAGGAAATAGAGAAACACTACAAACAGGAGACTAAACATTGTTGCTGACTCCTTCGAGAGCGCTCGTGGAAACTGGTTCTGCAGCCCTCTATAAACCATACGAAAACCACAACCAAAAGTTCCGCGATGTTACCTGTCAACCCCCGAGCGACCGGTCTTTCGTCGGACGTTTTGGCGTCTAAGATAAATTACGAGTCCGATGAATCCGACGACCAGCAAAATAGTGATGGCCCGAAACCAGAACTCGTCAAACAACAAACGAAGGGCCCAGGTACTCCCGGTGGTCTGGATAAAAAGCATCCGCTAGCACCCTCACGCTCCCTGGACCTTTACCAAGAGTTCGGCGAATTTTTGTTTGCGTTCGGCTTGGTCTTTGCCGGATTCGGCTTCCGCCAATTGCGTGATGTTCATGGAGCAGAATTTCGGGCCGCACATGGAGCAGAATTTTGCTTCCTTGTAGAAATCGTCTGGCAAAGATTCGTCGTGCATGGCGCGGGCGGTTTCCGGGTCGAGTGAAAGCTCAAACTGTTTGTTCCAGTCGAAGAGGAAACGCGCGTAGCTGAGCGCGTCATCGCGATCGCGTGCGCCGGGACGATGGCGAGCTACGTCGGCGGCATGCGCGGCAATTTTGTAGGCGATGACTCCTTGCTTGACGTCTTCGGCGTTGGGCAGGCCGAGATGCTCTTTCGGCGTGACGTAGCAGAGCATGGACGCGCCGTGCCAGCCAATCATGGCCGCGCCGATAGCACTGGTGATGTGGTCGTAGCCGGGAGCAATGTCGGTGACGAGCGGGCCGAGGGTGTAGAAGGGCGCTTCGTGGCACCATTCCATTTCCTTGTCGACTTGCTCTTTGATTTTGTCGAGCGGAATGTGGCCGGGACCTTCGATCATGACTTGCACGTCATGTTCCCAGGCTTTCTTGGTGAGTTCGCCGAGCACTTTTAATTCAGCGAATTGCGCTTCGTCGCTGGCATCGGCAATGCAGCCGGGACGAAGACCGTCACCAAGAGAAAAACTCACGTCGTGCTTTTTGAAAATTTTGCAGATTTCGTCGAAGCGCTCGTACAGAAAATTTTGTTGCTTGTGGTGCTCCATCCAATGCGCCATTAAGGAGCCGCCGCGGCTGACGATGCCGGTAATGCGTTTGCGAACCAGCGGAACATGCTGGCGCAAAACGCCGGCGTGAATGGTCATGTAGTCCACGCCCTGCTCGGCTTGCTCGTCGATGACTTCGAGCATCAGCTCCATGGTCAGATCTTCGGGACGGCGGACGCGGGAAATCGCTTCGTACACGGGGACGGTGCCGACGGGGACGGGCGACGCATCGATGACGGCTTTGCGAATGGTAGGAATATCGCCGCCGGTGGAGAGATCCATCACGGTGTCAGCGCCGTAGTGCACGGAGTGGTGCAGCTTCTTTAATTCTTCGTCGATATTGGAAGTGGTGGCGGAGTTGCCGATATTCGCATTGATTTTGCAATGGAACGCGATGCCGATGCCCATCGGCTGGAGATTGCGGTGATGAATGTTGGCGGGGATGATGGCGCGGCCGCGGGCGATTTCGCTGCGCACGAGTTCGGGTTCGATTTTTTCGCGCTTGGCGACGAAGAGCATTTCTTCGCTGACGACGCCTTTGCGTGCCAGGTGCATCTGCGACATGTTTTTATTGCCATTGGCAGCGGCGGCTTCTGCTTCCCGTTTTTCGATCCAAGTGTCACGCAATGCCATAGAGCCCCCAGTTTGCGCAGCCAAGCCGGACGATGGTGTCGTCGGCAACGATCAGTGCTGCGGATGAAAAGAAAGTATGGCATCGAGGGGAGTTGGCGGCAACCGACGGAAAGGAATGCCACAGAGCCACAGAGCGCACAGAGAATAAGAGAAATGGGCGATGGGAACTATAGTGCACATTTGGAGGCGAAGGGAGGGGCACCCCGGGGTACTTTTCGAATGGTATCCACGGTCGTGTCCCAATTGAAACCGCTGGGCGCCTGGCCGTGGTGAACCCAGATGCCGTGTTCTTGGGCCATGGATGATTTGCGTTCGACCGGACGAAGCGTCCGGCACCCATACTGCGGTCAACCCCCCGGCCCGATAATTTCTCGCCAGTTTCAACGCATCCCGCCGGTCCGTCTTCACGCGATCCCCGGGCTTCACCGGCACCAATGTCGGCGCCAGCACTTCGCATTTCGCTCCCATCCTGGTCAGTTGCCAGTACAGCACGTAGCCTGTCGGACCTGCCTCATAACAAAACCGCAGCTCCTCCAGCGTTCCCAGTTTTCTTACCAGCTTGCGAACGGATTCCTCACGATTCGCTATTACACCCAGCGACCTTATCTCTCCATCCTGCTCCGCTATCGCCACCGCAATTGTCTCTGCATGGACATCCAAACCGACAAACTTTACTCTCTTCATTGACCGGCTCCTTTCGCTTGTGGCTCTGTACTGCTTATCTTCCGATTCGCAGCATAACCCACGCCTGCGAATCGGAGCCGGTCATTCCATTGTGACTAAGGTGGGCGTTACAACGGCAAAGACCGGAGAGGCAGACTTAGCTGGAGGCTGATGAGGATTTCAGGAGGATGTCGAGGTCGTCGGGGTGGATGGAGCACAGTTGGGCGTCTTCGCGGTCGATTTGATTGGAGTGGATGAGGTGGACCAGTGATTCTTCGAGGGTGAAGGATCCTGCTGGAGGGCGTTTTTGCGGACATGGTGGCGGGCGCCGTAGCCGACCATGAGCAGTTCAGCGGCGGGAATGCGGCCCCCGCCTTTTCTGGGGAGGAGGATTTGCGTATGGACAGCGGCGAGAGCCATGGCTAATTCCTGACGGATGGAGTTCTGGCGTTCGAGAGGAAATGAATCGGAGATGCGGGAGATCGTGGAGGCGACGTCCACAGTGTGCAGCGTGGAAAAAACGAGATGGCCAGTTTCGGCGGCGGCTACGGCGATGCGCATAGTTTCCGGGTCGCGCATTTCGCCTACGACGATAATGTCGGGAGCTTGGCGGAGTGCGGCGCGCAGCGCGGTGGGAAAGTCGGGGGCGTCGGTGCCGATTTCTACTTGTTCGATGACGCTGCGGATGTGCTGGTGCTCGTACTCGATGGGATCTTCGATGATGACAATGTGGCGGGCTTCGCGGTGATTGATTTCGTTGATGAGCGCGGCCATGGTAGTGGATTTGCCGGAGCCTGCCGCGCCACCGAGAAGAATCAAGCCGCGGGGAAGTTTTGTGAGATTTTCAACGGTCAGCGGGAGATGGAGTTCCTTGAGCGAAGGGACTTTGTTAGGCAGGGCGCGAATCGCGGCGGCGGCGCGGGAACGTTCGCGATGGAGATTGATGCGAAAGCGGCCGAGGCCTTCGATGCGGTAGGAGGAATCAGCGATGCCGGTTTCGCGGAAACGATCGAGTGCGTGCGATGAAAGCGCGGGAAGGACCGCTTCTTCGACTTCAGGGCCATCGAGAGGGCTGGAGGAAATTTTTCGCACTTCGCCATCGACGCGGATGCAGGGCGGAGCGCCTTGCACTAGAAGGAGGTCGCTGCCGCGGCGGCTGACGAGGCCGGCGAGCCAGCGATCAAGGCGGGCGGCGAGGGCAGAGTCATCGGAAGCGTCCGGGCTGGCCAGCGAACGTGCGACTTTATCGAGGTCGGAGGAATCGTGCATGCAGACACCTGCTAAAAATTATTCGCGCGCGGCCAGCCGGATCGGGCGAGTGGCTGGCAGGCTTGAAATGGCGATGGTAGGGCGTGACTGCGTTAGTTAACAGCGCGGCCCTAGCGCGTGGAGTGTGCCGCAAAAGAGCGGCGCGGTCTATAGAAAGATATTTTTGCTGGCGAGAGGGGATCGCGGGAATTGGTGCGATTAAGAAAGCAAACCGTGGATGGTTGCCCATCCGCGGCCGCTGCACCTTGTGCGTTCCGGAGGAAAGAAAGTTTAGCGACGGAAACCGCCATGGCCAAAGCCGCGATGGCCGAAGCCTCCACCCCAATAGCCACCGTAGAAGATCCCTACAGAAGGCCCGTAGTAGCCATAGTATGGGTAGTAAGGTCCGCAACCCCAATAAGGACTGCAGCCCGCGTAATAGGGCGGGTAGGCGACGGGGTAACCGCCCGCGTAACCGCTGGGGCGCGGCCGGAGCGAGCGCGAATTGCCGTAGTCATCGGAAGCGACGGGCTGAAAGGCCTGGCGGCTGTTTTCTGTTGAGATGGTTACGGGTTCTTTAATTCGGAAGCTTAAGCGCGCTTCCGGGCCGAGTACCGTGGGCTTGCCGCGCGTCAGAAGAACTGCAGCGATACCAGCGGCTGCGCCAGCGCCGGCTCCGATGCCGGCTCCTTCGCCGCCATTGGCTGCGGCGCCGATGATGGTGCCTACTCCGGTTGTGCCGGCGATTGTGGCGGCGTCAGCTCCGTGCGAAGTGCCGGCGGAACCGTTCCACAGCTCGGTTACGAGCGGAAGTTGCTGACCGTCTACTACGGTAATGTCGCTGAGAGTGAGCCCGAGCTGCGAAACGCCTTTAACGCGTCCGGCTTTTTTGGCTGAGGTTACGCTGCCCACAACCGTTTCTCCGCGGCGGGCAACGACCCAGCCGTTGACGACGATCGGTTGATCTAATGTGGCGGTGAAGCCGTCGCCAGCGTGGCTATGGTCGCTCGATAGCCGCTCGTTGAGGCGAACGAAAATAACTTTGCCAGCGGGAATCGTGACAGTTCCAGGAAGATCTCCAACCGCTTGGCGTCGCGGATAAGGCCGACGATTCCGCTGCTGGGGGCCGGCGTCATCGTTTGGATTCTGGTCACGGTCCTGATCAGGCCCGGCTTTTGTGTTTTGCGGAATGTTGTCGCGCGAGATCACACGGCGCTGATCCTGCTGCGGAGGAGCGTTCTGGTCGTCTGGAGGTTGCGCTTGCTGCTGTTGTTGATCGGCGTTCGCAGGGTCCTGCGCGAAGGCGCGCGGAGATGCGAAGAAAGTCAGCGAAGCCGCAACGGCGAAGAGCGAAATCCAGCGGGCCGTAGGCAGAAAAGCGACTTGCGAACGCTTATTTAAATCCAACATTTTCAATGCTTTATCCATGATTATGTCCTCGGGCATCGGACCTCTAGTCCGGAGAATGCCGTTCTGTATAACACCACTATTGGATGGAAGTTGCAGGGTGTTGGATGCACGCCGTGCCGTGACGAAGTTGCGATGTGTCGAATTGAATAAGCATTTGAAGTGTCCAGATACTTGCGTGTTTCCAGGGAATCTCTTCATAGCGGCGATTCGGGGAGATGCAAGCTGGCGATTACTTCCGCGGCTAGTTGTTGCGGCGAACGCGATACGTCGAGGCCCAGAGCGTTGCGCGGCTCTTCGAGGTCAGCGAACTGGCCAGCGAGAATGTCTTCGCCTGCGAAGTGGCCGTGGCGGGATTCGATGCGCTGGCGCATGACCTCGTAAGTTCCCCGGAGATAGACGATCCGCATGTCCACCTCTGAGGAAAGCAAGTCGCGGTAGGATTGCTTTAAAGCCGAACAGGCCAAGACGATGTTTTTTCCCGATTGAGTCTGGCGCAGGAGTTCTGTGTGAATTTTTTCCAGCCAGGGAAGCCGGTCGGCGTCGGTCAGCGGAATGCCGTGGTGCATTTTGTCGATGTTCGCTTGCGGGTGAAAATCATCGGCGTCGAGAAATGTCCAGCGCAGTCGAGCGGCGAGTATTTTGCCCACCGTGGTTTTTCCTGCTCCGGTTGTGCCCATCAGAAGGACGACCATGGAAATGAGGGAGAGCGACGGTCGCTCAGGAGCGGCGCAGTGTGAGTAGAGAAATCTCTGGTGGCACACCGAGGCGGACCGGAGCGCCGACCGTGCCAAGCCCACGATTCACATAAATTGCGGAGTGCGGTCCCTGCAGCGCGGCGGCATGCAGGAATTTTTGCGAGGCGACGGTTTTCGCCGGAGTGAAAAGCGGCCGCATGTAGAGACCTGCGACATAGTCGGTGATAAAACGGGCGGGGCTTAGACGATGATCGAGAATTTCGACTTGAATCTGGCCGCCATGAGTGTGCCCGGCGAGGGAAAGTTCAATGCCCAATTCCGCGGCGCGATTGAATGAATTGGGATTATGGGAAAGCAAGATATTGCGAAGATCTTTACGGATCAGCGATTCGATACCGGTCAACGCAGAGACCTTGCGGCCGCCGGGAGCGCGTTCGCGCTGGTAATCTACTCCGATCAAATTCAGTTGCGCGCCGTTGAAAGTAATCAGAGCGTTCTCGTGGCGCAAGAGCTTCATCCCCTGCTGGGCAAATAAATCTTGCGCACGGTCTTCGGCGTCCGCATAAATTTCGTGATTGCCGTTGCAGCCGTAAATGCCGAGTGGGGCGGAGAGGCGGCGTACTTCTTCTATACATTCCTCGAGAGGGTCGCCGGCGCCGGTGATGAAGTCCCCCGTGACAACAGCTAGATTGGCGCCGAGATCGTTGGCCATATCAACCGCGCGGCGGACTTGTGCGCGCGGCATGTAACCGCTCATATGAATGTCGCTGAGCTGAACGATGGTCATGCCATCGAGAGCGGCAGAAAGATTGGAAATTGGAATATCCACGCGGTGGATCTGATAGTTCAAGCGCTCGGCCGCAAAGCCATACATAGCTCCGAGAAAAGGCGCTGCGCCGGCAGCGGCGGTGGCGGTTTTGAAAAAATAGCGCCGGCCGGGATCGATGGGTAGTTCTTCATCGCCGGGTGCTGAGGCTGGCTGGTTGCGGTTGCGCACTTTGAAGAATCGCCAGACGCGGTCCAGTCCGTGAACGCATTTCACCGCCAGATACGCAAAGAGCGCGCTGAAGAACCACAGCCCGGCCAGAACATTCAGAAAAGTTCCGCGAGGGATGATGCTGCCGTGACCGTTACGAAGCGAGTCGACCAGGCTGACTATGATGAGGAGAAGTCCAATTACATAGAGTGCACGGATTCCGATTCGCAGCAGCTTAGTGCCCCAACGACTGCTCCAACGCCAGAGCCAGCGATACCAAAAGCGCTGCGAAAGGAACAGCACCAGGAGCAATGACAAAGCGATAGTGGTACGCAGAACGAACCAGGAAAGCTGCACTCGGTGAGGCCTCCAGCGAACTGTCTTTAGTTTAGCATGTGCCGGGGTCATCCAATTTGGACGTGCGCCGGCCGGGTCCAATCAGTAAGATGCTGGCGGCGGAGGGACCGTCAACCGGGCTTACATCCTGGCCGGACAGCCGTCGAAGGATGCAGCAGCCCCGCCGCAGGACTCGAAGTGTGGACTGTGCAAACCGGGGCATCGAAGGAGAGAGAAATGAATCGAATGAAAGTTATAGCGGGATTGTGCGCGGTAGCATTTCTGGCGGCGATGCCCGTCGTCGCACAAACAGATGCCAACAAACCGAAAGAACCACCGAAGCCGGCGTTGGGCCCGTCGGCGGCGATCATCGAACAGTGGAACGACATCGGGCGCAAGCTGATCGCAATGGCGGAAGATTTTCCTGAAGACAAGTATGAATACAAACCAAATCCGGACTCGCGGACGTTTGCCGCGAATCTGATACACGTTTCCGCGTCGATGTACTACTTCACCGATTTGGCGCAAGGGAACAAGCCGCGGTATTCGGACGATCCGAAGCGCGATGAACTGAAAACGAAAGCGCAAGTGGTGGCTTTCGTAAAAAAGTGCGTGGCGGATGGAGCAGATTTGCTGAAAGCCAAGGGCGATGCCGCGTTGGTGACGCCGATCAATGCGGGTGGACCGAGGATGACCAGCTATGGCGATCTGGCTTACGGCCTTATTGAACATTCGGGCGAACACTACGGGCAATTGGTGGTGTATTACCGCAACAACGGACTGGTGCCGCCAGAATCGCGACCGAAGAAGTAAGTTCTGGAACTCATGGAGCAAATTGTCGAGCCGGAGGAGTAGTTCTCCTTCGGCTTGTTTTTTTGTTGAATGCTCGCCGAATTAGCTGGCAGCAGCAGAGCTGGGTTTGCCCATGATGAGTACTTTGAGTTGTTCGGGATCGCTGGTTGGCGGGAAGCAGGTATTGCCGGCGCATACCAGCGCGATTGCTTTATCTGCCGGCAGATGCGGAATGGTTTCGCGAAGAGCTAGCGGCAACGAAGCAGGGGTTGTGCCGGGCAGAATGCGCATTAGCGATTTGCCGAGACGAAAGATCGAATTTGCTGTTGCTTCCAGCGTTTTCGCAACCAGGTCATTCGGTGGTCCCATAATGACGACTTGTGCGGGATGATGCGCGAACAGTGTCGCAGCCAAACCATACGTTGCGGCGAACATGCCATATTGCGGGGCGATTCCGGCGAAGGCTTCCAACGTTTTTTGCGCCCATTGCTGGTATTTCGCTTCGCTGGTGAAAGCATGTATGCGGATCAGCGCGATTGCGGCTACGGAGTTTGCGCCGGGCGTGGGCGAATCCTGAAAAGGTTTGCGGCGAACTTCGAGGCCGCCCATGGGCGGAGCGTCGGATGAGCGATCGAAAAATCCGCCGCGCTCGCTGTCGCCATATTTTTCGACGGCGATATCCATGGTGCGCAGTGCGGCGCGAAAATACTTTTCATTGCGAGTTGCTTCGTAGCTATCGAGCAGCGCGAGCACGCCGAAAACCTGATCGTCGAGCGATCCGTCGAGCGGTGGACCACCGATGCGATGCGCAAATCCTTTTTCTTCGCACCACGCTTCGCCTAGCATGCGGTCCATAGTTTTTAACGCGAACGCGCGGCAACTCAAGCCCAGCGAATCCTGCAAGACGCGTGCGGATTCGAGATACGCCGAGACAAACATGGCGTTCCAACTGGCGTAAAGCGTTTTGTCCACGTAGGGCGTGGGGCGAGGCAAGCGCGCCGCCAGCATTTTTTCCTTGGCGCGCGCAATCGTCAGGCGCACCACGGATTCTTCGGTTGCCAGTTGTGCCGCGATGTCTTTCGGTTCCCGCGCGACCCACAAAACATTTTTTGCCGGGTTATGGTGCATTTCGCCATGTGCTCCCACGTCGTAATACAACTCCATTACGCGCGCTTCATCGGGGAGCAGCGCGCCACACAGCTCGTCCAGCGTCCAAGTGAAGTAATCGCCGTCATCGTCGAGAGAATAATCCGCGTCCTGGCTGGCGTAAAATCCGCCTTGATGCTGATCGGACAAAACTTCGTTTACCCAGGTGATAATGCCTTCGGCAGTTTGCTGCAAGAGTGGATTTTGCGTGACTTGCCAGCCGTGCAGAAAATTTTTCAGCAGCTCGGAATTGTCGTAGGACATTTTTTCGAAGTGTGGCACCAGCCATTTTTCATCGACCGAGTAGCGATGGAATCCGCCGGCGAGTTGATCGTACATTCCGCCGCGCGCCATTTTTTCCAGAGTAGTTTCGGCCATCGCCAACAAGTGCTTGCCTTGGTCACCGGGGGTTGCCAAGAGCTGATGCTGTTCTAGGATTAAGTCGAGCGACGAGCAGTGAGGAAATTTGGGCGCTTTACCGAAGCCGCCGTTGCGAATATCGAAAAGCTGAGTCAGCGAAGTGATCTGCGAGTCGACTACTGCGACGTCGAAGGCGCCGTGAGCGCCGGTGAATGTTTCGGCTTGCGCAACCGCGTCGGACAGCGAATCCGCCGCGCGAATAAGATCGGGTCGTTTATTTTTGAAAGAATCGGCTACTGCCAGCAGTACGCGGCGAAATCCCGGGCGGCCCACCTGGTCTTCGGGAGGGAAATACGTGCCGCCGAAAAATGGTTTGCCATCAGGTAGCAAAAATCCCGTCAATGGCCAGCCACCCTGACCGGAAATGGCGCTGATGGCGGACTGGTAGCGCGAATCGACATCGGGGCGCTCGTCACGATCCACTTTAATCGCCACAAAATGCTCGTTAATAAGTTTGGAAATCGCAGGATTTTCGTAGCTCTCGCGATCGATGACGTGGCACCAGTGGCACCACACTGCGCCGATGTCCAGAAGAATTGGCTTGTCCTCGGCTTTGGCGCGCGCGAAAGCTTCGTCATTCCATTCGTGCCAGTCAATCGGCTGGTGCGAAGCCGAGCGGAGATACGGACTGGCCGAGTTTTGCAGGCGATTGAGAGAATGTTCAGTCAAGAAGGTGCTCGCTTAAGTGGGATACGAATTATTTTTGCATCCGCTGCGTGAATTTTATTGGACAGTATCTTCGGGTCCGGGATCGCGCGGATCGATCGGCTTGCGTCCGGCGAATCCTTCATCCTGGCGGTGATAGTATCGAATGCGGTCCTCGCCCAGCTTCCAGCAAAGATAAACTTCTTCGTTGTCGATGATGGAAGGAAAATCCAGCAGGCCGACGTCGAGATCCTTGATCACGCATCCGGTTTCCAGAATGCGCTCCAGCGAACTCTTCAAGCTTTCCGCCAGGCGGGTGTGTTCGCGGCGCAGCTTGGCCAGCGCTTCGTACGGCACAATCACTCCGCCCATCATCATGATGCGCGCCGCGACGGCGGAAAGATCGTTGTCCAGGCCGGAAAGTTTTTTGCGGCACTCCATGGCTTCCACGAGAAATGGCTCGAGTTCCTGACGCGCGCGTTCGGCTTCGGTCAGCGTGAAAAGACGTTGCTCTGGCTCCGGAGTGTCGTCCTGCGGAAGTTCGTCGTCTTGATCGGCCATGATTTTCCCTGAGCGGGCGGAACGGGGACTGATTGTAAGGCTAGCGCAAAGAAAGCATGCGGTCGAGTGCGATGCGCGCAAATTTGCGGGTGTGCTCGTCGACGGAAATCTGGTTGACGACTTTTCCGGCGCCAAGATTTTCGAGAGTCCACAGCAGATGCACCGGCGTGATGCGAAACATGGTAGTGCAGACGCACACGCTGGAATCAAGCGACATGACTTGGCGATCTTTTAGCTCTTTGCTGAGGCGATTGACCATGTGAATTTCGGTGCCCACGGCCCATTTCGAGCCGGGCGGCGCAGCTTTGATCGCGCGAATGATGCCTTCGGTCGAGCCGATTTCGTCCGCGGCTTGCGCGACTTCAAATTTGCATTCAGGGTGAACGATGACGCGAATCCCGGGATTCTCGCGGCGCACTTTGGCGATTTGTTCCGGCGTAAAGCGCTGGTGCACGGAACAGTAGCCCTTCCACAGAATGACACGCGCTTTGCCGACGGCTTCCGCCGTATTCCCGCCAAGATCTTCGTAAGGATCCCAGACGATCATTTCGTGCAGCGGAATTCCCATGCGGTAGGCGGTATTGCGTCCGAGATGCTCGTCCGGAAGAAACAAAACTTTTTCGCCGCGTTCGAATGCCCACTTCATTACCGCGGCAGCGTTGGAACTTGTGCATGCGGAGCCGCCGTGTTCCCCGGTGAAGGATTTAATCGCGGCAGTGGAATTCATGTAGGTGACGGGAATAATTTTGCTGGTGTCGGTGACGCCGCTGAGTTCATTCCAGCACGCTTCGACCTGGCCGATGTCAGCCATATCCGCCATGGAGCAGCCGGCGCTCAAGTCCGGCAAGACAACGATTTGGTTGCCGCGGCGCAGGATGTCCGCGCTCTCGGCCATAAAATGAACGCCGCAGAAAACGATGTACTTGGCGTCGGCATCGGCGGCCTGCTGCGAAAGCTTCAAAGAATCGCCGCGAAAATCGGCGAACTTCACAACCTCGTCGCGCTGGTAGTGGTGGCCGAGGATCACCACGTCTTTGCCGAGCGCGGCCTTGGCGGCGGCGATACGCTCGTCCAGCGTGTTATCCGGCACCAATAGGTAACTATCGAAATCACAGCCCACGCCCTTTTCGATTTCGGGCGCACGCAAAGTTTCGGGCTGTTCAATTCCGATTAGCTGCGTCGAATTCAGGATGGAAGTGAGTTTGCTCATGTTGTGGCAATCAGTTGGATGAATTGCGCGGTTGCCCGGTTAGGGCTTATTGTAACCGTTTAACCGCCGATAAAAACCATGGTACGCGAAGGCGACACAAAATCCGGCTCGTTGATGCGATGGCCTTTCTCTTTTTCGTTTACGACAGAACGAATATAAATTGCCAAGTCCTCGTCGCCAGCATTTTTTCTAAGTAATCCGCGCAAATCGTGGTCTTCTTTGCTGAAAAGACAAGTACGCAATTTTCCATCGGCGGTCAGGCGAATGCGCGAACAATGTCCGCAGAAGGGTTGCGTTACCGGGGCGATCAAGCCGATTTCGCCGGGCGCGCCATCCGCGAAGCGATACTTGCGCGCGGTCTCGCTGGCATCGTTGGGAATCTGCAGCAGCGGCCAGCGAGCATGGATCCGTGCATGGATTTCCGCCGCGGGTACCATGGCAGCGCGCGACCAATGTCGGTCCGCATCCAGTGGCATAAACTCGATGAAGCGCATGATTACGCCGCGTTCCCGCGCAAATTCAGCGAAGGATTCGACTTCGTCATCGTTGAAGCCGCGCACCAGCACTGCATTGATTTTTGCCGGACCCAGACGCGACTTCTGCGCCGCAGCAATTCCCGCCATCACGGAGGAAAAAGTTTTGGTGCGGGTGATTTTTTCGAATTTTACCGGATCGAGAGAATCGAGACTGATATTGATGCGCTTTAGCCCGGCAGCAATGAGGCGGTCGCAACGTTCAGCCAGTTGGTATCCGTTGGTGGTCATCGACAGGTCGGGAAAGCCGGTTTCCGACAGACGCGCGATAAAATCCTCGACACCGGGCCGCACCAGCGGTTCGCCGCCGGTCACGCGCACTTTCTGGATGCCTAGACTGCGAAACACGCGCCCCAGCCGTTCGAGTTCCGGCCAGGACAAAATTTTGTCATGCTGCTGGTAATTTTCCGGATCGGCGGAACGGCAATAGATGCATCGGAAGTTACAGCGGTCAGTAACCGAAATTCTCAAGTCGGTAATTTGCCGGCCGAATTTGTCTTGCAGTGTCACGGTGCTAAATCGTCCGAGAAACAAAAAGCCCGATTCTCTTTAGGGCAGGGTTTGTAAGTACAAACCCTGCAACCCTGATTGGAATCGGGCGCACACCTGGAAAGCATATTCCGGCGCTGCGCTCCTTTCCAACCGAGCCAACTGTTGCGAGTGGCTGGCGCGAGTGCCGGCATATATGCCGGACCGCGTGCGGGAGGCCCCGGCGTTTCCGCCTGAACCCTCATCCCAAATTTCGGGATCGCCGAGATGGCCACAGGATGTCTCCCCTGGCAGGCCGCCCCGGTCGGAGCTACAAAGAAAGTCTACGCCAGCGCGCAGTTCGCTGCAAACCACTTAGACGGTTTACATTGCAGCAATCCATCTAAATTCACGTCGTTTCAATACGTATTAAGTCGAATTGACTTAACGAGGTGAACTGTATTGAATTAAGGTACGCTGCCCGCCGCCGCTGCATTTGTTTTGCAAAGCTTTGACAGGGGACTCCACGATGAATCCGAATCGCTTGTGCATACCAGCGCGAAGAACCGTCTTCAACCGGCATGTGTGGGGACGTGCCGGACATTTTGTGTTTCGCGCGGCTCTGCTAATGCTGCTCCTGGCGGCGTTTTTGCGACCGGCCCAGGCGCAAGTGTCTGCCAGCATCAAGGGTAACGTCATGGACGCTTCTGGCGCCGCGGTGCCCGCCGTGACAGTGACGGTAAAGAATATTGAGACCGGGGCGATTCGCAGCAGTGTCACGGACGACGCTGGAAGATACCTGGTAGTGTCGCTGCATGTCGGCGAATATCAAGTGCGCGTCAGCAAAACCGGTTTTCAAGACGCAATTCGCAGCGGGATATATCTGGTGGTCGGGCAGGAAGCCAGTATCGATCTTCAGCTACAAATCGGAACGGTTACGTCGGAACTGACGGTTAGAAGCGACGCGCCGATGGTCAGTACGTCGACAAAAGATATCAGCGGGCTGGTGAGCGAGCAAGCAATAAAAGATCTTCCGCTGAATGGGCGCAGTTACGACCTGCTGTTACCGCTGAATCCAGGGATCGTAAATTTCACTTCGCAAAAAACGGGCGGCACGGGAATTTCCAATTCCAGCACGGCCAATAATTTTTCCGTGTCGGGCAATCGCCCGCAGCAGAATTTATTTTTGCTGAACGGAATTGAGTACAGCGGCGCCGCGGAAAACAACATGCAACCTGGCGGAGCCAGCGGCGAATTACTGGGAGTAGAGGCAGTGCGCGAATTCAATGTGCAACGTGATAATTATGGAGCGGAATATGGCAAACGGCCTGGCGGCCAGGTGATCATTGTGACGCAGTCCGGCAGCAATCAGTGGCACGGCTCAGTTTTCGAGTTTTTGCGGAACAATGCGCTGGATGCGAAAAATTTCTTCGATCAGAACTCAGCGCCGCCTTTTCAGCGCAACCAGTTTGGCGCTGCCATCGGCGGACCGATCAAGAACGATAAGACGTTTTTTTTCGCAAACTATGAAGGGCTGAGGCAGAACCTTCATCAGACTTCGGCGGCATTTGTACCCGACCTAAAGTCGCGGGCGTCCGCGGCTCCCAGTGTTCAGGCTTTGTTGAATCTGTGGATCAGTCCATCGCCGAGTGATAAGGACTTCAACGGAATTGCGGAAGTGTTCAGCAGCCCCCTGCAGACCATTCGCGAAGATTTCGGAACCGTGCGCGTCGATCACAATTTTTCGGCCAGAGATTCGCTGGCTGGAATCTATACCGTTGACGATGGCGGCGACGTGACTGCCACACCGGCAAATCCTTACAGCACGGACATTCTGAATTTGCGCGCGCAGGTTTTCAGTCTGGAAGAAACTCATGTGTTTTCGCCGACGCTGCTGAACCTGGCGCGCATTGGCTATTCGCGAGCGGGCTATTTTTTCAATGGCGAGCCGACGCCGGGAACACCGGCGGCAAGCGTCCCAGGATTCTTGCTAGGGCATCAAGTCGGCGCTGTGGTGGTGGGAGGCAGCGCGGCGTCCAATCCGCAAGCGTCTATCGGGTTGGCCGGCAGCAACAACGGCAGCAATCTGAGCATTGCGCGCAATTTGTATACTTACGAGGACCGCGTCACGCTGACCAAAGGCCGCCACCAGCTCAGTTTCGGCACATGGTTTCAGCAATTCCAGTCCAACGAAAACATCGCCCTTAGCCAATACGGACAAGCCACTTTCTCCAGCCTGGCGACCTTTTTGCAAGGCACTACGTCTTCGTTCCTGTACGACCCGGCTCCAACTCCGCTGAATTGGCGTTCGCTGTTCGCAGCGTTTTACGCCGAAGATGTTTTTCGCATCAGTCCCAAGCTGACAGTTTCGCTGGGCTTGCGTGATGAATTTTCCACTGGTTGGAACGAAGCGCACGGGCGCGCTGCAAACTACACTTTTTCCAATGGAGTGATTTCCACTGATCCGCATATTGGCGGGGCATTTTTCACTGAAAACCAGGCGAAATTTTTGCCGCAGCCACGCATCGGCGTGGCGTGGAGTCCGCTGAGCAGCAAGACTGTGCTGCGCGCAAACTTCGGAATGTATAATGATTTGCAGGACGCGCTCGGCTATCGCGCCGATCAGAACGCGCCGTTCAATCCGGTGTACACCATTCCTAACCTCGCCGTGAGCAGCTTGCCGATCGATCCCGCCGCTCCTTTGAATCCCAAGGCCAGGTTGGTTCCAGGCGGAGTGCAACCTGATATGCGCACTCCAACTTTAATTTCGTGGGCGCTGCGCGTCGATCGCGAACTTTCTCCTAATACCTCGCTGACCATCGGTTATGTCGGCTCGCATGGTTATCACGAATTGGTCGGCGTGGATGCGAATGAATCCATTCCGGTAATTTGCCCGGCCTCACCTTGTCCCGCGGTGTATCCGACCGTAACGGCAAATACCACTCCTCCTCCGCCGGTGGTAACGATTGCCAATGGGTTTCCTGCGGGGTCGCCACTGGCAGGCGCTGCGGTCCCTGCTGGGTCTTTCTTTACGCCCGTAGGAGCACCTAAAGCGAATCCGGCCATCGCCAATACATGGACTTGGTTTTCTGAGGGCGTCAGCAGCTACCACTCATTGCAGGTGGACTTGCGTCACCGGTTTAGCCACGGACTGTTGCTGCGCGGGGTTTATACCTTTGCGAAAACTCTGGACGACGGAGATTCGTTGAATCAGACCACCGCCGGCAACGCTCCGGGCCTGGTCTCGAACCCGCTGAATCTGGCTGCAGACAAAGGGCTGGCAACTTTCAATATCGAACATGTAGGCGTTGTCAACGTCCTTTACGAACTGCCCGTCGGCCGTGGACAACGCTTTGCGAATGACAGCAGCGGCTTTACGAGTGCGGCAATCAGCGGGTGGTCGGTTTCCAGCATTGTCACCGCACAGACCGGATTTCCGTTCACGCCGCAGCTCAGCTATAACCCTTCGAATAGCGGGGACACGCGAAATCCCGTGCGGCCATTTCTGAATCCCAATTTCACCGCGCCAGTGGTTCTGGGCAATCCGAATCAGTGGTTCAATCCCAGCGCATTTATTGCGCCGCCCGCAACCAGCGGTTTTTACGGCAACGTTGGAAGAAACACGTACATCGGCCCGGGACTTACGACGTGGGATTTTTCGGTATCGAAAGATACGAGAATCCGCGAACGGCTGAATCTGCAATTTCGCGCGGAAATATTCAATTTACTGAACCACGCGAACTTCAATACGCCGAACCTCATCGTGTTTACTCCGCCGACTGCCACCAATCCATCCGGCTTGTCCGGAACGGCCGGCGTCATCAGCAGCACCTCGACCAGTTCACGCCAGGTCCAGTTCGGGCTGAAGCTGCTGTGGTAGCCTGTTGCGGCCGGTCGCCTATCGTAGTCTGTGATAGAGTTTTGCGACGTCATGCGCATCTTTATCCTGGGGGCCGGGGCGACTGGCTCACTTCTTGCACAACTTCTCGAACGGCAGGGCCATCACGTGTGGTGCGGCGACCGTGATCCTGAGCGCGCGCGGCGATTCCTCGGCAAAAAGACTCCAATTGCCATTTCACATGTGAACGCGCGGAACCTGTGCGGAATCGTGCGTGCCGCAAAGGGCTGCCAGTTGCTCATCAACGCTTCGGCTTCGGTGTTCAATGAAATCGTTCTGCGAGCCGCGCTGCGCTTGCGTTCACACTATCTGGACTTGAGTTCGCACCTCACACGCGACCCATTCCGCGCAGAACAATTTCGCTATGCCAAGCGCTTCGAGCAGAAAAATCGTGCCGCGGTAATTAACGCGGGGGCAGCTCCGGGACTTACCAATCTCCTGGCCAAGCGCGCGGCTGATCTGTGTGATGAAGTCGTCTCCGCACAAATTAGACTCTATGAAAGTTCGGAGAGCGACGATCCAATTTCACAATGGTCGCCGGAAGTATCGTTTGACGAAGCGGTCTCCAATCCGCGCATCTATCGCGACGGGAAATTCAAGCTGGCAAAACGATTTTCCGAACTGGAAAAGTTTCGATTTATGGATCCAGTCGGCGCGGCCCGAGTGGTGCTCGCCGCACAAGACGAAATTGCGACGCTGCCGAGGTTTATTGCCATGCGCGATCTGGACGCAAAAATCGGCGGTAACGAAATCGACCGGCTGCGGCGCTGGCACAAGCAGGGCAAGCTTTCCAAGTCGCGAGGAATGGCGCGGCGGCGATTTCCGGAAACCTCTTCGCCGCGCGCGATCGCCAAATTGATTCGCCAGGGAGTTCTGCAAAATGCCCGCTTCGCAGCGGCGGTGCTGGTGCGCGGCATTCAGCGTGGCAGTAAAGAGGATGTACACGTTCTGGTTCGCAGCGACGTGCTTTTTCCGTCGCTTTACACCATCCGCCGGCGGGGACTCTTCACCACGCCGGTTGCGTTTGCAACGGCGCACGTTGCGGCTCAGTTTGTGAAGAATTTTCCAAAAGAAGTATCCGGTGTTTTCGCGCCAGAGAGCCTTCCGATAGAAATTCGCCGTGAAATCCTGGCTGGGGTTCGCTCGCAGGGCTTGAAGGTCCTGCACAAAGTCACGATTGTGAAAACTTTAGAAGACGAAGAAGAAATTTAGCGAATTATATTTCCGCCCTGATTGAAATTCTCAAATGAGTTCTAGTCTGAATTTCTCATAATAAATAGAAAAAGGCTGTTGCTTCACCGTCACCACTGAGTCCCTCCTCTCCCCAAAAGAACCAACCTCACCCGTGGCCCTGGCAATCCATAAAGGAAAAAATCTGGCAAAATAGTGCAGCAGGCTCGACTCAGGATCCGGAGGTTTTCCTAGAGGGCTCACAGTACGCTTATAAGCCCTTTATTTACAAGCGGATTGTTCGGTCGCAAACGGTGCGGGCTGGTCCGTAAATTTGCGCGGAGATCGTGCGGCATTGAGTCAATCTAGATGATTTATTCAATGTGGAGGGCTCTTCCAGCTAACGTGCATGCGCGGGGCCCCTGCTGAAAGTCTAATTCTTTATGTTCGATCGACGACGTCGGATCGGCAACACAGAAGGTGCGAAAGGATTCTCTCCCGTCTGTGGAGGAAAACCCCGGCTTGTTGAGAAGGATAATCATGAGCACTCATGTGAATCTCTTTGAGCTAGAGGCAGCTGGGATGAAGCTGCTCAAAATCTCGAGAGGTCAGTTGTTCGCATATATGTCCGTGGTTTATTATGCTGGTTGTTGCCACGGAGCCGTTTGATGAAGCGAGCCGTGTTCTTGGATCGTGACGGCGTTATCAATCGCAAGGCAGCAGAGGGCGGGTACGTGACGTGCTGGGAGGATTTCCATTTCCTTCCCGGTGTAGCTGAGGCGATTTCATCACTAGATCGGGCAGGTTGGAGCGTGATCGTTGTCAGCAATCAACGATGCGTAGCCAAGGGCTTGCTGACGGTCGCGGAACTTGAAGCAATTCACCAAAAAATGCTTGAAGAACTTGCGAGGTCAGGTGCGAAACTAGACGGGATCTACTACTGCCCCCACGATAAAGAACCGCCCTGTTCCTGCCGCAAGCCATCCCACGGAATGCTCCTCACAGCCGCGCAAAAACATCGGATTGACCTTACTTCGTCTTGGCTTGTTGGTGATTCTGAAAGCGACATTGAGGCCGGGAAGCGAGCAGGGTGCAGAACGGTGCGGATTGTCGCGGACCTGATAGCCGAAACGGAAGGTGCTGATTGTTTTGCGCGATCCCTGCTCGAGGCAAGCGAACGGGTTCTAACTGCGGCTGACAAAATTCCTAGAAAGTACTGACCTGATTTACGGTATTACCCCAATGGCTCTGACGCGAACTCGAGCAGCGGCTGCTAGCGTTTCAGCGGCGGTACGAAAAAACCGCTTCTCCTTTTCAATGGACGTTCACTCGCGAAGATCCAAAGATCTGGCTACCCTCCTGGCGAAAATCGAAAACAAGCGCCAACTTGGGACGAACCTGGCGGATCACTTTGAAGCGGAGCGGTTCGATTTCCAGCCTCTCCGAAACATCTTCGCCGAGATGCTTCAGCTTGCCACCGCAGTCCGGGCAGACTTCTTGCTTTGGTAGATAGGTTCGCACTTCCCGTGGCAAGTGTGCTGGCAGCGGCCGCCGTGCCTTTAGCGCCGCCGGCTCTGCATTTACGATTGCCGCCGGTAGAGCAGCGACTTTTTATACTGGTTTATGTCCACCGGCGGTGGAGGTGTGCGCCGAAACCACCTCGGAGCGAGAAAAACTCTCACGCCAAGCGAAAAACGGAACAGTGACACAACAGCGCTCCGCGAAACTAGCTCCCAACTCCCAATTCGAACAACCTTCATTCCCCTTCTGCCAAGCTGTGAGAGATCACGGCGAGATGTGCGGCCGGACGTTTTTGCACGCTGAGCACGCAAACCGAGTGCGAGCGGGAGGAGCATATGGCATCCACGAATTGATTTGGTTGCCAGGAGCCGGACAGGCGGAGCTTGAGAAAGTTGGACGAAAGCGCGGGAGTCCATTCGCTGGATTCGGTCGAATCAGAGTGACGAAGAGTGAGAAGCGAAAGCGTCCTGCCAGATTGTAAGCTGTGGAATGTGGCCGATTTTTTTTCGCTGAGCTCGCGAAGTTCACGTGCGCGGCGTTTGATATTCAGTTTCACCGGGAAAACCAGCGATGACATCGGCGCCGATAGCGGCGTTCGGGAGTTGCTCGCGGATGAAATCGATGCGGCGGGCGTAGTGCTCCGAACGATACCAGCGATGCATGGCGGCGAGGATTTTATCAGCGGCGGATTGCAGTGGCATGTGGAAGTGTTGGGCGAGGCGCGGCGAAGATGCGAAGAGTGCGACCAGGTCGCGAGTTACGTCGAGGGGTTCGATGGAGCTTAGGCGAAGGCGAGCTACCTCTGTTTCGTCGAGGATTTGCCGGAGGAGATCGAGAAAATTTTGGCGTAGGGAAAGGTCACGGCCCCAGGCGCCCAGATTGATGCCGCTGAGGACGATTTCTTTGTAGCCTGCGTTGGAGAGGCCGCGGATTTCTTGCAGGATGGCTTCCGGGCGGAGGCTGCGGCTTTTTCCTCGGACGAAGGGGATAACGCAGAAAGCGCAGCGGTTGTTGCAGCCGTCCTGGATTTTTAGAGTTGGGCGGGTGTGGTTGGATTCGCCGCCGAGGACGGGTGCGACTAGAACTTCGTGTTGATCGAAAATGTCGCCGACAAGGATTGGTGCGCGCGGCACCGAGCGTATTGAATCTGGATCGGTTGCCGGAACGGGCATGGCCGCGAGCGGTGCGCGGTAAACATGCCGTGTCCCCAAGGGAAAGGAAACCTGCGATTCGAGTAGTGATTCAATTGGGATGAAATTTGCTGGGACAAGTTTTGTTGGGGGAACGAGCGGTGAAATCAAATCGGGGATTTGGGGTTTGTGGGAGTTGCCTACCACGACGGTGACGCCGGGGAGGGCGGCTAGTTCTTCGGGGGCGCGTTGCGCGTAGCAGCCGGTGACGATGATTTGCGTGGCGGGATGTATTGTGTGGAGCTTGCGGATGGCGTCGCGAGCTTGGGCGTCGGCGGCGGCGGTTACGGTGCAAGTGTTCAGGACTACCACGTCGGCGGCGCTTGACGAGTTTGCGAGAGTGCAGCCACGATCGCGGAGCTGGCGTTCGATGGCGGCGCCGTCGGCCTGGGTGGCGCGGCAGCCGAACTGTTCGATGTGGAAAGTGGGCATCGCGAGTAATTAGGATAACTTGAGCGGGGCGAGTTCGTCAGCAGAGCCGGTGGTGTGCGGTCGGTGTGGAAGTCTGGAATTGCATGGTGTGGTGGTTGGGGTAGCGGTCACAAAAGCGGCAGCTAAGCTGCCACGCTCCAAAGGCGCACCGTTGGGAGCGGCGGCCTAAAGCCTCGTGAGTTCACGGAAAGAAGTTAGTCGGGGAAGCGGTAGCGGATTATGCACCAGAGGGCTTGGACGCCGTCTTTCCAGGTGATTTTTTTGCCTTCTTCGTAGGTGCGGCCGGCGTAGGAGATGGGGACTTCGTAGATGCGCCAGTTCCCTTTTGCGACTCTGGCGGTGATTTCCGGTTCGAAGCCGAAGCGATCGGATTTCAGCTGGATGCCTTGCAGGACTTCGCGACGGAAGACTTTGTAACAAGTTTCCATGTCGGTGAGTTTTAGATTGGTGAAAATGTCGGAGAGAAGAGTAAGAGATTTGTTGGCGACATAGTGCCAGAAGTAGTGAACGCGCTGGGGACCGCCGAGGAAACGAGAGCCAAAAACTACGTCGGCGCGGCCGTCCAGGATGGGCTCGAGAAGTTTGCCGTAATCGCGCGGATCGTACTCGAGGTCGGCGTCCTGCACGAGAATGATGTCCCCGGTAACTTCCGCAAAGCCGCGGCGTAGAGCGGCGCCCTTGCCTTGATTTTTGCTTTGAAAAAAAATCCGAATATCGCGAAGCGGGATGGTATCGGCACCGTCCATGGCGGGTGCGGAGGCTTCTCCCGCGTTCTGGAGTTGCAACATTTTTTCGAGAATTTGCCGGGTGCCATCAGTGGAACAGTCGTCCACCAAGATGATTTCTTTGCGCGGTTCGGTTTCGATTACGCGGCGAAGGATTTCGTCGATGGTGGCGCGTTCGTTGTAGACGGGGATGACTACGGAGAGTTTAGGATCGATAAGTGCCAGGGGATTGTGTCTTGGATAGGCCATGGAGATTGAGGAGAGAGTTTAACGGCGGAGCGGATTGCGAGTAAAGAGGATGAAGGGATTAGGGATTGAGGATTGAGGATTAGGGACGAGAGCCGCTGAACTCGAAAGGCGCCCGCCGCAGACGGCGGCCGCTACAAAGAAAGACGAACGGCGTCAGGCGTCGGGGGCCATGCGGCGTTGGAAGGTTAGGAGGATCAGGTCAGCACGGCGGCGGACACCGAATTTATTGAGGAGATTGGACACGTGGAATTTTACGGTGCGTTCAGCGATGTTGAGTTTGCTGGCGATTTCCTTATTGGAGAGATTTTCCAGGAGCGAATCGAGAACTTCCTGTTCACGGCGGCTGAGATTGGCAACGGAATCGGATTTTAGGCGGCGCGTCTGGCCGGAAAGAATAGAGTCCACGAAACCGGATAGAACGGTGCGCGGCACCCAGAAACCACCGGTGGCGACAAGCGGCAACGCGCGAATGAGCTGATCGCGAGCTTCGCTGTAGGTCAAAATGCCTTTTACGCCGAGACGGAGTAAAGAAAAGCTATTGGCGTCCTGATGGGCTTCCCCAACAACGATCAGACGGGCGTCGGGATGGCGCTCGAGAATGTTGGAGAGCAGTGCGCCGGTAGCCTGACGAGCGGCGTGGGCGTCAATTACATAGACTTGAGCCTTGGGCGGTTCGAAAGAGCGCAGATCGGGGGCAAGAGTGGACTCGAGCTGCTTGGAGATGACCTTGAAATCTTGTTTGGACAGAATGCGCTCGAACTCGCTCAGCACAAGCGGATGAGGCGAGAGCAGGCAGATGGAAAGCTTAGGTGAGTTGGAGCGTTTAGTAGCCACCGTTGTCAGGGTAGTGAAAACTGGCCGAACGGGCAAGAGGGTTGGAACGAGTTGTTCACGAATTGATACTGACAACTTGGATGTCTTTCCGCGAGCCCTTTCGGCCTCGCTGAGCGCTCAAGAGGAAAGAGAGATTCCTCGCCTGCGGCAGGCAGGCTCGGAATGACGGCTGTTGTCTAACGCAATTTTGAATGTAATTCGATTCCTGAGCAAAAGCCGCGTAAAATAAAGGGGTCGGCTGTCATCCACCGAAACACTGGGGAGACGGACCGGCAGCTGGGCCTCAAGGAGCTACAACCTTTAGCATGACCATAACGGTCAATTTTGAAGGTGACCGCGCGAAGCGGTTAACCCCTCGGATGCGAAATTTCAAAGACATAGGCAAGGATTTACGGGAGTTGCTGGGGCAGCGTGTCCTGATGCTGGATGGCGCCATGGGAACGATGCTGCAGCAGCGCGACTTAACGGCCGCGGATTTTGGCGGAGCTACGCTCGAAGGCTGCAACGAGGTGCTGGTGCGGACGCGGCCGGACGTGGTGCTGGATATACACCGGGCATATTTTGCGGCTGGCGCGGACATTGTGGAGACGAATAGCTTTGGCGGGACGCCTCTGGTGCTGGCGGAGTATGGGCTGGACGCCGAAGCGCACGAGTTGAACAAGAAGGCGGCGGAACTAGCGCGAGCTGCAGCGGACGAATTCCACACGACGGCGAAGCCTAGGTTTGTGGCTGGGTCGATGGGGCCGACGACGAAAGCGATTACGGTTACCGGGGGAGTGACGTTCGAAGGGCTGCGGGAAAATTACTACGTGCAGGCCAAGGGGTTGGTGGAAGGCGGCGCTGATTTGTTGTTGGTGGAGACTTGCCAGGACACGCGGAATATTAAGGCCGCGTTGTTGGCGATTGAAAGGCTTTCGCAGGAGATCGGCAGCCAAGTTCCGGTGATTGTGTCGGTGACGATCGAGCCGATGGGAACGATGTTGGCGGGGCAGACGGTGGAAGCGATGTGGGCGTCGCTGCGGCATGCGAAGCCGCTGGCGTTTGGGATGAACTGCGCCACCGGGCCGGAGTTCATGACGGATCACATTCGAACGCTGAGTGCTTCGACGGGAGAGTTTGTTTCGTGTTATCCAAACGCGGGATTGCCGGATGAGGAAGGCAAATATCTGGAGACGCCGACTTCATTGGCGGCGCAACTGGAAAAATTCGTGGACCACGGCTGGTTGAACCTGGTGGGCGGTTGCTGCGGAACCACAGAGAAGCACATCGCCGCGATTGCGCAAATGGTGCAGGGGAAAAAACCGCGTGTGCTGCCGCGTGAGATGCACCGCGCTGTTTATTCGGGGATTGAAACAGTCGAGGCAGAGGATAGTACGCGGCCGCTGCTGGTAGGCGAGCGAACGAACGTGATTGGTTCGCGCTTGTTCAAGAATTTGGTGGCGGAGGAGAAGTGGGAAGAGGCCAGCGAAATTGCGCGGCGCCAGGTGAAAGGCGGCGCGCAAATTGTGGATGT
>WNEZ01000259.1_pt1 | contig 43206 bp, 41 predicted proteins | sample 5400521 | NCBI WGS metagenome assembly WNEZ01 (sample SAMN13153339, study PRJNA577476) | soil metagenome | isolation source: 120 cm saprolite under Douglas fir tree site 2 hole 1 replicate 1 | place: USA:California | collected 2015-04-18
GGTGTTGCTGCTGCTGTAGCCGCTGCCGATGACATGCCAGACGTTGCTCAGGTCGCGGTAGAAGAACTCGAACTCGGTGCCGCCATTGCACTGCCCGGTCGCCGTCAGCGTGATGGCGCCTGCGCCTGAGGGATAGGGAGAGGTGGCGGCACCCGTCGACAGCGTTGGCGTAGTGCAATGCGGGGCGACCGCGCTCAGCGAGTAATTGACGTCGGTGTAGTTGTCGTAGGGGTCCTCAGTGGCACCGGCGTTGCGAACGACGACCTCGACGATGTAGGCGCCGCCGGCGGCAGGCGAGTTCCAGGTGAAGGTGTTGGATGGACCCCAGGGTTGGGGTAAGGTCCATCCCCCGCTCGGCAAGTGGACATAGAACTCGTACTGCGGCGTGCCCGAGCAGCTGACCGTCGCCGTCCAGTGCACTGTCGTGCCGGCGGGCTGCGGACTGGGCAGGTCGGGGCTGAGCGTCGGCACTCCGCAGCCGGAGAGGCTGAAGGGCAGGTCGACGTAGGTGACATAGCCGGCGCTCGAGCCGGTGGGCCGGATGTCGACCTCGAGCATGTAGTTGCCAGGCTTGTAGTCGGCGTTCCAGACGGTGGTGTTGCTGCTGCTGTAGCCGCTGCCGATGACATGCCAGACGTTGCTCAGGTCGCGGTAGAAGAACTCGAACTCGGTGCCGCCATTGCACTGCCCGGTCGCCGTCAGCGTGATGGCGCCTGCGCCTGAGGGATAGGGAATCGCGCCTGCGCCTGAGGGATAGGGAGAGGTGGCGGCACCCGTCGATAGCGTTGGCGTGTTGCAGAGGTCCTGCAACACGACCATGGTCACGCTGGTGCTGTGACTGAGCGCGCCGCTGACGCCGGCGATGGCGAGGACGTAATTCCCCGTCGGTGTGGTGGTGTTCGTGGTGACGGTCAAAGTCGAGCTGCTGCCGGCCGGGTTCGGGCTGAATGCAGCGGTGGCCCCGCTGGGCAGCCCCGAGGCGCTGAGCGTAACCGCACCCGTGAAGCCACCGCTGGGCGTGATGGTGACCGCGTAAGTGATGCTGTTGCCATGCGTCACGCCCTGGCTCGATGGGCTGACCGAGAGCGAGAAATCCGGCGGAGGCGGCGGAACCTGGACGACAAGAGCCACGTTGGTGTTGTGGGTGAGGGTGCCGCTGACACCCGTGATGGTGAGGTTGTAGGACCCAGTCGGCGTGGTCGCGCTTGTGGTGACAGTCATGGTCGAGGTGCCGGATGCGCTGATGGTGTTCGGATTGAATGAGGCGCCGGCCCCACTCGGTAGCCCGGTGACGTTGAGCGCGACCGTGCCTGTGAAGCCGCCGCTGGGCGTGATGGTGACCGCGTAGCTGGCGGCCGACCCCTGGAACACAGTCTGTGAGGACGGGCTCGCCGAAACCGAAAAGTCAGGCGGCGATGGGGCCTGCACGACCAGGCTCACCGCTGCTGTGTGCGTGAGGCTGCCGCTCTGCCCTGTGATGGTCACCGTGTAGGTCCCGGGCGGGGTTGCGGTGCTGGTGGTCAGCGACATTGTCGACGTACCCGACGTGCTGACCGGGTTGGGGCTGAACGAAGCAGCCGCCCCGCTCGGCAGCCCGCTCGCGCCGAGCGAAACACTGCCGGTGAAGCCACCAATGGCGGTGATGCTTACCGTGTAGCTCGTACCGCTGCCGGCCACGACGGCCTGGCTTGCAGGCGATGCGCTCAGGCTGAAGTCGGGAAGGGCCGTGACTGCACCGGTGCTCACGGCGAAGTTCTGCGTCGTCCACTGCGCGAAGCCGAAAAACACCGGTCCGCTGAGCTGATTGCTGCCCCAGACGACTCCCGCGTTGGCCGGGTCGGGTGTGGCACCCGAATAGTCACCCCATCGACACGTGGGGCTGCAGTTGCCTTGAAAAGCGTTTTCCTGGTCTGCGGCGCTGCTGGTGCCAAGTACAACTTCGCCTGGGTCCATCTGGCCTGGCGCCGTGGAGCGGGTACGGCTTTGAGCGCCTATCAAAGCCAACTGCGTGGAGCTCCCGCGGTTGTAGAAGATGGCGGCATCTCGCCCCGCGGCAGATGGTGAGATGGCGGCGTTGAAGATGAAGTCCGTCGCGCTTGTCACCTGTCCCTGCTGCACGATCGCGGGCGCCAGGCTCGGTGCGAACTCGTACCACCGGACCATCGATCGCCCGCCTGGTCCCGCCACTGTTTGCTGCGTCCAGACAGCTTCGGCACCGACGCCGCTATCAAAGTGAGCGACGGCTTGCGTCAACCGGCCATCGAGGCTGTCCAGGAGAAAACTGGTCCCTGGCTGCGGTACGGCGGCGGGAATCGCGAACGTGCCGACCGCGATGTCGCCGTCCGCCACCAGGACTGGATTGGGCCGGGCCTCCATGTGCCAGACCATCACCTTCGCCTGCGGGGCAAGCGTCGGGTCGTGGGCGGCGACGATGTAGTCGTTCGTCGCGCTATCAGAGGTGTTCGCGGGCACCGGCGTAAAGGCCAGCGTCCCATCCGCGTTTTTCAAGAGATGTGTTGCGTCGGCGAAGTAAGTGGCCGTGACCGGCGAGCTGCAGGTGGAGTCAGTAACGGCAGGTTTGGGAATCGCCCAGATATTGGCGGTCACGAACGGAAACCCAGGTTTGCTGTCGTCATATACGTTGCTGCCGACGGTCACGAAATTGGCGTCGTGACCGAGCTTCGGATAGTCCTGCAGGCTGCTGAAGGTGGAAATCCCGTAGTGACACCAGCCGTTGGCCAGGTCGCTTGGATCCGCAGTCTTCGACCACCCGAACACCAGGAGGTTCTTTCCCGTGGCGAATCCGATCTCGGCGTACAACCAGCGGTTGGCCTGAGGGTCCCACTGGATCTGGGGATCGCTGGTGGCCGTACCGGAGGGTGCACCGACGAAGCTCCCGAGATCCTGGCTGCTGAGGAGGGCGAGACTGCTGCGGTCGTAAACAGCTACCCGCTGATTCACCATCTCCACGTAATGGGTCGGCCCGATGGCGCCGGTGGTGTCGGGCGGGGTCGCCCCGGCCCCGCCGTCCTGCGCGGACAAGCCGGGCTTGTTCAGGCCGTTGAACAGACCCACCGCCGAAGGTGCGGACGGGACCGTAGGCGTGCCCGAGCTCGATGGTGCCGAGTTGCCCGCCGCCGCCTTGATCTTCGCGACACGCAGCGCCTCTGGGTTCATGCTCCGGAATGGCGGCAAGGCCGAGGACGTCGGCTGGGCCTGGTGGGCCGGCTGAGCAGCCAGGATCATGGCGCGGACCTGACCGGCTGGAAGGATCACATGCTGGCCGGTGGCGCTATGCGCTCCCGCATTGGCTGCCACGGTGCTGGCCGGCGCGAGCAACAACGCGGCGGTGGCGATGGAAATTGCGAGGGTACGAGGCGCGGGCATTCGGAGAAGGCGAAGGCCTCGCGTTCCGCGCCCGGTAACGAGCATGTCCCCACCCCTCCGGTCCAGCCAATTTCAGGCTCGGTGGTCGATGCGGCTGACCGGAGTTCCGCTCACATTAGGGTGGTGCCCGCCATTGTCAAGTGAATAAGCCCTCCTCAGGACAAGTCGCTCGGGAGGTACTCCTGGGAGTTTCGGTGCTTCCGGGATTCGAGATTGCGGGCTACTCTGTGCCACAACAGTCGGGACGACGGGTCCGGCCGCGGCCGTGCCATGGGGAGTGGGAGATCTGTTGAGGTCGTCAAGATCTGGTGGGATCGATAACCGTGCCCTTTCCGGGCACGTTCTTGGAGGTCTAACTATGCGCATCTCTTGGCTTGCGTCGCGCAGGGTCCTTTTGGGAACGTTCGCCGGCGTCCTGGCACTCTCGGCCTCCTCGTTCTCGAACTCATTGGTCGCTTATGCGGACGATCCCGGCAACATCCCACTGGCATCTATGAGCAACAACGACCCGCTCGTGGTCCAGGTCACTGAGAGCGGCAAGATCTACCTCTCTACCGACGGGCTGGGCACCAATGACCCCGCCGGCGGCGACATTCGTGCCCAGAAGCCTTCGGTGAGCGCCACAGTCAGGTCGGCTTACCTCTTCGGCGCGTCGACCGGCGGCAGTCTGCACACCCTTGTCAACGGCGACGTCAAACTCGCCGGCACGACTGTGATGTGGGACATCGTGAGCCCGAGCGACATCGCGTCAGGCAATGGCTGGGCGAACGTCACCTCGATCGTAAAGCCCACGCTGGACGCAGCTCCGGTCGGCATCACGTCGTTCCACGTCACTGAGTTGAATACCTTGCAAATCGAGGGCGAGGGCCTGGCCGTGATCTGGAACGATCCCGCCCAGACTGCGGACAACACCATCGTCTTGATGTTCGGCGCCCAGAACCCCGCCGGCGACACCTTCAAAGTGCTGTACGCATCTCCGATCGACAAGACCAATCCCAACCTGGTCCTCGACATGTCGCTCGGCATCTCCTTCGGGTTCCAACCACCAGCACCTTCCTGTAGCACGCAGTTCAGCAACATCGACGTCAACGGGACGCGAATGTCGAGCTCGGCCGGCGGCTCGGACGACGGACAGCCCCACAATGGGGCGCTGATGACCGTCGGCGGCATCGGGGACAGCGACACACTCCCGGCCGACCCCAACGGCAGATGCGGTGGGCCACGCCAGGATAACGAGCTCTACAACTTGGTGCCCTTCGTCCATCAAGGCGACACCAGCACGACCATCGTCACGCACAACCCCTCTGGGGACGACAACATCCTGTTCGCAGGCTTCTTCCTGAAGTCAGCGTCCGCAGTCGTTGGGGCCGGAATTGTCTTGAGTCCGCCCTCCGCCACCAATGACGCCATCGCGGGCGCAACCCACAAAGTGACTGCAGCAGTTCAGGACAACAACGGGGCCCCGGTGGCCGGGGCAAACGTGGCCTTCACCCTCACAGCCGGCCCGAACAATGGAGCCGGCGGCGTCTGCACCACAGACGCAACCTGCAAGACCGACCTCAGCGGGAAGGTCTCATTCACCTACCCCAGCAATGGCAGCGGCGGCACCGACACAATCCGGGCCTGCTTCACCGACGCCACCAACACCCAGCGCTGTGCCACCGCGTCGAAGACGTGGGTGGCGGCATCCGAGCAGCAGATAAGCGCGCAGGGATTGAGCTTCAGCGCCACCGAAGGTCAGGAGTTCAGCGGGGCGGTCGCGACCTTCACCGATCCCAATCCCAGCGCAGCCGCAAGCGAGTACTCCGCCACCATTGACTGGGGCGATGGCGCCGCCACGGGCGGCACCATCAGTGGCCCCACGAGCGGTGTGTTCACCGTCAGCGGTAAGCACACCTACAGCGACGAGGGGACCCACAACGTCCTCGTTACGATCACTGATATCGACACTGCCGGCAACACTGCGACGGCGACCTCCACGGCCAATGTCGCCGATGCGCCCCTGACGGCTGGCGCGCTCAGCCTCACGGGCGGCACCGAGAGCTCAAGCGCGACGACTGCATCCTTCACCTTCACGGATGCCAACCCGGGCTCGACCGTGGCCGACTTCACCACGACGATCCGCTGGGGAGACCTAAGCAGCTCTGCCGGCACGGTCAGCGGCTCGCCCGGCGGTCCCTACACCGTGGCCGGCAGCCACACCTACGCCGAGGAACGTTCGTACTCCGTGACGGTGACAGTTCAGGACGATGGCGGCAGCACGACAGCAGCCACTGGAACAGCCAATGTCGCGGACGCCGCGCTCACCGCGGCGCCGGCGTGCCTTGCAACCTCGACCCTCGTCTATAACGGTCCTACCGCCACGTTCACCGACGCCGCCGGCCCCGGCGGCACTCTCTCCGATTTCACCGCGACGATAAGCTGGGGCGACGGCTCCAGCTCGGCGGGTACGGTCAGCGGTCCCAACGGCGGGCCTTACACCGTGAGCGGTTCGCACCCATACGCGTCGACCGGGCCGTTCACCATCACGACCACGATCAACGATGCGGGCGGCAGTATGGCGACGACCTCCTGCTCGACGCTCGCGTTCGCCTTCGCACCGGGAGGCGGCTCTTTCGTGATCGGTGATCAGAACAGCGCTGATGGGACGGCGGTCACCTTCTGGGGCGCGCAATGGGGCAAAGAGAACTCCTTAAATGGCGGGGCCGCGCCACACAGCTTCAAGGGCTTCGCCGAGAACCCGAGCACGCCAAGTTGCGGCGTTGACTGGAGCGGCGATCCGGGCAACAGCACCCCGCCTCCGAACGGCCCGCTTCCTGCATTCATGGGGATGATCGTGACCAGCTCGGCCGACAAGTCGGGCTCGACGATCTCCGGCAACACCGTGCACATAGTCGTAGTCAAGACAGATCCCGGTTACGGACCCAATCCCGGGCATGCGGGTACAGGCACGGTGGTCGCGCAGGTCTGCTGAGCGACTGGCCGAACACAAGAGGGAGCGGGCTGACCGCTCCCTCTCTTCCCCTTCATCCCTCTAGATCCACGAGTCGCTCAGGAAATACTCCATCACGGCCAGGACCGGCGCCCGGCTGAGCAGACCGATTCCCTCCAGAACGTAGCCGATGTACCCGGCCGGAGAAGGCATCGCGCGCGGCGGGACCGGCTTTCGCGGCACCTTGACCTCGCGCGCAGGCGTCGTGTCCGCAAGCCCGGCGAGGCTCCGCGCCTTGCGCACCGCGGCGTCGAGGCCGCCGAGCTCGTCGACGAGCTTCCGTTCAAGGGCCTGACTGCCGGTCCACACCCGTCCCCCCGCTACCGGTTGGACCTCATCGCGGGTCAACCGCCGTGAGGTGGCGACGGCGTCGAGGAAGTACTCATAAGTCCGATTGATCTCGCCCTGAACAATTTGTCGTTCCTCATCGGTGAACGGATCATCGTCACTTTCCAGCGTGACGTGCTGGCCGAAGGCAACGGTCTCGCGATTGACCAGCAGCTTCGAAAACAAATCGCTGGTGACGAGCTTGCCCGTCAGCACGCCGATGGAGCCCGTCAGCGTTCCCGGCCGCGCCACGATCCACCGGCCGGGGGTCGCCACCAGGTAGCCGCCCGAGCCCGCAACAGCGCCCATCGCGATCACCAATGGTTTGCGCTTGGCGATGAGCTCGATGGCCTGGCGCATCGCCTCCGATGCCGTCGCCGATCCTCCTCGCGAGTTGACGAAGAGCACCGCGGCCGAGGCCCGCTTGTCGGCGGCCAGCTGGCGCGCGAGAGGGACCACGCTGAGGTCGCCCGCGCGGTCGTCACCGACTACCGGCAACTCAATCGGCGGCTTGAAGGGAAGTCGGCGTGAGCGCCCGTCGATGATGGTGCCCTCGATCCGCATGATCGCGACGTATTGGCCTCTGCCGGTGGCAGGGCGGGGCACTGGAAGTTTGCGTCTAGCCTGGTCCCAGGTCGCGATCCTCGAGCGCTCGCCGCCGATTCCCAGATGATCAGGAAGCTGCTCCTCGGGCAGTAGGCGGTCGACCACGTGATGTTCTACAGCGGCGTCGTCAGTGTAGGGAGAGCCGTCGATGAGCTCTTCCGCGGCGTTCGGGTCGACATGACGGCTCTCCGCAATCGCTTTGACGAGCTCTTTGTGATTCGAGTCGAGCAGCCACTTCACCTGCTCGCGTACCTCGGGCGACATCTTCGATTTCGTGAGCGTGTCCGCCGCCGACTTGTATGGCGAGACCTGAATGAAGTCCGCCTTGATCCCGAACCGAGCGAGGGCGTCCGCGAGGAAGATTCCGGTCGACGCAAAGCCAAGGGGTCGCACCAGCCCAGCGGGCATGAGGAGGATCTCGTCGCATGAGCAGGCGAGGTAGTACGTGCCGGTCGTATAGAACGGCGCCCAGGCAATCACACGCTTGCCGGCCGCGCGCAACTTCGTCACTTGCTCACGCAGGTCCTGCAGGGATGCCATGGGCATGGGCACTGGCCGGAGGTGCAGCACGACGCCCTTGGTTCGCGGATCGCGAGCGATGGCGTCGAAACGCTCACCAAGCTCCTTGACGCTCAAGCGCCGCTCAGAGACGAACCGCTGCCAGAACGGCCCCGGCGGATCAGGCAGAGTGGGGAGGTCCGCCTCCAGGATGAACAGGACGTAGTCCGGGGCTTTGCCAATCGACCGCCGCAGACGGGTCAGCAGCCACCAGATGTATCGGAACGGATAGAAGATCACACCCCCGCCTCTCCGCTAAAGCTTAGTGGCGGGCAGGTGTCCGATTGCCGCTCAGACCACCTTCGACATCTCCAGGTGCTCGTCCAGGTCCTCGCTCAGGCGCGCCGCGCCGTATTCCTGGCCGACATGCTGGTGATACGGAACGCCTGTGAAGAGGTGGTGGCTTCGCGTCGGAATGTCGGCGTTCTCGGCCCACTCCTTTCTCTGAAGTGTCATATAGCCGTGTTCCCTCTGCTGCTTGAGATCGTCGAGCAGAACCGACATCCCGTGTCCGGCCGCGTGCTGAAGCGCAAGCGTGATGAAGATGAACCCCACGCCAAGCTCACCCAGCTCATCCCAGGTAATCGGGTTCTTCTCGTTGTGCCACTTGAAGGAAGACGAATAGTTGAAAGCAAACCGTGCCCCCGGAAACCGCTTGCGAATCTCTCTGCAGAACTGCTCTGTTGGACCGCGCTCGGCAGTCGGAAACTCGCACCAAAGAAGGTCGGGAACGCCGCTGTCCATGTATCGGAGTCCGCGATCGATGGCCAGCTGGATGCCGCGCTTGCTCTCCGGCGCCTCGGTCGCGGAAACGCCGTCAGTTCGGGCGATGATCACGAAGTCCTTGTGGCCTAGGTCGTCGGCGGCGTTGCGCATCATCTTGAGCTTGCCGACGAACTCGTCGGCGGAGATCAACGCTTTGCCCGCGATGTGGCCGCAGCGCTTGGGCATGACCTGGTCCTCCATGTGCGCCGCCGCGACGCCGGCCCTGACGTAAAGGTCGACCGTGCGCTGGACATTGAACAGGTTTCCATAACCCGCATCCATGTCGACGACGACGGGCGGAATCTCGAGATGAATCGGAGCGACTCCCTTCTCCGGGTCGCCCATGGCCATCGTGAGCTGGAACTTGCGCAGGGCGCTGACCGTGCGCCGCGCGCCGTCCGCGATCTCGACCGACGAATAGATGTCCATGTCGGTCGTGCCCAGATGGCCGATGGCGAACGAGTACCCGCTGAAGTACACAGCATCGAAGCCGTGGTACATGACCAGCTCAGCGCCGAATGGGTCATAGACCCCTGGCCCGAAGACATAGGGCTTGGTCGCCAGCAGCCTGCGAAGGCGGCGGCTGGGCTCCTCGTTACGAGATGCCGGAACTTCGAAGCCCTCCGGAAGGAGGGGCGTGGAGACAAGATCCATCAGGGGCACTCCTTCAGTTGTGGCTTGTTAGGGCCTATTCGTTCTCGTGATCGCAGTTGCAAGGCTCAGGGCATTCACACTCGTATGTGGATGCGCCTGCCGTTTCGAGGTCCTGCGACTGATCGTGGCTGTCCATGGGCCCCAAACTATCAACAGTCTCGCTATAAGTCCAATTGATTGATTTGATCATCATGATCAATAAATCCGATAGCTGGCCAGAGCTACTCGATGGTGTTCAGCAGGGCCAGGAATGCCGCCACGATGCCCTCCGGCTTGCCGGAGTCCCGGCGCCGGTACGCGACGATCGAGTTGTGCATCGGGGGCGCGTCCTTCATCCGGACCGCTCGCAGCGTCGCGCCTTCCACCTCGCGCGCGACGGCGGTCCTGGGCAACAGCGCCACGCCCAGGCCCCTCTCCACCATCTTCTTGGCGGCCTCGATCGAGTCCAGCTCCATCAGGCCGCGCAGCTTTGCGCCCGAGGTGAGGAAGGCGGCTTGCGTGATCTCGTAATAGCTGGACGTGCGGTCAAACATGATCAGCTTCTGGCCCGCGACTTCGGCCATCGTGACACCGCGCCTCTTCGTGAATGGGTGGTCCGGTGCGCAGACGAGGACCAGCTCCTCGGTGTGGAAGGGCCGGAGCTCCAGGTCGGGGTGGCGGATCTCCCTGCCGAGCCCGAGCTGCACCTCGTCGCGCAGCACGAGCTCGACCACGTCCTCCGAATGGCCGGTACGGACAGACACCTCGACGCGTGGATGGGACGCGACGAACTTCTCCAGGAGCTGAGGCAATAGGTAGGTGGAGACCGCCGGAGCGGCCGCGATCATCAGGTGCCCGGCGGAAGCCGACTTGACCTGCTCGAGCGCATCGCGGCCATCGGCAAGCGCCCGCAAGGCTCGTTCCGCGTACGGCACCCAGGCCTTGCCGGCATCCGTCAGCCGCATCCCATGGGACGTGCGCAGGAACAGCGTGGTGCCGAGCTCGCGCTCGAGGCCGTGGAGGCGGGCGGTGAGGGTCGGCTGGGTTATGAAGAGCGCCTCGGCGGCCCGGCTGACGCTGCCCCGGCGCGCCACCTCCAGGAAACCCTCCACCTGGACCAGCTGGAGCGAGTTGACCTTGCCGTTACGTGATTCGTCTATGGCCACGGCCGTGGCCACAAATTCTATCTATGGCGCTGGCGGCTGAGCACCGTTACGGCGGACCAGATGGCCAGAGCCCAAACCGGGCCCATCGTGATGATGAACGGGCGGATCGTGTCGCTGGCTGAGTGCGAGTCCCGGTCAAAGGCCATGAAGACCAGGACGGTCCCGTACGCGAGCACAACGAACGCGATCCCGACTGCTCCGATAGCCACGCGGTTCATCTCACACGGAATGGTAAACGGGCCCTGCGGATTCTTTTGAACATGGCTGCTTTTTTCGGGTTCCACATGCCCAACTTCACGTTCCCCGGTGTTCCCAACGACCGCCTGTTCGATCGCGTGGTCCACAACGCGCAGTCGGCTGAAAAGGCCGGCTTCGACCTGGTAACTGTCATGGACCACTTCTATCAGATACGTGGGATTGGTCCCGAGACTGCGCCGATGATGGAGGCGTACACGACGCTGTCCGCGCTTGCAACGCAAACGTCCCGCGTCAAGCTCGGAACCCTCGTGACCGGCGTCACCTACCGCAACCCGGCGTTGGTGGCCAAGATGGTGACCACCCTGGACGTGATCTCCAAAGGCCGCGCGATTATGGGCATCGGCGCCGCATGGAATGAAGACGAGCACATTGGCTACGGCTTTGAATTCCCGCCGATCAGCCAGCGCATGGACCGGCTTGGGGAAGCTCTGACTATCGCGAAGCTCATGTTCACGCAGGACCGGCCGTCATTCGAAGGCAAGTACTACCGGATCGAGCGCGCCCTCAATGTACCTCGGCCCCTTCAACCAGGAGGTCCGAAGATCCTGATCGGTGGAGGCGGCGAGCGGCGCACGCTGCGCCTTCTCGCGGAGCACGGTGACATCGGCCACTGGTTTGGTGGCAACCTCGAGGACCTGAAGCGCAAGAAGAAGGTCTTTGAGGAGCACTGCGCGGCGGTGAATCGCGATCCTTCTGAAGTGCTGCTGACCGTCGGTCTCACGCTTGTGCTGGCGGAAAACGAAAGGGACTCGAGAGCCCTCCTCGACGGCCTCACGCCGGAACGGCGCGCCATGGCGATAAGGGCGAATGTGGCCCAGGCTGCAGAGCTGGTCGGCAAATACATGGACGCTGGATTTGGCGGCTTCACCTTTAACAACAACGTGCTTCAGACAGACGAATCGATCGCCCTTGCGGGTGAGCTGATCAAAGTCGTCAACAGCAGCGCCATCCCAGCCTAGGTCTTGTAGTTGAGCTCCCCGGCGGTCACCGGCACGCGCAGAAAGTTTTCGGGCGGCGCCAGCGGACAGGCCCAGCGTGGGCTGTATGCGCACGATGCGTTGTATGCGTAGTTGAAATCGATGACGACCTCGGGCGACCCGGGCGTGATCTCGAGCACGAGCCCGTCGGTGTCCTTGGCGGTGTCGAACAGGTAGCGGCCCGCGCCATATGTCTGTTGGACGGCCGTGGTGTCTTTGAAGGGAACGAACAATCCGCCCGCGTACTGGACCAGGCTGAGCACTGTCAACTTGCAGGGCTCGCCCGCCAGCCGAAACACGAGCTCGCCGGCGCGCCGGTACCGCACCGCGCCATCCTCGCCGCCGGTGTCGATCAGGAGCTCTGAGCCGTCGCCGGCCTGAATTCGCGCGGGAACGCGGAAAGCTGGATCGTGCGGGAAGTAGTGGAGCCCACTGAACCACGCCCGCTCCTCCGGATCGATCGGCGATTGCGGGTGCGATTTGAACAGCTGGTCGCGGCCTTCACGGAATGTTTCGAGGGCATCCGGTCCGGCGATGCGATAGAGGTCGCCGACCCTGCGCCTCCAATCGACGAGATCGAGGAGCGCTACCGGATCGGTCGTCACCAACTCTCCCAGTGCACGATCGGTTCGAGCGGGATCCTCTCCGCGGGCTTGAACTCGCCGCCCGTGTGATATCCGAGCGTGATCAACGCGGCCTGGGTGATGCGCTCATACGGGATGCCCAGCAGCTCGGCTGTTTCCTTTTCGTACTTGAGGTGGAGCGTGGTCCACGCGGCGACCAGGCCCCGATCGCGCGCCGCGAGCATGAAGCTCCACGCGGCCGGAAGGATCGAGCCGTAGAGGCCGGCGATCTCCAGGTTCGTAACCCCTGGAACGTCCACCCGTCCATGGATGCACGGGATGACCATCACGGGCACCTCATGGAAGCGGTCGGCCAGGTACTGCGACGACGAGACGACCCGCGGCAACTGCTTGAGTCGGACATCGCCGTCCGCATACCGCGGGCCGCGACTACTCGCGTACGGACCCCACGACTGACGGTAGAGGTCACCAATGACCTTCTTCTTGTCCGGGTCGGTGACGACTACGAAATGCCATCCCTGCCGGTTGGAACCGGTGGGCGCCTGAACCGCGACTTCAATGCACTCGAGGATGAGCTCGCGGGAAACCGGCCGGTCGAAATTGAGCCGCTTGCGCACGCAGCGCGTTGTCGTAAGGACCGTTTGGGCGTCCACGGTGTCAATTGTGGCGCGGCAGCGGATTCGCGAGAGCCTCCCCCACGTAATACGATGCTGGCGTGATCTCTCAAGAGCTGCTCGAGATTCTTGCTTGTCCGAAGTGCCACACCAAGCTGGAGCTGAAGGAACCCGACCACCTTCGATGCCCTCACTGCAGGGTCCTCTACCCGATCGTCGACGGCATCCCAGTGCTCCTCATCGAAGAAGGCAAGCCGGAGGCAGAGTCGAGCTAGCCTAGGCTGCGCATTGGTAGCGGCCGGTGTCGATTGCCGACCGCGGGCTGTGCACTTTCTGGACGGCACTGGTGATCTCCTCGTCGGTGAGTGCATAGGCCTGGTCAGGTGTGCTGGCGGAGGTCGCGAACACGATCCCCAGCACTTTGCCTTGCAGGTCCACGAGGGGACCGCCTGAGTTCCCCGGCCTGACCTTCGCCTGGATCACGAAGATCTGTCTCGTGACGGGCTTCTGGTTGTAGATGTCGCGACCCGCCGCCTGGACTGCGCCGTCGACGACAGCCGGCTGCACCGACTCTGAGCCGCCGCCTGGGTAGCCGATCACGGCCCCCTGCGTTCCGCGCTCCGCGGGAGCGAAATCGAGAGCGGCGCTCGCGTAGTCCGGCACATACAGCAGCGCCACGTCTCGGTCGGGATCGAAGTACACGACCTCGGCCCTCAGCACGATGCCGCTCAGAGTCTCGACACGATGGCTGCCGGTCCCGGAAACGACGTGAGCGTTGGTGACCACGTAGCCGCTGCCGATCGGAAACCCACTGCCCGTCACCAGCCCGCCACAGCCGGCGCCCGTCACCTTCACGACGAGCTGCGCGGCATGCTTCACGCCAGGCTTGTCGACTGAGGTCGGGATGGGGAGTGGGCCTGGCAGCTTAGGCTCGAACCCGGCGAACACAGGTGGAAACGTGACACCCCTAAGGATGCCTTCGACCCGCGCCAGGAAATCCGGTGTGCGTGGGGCTATCGAGTCGATGGTGTGCAGCACCTTCGAGTGTTGGATCAGCTGGGCGACCTCTTGGCTGGGGCCACGAGAGAAGCTCAGGCCCAGAAACCAGCACATGACGAGGACCGCGATCGTGGAAAGCGCCGCGCCTCCGATCGAGTCGGGCTTCGTATGAACGCCCTTGCGCAGGATCTTGCGGCGGATCGGCTCGCCGGCCGCAAAGCCGATGCTCGAGCCAAGACTCCCGCCTATGACGAGGACGAGCACCGCGCCCAGGGGACGGGCGACCGGGTTGTGGATGGCGATGTAGTCGAGCAGCGGCCCGGCCGCGGCCGCGCCGAGCACGACGCCGACGACAAGGCCGGTGTACTGCGCCAGGGAGAGCCAGAATCCTCGTCGGTAGCCGTTCACCAGGCCGACCACTGCGGCGACAACGATCACGAGGTCGATGGGGTTCAGATTCAGGTAACTACCGTGCGGCTACTGGATACTCGAGCTAGTGGTGCTCGTTGGGTTCGGCTTCGCTGACATCCTCGGACGCCCGGTTGCGCGCATCCCCGCGCAGCACGTACCATCCCAGCCCCCCTACACCAAGCAGGGCGACCAGAAAGGTGATGCTCATCGCCAGCCAGGCGTAGACCCATTCACCGGCGAGTACTACCACCGTTATGCCGGCGCCGGCGCTGGTTCGGGTTCGACCGGCAATTCACCCGCTTCTCGCAGGTCACGAAGTGGCATGAAGCTGCGCACCGGCGGAACCTTCGCGAAGTTGTACGGGGGCGGAGGCGAAGTCGTCGCCCACTCGAGGGTGTTGCCCTGCCAGGGATCGTCGCCGGCGATCTCGCCGCCGTACCAGCTTCGGATGACGTTGATGAAGAAGAGGAGAACCGAGAACGCGATCAGGAATGACGACACGGTGATGATCATGTTCGTGGTGGCCCAGGCGGGGTTGGCGTAGGTCGCGATACGGCGTGGCATACCCTCCAACCCGAGCGTGTGCATGATCAGGAACGTCCCGTTGAAGCCGATGAAGAGCGTCCAGAAGTTCCACTCTCCGAGCGTGCGATTCAGCATTCGTCCCGTGATCTTCGGGAACCAGTAGTACAGGCCGGCGAAGATCGTGAACACGCTCCCTCCAAACAGCACGTAGTGGAGGTGGGCTACGACGTAGTACGACTGGTGCAGCTGGGTGTCGACCGGTACTGAGGCCAGGTAGATTCCAGTGATGCCGCCGATCAGGAACGTGGCCAGGAAACCGAAGACGAACTTCATCGGCACCGTGAACTCGATCGATCCCCACCAGGCGGTCGCGATCCAGTTGAAGAACTTGATCCCGGTCGGGACCGCGATCAGCATCGTCATAAGCATGAAGAAGCCTTCGACCCAGGTGTTCATGCCGACCGTGAACATGTGGTGGGCCCACACCGTCATGGAAAGGAAGACGATGCCGAACAGCGCGGCGACCATCGATATGTAGCCGAAGATCGGCTTGCGCGCGAAGACCGGGATGATCTCGGAGATCATGCCGAATCCGGGCAGGATCATGATGTAGACCTCGGGGTGGCCGAAGAACCAGAACAGGTGCTGGTACAGCACCGGCCGTCCCTGCGTCGTGAAGAACTGCGTCCCGAGCTGGCGGTCGAATTCGACCAGGATCATGGCGGCCGCGAGCGGCGCGCCCACGATCAGCAGCAGGATCGATGTCGAGATCTGCGCCCACACGAACAGAGGCAGGCGGGTCAGCTTCATGCCCGGTGCGCGCAGCGCGACGATCGTGGTCAGGAAGTTGGTCGAGGCCATGATCCCGGAGATCGCCCACACGATGATGCTCAGGGCCCAGAAGTCGACCCCAAGGCTGTGCCCCTGGTAGGCCTTCTCCGTCAGCGGCGCGTAGCCCGTCCAGCCGGCGTTGAGCGCTCCGCCAGTGAAGAAGCCGCCGTAGTACAGGAGGATCGAGACCGGGACCAGCCAGAACCCGAGCAGGTTCACGCGCGGGAAAGCCATGTCGCGCGCTCCGATCATGATCGGGACCATGTAGTTGGCGATCCCGGTCAGGAAGATCGTCACGAAGAAGAAGATCATCGTCACGCCGTGCGCGGAGATGAGCTGGTTGTAGGTTTCGTGATCGACCACGGACAGGTTGGGCTGCGACAGCTGCAACCGGACGATCAGCGCGAAGATGCCGCCGATGATGAAGCTGAGCAGGCCGGTGACCATGTACATGATCCCGATCAGCTTGTGGTCGGTGGTCGTCAGCCACAGGGTTATGGGCTTCCAGAAGGTGTCGTCGTACGCCTTCGGCTTAGGCAGAACCTGAACCGTGGTCGCCACTACGTGTCCATCCTAACTCGGCACGCGTGAGGCGCTTGCAGTGGACTTCTTCGCCATCTGCTGCTGTACCCACGCGTCGTAATCGGATTGACTCATCGACTGCACGATGATCTGCATGGTGCTGTGTCCAGCGCCGCAGAGCTCGGCACATTCGCCCCGCCAGGTACCGACCGTGTCGATCTTGAGCCAGGTGAAGTTGTCATATCCCGGCACCGCGTCGGTCTTGCCGGAGATCGCCGGCACCCACCATGAGTGGATGACGTCCGTGCCCTGCATGCGGAGGCGTACGAGCTTGCCCACGGGGACAACAAACGGCGTCACGTCGCCGGCGAGCGTCCCCTCCTGGTTGACGGTGAAGCCTTGCGGATACGTGTAATTCCAGCCGAACTGATGCCCGGAGACCACGACCTCGAAGTCGTAGTTGGTGATCGGCTGAAAGTCCTTCTGCAGCTCGACGAAGCTGTACGCGGCGATGGCCAGCACCACGACGAGCGGGGCGATGGTCCAGGCGATCTCGAGGGTGTGGTTGCCGTGGATCTGCGGCGGGATGTATCCCGCGGGCTGTTTCGACCGGCGGTATTTGATCACGACCCACAGCAGGGCCAGTTCGACAGCGAGGAAGACGATGATCGCCGGGATCGAGATCCCGACGTACGTGTTGTAGATGCCCTGGCCGTTTGGCGACACGGGCTCCGGAAAGATCGGCGAGACTCCGCCCGGCGCTTCGCAGGAGCCGAGCAGGAGGGCTGCGGGCACCGTGGCCAGAGGCCACAGCCTTTGAAGTGACCCCGCCTTCACGGGGCCAGTATATCGGCGCCACGGGATGGGCTTCCGGGCCGGATGCCGTCCACTGATAGAATCCAAAACCGAACGTGGCGGCATCCAAGCAGCCTCGATACGTCGACATCTCAAACCCTTCCCTTGCCGTCGACTGCCCGCGCTGCGGACTGAAGACGCCGAGGTTTCTGGACCTTTGCCGCAACTGCGGCTACAAGCTCTGGCCATCGAGCTACGTCGCCTCGGCAGCCTTCCAGGTGTGGCGCGCGGCCGATCCCGCGCGGGCCTCAGCCTCGCGCTACGACATGGAGATCCCTCAGCACATCGAGAACGTCGTCGACTTCGACGCCAAGGCCCGTGAGCTGGGGATCCATATGCCGCCGCCCAGCAAGTGGCCGTTCGTGATCTGTGCCGGCGCGTTCTTCCTCGGCCTGGCCGCGATCCCGTTTGCAGCCGAGGTCCGGATCACGCTCGCTGTCATCGGCGGGTTGTTCTTCCTGATCGGCGTCATCGGATGGGTGCTGGTCGAGGATGTGCGGATGTTCCCGGCTGAATCTACGACCAGCGGCGAGGGGCATCACTGATGGCGGTAGCGACCATGCGCCGTCAGGCGGCCGAACCCCAGTTCCCGGCGATCAAGCCTGGGATGATGGGGATGTACATCTTCCTCGCCTCCGAGGTGATGTTCTTCGGAAGTCTCTTCGCGTCCTACTTCTATCTGTACGGCTCTCACATCGTCTGGCCGCCGCCGGCGCCTTCGAGCACTCCCGAGTTCTACGTGAACTGGTGGCCGATCCCTTTCGTCAACACAATCATCCTGCTCTCCAGCGGTGTCACGTGCCACTTCGCTTCGGATGCGATGGCCCACGACAATCGGCGGCGATTCTTCACTCTCTGGGCCGCAACCATCGTCCTTGGCTTCATGTTCGAGTTCGGCCAGCTCTATGAGTTCATCCAGGCCTTCGGCCGCGGCCTGACCCTCACCGCGAACACCTTCGCCAGCGCCTTTTTCACCATGACCGGGTTTCACGGGCTCCACGTGCTCGGCGGATTGATCCTGATTCTGATCATCCTGTATCGCGCATCGCGCGGCCAGTTCTCGTCACAGCATCACGTCGGCGTCGCGGCGGTCACCCTTTACTGGCACTTCGTGGACGTGGTATGGATCTTCCTGTTCGGCATCCTCTACCTGGGGGTCACGGCATTCAGATGAGAGCTCTTGCAGTTGCGCTGATGACGCTGGGCGTCCTTGCCGCATGCGGTGGTGGCGGTGGTTCGCCTTCGCAGCCGGCTGGTTCGATCAAAGTCACGATGACGGAGTTCAAGTTCGATCCTTTGACGATCAGCGCCCCTTCGGGAAAGGTAGTTTTCTACCTCGTCAACGCGGGCACCGTAGCGCACGACCTGGTCATTCGTGACAGCTCTGGTACCCGCCTTGGAGCGAGCGAGCTCGTGTCGGCAGGCGACAGCAATGTATTCACGGTGGACAGAATCGCCGCAGGCACATTCACGATCTTTTGCGATCAGCAGGGCCACGAGGCCTCTGGCATGAAAGGCACGCTAACGATTACTTAGACGGGCTGGGGCTCGGGCTAGGCGTTGGTGTCGGCGATGGCGTCGGCGTCGGTATTGGCGATGGACTCGGTCCTGCCCTGACGCTCAGGAGCTCGACCTCGAAAACCAGCGTGGCGTTGGGCGGGATGATGTAAGCGCCCGAGGTCTGGTCTTGCCTCCCTGCCGTTCCGTAGGCGAGCGGCGCGGGGATGATGAGCTTGCGTTTGCCGCCGACCTTCATTCCGGGAATCCCTTCGTCCCAGCCGGCGATCACCTTGCCTAGACCTAGGTCAACCGGGAACGGCTGGTTGCGGTCGCGGCTCGAATCGAACTTCGTGCCGTCGCTGAGCCAACCGGTGTACTGCATTGTCACGCTGTCGGTGCCCTGCGCGGCGGCGCCGTCGCCGACCTTGAGGTCGATGTACTTCAGACCGTCCGGGTAGGTGACCACCGGCAGGCCGGCGCCGGCGTTGAAGTCGTCCGCCCCGGGCGACGGGCTGACGTTGACGCCCGGGCTCTCATTCGCAACCGCCCCCGAGGTCGCATACGGGTCCGCGTAGCCGCACGCGGCCAGCGCGAATGCACCGGCGAGCGTGAGCGCCGCGAGCGGCGCTTTCCTCACGAGCCGTTGATGTCGATCGAGGTCATGCGATCGCCGACCTGGATCGAATCGATGACGTCCATGCCCGAGGTGACCTGGCCGAAATGGTTGTACACGCCGCTGGTCGCGAGCGATGGCGCGTCGCCTGTCGTGATGAAGAACTGCGATCCGCTCACGCCCGCCGAGCTCGAGGCCATCCCGGCTGTGCCGCGCGGCCACCTGGAAGGGTTGGTCTCATTGGGGAGTTTGTAGGCGGGGCCGCCGGTGCCGTTGCCGAGCGGGTCGCCACCCTGAACTACAAAGCCGGGCACGACTCGATGAAAAGTGAGGCCGTCGTAGTAGTGGTTCTGGGAGAGATAGACGAAGTTGTTGACCGTCTGCGGAGCCACGCTTGGATCGACAAATGCGATCGTGAAGTCGCCTCGCGAAGTGTGGACGGTCGCGGTGTACTTCTTCGCCGGGTCGATGACGGTGGGCGGGGGCGTGGTTCGTTGATCCATGCAGGTAACAATTCCATTGTCGCAGCCCGGGGCTGTCGAGGTCGGCGCCACGGTGTCACAGGCGCAGACGGCGATCAGCGCGAGAAGGGCCGCCAAACAATGCTTCACCAATCGAATTTAGAGGATCTGGTGGGCGAGCCGCGATCAGCGTGAGGGTTCGCGCGTGCCCACCGCCAGGAGGAGCGCCAGCACCAGCGCGAGCCCGGCGGTCACCGCCAGCGCAATCGGGATGCCGCTGGTGGCCGCGATCCCGCCTCCGATGAGGGGGCCCAGGAAGAAGCCGAACGCCACCGCGCTCGCGTTGAACCCGAAGACGGTGCTCTGCGCCTCGATCGGCGTCTCGAGCCCGATCATGCTCGCTGTCGCCGGCACGATGGCGCCAAACAGAAGCCCGGTGATCCCCACCGCGATCACGATCACGACCGCGTTGGGAGCCCACACCAGCACGCCCACGGTGGCGGCGAGAAGCATCGCGGCCAGCGTGATCGTCCGGACGTAACCGATGCGCCGCGTGACCGACGTGTAGCCGATCGCGGAAGCGCTACTGGTCAGGCCGGCGGCGCCGAATGAGAGTCCGGTCGCAGTCGATGCGGCCCTGCCGAGCAACTCGATGAGCTTGAGCACGACCAGCTGCTGTGTCGCGGTGTTCACGACAGTGATCAAGCCCTGCGCACTGATCAACACTGCAAGTGCGCGCACCGCGCCAGGCCGTTGCCTGATCATCGCGAGCGTTCCCGGCTGGGATCGGTCCCGGCGCTTCAGCGGGCTCTCGCGCACGACGATGAGAACCGGGATCATCGAGATCAGCAGCAGAACGCCACCGCCGAGAAACACCAGGCGCAGGCCGAAGATGGAAGCTGCAATGCCGCCGACCACGGGCCCAATCGCGCTGCCAAGCGCAACCGCGGATGTCACCACTCCGAGCGCCCAACCGACCCTGTTGCGTGGCGTTTCGACAGCGACCAGGGCCGTGGCTGCGGCAACGGTGCCGCTCGTCGCGCCCTGCAGGAAGCGAAGGACGACGAGCTGGATTGGATTCTGTACGAAGAAGATGACGCCGACGGTGATCGCGCCGCCAACCATCGAGCGGAGGAGCATCGGTTTCCGCCCGAACCGATCACCCAGGATGCCCCAGATCGGGCTGGCGATCGCCATCGCCAGGCCCGAAACGCTTGCAGCCGCGGCCGTCCATAGGTCGAGGTCCCGGCCGGGATGGACACCCAGGTCCACGGAGATGAAGATCGACAGGAACGGGAACGCGAAGCTGAAGCCGAAGATGGCGGTGAACTCCGCGAACCAGAGCGCAACGAGGTTGCGCCGCCAATCAACTGGCGGGGTCACCCTTACTCCCTCCCCCCAATGGGGGGAGGGTTGGGGAGAGGGGCTTCGAGCACTTTCACCTAGCTGAGCAGCTCGACGAGGTAGTCCGGAGTGATCGGAATGCGATCGATGACGACATCGGGCCGGCGGGCGCTCAATGCGTTCTCCACCGCGCTCGCAATCGCCGCCGGCACCGGGATCGTCCCGCCCTCGCCGGCGCCCTTGAAACCCTCGGGGTTGGAATCGGTCGGGGTTTCGATGTGGACGAGCTCCGGGGTCCCGACCTCGCCGCAGGTCACGATCGAGTAATCGAGGAAGCTCGCGCTTCGAAAGGTTCCATCGGCGTCGTAGACGGCCGATTCGTGCAGCGCGTACCCGATCCCGTGAGCGTAGCCGCCGTACAGCTGGCCGTTGAGCATCGCGGTGTTGATCGGCTTGCCGACGTCGTGAGCTATGACGTAGCGCAGGACGTCGACATGACCGGTATCGGGGTCCACCGCGACGCGCGCTGCGTGGCAGCCACTGGAGAAAGTGACCGGCCGGGCCGGATCAAAGCTTTCGAGTACCTCGAGCCCATCGACAGGGATCACCTCGGTGACCGGAAGCCGGCGGGCCGGCGCGCCGCGCACGCTGATCACGCCGTCCTCGAGCAGCAGGTCATGAACGTCGGCCTCGAGTACGTCGCCTGCGCGTTCCAGCAGCTGGGTACGCATCGCGATGGCTGCCTTCGACGTGGCGTTGCCGACCTGGACTGCGCTGCGGCTGCCGGCGGTCAGAAGTGCAAACGGGACGTGTTCGGTGTCGCCGGCCGTGACCTCGATCTTCTCGAGCGGCCAGCCAAGCCGGTCTGCCGCAACCTGTGCCGCCATCGTGCGATGTCCCTGCCCCCCGGGCGTCGATCCGACGAAGAGGTGTGCGGTCCCGTCTTTGTTCACGCGCAGCTTTGCGGGCTCGTTACGGCCGAAGCCGGTCGACTCCACGCAACACGCGATGCCGGTGCCGACGAGCATGCCGTCTCGAGGACTGTCGCCGGCGTCGAGCGTGCCGAGCTTCTCGAGCGCAAGGTCAAGCAGCCTCGGGTAGTCGCCGCTGTCGTACACGTACCCACTGCGCCCGAGGGGAAACCCGGTCGTGTAAGGGATCTGATCCGGCTGGATGAGATTGCGCCGTCGCAAGGTCACTGCATCAAGCCCGAGCTCACGTGCTAGCTGATCCATCGCACGCTCCATCCCGAAATTGCCGATGGGGCGCCCGCCGCCGCGTATGAAACCGGTGGGGACAGTGTTGGTGTACGCGAGCTCCGCCGCTATGTCCATTGCGGGAATGACATAGGCGGAGATCAGGTGCGGCAGGATGTTGCTGGGCTGCCCGGAACCCGAGCCTGAGTACGCGCCGATGTCGTGGACGAGCCGGCCGCGCAGCCCTCGGAGCTTGCCGTCGCGTCCTGCGGACAGCTCCAGGTCGAGGATGGAGCCGTGACCGTGGGCAGTGGTGGCGCTGTCCTCACTGCGCGACGCGACCCAACGCACGGGGCGCTTCAGCTTCCATGCTGCCAGGGCGGTCAGCACATCTTCGGCGAATACGCTGCCCTTCGCGCCAAAGCCCCCGCCAACGTCCTCCGCAAGGACGCGCACCTGCTCCTGGCGCAGGTCAAGGACCGACGCCACGGCGTTCCGCACGCTGAAAATGGATTGCGTCGACGTCCAGAGCTTGATGCGGGCGTCACCGGGCTCCGCGGTCACAGTGCGCGGCTCAATGGCCGCCCCACTCACCCGCGCCATCGTGAGGCGGATTCGCGCGATCATCGAATCGGCAGCGAACGCGCTCCTGATGTCGCCGTACGCGTACGAGGTGGAAAGAGCAACGTTGCTCGTCATGCCGTCGTGGACGGTCGGCGCACCATCGGCGATGGCGGTCGACACGTCGCCAACGCTGGGCATCGCGTCGAGGTCCGCGTTGATCGCATCGGCCGCGTCACGAGCTTGGTAAGCGTTCTCGGCGACCACCACCGCGTACGCCTCGCCGACGTAGTTGACCTCGTCTCGATTGAGGATCGGCCGGCCGCGCTGCTCGATGCCCGCCGGCACGAAATCGCTCAACCCCGGCGTCACTTCGGGCAGATCGGCGGCGGTCCACACCGCGACCACGCCTGGCATCGACCTCGCGGCCTCGGTGTCGATGCGGACGATGCGCGCGTGCGGCACCGGCGATCGGCTGAGCGCGAGGTGAAGCGTTCCGTCGAGCTTGATGTCACCGGCGTAGCGACCGTGCCCTGTGATGAGCCGCTCGTCCTCCAACCGAGGCATGGGTCGGCCGATGTATTGGGCCACGGAGCCTAGAATAAGCGTCCACTCCGTGCGCATTCAGCCGCGGGCGGCTAGCTCAGCTGGGAGAGCGCCAGCTTGACATGCTGGAGGTCGGGGGTTCGAAACCCTCGCCGCCCACCAATCACCTGACGGGGTGGCTCGCCGGTACTGCTTGCGCTGGTTTCCGGCACAATCGGTGGCGCCTGGCCCGTTCGTCTAGTGGACTAGGACGCCGGCCTTTCAAGCCGGAGATCAGGGGTTCGAAGCCCCTACGGGCCACCAGGCGAAGCACCGAAGCGGGCGTAGCACAATGGTAGTGCGCCAGCCTTCCAAGCTGGTTACGTGGGTTCGATTCCCATCGCCCGCTCCAATCGCGTGTCTCAGGACATCGAGGACCGCGTTGTATAGCCGGCGGATCAGGCGAGTATGCCGGTGGCTTGGCCGACCTCGATCAGGTGGCCATCAGGGTCCCGAACATACGCCCGGATCTCGCGTCCATGGTCCTTCGGCTCGGTGAGGAAAGCCGCGCCCTTTGCCGACCATTCCTTGTAGATCTTGTCGATGTCGGCGACACGAATGTTGAGGAATGCGCTTGTGCGGTTCGGGTCCGGCGGCGTAGTGAGAGTGACGGTGGGCTTGTCGTCCGTAGGACCGCCGCCGACATTGAGTATCAGCCAGGTGTTCGCCACCTTCATGATCACCGGGTCGCGCTCCAGGAGAACCTGCCCGTCGAACAGCGATCGATAGAACTCACGGGATCGGTCCTGATCGGAAACCACGAGAAAGTGGGTAATGACGAAGCCGTCCTTCGGCGCTGGAAAGTCCTCTGGGTTCATCTGCCAACCTCCACTTTCGTTGGTGAGACGGCGGTCCGACCACTCTACGAGTCTTGAAACCCGAGGCGTCGTCATCCCGAAGTGCTAGTCGCCGCCGATCCTGAACCCCTCGACGCTCAGGCGTGAGAGGCCAAGGGGAGGTGACAACTGCTTGAAGGTTCCGTATGGAGTGCCGGACAGCTCCCACCCCTCTTCCTCGCCTGTATTCAGCGGGACCGCGCCGACGTTGCATACCACCGCCAACGTAAGGTTCTTGCCGATCCCCTCGACATCCGCCTTCATTTCCAGAATCCCGGGCTGGATCGTCCCGTATGAGCCGAGGTTCCTCTTGTCGTAGCTCACGAATCGCCTGGCCTTCCATCGACCCGTTGCGACCAGCGGCTTTGGATTGGGTTTCGCAAAGTCGAAGAGCACGTAGCTGCCACCGCCATTCACTTCCTTGTCGGCGGGCTTGAACGACCCTGCTCCTTGCATTCCAATGCGGGGCATGGTGGGGCCCAGCGCCGCAGGTGCCTGGCTGAAGGAAACGAATATGTAGATGCGGCTGCCGTCCTCGTCGTCTTCTGCGAAGGCCGTAGCCGGGACGCCGAGGGCTCCGAGGACCCCGGCCGCACCAGCCCCCTTGAGGATCTGTCGCCGTGTAACGTGCAGGTCTTTCATGGTTTCGCCTCCTCCCTTAGGAACAACCGACCCTGCCCTGCGGCCCGGTCCCCGTGCCGAGCAAGTTCAGCCAAGCGAGATTCGGGGCCGCCGTCAATAGACATGAATTGCTCGATAAGACTGTCCGCGAGCTCTACCGCGGCGGGGGCAGAGCGGCGAGGAGGGCGGCCGCGCCAAGAACGGCCAGCAAGACGCCGAGTTCCAGGCGGCGGCGGTGAAGCAAAGCCATCGTCACAGCGACCCCAACAATGAGGATCTTGATCATCAAGACCCGACCATAGTCCGTGGTGATCAAGGCATCTAGAAGACCGATGTGGGCCACCGCGAGCAGAAGCCCGCTGCTGGCGATGACTGCGAACAACAGCGCCGCGACGCGCCCGAAGCGTCGGTCGGGGGCAATGAGAAACGCGGCCAGTCCGCCCACCCAGAGCCCCGTCGCGGCAACGTGGATGGCGACGAGAATCTGGCCGGCGCCGGGTAAACCTGGGATTGCATGAGCGCTCGCCCCGTCCATCAGCGCGACGGCCGCACCGACAGCAAGGATGGGCCACGGCGACTCGATAGCCAGCAGCGCCCAAGCGAGCAAAGCCGCCGCGAGGCGTAGGGCAAGTAATCGCCCAAACCCCGAGGCGAGGACTGCAATCGCGGTGTCACCATCGAACGAGAGGCTGGCGAGCTGACCAAGGAGGGCGAGGGGTTCGGCGGCGATGAGCAATATGACCCCCGCCCTGACCAGCCGGCGCGAGCGATCCTTCCGCCGGGTGAGCGCCTGGTAGCCGACCACACCGAACGCAAGGGCGAAGCCGGCGAAATGGACCCAGCGTGCGATCGCTTGGAGGACCAACCCGAGTGGACTCGTCGTACCGATCTCACCACCCGTCAGCAACGATGAATATGGATTCGGGCTCGGGCGGCGGACCGAAAAGCGGAATGCTCCCCGGGATGGATGTGTGTCGGATGCCAGCACCTGCCAGCTCACGATGAACGTTCCCGTCTCGGCCGAGCTCATCGGCGCAAACATGAGGGCCCCCCTGGAGAGAGCCTGCCCGGCGATCTGACGTCCTGACGGGCTGAAGACCTTGATGCCGGCTCCGGCGGGCGAGATGGGCTCGGTGAAAACCAACTCGACCACGCCAGGCAGCTCCGCCATGATCGCGTCCGGCGGTGGGCCGGATTGGAGCAGGCGAGCGTGAGCGAAGGCGATCTGCGGGAGCAGTGCGGCGGCCACGGCGAGAGCGGCGACTGTGAGCCGCCATTTAAGGCTCAGGAGTAGGCGGGAGCCTCGGCCCCGACGGGCATTGCCGGTTCCTCGGCCGGGCCGGCCGGTCTGAGGCGAGCGATCCGAAGCACCAGTCCCGCCGCGAGCAAGCAGAGGAGGCCAGAGCTCATGAACGCCAGCTGGTAGTCGCCGAAGAACGTCCTGATCGCCCCCGCCGCGAAGGCGATGGACGCAGCGCCGAGCTGGTGAGCGGCGAAGATCCACCCATACACAATCGCGAAATTCTGCTGCCCGAAGATCCCGCGCGCCAGCTGAACGGTCGGGGGCACGGTAGCGACCCAATCAAGACCGTAGAAGACGATGAAGAGGATCAGACCGAAATACGCGCTACCGAACACGTAGGGAAGTAACAAGAGGGACAAACCGCGCAGGCCGTAATAGAAGAAGAGAAGCCAGCGGCTGTCGAAGCGGTCGGTGAGGTATCCGGACGCGAGCGTTCCGATCACGTCGAAGACCCCGATGACTGCGAGCAGGCTGGCGGCTGTCACCTCGGCCATCCCGTGATCCATGGAAGCGGGGATGAGGTGAGTGCCGATCAGGCCGTTGGTGGAGGCGCCGCAGATGAAGAAGCTGCCGCCAAGGAGCCAGAAGTCCCGAGAACGGACGCCGAGCCTGAGACCGCGAAATGCGTTCGCGATTGGGCTGCCGGTGGTGAGCGGCATCGTGTCGGCCTCGGTCGCGCCGTAAGCGCGCAGCCCGAGGTCGCTTGGGCGGTTGCGTAGAAATATCGCGACCAGCGGTACGACAACAAGAGCGGCCAGCCCCACCGTGACCGCGGCGACGCGCCAGCCGAGGTTCTGCGCCATCCAGCCGAGTGCGGGCAAGAAGATCAGCTGCCCCGTCGCGCCGGCGGCGGTCAGCGCGCCCAGAACGAGGCCGCGCCGGTGGACAAACCAGCGTCCCGCCACCGTTGCCGCGAGCACGGACGCCATGCATCCGGTACCGAGGCCCACCACCACGCCCCAGAGCAGGTAGAGCTGCCAGGGCGAAGTCATGATCGTCGTCAGCAATGCGCCGGCGGCGACCGTCAACAATGCGCCAACTGTGACCGCGCGAATGCCGAAGCGGTCCATGAGCGCGGCGGCGAACGGGCCCGTGAGCCCGAACAGGATCAGGTTGATCGAGACTGCGATTGAGATGACGGCCCGATTCCAGCCGAATTCGTTCTGAAGGGGCACGATCAGAACGCCTGGTGTCGCGCGGAATCCGGCCGCCCCCATCAGCGCGATGAAAGTGACCGCGGCGACGATCCACGCGTAGTGAATGCGCCTCAAAGCGCCAAGTGTAAGAGGCCAGCCAGCGCGCATATTCCTCAGGCCCGCCGCTGACCGTGGACTATTTAGTGCGCTTGTGCGGCGTCCTCAGCACGGCGGCCGAAGGCCCAGTTCCGGCCGGTGAGGTACCCGCCCAGCCCGATAAGGATGAGCGCGTTCACGCCGTGAAGCCCGGCAAGAACCGGAGTCCCGCCCAGGGCGGCAAGGACAGCCTGGAGAAATAGGAGAACAAACAGAAGCCCTGTCAAGATGGTGGTCCGCCACGGGTAGCGGGATCCGAAAGAGAGGCCGACCAGGATGAGGATGGTCAGTGCGGCTAGATCTCCGTTCAGCCTGTGCAAGCTGGCGAAGGTATCGGCGTTCTTGAACGCCGAATAGACGTCCTTGGCGTTGTCATTGGCGCTAAAGATCACCAAGGCGGCTGCAGCGATGAAGTAGAGCTGGAGGGCAAACTGCAGCATCAGCAACGCGCCCGCCACCGAATAGGCCTTTCGAAAAATGCCCATGACCTGCCCCTCCCATTTCCCCAAACTGCCGACGCTGGGACGGTACTGTAGCCGGATATAGTCCCCGCGGATATTGGCACGCGATCGCAACCATTTTCTGCTACACTGCGGCCACCGACGCTCCCCGGCTCCTTCCAGCCCTTCGGCAAGGGGCATGCAGGAACGCTTGGCGTGTAACGCCAGCACTCGCACCCGAAGGGAAGGAGTCGACCATGTCCGAGCAGAACAAGGCCCTTGCGCGACGCGCACTGGAAGAGATCTGGAATCAGGGCAAGCTCACGGTTATCGACGAGCTCACCGCTTCTAACGCGACTTTTCATGACCCCAACGTGCCAGGTGGAAAGTTCACCGGGCCCGAAGGTTTGAAGCAGTTCGTTCAGATCTACCGTGGCGCGTTCCCCGATGTACATCTCACGATCAACGACCAGATCGCAGAGGGCGACAAGGTCGTTACCCGTTGGACCGCAACTGGCACCAACAAGGGCCAGCTGATGGCCATCCCGCCGACGAACAAGCACGCGACCGTGACCGGTGTCGACATCGACCGCTATCAGGACGGCAAGGTAGTCGAGGCGTGGGCAAGCTACGACATGTTTGGCTTGCTTCAGCAACTGGGAGTAGTCCCGTCGATGGCTCCCGCCGCCGCCGCCGCCAAAGCCTGACCTGATCCGTTGTAGGGGCGGCCTCGCCGGCCGCCCCTCAATTCAACTCAGACCCTCACAGGCTGTGTGATCTCGGAGAACGCCGTTTCGAAAATCTCGACCTTGACGTCGGTCGCACCGGCAGCATCCGCTGCGTCGCGGCGCAGACTGGTCACTTTGGGCTCGCTCGCCTCGAGGTCGGCGTGCGTGGTCCAAACCGTGGACACCGTGCTTCGGCCAGTCATCCGGTCGACATTCATGATGAGCGCTCGGTAGCCCTTCAAAGCCTTCAAGGCGGGCACCACCTGCTTTTCCACGAACTTGATCGCGTTGTCGATCTTCTCTGGATCTCCCGCAATCGTGTTGAGCCTGACGAACGAGCCCACCATCGGAGGCTGCGCCCGGTCCATGATCACCTGCTCGCCGCGCTCGACGTTGACGATCGATCCCCCCGTCGCTGCAACCGATTGTGTGCGGCTGGTGATCCCCATCTGCTCGCTTGCGCCGAGCGCCTGGGCTGTCGCCCACACGGTGATTCCCATGCCGGTGCCAGTCTTGCGGTCAACGAGGAGGATCACGCCGGCGTTGCCGGGCGCTGCCTTTGCCATCGGCACGACCTTCTCCTTGAAGAAAGCGATGCCTGCATCAACCGCTTCAGGCGGATTCTGAACTCGGGTTACGCGCGTAAACATCGGCGCCACCTCCTCAACTACGAGGGATACACGGCCCGGTCACCCGGGTCAGAACCGGGACAGCCTACTCCGCTTCAGGCGACGACACCGAGGTCCGTTAGCCGTTAGCATCGGCTGGCCGTGCCCGGCCCGATCCCTGCCTATCTCGAGATCGGCGAAAAGCGCGTGTTCGCTTCCGCAGTCGAATGGGCTGGATGGACACGCTCTGCGAAGGACGAGAAACTCGCGCTTAAGACGCTGGCCGAATATGCGTCCCGCTACGCGGCCGTGCCGAAGGCCGCACGGATTCAATTCGTTGCCGGCACGCCTACCTTCGAGGTCGTCGAGCGCGTCAAGGGCAACCCGACCACCGACTTCGGAGCTCCTGGAATTCCGGCGTCCAGCGACACGAGGCCCCTTGGGCGCGAGGAGGCGGAGCGTATCTGCGCTCTGCTATTGGCGTCGTGGAAGGTCTTCGATACAGTCGTCGCGAATGCGCCCGCGGAGTTGCGCAAGGGCCCGCGAGGGGGCGGGCGTGACCGCGACAAGATCGCCGACCACGTTATCGACGCGGAGTCGGCCTACACCCCCAAGCTCGGGCTCAAGCTCAAGACGCCGAGGCGAGACGACGCGGTCGCAGTGCGCGCATGGCGCAAAGCGATCGTCGAGGCGATTGTCGGGTCGGCCGGTGGGCCGCAGAGCGGCGAGAAGCGATGGCCGCCGCGTTATGTTGCGCGCCGCATGGCCTGGCACCTGCTCGATCACGCGTGGGAGATCGAGGACCGCAGCACCTGATCTGGTGAAAGGAGTGAGATGCCCGGACTGCTCGTTGTGATGGCGCATCCGGATGACGAATCGATGGGCACGGGCGGCCTCATCCTCCGGCACACTCGCCAGGGGATCGAGGTCAACCTGATCTGCGCAACGCGCGGCGAGAAGGGTTGGGGCGGCAAGCCGCCCGGTGCGCGGAAGGAGGACCTCGCACGGATCAGGACCGACGAGCTGGAGGCCGCGGCTGCAGCGCTCGCGATCAACGCGTACGAGCTTTGGGACTACCCCGACGGCGGGGTTGAAGGCTCGGATGGAGCCGAGATAACCGAGCGGATTCGGGAACAGATCTCGACGCATGCTCCGGCAGTGGTGGTCGGGTGGGGGGCAGACGGGGCCTACGGCCACCCGGACCACATCACCATGGGACGCTGCACGGATGCCGCGGTCGCCGCGATCCCCGAGGCAAACCGACCGGCGCTGTACCACGTGGCCGTGGACGCGCTTCTGGCGGACTTCTACCGCGCGGCCATGAAGCTCAACGGGCAGGATGGGAATGCCCTTCCGTTGGTGGTCAAGGACCACGTCGATCTCGTGCTGGAGCTGAGCCCCGAGGAGGTGCAGATGAAGCTGAGGGCCATCGACTGCCACCAGAGCCAGCTCGAGACCTGGCGCGTGGAGATACGCAACCATCCGCACTTGCTGCAGCAGGGGTACGGCCGCGAGCCATACATTGCACTGTCACAGATGGCGCCGGCGCTCACCGCCGGCGGCTTGCTCGGTGAGTTCGCATGACCAGTGTCTTCAGCGAGACCGTGCGCGAGATCATGGCCGGCCTGGAGCCTGTGCTCTGGTTCGTCAATGAGTCGACCTATTCCCGTGAAGGACAGAAACCCGGCGCGTGCGATTTCTGTTTTGGAAATCCCCAGGAGATGCCATTGCCGGAGATTTCTACCGCAATCGGACGGTGGGCTCAGCCGCAACACAAGGACTGGTTTGCGTACAAGTTCAGCGAGCCTCAGGCCACGGCGATCGTGGCGGAATCGTTGCGGGATCGTTTGGGTATCGACTTTGACCCGGCGGACATTTCGATGACCAACGGCGCGTTTGGCGCTATCGCCTCTGCGCTTCGGGCCGTCACGGATCCGGGCGATGAAGTGATCTACCTCTCGCCGCCGTGGTTCTTCTATGTGCCCATGATCCAGTCGCTGGGCGCAAAAGCAGTTCGTATCGACATGCAGCCGCCCACATTCGAGCTGCCTGTAAGTGAAATCGCCGCGGCGATCACATCGCGCACACGCGCGATCATCATTAACTCGCCGCACAATCCAAGTGGGCGGATCCTTCAACCATCCGAGCTCGAGGGCCTCGCTGAGGTGCTCGAGGCTGGATCGCGCAAGCATGGGCGTGGCATCTACCTGCTTTCGGATGAGGCATACAGCCGCATCCTGTTCGATAACGCGCAGTTTCACACGCCGCTGCGTCATTACCCTCGGTCGCTGCTCCTCTATACATATGGCAAGACCCTGTTGACGCCCGGCCAGCGAATCGGATACATCGCTATGTCGCCCTCCATGCCGGACAGGAAAGCGCTTCGCGGTGCGATTTTCACAGCCCAGCTCGTCACCGGCTACGCATTCCCCAATGCCGTCATGCAGTACGCGATCGGGGACCTCGAGAAGCTGTCAATCGACGTCGCGACCCTGGAGCGTCGCCGAGACCGGATCATCTCGGCGCTCGGCGAAATGGGCTACGAGACGGTCAAACCGGCCGGTACCTTTTACGCCCTTGTGCGGTCTCCGATTGCGGATGATGTGGCCTTCGTTGAGAGACTCGCTGGAGAGAAGATTTTCGTGCTCCCCGGCAAGGTCTTCGAATTGCCCGAGTGGTTTCGCATCTCGCTCACCGCGAATGACCAGATGGTCGAACGGTCACTCCAGGGATTCGAACGTGCACTGAAGACGACGCTCAGCATGTCGCGGTAGCTACAGCAGGTTGCTTGGCAACAAACCAAGAATCGCGATCGCGAACCTGATCACGTGTGAAGTATCCTGGGACCCTGACTTCAATCGAGTCCCATTTGACAACTAACAAGCGGGGAGAAACACGCTCATGGACACACAAGAGGCCGTAGCGGAGAGCACGCCTGTGGAGACATCCGGACAGTCCGACTCCAAGCGTGATGGACTCAAGAGATTCACGCTCGGCCCGAACGACAGCCTCGAGGGCAAGCTGACTTACGACGGTCACATGACGGTCGACGGGGGGCACGCGGAAGGCGAGTTTCGTGTCGGCGGCAATATCGAGATCGGGAACGGTACCGTCGTTAAAGCCCTGCTCGAGGGCTCGAATGTGACCATCAAGGGCGAGGTCGAGGGCAAGCTCACGGCCCGCGATAAGCTCACCCTGGGGAAGTCGGCCAAACTGAACGGAGACGTGCAGGTGCGCAGGCTTCAGATCGAGGACGGCGCCACATTGAACGGCTACGTCCGGATGGGCGATTTTGAGCAGGCTCCCAATAGCTAAGCGTCCGACCCCGCCGCCGGCGGACGAGCCGCCGGAGGGAACTCTGCCGACCTCGAACCAGCCCAACTCTGTTCAGCTGGGACCCCGCGATCGTTTGATCGGCCAGCTGTATATCGAGGGTGACCTCCGCGTCGGCGGAATAGTCGAAGGCGAGCTCGAGGCAACGGGTGACGTCGAGATCGACGACATGGCGAACGTCAAAGCGTCGCTGGCCGGTCGCGACGTGACCGTCCGCGGCCACCTGGTAGGCGCGGTCGTCGCTCGGAAGCGTCTGGTCGTTGCCAGGTCGGGATCGGTGATCGGCGACGTCCGCGTGCAGCGGCTGGCCATTCAGGATGGTGCGACCTTCAGCGGCAAGGTGTCGATGGGCGCGGCCGCCGAAGCCTCGGCAAAACCAATCGAGGCCAAGGCGGTCGCCCCTGAGCCTGAGCCTGTGCCTGAGGTTCAGGCTGTCGTCGAAGCCCCGCGGGCGCCGATCCCGTCTCCTGTAATCCCGACTCCGATCACACCGACCCCGGTCGCCCCGGTTCGATCCGATGGCAAGGACGGCAAGGTCAAGGCAATGCCGCCGAAGGCAGCACCGCCAAAGGCAGCAGCGCACAAGCCACCAGCGGCAAGGGCAACACCGCCAAAGGCACCACCACCGAAGGGCAAGCCGAAGCGGCGCTAGCTCGCGCTACTTTCGTCCCGATGGCTTCTTCGCCGCGGCCTTTTTGCTCGCCGCGACCTTGGGCGGGAGGCTGCGCGCGAACGCAAGGGAGGCCGCGATCCACGTCTTCGTAGGTGCAGGCCTGGTGCGCCACGTGCTGGGAATCGTCACGTAACCCCTCATCGCGCGCCCCGGCATTGGCTCGAAGTCACGGCCGCCCCGCTTGCGGATAGGCGCGGCCTGATCATCGGGAAGGCGGACGAAGAGATCATCGCCGAACAGACCGGCGAACATGTTGCCATTCACGAACGCTGCGAGGTTGCCGAACATCGGTCGCATCGTGACCGCGGGCTCGGCAGGCACCAGCTTGGTGAAGGCGGCCTTGGCGTCTTCGCTCGGCTTCGGCATCGCGCCTGGGCTCATGCGGCTCACGCCGCCGATACTATCCCGGCCTTGGAGTCGATTGCTTGAAGACAAGCATGCTTGACATATTGCCAAGCTGGCTTTACACTCCCACGTGATGAGCGATCAACGCCCCAACCCGGACCCAACCGAAGCACCAATCGAGCCTCTGTACACGCATCCCGCCTCGCCGTTTGTGCGGACCGAGACCTCCGGCCCACCGCATGTAGACATGCCGGAGCTTCCGGCGGTTCAGTCGACGTGGGTCATTTACCGCACGCAGATCCAGTTCGGGCTGGCGATGCTCGCGTATCTGATGGTCCTTGTCGGGTCCATCACGGTGCTGCAAGCGAACCTGACAGCGGAGTGGCGCTACATCGTCGCGGTGCTGCCCGTCATCCCCGCAGTGTTGGTTCTCTCCATCTTTGTTCGCGCCCTCACGCGCCTGGATGAGTTGCAGAAGCGCATTCAGATGCAAGCGTTCGGCTTCTCACTTGGCGCTACGGCGCTGCTGACGTTCGCGTACGGGTTCCTGGAAGGGGTGGGATTGCCTCACCTGAACTGGACGCTGGTTCTTCCTCTGATGGCCATCTTGTGGGGAGTGGGGGCAGCCATCTTCACCATTCGTTACCGGTGAAGAACCGACTGCGGGTCCTGCGTGCCGAGCTCGACTGGTCGCAGGCCGCGCTGGCCGAGCGGCTCGGGGTGTCGCGCCAGACGGTGAACGCGATCGAGACCGGCAAGTACGATCCGAGCCTGCCTCTCGCGTTCTCTATCGCGCGCACGTTCAATCGCCGCATCGAGGAGATCTTCGTGTCCGAGGAGAAGGCCGTGGCGAGCCGCCTGGCGTCAACACGAGCCGGGTTATGATTTCTCCTCTGCCCGAGCGGGAGTAGCTCACTTGGTAGAGCGCGACCTTGCCAAGGTCGAGGTAGCGGGTTCGAAGCCCGTCTCCCGCTCCAGTACCAACCTCTCAAAAAACGGCTTCCAAGCTTCGCGCGGAACAGCCACGACGCGGAGCATTCCATCGGACAATGCCTCCGCCTCCAGATTTTCGAAGATGCCAGCGACAAGCCGCGATCGCTGGCCCGAGTCGGCGGCTTCCCACGCAGATGTCAGGTCCAGGAGCTGCGACTCGCACCATTCCGGGTCGAATCTCTCGGAATTGGTTGCGGACTCAGCCAACTGACGCTTCTGCTTGTTGATTTCGTTACGACGGGCGCAAAACGTCTCCCAGTCGTACTCACCGAACTCGAACAGCCGCCGCGCGCGGTCGAGCTGTTCATCGAGGCGTCTTGTCGCGTTGGCGGCGCTCCTGTGCGAGCTGGACGCCCTGCCCTCGCCACGAAGGCGATGCCTCAGAGCCACATGCATCGGACCTGTCGGTACGAACCCCGCCAACTCGTGGTGGATCGCCTCCTCCAGGATCTCGCTCCGAAACATGCGAGCATCGCACTTCGGACCAGAAGGGTGCACGGCGGACCGGTTGCGACGAGCCACATGACAGCCGTAGTAGCGCAGAATCCGTCCCTTCTCTGAATGAGCTTCGCCATGCATTGGGCCGCCACAGCGGGCGCACAGGAGGATGGGAGTCAGCGGATAGGTGTGCTTGGTCCAGGCCTTGCTGGTTCGCCGGACGTTCCGCTTCTTGACGTCCTGGCACGCACGCCAAGTTTCTTCGTCGACCAGTGGGATGTGGAGACCCTCGATTAGCTCGCCTTCGACGAGGACCTTGCCGGCGTACGAGGGATTGCCGATCAGGTCTTTGAGGACGTCGCCGGTGAAGATGATCGCCTTCGGGCGGTTGTGGTTGGCCTTGCCGTCGCCGCGGGCAGGCCTGATGCCATTCCGATTCAGGTGGTCGGCCGGCGTCCGCAAGCTGAAACGACCAGTGGCGTAGAGCTGAAAGATCTCCTTGATGGCTGGCGCTGCCACTGGGTCTTCAACCACTCTGCCGTCGACGCGGCGGTAGCCCTGCGGGATGGTGCCCAGCAACTTGCCGTTGCGTCGCAGGTACCGGAGATTGTCCCGAACGCGCCGGGCGACCTTCTCTCGCTCCTCTTGAGCAACAATCGCCTTGATCTTCCACGACAGCCGATCGACGTTGCTGATCAGGCCGTTGCCATCGAGGACAAGGATTCGGCGCTCCGTCATCTCGGCCATGAAGCGAAAGAACTCGAGGTCGTTGCGGTGAAGGCGATCCGCGTCGTAGAAGGCAACTGCGCCGATGTGCCCGGCGGGAGCTGTCCGGACGCGCTCCATCAGTGCCAGGTAGCCAGGTCGCTTGGAAGTCTCCTTGCCAGAGCGGTCAGCGTCCTCGAAGTGCTCGACCGCGAGGCCTAGCAGCTCGGGTCGTCGGGTCACCGTGTCGAGCTGCTGGTTGAGTGAGGGACCCCGAGGCCGGCCCTCAGCGTCGAAGTCGCTGACCGATTGCCGCGTGTAGATGAGCACGATCGGACTTAGTCGCCCTGCGCCTGCTGCGACGCGCAACCGCTCCAGGGCCGTAGCCTCGCTCTCTCGCGTCCACTCGTCGTGCCTGTTCACGTTCTCGCCTTCACACCCGAGTTACAGCCATTCGATGGGCAAGTTTCACGGCGCCAAAGTGACGCATGTCGACCGTTATGAGCTCCTCGATCCGATGTCGCTCGGCGATTGCCAGCAGCAGAGCATCGACGTAGGAGAGGCGCAACTGGAGGTAGCGTTCGAGGATTACCGCCGCCCGCTGATGGTCGCCCTCCTCCGTTGTCAGCAGCTCGATGCCGCTCTCCCTCGCCCAGCGCAGGACAACCAACGATGCTTCGGCTGAGCGGGCTCGTGCGATGCGCATACGGAACAGGGTGTAGGCCTCGCCCACCACCTCCCGCATGGTGCACAGCTTCCGTCCTTTGCGCCCACTGGCCTGGATCGCTGCCACCGAGGCGGCGTGGTGCTCGTCGGCATCTGAGAGCAGCCCAATGATCGGTCCGGTATCGAGGATGACTGCCTGCACGCGTCAGCGGTAGACCACCTCGTCGACCTCTTCCGAGAGCTTTCGTGGCGCCCCCTTGATCACACCGGCGAAGGCGAGGACGTGGTCGACTTGGCTCGATTCGTCGGGTAGGGCCTCGACCGCTTCGACGATCAGGGCGCTCTGCGAGATCCCCTTCTTGCGGGCGAGTCGCCTGATTCTCTTGTCCGTCTCGGCCGGGACGATGATCTGTTTTCGAACCAACATGAGGTCATTGTACATCGATCAGTGTGTAGCGGCATCACGCTATCCGGGAACCCAAATGATTCATTTCTGGCTGAATCATTTGCAATCATTCCACGCGACCGACTTGCCTTCAACTAGCTGTCGCCGGCGCTGCTCGAGCATGATCTCCGCAACCACCGCGATCACCTGAACGACTTCTGGCGCCAACTCCAAGCTATCGGCCTTCGCCATCGACCTAACTACATGTCTGCGACAGCGCTTGACCTTCACCCCTCTTGCGCTCCGCCGGGTCGGCGCTCCCACCACGAACGCTTGCCGATGCAGTCAGTTATGACAGCTTCGTTGGCATGGATCGGCTCCATCTGGTTGAGGCGGACTCGCTCCTGAACGTTGGTTATCCCGTAGGGCGGCGCCTTTTCGGAACGGATGTCGACGGAACCCCAGATCGCTCCCAATGGACCCCACCAACGCAGGCGATACGCGGTCGTCGTCCAGAAGCTGCAGCAGTTGTCGCTGTGGTAGCGGGGCCGGCGCTGCCAGATTGTGTAATGGACGTTGTCCTCCCGATCGTCGGAGGGGAGCACGAAGAGGACGTGACGTTGCTTCGCCGTACTGAAGTGCTTGTAGTAGCCGACGTATGCGTTGAGCTTCTGGCGAAGGCGAGCCAATGACTCGGTGGAGCGGTCCCACTCGAGATCGAACAGCACTCGGCCATCAGACGTGAGGTAGACGCCACTACCGTCCGGCGCTGGAACGGGCCACTTGTACTCCCGCGCCGTTTCGCCGCGGTCCGCTCGCACGTGCTCCTCGCTGTACCAATTGAGCAAGCCTTCTGCCCGCCGCCCCCGGCTCTGCATCACCAGCGCGACGAAGAACTGATTGGCTTCCAGGTCGTGCGTGGCATGCCAGGAGTGGTCGCGGACTGCGTGGCTGCGCTCGACGTAGGCGCGCTGATTGTCGCCGTGCCAGTCGGCGAGCACCCTCGCGCTCCGCGCCGAGATCAGGACCAGGGAATGACGACGCTTGACGCCAGGCGTTTCGATGACTTTCCAGGAGTAGATGAGACCGAGTTCTTTGAGGTGCTGAAGACGCATCTGGCAAGAGCGAAGGCTTGGAAAGAAGAGTTCCTTGACCTGGACGGTGTTCAGGTAGCGGTAGTCGTACAGGCTTTGGAGGATCACGAGGTCGCGTTGGGTGAGCGTTCGATGCAGTCGAGCGAGTTCTGATTGCGAGGGCCGAGCGTCAGCGTGGGGAGGAAGGTCTCGAAGAATGATTGGATGAGTTAGGAGAAGAGACAGTCCTGCCTTGTTCGGAGGCTGCTTTCGAGTTCGGATCGGCGGGACACCGCCCTTCGCTTCCTGAAGCGCAGATCGGCGCGAACGCCTAGGAGCGAAGGGCGTCGCGAACGTGACCTCATCGTCGCCGGCGCCGTCGAGATCGCCTGTCCAATCGGGATCGGTCGGCATCACGAGGTCGGCACCTGGCAAACGGCTTCGTAGGGAGGGGTCAAAGTCGAACCCTCCCCCGCGCGCGCGGCCCAGCACGACCTCGAGTTCTCATATCTAATCAATCTCCAACGAGGTGGCCGAAATCTTTCGGTCGGGTCCACTTTCCGTCCGTCGTTTGTCACCGTCCGGCACTGCGGAGGCGGGAGCAAGGTGTCGGCGATGCTCAGGAGATTCGGGCAGGCTGAGGTGAAATTCCTCATGCCTAATAGATCTCCAACGAGGTGTCGGAAATTGGTCGGTGGCTTCCACCTTCCGTCCGCCGTTTGTCCACCTTCCGCGCGCCGGTCCCCGCTTCGCCGTCGCCGTTCCACCTTCCGACCTTCGCCGTTCCACCTTCGGAGATCGGCCGACAGCACGTTCGTCGGCCAGCCGCGCTTCATACCTCAACAATCCATATCGATGTGGTCAAAATCGGCCGCGCCAAAACGACTTCCGAACGACTTCCGTGCGACTTCCGTATTCGCGGGGCGCGTCGTGGCCAACACTCGCACCCCCGACGGCTGATCGACCTCCCGCTGCTCGCCTTGCCTCGGCTCGTTGAGTCGGGCTCGGCTCGGCGGCGTCACAGGTCGGTGCAACAGGCACCGGAGCATTGGCTATCGTCGCTATGTCGCTGCTAACGGCGGAAAGCCGTGTTGGCACCGCTCTGAGCTTCGTGGTCGCGTAGTGCCTAAGGGCGTCATTCAATGGGGATGCGGATGAGCTTGTACTCCCAAATCCCGCGCTCGGAGTTCGATTGCCGCCCCGCGACCGAGCCCCTGCTCGTGACCAGGGATGGAGCCGGTTCCGGCAGAGCGATGGACAGGCGGTCAAGACGAAGCCGCCCTGGGTGATTTCGTACTGGCAGACGAACCCTCGGTAGCATGCTGTTCCCCACCGGCCAGGGTGCAAGCCGTGGGCATTGGGATCGAAGAGCGGGCCTCCCTCCACTGCTGAAATCGCGTAGAGGCCGCGCCTGAACAGCACCTCATCCATGAATTGGGCGGTCACTCGTGACTCCTCGTCACTTCGCTTGGGGCGTCCAGGCTGCCACCACGTCTTCTGTCGCAAGTCGCCTCTGCCACGTCGTCAACGAATTCTGAGCAAACAGATCTGCCTCCATTACTGGCGTATCAACTGCACTGAGTGGTGATGCAAGATCTCGAGTCAGGGTCAGCTGAGTCGATAAACGGCCAAGGGTCACTAGTGATCCGCCATCAATCAACAGCGTCAGGGCCTGGCCACCAGCTGAGCCTCGGGCTAGGCTCGAGTCCGGGAGGGACCTCTCGATCCGATCTCAATCCCTCCAGCCGACCCCAAGCACCGTCAGCTGTGTAATGCAGCCATTCTCGGTCAGCAGTCCGAGTCCGCTGAGGTCGGGCGCGTCGTACATGTGGCCCACCTCTGGCTCGGTGGCCAGAATTGGCTGGACCGCCGCGTATTGCTGCCACGTTGCTTGGAAGATCCGGCGGCTCCACTCCCAAAACTTCACGACCTCATCTGTCGAGCGCGTCAGCTTGGGCATCTGGCCCAGAGCCAACGCTCGGAGAGAGAGCACTCCATACGCTCCTTCGATGGCTGCACTCTGGCGAGCGCTGGGCTTGCCGCCCGGAGCCAGCACCTCTTCGGCTGCAGCCGCGTAAGTCTTTGCCGAAACGCCCAGGTCAGGGAGGATTTCCGACGCCTGTGCCAGCGTCCTCCTGTAGCGGCGTCGCGCGGTCTCGGGTGCACTCGGGCTGGCAATCCAGTCGACAGCTTTGTCGACCTGACGCCTTCGGCCAGGTGATCGCGCGAAGTTCGGCAGTGGCCTTAGGCTGCCCCAGAACTCCTTAAACACCTTCTGCACTTGTTCGGTTTCGACACCGGTCATACCCAACATCCAGCACGCAACCGGGACGTTGGCCAGCACCACCAGATGGGCGCCTTGCACGCGCAAATGAAGCAGCGAGAGCCAGATCCACAGCTGCCTCTCGTGCCAGAGGCCTTCGCCACCGCGCCGCCGAGCCTTGCCCTCCGCGCCGGCTATCAGGCCTCTCCGCTGCCAGTTGATGAAGGTCGGGAGGAGGCTGCGCCCGACACCGTAACCTCGGCTTTCAGCCTCCCGAAGCATCACCTCTCGCGTTATCACCGGATTAGATTGCCAATTCTCTGTATGGACGCCACCGGTCACGACAGCAAGACTGAGTCCCATGACGAAGATGGAGCTCCAAGGGGGTTACGGTTGTAGCCGCTTTTCAAGCGTCGGACACCTCTAGTCTTCGGGTCGATATGGCAAAGCACGACATGGCCCAGGCCTTCACCGAAATGGCGGAGGCGACTGCGCAACTTCATTTCGGCGTCTTCGACAAGCGGGTGCTGCTCCCGCTGTCTCAGCTCCCAGACCACGTGTTGGGTGAGACGAAGGAGGTTCTAGCTCGCGAGCGAGTGGATGAACTCCTTGAGGGCGGGTGGGTTCCACGCATCGGGTTGGAAGACGGCCGCGAGCTGGGGTTCCCTCTCTATGTTCCCAGCCGTGTCGGTCTCTTCCTCGAGCTCGAGCGTCAGGGGTACAGCCCGGCGGAGCTGCGCGCGATCGCTTCGCACGAGGAGGAGTACATCGATAACATCCTCGCAACCGAAGACTTCGCCTACATCGACGACGATCGCGAGGCACTCCTGAATGAATGGCGACATGAGCTGCCAGTGTTTGAGGCGCGCCTCGCGCACGTGCTGGGGCAGAAGAAGCAACCGACCGGGTACGAGACACCCGAGGAGCTCAACCAGCAGATAGGGCGACTGCGTCGATCCATCGACTTCCTAGAGAGTCATCCCGAAGAGTCGATGTCGGCAGAGCAGAAAGAGAAGACAACGCGCATGGCTCATCGCGTCCGGTTCTTCCACGAATACCTGAGGGTGATGCTCGTGAACCATCTGCGGGACCAGGTCCGCGCGGGATATAGCCCGTACCTTCACTTCCGTAGCGCGTCATGGCAGTCCGACGGACCGCCTGTCTTCGGGCCGGTGCTGTGGGAGCTTGTCTTGGACGGGCCGTGGACCTGGGAGGGCGACGTCCCCATACGGCTGCCGGGGCTGCAGCTCAAAGGTGACCAGGTGATCCACACGCGGGTTTTGCGACCCGCCGAGTACGAAGACTGCTGGAAGCGGTACGACCTTGACCACTACTTCCGGCTGCTGGCTCGCCGACGGGGAGAGCGTCGTTGCCCGCAGTGTCACGCTCTGCTTCCTTCCGGTACCCACGAGCTCCGGCAGTACTGCTCGCCAGAGTGCCGTGGCAACGCCAAGATGCAGCGGTACCGCGATCGACAGCGCAGCGAGTCCCGCCGCGTTGCGGAGTGGGAGGATCTGGATTGAGCCGGCGACCACCGCGGAAACGGGCTGAGAGCTGGTCTGAAGCGATCCCTATCGTCCGCCGCAGCGATGGGCCAGCAGCGCTGAGGGCGCAAGAACTAAACGCGGGCGAGGCGCGCTTCGAATTCGTGCGCTGTAGTCGTAGCGGGGTGGAGCAGGCATACCATTCGTACTCGTACTGGCGTTGCATAGCGCCGCTGAAGGCGCAAGCGGGTCGGCTTGATGGCTAGGTCGGGCAGTGCCAGCATACCGCCCATGGAGTCGACCGCTGCGACCCGGCAGGAGACGATACAGGCGTTCATCGAGCGCTCAAAGAGGCACGGGACTGTCGGCATCAGGCAGGCGTTCCTGCAGCCTGGCCGGGGTCGCCTCGCGGGCGCGGGACCACTCGCGCAGTTCGTGCGCGACAGCATCGCCCTCGACCTCTACCTTCTGCTCCTCCTGCTCGGTCGCGGGAAGCAGGGGGGAGGCCACTTCGTGACGGTGCGATCGGGGACCTGGATTCGCGCCCTCGGCTTGACCGGTTCGGGGGCCGCCCAGACTCTGTCGCGGGCGCTCAGGCGGCTTGAGGACCGGCAACTGATTCGGCGGACAAAGGCGCCTCACGGCGTGAAGGTCCTGATGCTTCGCGAAGACGGCAAAGGCACCTCGTACTCGCCGCCCACTCCGGCCGACCGCTACTTCCAGCTGCCGTTCGAGTACTGGTCCGCTGACTACTACCTGAACCTCGACATGCCGGCCAAGATCATGTTGCTGATCGCGCTCGGCGAAGCGAATGAGTTCGAGATGCCCATCGCGCGAGTGCCAGGCTGGTACGGGATCTCGTCCGAGACGGCGCAGCACGGTCTGGAGGCGCTCGTGCGTGAAGGCCTTGCCCTCTACGACGTTCGGATGATCAAGGACGCCGAGCACCCCGAAGGGAAGCGGCAGGCGAAGTACTGGCGTCTGCAAGGTCCTTATCACCGGGAGCTCAAGCAGCCAGCGCCGGTGCGGACGCCGGCCGCTCTGCGCAGGGTCAAGTGAGGAGGAAGCCTATGGCCTGACCTGCGAAAGCGACGGCCCCGCGGCAGACACCGCGAGGCCGCCAGTCCCGGAACCACCTGGTCGGTAGCCCGGATGTACAAGCCGATCTTACCCGGCCGGGTCGGTTCCTCCACCTGTTAGTTCGCTATGGAGGAATCAATGGCGATCGAGAAGATGGCCGGTACACAGTCCGGCGGGATCGTGATCATCGACGGCGGCACCGTCCGGGTGGTGCGCTCGGCGGCGTTCGAGGCGCCGAAGGCGGCGAGTTACCTGGCCGCCCTGCCGGACGAGCTGCGGCTGCCCGCGATCGAGGATCTGCTCGAGCACGGTGCGGCGGCGGCCAGCCTGGCCCAGAGCAGCGCACACGTGGTGATGATGGAGGCCAAGATCGCGGAGCTGGCCACCCAGCTCGGAATGAACCTGGACAAGCAGATGCGCGAGGTCGGCGCCAATCAGGCCAAGGTCATGCGCGAGCAGCTCCAGGCCTTCTACACGGCGGTCGGCAAGCTGGTGAACCCGCTGACGGACGAGAACGCCAAGAACGGGCTGCCGACCAAGATGCTCGAGCTGCTCGAGCTCAGCAACCGTCACGCCATGAAGCAGTGGGCGGCGTTGGTAAACGACGCTGACGAGGGCGTGATGGCCAAGGCCGTCAAGCAGATCTCCGACCAGGTCAAGGAGACCGGTC
>WNEZ01000512.1_pt1 | contig 43175 bp, 38 predicted proteins | sample 5400521 | NCBI WGS metagenome assembly WNEZ01 (sample SAMN13153339, study PRJNA577476) | soil metagenome | isolation source: 120 cm saprolite under Douglas fir tree site 2 hole 1 replicate 1 | place: USA:California | collected 2015-04-18
CGTCGACCTGGACTGGCGCCACCGACAGCTTGCTCTTGGGGTTCTGGCGCTGGAGCTGCTGGACCAGCGCTACGCCATAAAGGACCAGCGCTCCTGGCAGGTTGATCGTGTTGATCCGGCCACCCTCGCTGGAGCCGTCGACGCCGGACGTGCGGGAGCCGAGGGCGTGGACCACGGCCTAAGAGTAATTGGATCTCCCCTGTGAATTTACCGTGAGCGGCCAGGAAGGGCCGCCAGGACCGCGGCGACGGTGGCGTCGTACCCGAGGCGCCCGGTGTCGAGCACCAGGTCGTAGTGCGACGCCAGGTTCCGGTCGTGTCCGTACACCTGTTTGATGTAGGCAGTCCAGTTCTCGTCCGCCAGCTTCATCCGGCGGCGAGCTTCGTCCTCGGTCTTGTTCTCGCGTTCCATGATCGTCTTCACCCTGATCGCCTGTGCTGCGCGGAGGAACACGTGCAAGGCCCCGGGGTGGTCGCTGAGGATATAGGCGCCGCCGCGGCCGACGATGACGACGTTGTCGCCACGCGCCGCCTCCTTGATCACATCCTGAGTGAGCTGGAGGACGGCGCGACGCGTATCGAAAACCGGGTCGGCGTTAGGCGGGTTCCAGGCCGAAGTCTCGGGCGGAATGATCGGTTCGGTGTTGGCGGCCCCGAGGGCCAGGAGGAGACGGCTGAGCAGAGAGCCCGGGTGCTCGTCTTCCGCCTCAACCTCTTCGCGTGGCAGCTGGAGCCTGTGAGCGACCTCGTCAATCAGCTGGGAGTCGAGAAAGTCGGCATTGAGCTTGGTCGCCAGCATGTGGCCTACAGTTCGGCCCCCAGCCCCGATCTGACGCCCGATGGTGACGACAGGCATGGCATCAATCTAATCGCTCTCAAGCGGAGCTTTAGGCCGGATTTACTCCGGCCGTCCCCTCGCGTGTCACCTTCCAGACGCCTCCATGCAATGTGTCACTCGGAGGGGGTACACCTCTGGGGTCCCCGCGACTCTGTCGCGGGAGGGCCTCCTCCCCCGCGCTTTATTCCAGGTAGTCGCGGAGCTTCTTCGAGCGCGAAGGGTGGCGGAGCTTGCGCAGAGCCTTGGCCTCGATCTGGCGGATGCGCTCTCGGGTCACCCCGAAGCGCTTGCCCACCTCTTCCAGCGTGCGCTGGTGGCCGTCGATCAGCCCGAAACGGAGCTGCAGCACACGCCGCTCACGGGGCGTAAGAGTGTCGAGGACGTCCTCGACCTCCGAGTGCAGCATCGTGAGCGAGGCGGCGTCTGAAGGCGAGACTGCCTCGCGGTCCTCGACGAAGTCACCGAGGTGCGAATCCTCCTCCTCGCCGATCGGAGTCTCGAGCGAGACCGGGTCCTGCGAGACCTTCACGATCTCGCGCACCTTCTCGGGCGTGATCCCCATCTCCTCGCCGATCTCTTCGTCGCTCGGCTCCCGACCCAGCTCCTGGAGCAGCCGGCGTGAGACGCGGACCAGCTTGTTGATTGTCTCCACCATGTGCACCGGGATGCGGATCGTCCGCGCCTGGTCGGCGATGGCGCGCGTGATGGCCTGCCGGATCCACCACGTGGCGTAGGTGGAGAACTTGTATCCCTTGTGGTAGTCGAACTTCTCGACCGCCCGGATGAGGCCCATGTTGCCTTCCTGGATCAGATCGAGGAACGACATGCCGCGGCCGATGTACTTCTTGGCGATCGACACGACAAGCCGCAGGTTGGCCTCGGTCAGCCGCTGCTTCGCCTCGTAGGCGCGCTCGTACCGCTCGGTCAGCCGGTAGCGGGCGATCCGGTAGGACTCCAGCGCCTCCGCGCGCACCCGGGGCCTCGCCGCGCCGTTGGTGGCCTGGCGCCGGCGTTCCGCCGCGGCGGCGTCGAGGAGGTTCTGGATCTTGGTGAGGTCGTTGAGACCGAGTAGCTCCTGGGCGATGTGCGCCTGCTGGCCCTTGCGCTTGACCGTGGACAGCCGCTCGATGACGTCCGGCAGCATCTCCTCCACGGAGCGCTGGCGCCCCTCGATCTCCTCAATTACGTTCAGCGCCTTGAGGGCGTCGTGGAGGGGCTTGGCTTCGATGGCCTGCGCCAGCTCGACCTCGTCGTTGGCCGTGAGCAGGCTCACCCGCCCGATCTCCTTGAGGTACATGCGGACCGGGTCGTCCAGCGAGACCGAATCCATCATCTCGATGTCGAGGAGCATCTCGTCGTCGATCTGCTCGACCTCTTCGAAATCCTTCTCGCCGTCGGTGACCTCGATGCCGATCTCTTTGAATGCGGCGAAGATCCGGAAGATCTGATCCGGCTCGGCGTCGATCTCCGGGAAGCCCTGGAGGATGTCGTCGGGCGTGAGGTAGCCCTGCTCCTTGCCCTTGACGATGAGCTGCTCGGCCACGGCCATCAGCTCGTCTTCGAACTTGTGCTCCGGCTTCTCTAGGGCCTTACCGGCCCGGTTTCCACCCTTGGTCGCAACTTTGGCTGCGCGCGCGATCGTCACCCTCTCCTTTCCATGTCGATGATGGCGCGGAACAGCTCCCTGGCCTCTGCTTCGAGCCGCGCCACCCGCTCCGCGTCCTTCCCTCTTTCGGCCTCGGAAAGCTCGCGGATTATCCCACTGTGGCGGCCTCTCATGTGGTCGAGCCGGATGCGCTCGGCCAGCTCCACGGCCACCTCTTCGTCAACGTTGGGCGGTGGCGCCGCCCAAGCCCTTCTGATCAGGTCCTGTTCCTCTGCGGGATAGCCCGCCAATTCCATCTCGAGCCCGGACGCTCCGCCGCGCTCGTAAGTCTCCAACATCCGTATGTATATACCGCGGTCCTCTTCGTCCAACTCATCGGGCGTGATCTTTGTTCGCACCCGATCGAAGGCGACCGGGCGGACCGCAAGCAACTGAAGCAGATACCTGCCTACGGTCACTTTTTTCCCAGCCTGCACGCTCTCCAAACCGTTCATACCCGCTCCCGAGACTGCCTGTCGGCTCATGGAGCGCCTTTCGTCCGGTTCGGCCGCCAGGAGGTGGCCCGATACCCCCATCCAGCGCTTGGCCCGCTCGCGGTAGTCCTCTTGCAGCGTGGCGGGGAACTGGGCGATCCATTCGCGCAGCCTTCGGGCGGCAAGCTCGACGTGGTTGGCGTTGCTCAGGTTGAGGCCTGCGGCGGCATCCTCCATGCCGAACTCAAAGCCAGTCGGTGCCTTTGCTGCCAGCTCCTCCCACTGCTTCGCCGCGTCGGCGCCGGCCGCGCGCAGGAACTCATCGGGGTCCTTGGCGCCGGTGACGGTGGCGACCCGGGTCCGCATCTGGTGCGCGGCTGCGAGGAGGACCGCTTTCTGGGCCGCCTGACGGCCCGCCCGGTCGGCATCGAAGACGAGCAGCACCTCATCGGTGAATCGCTTGAGCAGCCGGACCTGGTCGTCGGTCAAGGCGGTCCCCGAGCTCGCGACCGTGTTCTGGATCCCCGCCTTGTGCGCGGCGATGACGTCGAACTGGCCTTCCATCAAGACGGCGTGACCGCGGCGCGCGATCTCGTCCCGCGCGAGGTCGAGCCCGAAGATCACACGCCCCTTGACGTATGCGGGCGTCTCGGGCGAGTTGATGTACTTGCGCTGCTCGTCGGTCCGCACCGTCCGCGCGGTGAAGGCCAGCGGCTGACCTCGCTCGTCGCGGATGGGGATGACCAGCCTTTCCGCGAAGAAATCGTTTCCGTCACGGCGCAAAAGACCCGCGTCCTGGGCGTCGGCCAGCGAGCGCTTCTTGGCCCGCAAGTACTCGGCAAAGCCAAGGCCGGCCGGGGAATAACCCAGCTGGAACCGGCGGGCGATCGCCTCATCGACCTCGCGCTCTGCCAGCAGGCGGCGACCCTTCTCGCCGGCAGGCGTGGACCAGAGGACGTACTCGTAGTACTGGGCGGCGAGCTTCAGCATGGCAAGGAGGCGGCGGCGCGAGTCGGCGCGCTCCTTCTGCTCCGGGCTGAGCTTCTTGAGCTCGACGCCCGCCCGCTCGGCGAGCAGCTGGAGCGCGCCGCGCTTGTCGGTCTTCTCGACGAGCTCGACGAACGTGAAGACGTCCCCCTTGCGCTCGCAGCCGAAGCAGTACCAGGACTGCCTCTGCGGGTTGACGTGGAAGCTCGGGCTGTCCTCCTGGTGGAAGGGACACAGGCCCCAGAAGTCCTTGTTCCTCTTGGTCAGGCGGACGTACTCCTGGACGATCTTGACCAGGTCGACCTTGGCCTTGACCTCGGCGAAGGCGTCATCGGACGCTGGAGTGGGCACGCTTCTATTGTGAGCGGCCATGGCTTCGCAAGCGATCGCCTGGGTAAAGGAGAGCGACCACGGGGCCGAGTTTGCGGACGTCCTGATCGCTCGAGAGCGGCTCACTGCGACCGGCCTGTCGATCGGCGCCGCCCCGGTCGGATACCGACTCGACTACAAGCTCGAGACTGACCATGGGTTCACCACTCTGGGCCTTCTCGTGACGGCCCGCGGAGCGGGATGGAACCGCACGCTGGACCTCCGGCGCAATAGGCGTGGCAAATGGAGCGTGCGCACGAAAAGCGAGGGCGACGCCGATCTGCCGGCACCCGGCGGCGATACTAGGCTGTTCTCAGAGGCCCTCGACTGCGACCTCGGCCTGTCGCCACTTACGAACTCGATGCCCGTTCTCCGGCATGGGCTGCTGCGGGGTGGTGGGCCCGTCGACTTTCTGATGGCTTGGGTTTCCGTGCCGGACCTAGGCGTGCGCGCCAGCCGGCAGCGATACACGTTCATGCGTCCCGAGGGCGAGGGCGCGGTCGTGCGGTACGAATCGCTCGACAGCTTGTTCACCGCCGACATCACCTTTGCTGCTGACGGACTGGTCGTCGACTACCCCGGGCTCGGACGGCGGGCTTAGGGCCGGATGTTCTGGTTCATCCGGAATACGTTGTCGGGGTCGTAGGCTCGCTTGAGCCCGACCAGCCGGTCGTATTTCTCGTTTCCGTAAACCGCTCTCACCGATCCGACGTCCGACTCCACGGCATCGTTGACGTATTGCCCAACGCTCGTGAACGGCATGAGTGTAGCCATGGCCCGCCGAGCCCATGACATGTGGGCACCGTCGTGCGCCGGGTCATCCCACATCGCCTCGGTGCTCACCCACCAGCCGGCTTTGCGCCCGGTGAAAGCCGTGGCCTCGTCAGGCACGCGGCTGATCGCCCCGCCCATCGCCCACAGGGAGACGCTGCATTCGCCTCCAGCCGGTCCGTCCGCCACGTGAGCGGCGCACGCGTCGATCACCTCGTCACTCAGCGCAGCGACGAATCCACTCTTCATATAAAAGCGATGACCCCAGGACATTGCGTCGTCGTTCATCCCTTGCACAGCGAGGTAGGGCTTCGGCGCGAACGTGTCCGCGGTCCATTCCAAACCGCTGCGCAGAGGCATCAGATCGCGCACCGCGGCATCCGGCGATCCGGAATGCGTCGCACCGACAACCATCACCGGCCTGCCAGCCAGCTTCGAGGGAAACGGCGGGTCGGTCGCGAGGCCAAAGCTGACGTTCACAAAGACATCGTCTGGAACGGTCGCCAAAAACTCACGCACCAGGCCGCCGACCTGGCGGCTTCGCTCGATTGGGGCGACGACCCATCCGGCAGTGACGATCCTGCCCTGTGGATGCAGTTGAAATTCAAAAGACGTCGCGACTCCAAAGTTCGCGCCGGCCCCTCGGACGCCGAAGAAAAGGTCCGGATTCTCATCGTTGCTTGCACGCAGCACCTTGCCCTCAGCGGTCACAAGGTCGACCGAAAGCAGGTTGTCGATGGTGAAGCCGAACTTGCGCTGGAGTCTCCCCATGCCGCCACCGAGCGTGAGGCCCGCCACGCCGGTATGCCCGACCACGCCGACAGGGCAGGCCAGGTCGAAGGCCTGCGCCTCGTGGTCGAACTGTGAGAGGTGCGCTCCGCCGTCCGCGCGCGCGATGCGACGTTGGGGGTCGACCGTTAGGCCCCTCATGCGCGATAGGTCGATGACGATGCCGCCGTCGCAAGTTGAAAACCCCGCGACACTGTGACCACCGCCGCGAACCGCCACCAGCATGTCTTGCTCGCGCGCAAAGCGGACGGCCGCGACCACGTCGTCGACGCCGCTGCAGCGGGCGATCAGGGCCGGACGCTTGTCCGCCATCCCGTTCCAGACCACTCGTGCGGCGTCGTACTCCTGGTCGTCAGGCCTGATCACCTGCCCCTTGAACAGATCGAGAGTCGCGGGCACTACTTGTCTTTGGTCGTGTCGCCAATCGCGGCTTGGGCCGCCGCCAGCCGCGCTACCGGAACACGGAAGGGGCTGCATGAGACGTAGTTCAGGCCAAGCTTGTGACACAGGTGGATCGAGTCCGGGTCGCCGCCATGCTCGCCGCAGATCCCGATCTCCATCTTCGGCCGTGTCTTGCGGCCTTCTGTCACCGCAATCGCCATCAGCCGTCCGACGCCGTTCTCGTCGATGGTCTCGAATGGATTGCGCGGGAGGATCTTCCGCTCAAGGTACCGCACGATGAAGTGCCTTTCGGCGTCGTCGCGTGAGTAGCCGAAGGTCGTCTGCGTGAGGTCGTTGGTTCCGAAGGAGAAGAACTCCGCTTCGCTCGCGATCTCGCCCGCGACCAGCGCGGCCCGAGGAATCTCGATCATCGTGCCGAATTTGTAGGGCACTCGCACGCCCTTCTCGTCCTGCACCTTGTCTGCCACCGGCTTCAGCTCCTGGTGCACCGCCTGCAGCTCGGCCAGAGTGCCGGCGAGCGGGATCATGATCTCCGGCCGCGCGTCGATCTTGCGCTTGCGCAGGTTGGCCGCCGCCTCCATGATCGCGCGCACCTGCATGCGCGGGATCTCAGGGAAAAGGATCGACAGGCGTACCCCGCGCAGGCCGAGCATCGGGTTCGCCTCGTGCAGCTCTTCGACGCGCGACATGACCTTTTCGAGCTCTTGCAGGCGCGCCGGGTTCTCACCGGTCACCTTGAGCTGGGTGGTCTCCCGGATCAAGTCCTCCAGGCTCGGCAGGAACTCATGGAGTGGCGGGTCGATGAGCCGGATGATCACCGGCAGCCCCGCCATCTCCTTGAAGATGCCCTCGAAATCGCCACGCTGGATCGGGAGGAGTCTCGCCAGCTCCATTTCGCGCTCTTTCGTGGTGGTGGCCATGATCATCGCCTGCACGATGGGCAGGCGATCCTGCTCCATGAACATGTGCTCGGTGCGGCACAATCCCACACCCTGCGCGCCGTTCTCGCGAGCCTTGGTCGCATCGCGCGGGTAGTCGGCGTTCGCCCACACCTCGAGGCGACGGAACTCGTCAGCCCAGCGCAGGATCGCGCTCGCCGCGCGGTGCTTGTTCAGCGATTGCGCCTCGATGGTCGGCACCTTGCCGACATACACCTCTCCGGTGGTGCCATCGATCGTGATCTCGTCACCCTCTTTGATCGTCGTCCCGTCGGCGGTGAACATCCGATTGCGGACATCGACGTCGATCGAGCTTGCACCGACCACGCAAGGCCGGCCCATGCCACGCGCGACGAGAGCCGCATGGCTTGCCGTGCCGCCGGTCTGCGTGAGGATGCCCTTGGCTTCGACCATCCCATGCACGTCGTTGGGGTTGGTCTCGACGCGCACCAGGATGACCGCCTTTCCCTGCTTGCCCCACTCAACCGCCGTGTCGGCGTCAAACACAGCTGAGCCAGACGCGGCGCCAGGCGATGCGGGCACGCCCTTGGCGAGCGGGTGCACCTTGGCGTTCGGATCGACTCGCGGGAAGAGCAGCTGCTCTAGCTGGCGGGGCTCGATGCGAGTGACGGCTTCCTTCTTGGTGATAAGGCGCTCGGCGACCATATCGGCGGCGATGTTCACCGCAGCCTCGCCGGTGCGCTTGGCGGAGCGGGTCTGGAGCATCCAGAGCTTCCCGCGCTCGACCGTGAACTCGAGGTCCTGCACGTCCTTGTAATGCTTCTCGAGCTTGCGTGCATAGCCCTCGAACTCGGCGTAGACCTTGGGCAGCATGCGCTTGAGCGCGGAGATGGGCAGCGTGTCTCGCACACCTGCGACCACGTCCTCGCCCTGCGCATTGGGGAGGTAGTCGCCGTAAAGGTCCTTCTTGCCGGTGATCGGGTTGCGTGTGAACGCAACGCCCGTGCCCGACGTCGGGCCCATGTTGCCGAACACCATCATCTGGACGTTGACGGCGGTACCGAGGTCGTCGGGGATGCGCTCGACGCGCCGGTAGGTCTTGGCGCGGTCGGTGTTCCAGGACTTGAACACGGCCTCGATCGCAGCACGCAGCTGCGAGATCGGATCCGATGGGAACTCGTGACTGGTCGCGTCCTTATATATGGCTAGAAATTTCGCGACGACCTTTCGCAGATCGTCGGGCTTGAGCTCGGGGTCGGTCTTGACGCCCGCACTCTTCTTCGCCTCGCTCAGAACGTGCTCGAATTTCTCGCCGTCGATCCCCATAACGGTTTTGCCGAACATCTGGATGAACCGGCGGCGCGAATCGAGCGCAAAGCGCTCGTCATTCGTGAGCTTGGCCAGGGCCTTTGTCGTCTCCTCGTTGAGGCCGAGGTTGAGGACGGTGTCCATCATGCCCGGCATGGAGAACTTCGCCCCGGAGCGAACACTGACCAGAAGCGGATTGTTTGGGTCGCCGAATCGCTTTCCGGTCTTCCTCTCGAGGGTCTTGAGCGCGGCGAGTGACTGTTCCCACATTCCCGGTGGGAACTTGCCGCGGTTGGCGAGGTATGCGCGGCAGGCCTCGGTGGTGATGGTGAAACCAGGCGGCACCGGCATGCCTGCACGCGTCATCTCGGCGGCGCCCGCACCTTTGCCACCGAGGAGGTCGCGCATCTTCGCGGATCCTTCCGAGAAGTGGTAGACCCACTTGTGCTGGCCCCTTGTGGCGGCGCTCACCAAGGGAAATAGTATCGGGCGCCGTAATGGGACAAAGAAAAAGGCCCCGCGGGGGTAGTCGCGAGGCCTCCGTGACTAAGTCGCCTGGTGCGACTCCACTAGGTGCGGCGGAGCATCCCGCGGCCGACCATGGCTCGAAATACGAACAGCAGGATTACGGCGCCGATGAACGCGACGATGATCTCTGCAAGCAGGCCTCCGACCGCGATGCCCACAAGCCCTGCGAGCCAGCCGCCGAGAAAGGCCCCCAGAACTCCGACGACGATGTCCCAGATCAGGCCCATGCCGGCACCGGTCATGACCTTGCTGGCCAGGAACCCGGCGATCAAGCCAACAAGCAGCAAGACGATCAGGTTGTCCATGTAGTGGAAACGGGTACGACGTCCGTCGTACCCGTTATTTCAGGCTACTTCCAGCTGTCGGTCGGGCGCCGGCACTTTGAAGTCGCCCAGGCCGGCGCGGTCGTATAGCCGCCGAAGCGGGCGCGGTGCCCACCAGTTCCAGTCACCGAGCAGTCGCATCACGGCAGGCACCACGAGCGCCCGCACCAGCGTGGCGTCGATGGCGACCGCGACCGCGAGCCCGATGCCGATGGCCTTGATGATCACCACCTCGGCGAGGCCGAAGGCGAGGAACACCGTGACCATGATCGCGGCGGCGCCGGTGATGAGGCGCGCGGTCTTCTCGAGGCCGCTCGCCACCGCCAAAGTGTTGTTGCCGGTGCGGACGTACTCCTCGTGCATGCGGCTGACGAGCAGGACCTCATAGTCCATCGACAGGCCGAACACGATGGAGAACAGGATCACCGGGATGCTGGGGTCGATCGACTGAGGCGTGAAGCCGAGCAGGCTCGAAAGGTGTCCCTGCTGGAAGATCCATACGAGGGCTCCGAATGACGCGCCGATCGAGAGGAAGTTCAGCAATACCGCCTTGAACGGCAGCACCACCGAACCGGTGAGCAGGAACATCACGACCAGGGTCACGGCCACCACGAATCCAACCGCCAGCGGGGTGCGATCAACGATGAACTTGATGACGTCGAGATCGACCGCGGTCTGGCCACCCACCAGTACCTGGGCGCCGTTGCCGACGCCCTGGTCAGCGCGGATCGCCGTGACGATGGCGCGCGATGCGTCCGAGGTGGCCGGCGAGTTGGTCGTGGCCTGGATCAAGACGATGTGCTTGCCAACAGTGGCCGCCATGAGCTGCCGCGCAGGCGCCGGGATGCTGTTCGCGTCACCTGTGTACAGCGCCTGGTAGTCGGCGCGGCCGAGGTTGGAACCCAGGTCGTAGATGGACATCGTGTGCAATACACCTGGAATGGCCGCGATGCGGTGTTCGAAGTCGAACTGGTCGTCGATGCGCGAGGCGGTGAGCGGCGAGCCGTCCGGATAATTGACAACGATATTGAAGGTCGTCTGGTCCTGGCCTGGGAAGTTGGCGATCATCTGGTCGTAACCCTGCCGGGCCTCGAGGCGCGTGGGCAGCATGTCGACGTCGCCGTTGGCCAGCCGCAGCTGGATGAAGGGCGATGCCGCGAGCAGCAGGAAACCGGTCGTGGGCAGCAGGACGACCAGCGGGCGGCGCATGACCCATGTCGCCAGGCCGTGCCAGAAGCCGCGACCGGGAGCGGGCGCGCGCCGGAAGACTGGAATGCGCAGCCGGTTCACCGCGGGACCGAGAATCGAGAGCAGCGCGGGCAGGAACGTGAGCCCATAGACCACCGCGACCGCCACCACGATCGCTCCGGCGGCACCCATCGAGGCGAGGAAGGTGCCCTGGAAGAAGAGCATCGCCGACAGACCGACGGCGACGGTGATGCCGGAGAAGGTGATCGCGCGACCGGCGGTCGCCATCGTCGTCGCAATAGCGTCCTCGCGGCTAGCGCCACGGGCCAGCTCATCGCGGAACCGGTTGACGACGAACAGCGAGTAGTCGATCGAGACGCCGAGGCCGATGAGGGTGACGATGTTGAGCGCGTACTGCGAGACGTCCGTGAAACGGCTGAGGAAGAACGTCCCCGCGAGGCCGCCCAGGATCGTGAGGACGCCCACGCCGAGCGGGAGGCCCGCCGCTACCAGCGACGCGAAGATGATGACCAGCAACAGCAACGTCAGCGGCAAGGTCACGACCTCGGCCCGCTGGAGATCACTCTCGAGCGTCTTGTTGAAGGCTTCGTTGATGGCTACGAAGCCGGTGCCGGTCACGGTGAGCGTGTCCGACTTGACCGCCGCGCGCAACGCGTCGTAGTCCTTGCGCGCCTGCATCCCGGTCGACCTGAGGTCGACGCTGACGAGCGCTTGATGGCCGTCGGTGGAGGTGAGGGCCTGCGCGACGCGAGGGCTGGGTGCGTTGTACGGGGTGACCATGGAGCTGATGCGGGAGTCGTCCTGGATCGGCGCCAGGGCTGAGGTCACGGCGTCCTTGAACGCCGGATCGCTGACCGAGTCGGTTTTGCTCGAGAAGATGAGCACAAAATTCGAGGTGACCTTGCCCGCGGCGAGCTCGGACGAGACGAGGTTGCCGGCGCGAGCGGATTCGAGGTTGCTTGTGAGCGGCCCGCCGCTCGTGAGCGTGCCGCCCATGAGCATCCCCGCGATGGAGATGGCAAGCAGCACGCCGGACCCGGCCAGCGTCGCCCATCGGTACCGGTAAACCAAACGACCCCAGCTTGCGAACATTCCCTCTCTCCTCTTGCCGGCGCCTATGCGCCCTGATTCGTCGAATAGACGGCGGACAGCGACATTGCGGCGAGTGCGTCGATTGCCTCGTCCGCGTTGAATTCCGGGTCCACCATTTTCTGGACCATGATTCCGAGCACTCCTGCCCAGACCGCGCCGGCGATCGCTCTGGCGGGGGTGGGATCGGCCTCGCGCTCGGCGAGGACCTGGCGTGCGAGCTGCTCGACCTTGTCCCTTTCGGACCGGATGTTCTCGCGGATGCCGGCGCCGATCTCTTTGTCATGGAGGCCGACGCCGATGAGCTGGATGTAGAGGGTGTGGGCGTCAGGGCGAGTTCGGAGCAGCACCTTGAAGTTTTCGAAGGCGGCGGCCGCCCCCGCCTCCCCCTCAGCCGTGTAGACGTCCATCTTTTGGCACACGTCGAAGAGCACCGCAATCACGAGCTGCTGCTTGGACTTGAAGTAGTAGTGGACGAGGCCCTGGGCGACGCCGGCCTCCTCTGCGATGTCCTTGATCGAGGCGTTCTCGTAGCCCTGGCGGCTCAGGACTTCGAAGGCCGCCTGGAGGATCTTTGCGCGGTTGTCGCTCGGCAACTTGGGGCCGTACTCCTGGTGTGGAAACCGGTGTTGGTTGAACACTCAACCAAATCTGGTTGGTCATTCAAACACATGAAGTCGGACTTGTCAAGGACCTGGCGCAGGTTTCAGGGGTGGCCTGGCGAGGCTGAAACGGAGCCGGCGGTGGGGCTGGCCGCCGGCACGGAGTTGGGGAAGGGTTCCGCCTCGCCCCTAAAGCGGTGCTTGTCGTCAGAAGAAGACGTGAGGCCTGATCATTTGCAGATCCCCTCAGTAGAAATTGAACGGAGGGCGCCCTCCAAACTTGCGGCCCAAGCGACAAGGAGACGAGCTGGATGACCGAGCCGAGGAAGATCGCCCGCTACGGCTGGATCCCTGACCTGCCCGACGAGCGCGACCACATCTATGCGGCGCCTCCGCGGTTCCTTAGCGCGCTGCCTCCGTCGACGGACCTGCGTCCGCAATGCCCAGCTGCCTACAACCAGGGCATGCTGGGCAGCTGCACGGCGAACGCCATTGGCGCGGCGGTTGAGTTCGACCGGCTGAAGCAGCATCTGACCGACTTCGTGCCCTCGCGGCTGTTCATCTACTACAACGAACGGGTCATCGAGGGAACGGTCAACTCCGACAGCGGTGCACAGATCCGCGATGGGATCAAGTCCGTGGCGAGCCAGGGTGTATGCCCCGAGCCCGAATGGCCATACGACCTCACCAAGTTCACGCAGAAGCCGCCGCCAAAGGCGTATGCGGACGCCGTTACCGACCGCGCGATTTCATATCAAAGCCTGGTCCAGGACCTGAACCAGATGAAGGGCTGCCTCGCGTCGGGCTATCCCTTTGTGTTCGGGTTCACCGTCTACGAGAGCTTCGAAAGCGAGGCCGTTGCGCAGAGCGGCCACGCGCCGCTGCCGGCGCCAAGCGAGCGGGCGATCGGCGGTCATGCGGTTATGGCTGTCGGCTACGAGGACGCGCACCAGCGGTTCATGGTGCGGAACTCGTGGGGCACCGAGTGGGGCATCGAGGGCTACTTCACCTTTCCCTACGCGTACCTCATCCAATCCGTGCTGTCGTCTGACTTCTGGACGATCCGCATCGTCGGGCCCTGACGATCCAGACGGCCCGTCATTTTGTGCGGCCGATTCCTGCGGAACCAGGTGGTTAGACTCGCATCCGCATGACTGGCGGTTTGATGGGTTGGCTCACCTTCGTAATCGCGCCATTGGTCGCCGCCGTCGTGCTCGGTATTTCGGGAACGCGATTACGAAGCGTCCGGTTGGTGCTGGTCGCGATCGGGCCTCTTTATTCGCTGGGGGTCCTCTTGTATTCCCTGGTTGAGGGATCCACCAGCATTTGCACAGGCACGGGCGGCACCTTCCGATGCACGGAGGTGACGTACGCGTCGACCTGGGGTGTTGCGGGCTCCGTTGCCGTGGCGGTCGTCGTGATCCTGACTATGACCCCGCTGGTGTCTGCATGGCGCCGAACCCGATTGCCCTCGGTGGCCGCCGCACTCGCCCTGCCCGTGGTGATGGTCTTGTTCGCAGATGTGCTGGCCCCATGGGCGGCCGCGTGGGCGGCTGTCCTCGCCGCGGCGATCGCAGGACCGCCGACAACCGAACGCGACGCGAAGGAGACGGCGCCGAAGGTCTAGGGCGGGGATCGCTGACCGGTTGGGCGGCTCTTTCCGAGAGCCTCGGCTTGCTCATATGCATTCCCTCCCGGCCAGATCATTGCCGAATCCGGCCCGCTGGAGCTGTCGATTCGGACCTGTCACGATGCGCACCACTCGTGAAGCGATGCTGGTAAACACTCGACGACGGCGGATTGGGCTATTGGTTGGGGCGCTGGTTGCGGCTGGGCTGTTGCTGCTCGGCGGGGTTGCGTGGACCGTCTGGTGGGTGAGCGACAACATAGGGGCCCCAGGGCCAGGTCCAACTGGGAGCGGTCCTTGCAGCTCCGCGGACTCAGTCAATCTGACCCTGGTGTTCGCGGACGGACATGTCGTACAGGCGTGCACCCGCGACCGCCCCGCCTGCCCGAACCAAACCATCAGCGGCACCATGAACGGGCAGGCTCTGCCCAGTGTCTCGCAGTTCACCCTCAGCAATCAGCTTCGAAGCTCGTCGCGCCGATACATCTTCTCCATGCGCTTCGACGGTGCACTGCCCGTGGAGTCAGCCGAGCAAACGCTTCAGCTCGATCCTCGAGTCGGGGCTCCCCCCGGCTTGCCGGGCTCGGCCACCACCACGGGCCCACCGCAGGGTGCAATCGTCCAGATCAGTCCCCGTGATCCCTACGAGGACGGGTACGCCACGGTATCGGGATCGGTCACGGTTTCTTCGTCACATGGCGTGGCCTTCGGTCGAATCGATGGCGGCTTCGGTGGAACTGGACCAATTCGCCCCGACCGCCCTGTTCCGTCATCAACGAAGCCGACCCCTTTACGGATCGCGGGTAGCTTCGCCTGCAACCACTGAGTGCCGGCAGGCGACGGGCGGCTGGAATTGCCTCAAACCGCCCGCCGGAATCGTTGCGATGGCCTAGGCCGCGCTGAACCTCTTTCCTGTGAATGTTCCCTTGCCATCACCGAATAGTAGGTGTCCCTGCAGGTCGTAGACCTTGTAGGTAAATGTGCCGCTAATCGAGTCGTCTTCTGTCAGCTTGCCTTTGACAGTGACCACAACCTTGGCCGTATCGGCTGGTGTTGGGCCGAAGCCGAACTGCATGAACCGCGCACCAAATGCCCGTCCGCCCTTCTTGGCCCAACTTCCAATCCCGGTGGAAGGTCCATTGGAATCCATCGTGACAACGCCGCCGCCGGGCGCGAACGTGGTGGCACCCTCGATGGTCGTTGGTCCGCCTTGCGCGGTAAGGTCGGTTATCTGCACGTCCCAGGTACCCACCAGGCTGCCACTGTCTGATGCCAGGGCGGTCATGGGGCTCAGCGCAGCCGCCCCAATCCCGAGCGCGCCGGCCGACGCGCCTATCAAGAGCTGCCGGCGATTGAGCTTGTCGCTAGTCAACATGCATCCCCTCCCGACGCCGCCTGACCCTTGGGCGCGACGCGGGGGGCGCCGCCTGTATTCCTGAGGGCAGAGCTGTCGGCGCAGGCGTACACCGCGTTGCGGGAGTTGTCAATACGGAGGTTTCCCTACGGCGACAGGGCGCTTGATGCCGTAACGAGAGTCCGTCCATCTTTGGTGACTTTCGCCGTCAAGACAAAGCGTCCGTAGCCCTTTGGCATCGAAATATCGGCCGCAAGGTCGGCGCTGCCGTCGGCGGCCGGCGTAGCCACGCCCTCGCTGAGGCGGGTTGACGACTCTTCGCCTTTCAGTCCCTCGAGGCGAAACGAGGCCTCGCTGCCCGTAGGCATGCTTTTGAAATGAACGGCGGCCTGGAGCTTGGCGGAGGTTCCTACGCCAACTACTTGCAATGAAGTTGCGGCCACAGGTGCGGGAGACGAAGATACGAGTGCCGTTCCTCCAGCAACCAAGATGGCCAGTCCCAGTGCGATGGCGGAAGCGGTTGCCGCGAGACGACGCTGCCGGATCTGGGGGGCATACCACGCTTCGACAGCAGTCAGATCGGCGAGGTTGAGATCAGCGGCACGGGGCACCGCTGCGATCAGCGCCAGGATCAGACTACCAAGGGCAAGGATGACCGCCAGGATGAAACCGAAAGTGGTTCTCCTGACGGCGTCGGGTGCGACCAGCCCAAAGCCTGTGATCAACGTGCCAACGAGTGCGACGCTACCAACGAGGAATTTGCTGATGTCCTGTATCTGAGCCAGCGACTTGGCGGGGGCCACTTCCTGTGCTGCCGCTATCCACATGGTGTCGTTTGGCGTGGGGGCCTCGCCGACTATGTCAGGCATTGATACTGAAGATGTTGATGTGATTCTTGGAGCAGGTCACGGCGACGCGGTGGGTCTTGGATGCCGGAGGCGTCAAGACTGGGGGCGCTGTCCTAACTACCGGAGCGGTCGTGTCTGGCGGAGCATCCGCAAGGATGTGATAGACCGGTGTGGCCTGCGCGCTCTGCTGTCGCACGATCTGCTGGGTGAGGTCCTCCTTACAGATGCGGCACAGGTACCTGGGCTTGTCGTCTTCGTTTGCCAAGGCATATTCCTGCTGAAAGGCTACTCCGGTCTTGGCAAATTTCGGCTCAGATCAGCTGCTGAAGGCGGTCAGCCAGCTCCGAGATCGCCACTCGTTCTTGTTTCGTTGAGTCGCGCTGGCGGATGGTCACCGCCTTGTCGTTCAGAGTGTCGAAATCAATCGTCACACAGAACGGCGTGCCGATCTCGTCCTGGCGCCTGTAGCGGCGGCCGATGTTGCCCCCGGTCTGGTCGTACTCCACTCGGAACTGTCCCTGCAGCGATGACTGCACCTCACGCGCGACCTTGATCAGGTCCTCTTTCTTCGACAGCGGCACCACTGCCACCTGAACCGGCGCCACGTTCGGGTGCAGCCGCAGCACCACCCGCGGCTCATCGTTGATCACGTCCTCGTCGTACGCGTCCAGCAACAGCGTGATGAAGATCCGCTCCACGCTCACCGCCGGCTCGATCACCCACGGGAGGTAGCGCTCGTTCGTCTCCGGGTCGAGGAACGTCAGGTCCACCTTCGAGTGCTCCTGGTGGACGCGGAGGTCGTAGTCAGTGCGGTCCGCCACCCCCTCTAACTCCCCCCACCCAAACGGAAACTCGTACTCGATGTCGGTCGTCTGCTTCGAGTAATGCGACAAAGATTCCTTCGGGTGGTCGTAGAAGCGCAGCCGGTCCGCCGCCAGGCCCAGCTCGTCCACGTACCAGCGCATCCGCTCGTTGCGCCAGTAGCTGAACCATTCGTCGTCCTCGTTCGGCTTGACGAAGTACTCCATCTCCATCAGCTCGAACTCTCGTACGCGGAATACGAAGCCGCCCGGCGTGATCTCGTTGCGGAATGCCTTCCCCTGCTGCGCGATGCCGAACGGAACTCGCACCCGCGTCGAGTTGATGACGTTCTTGAAATCGACGAACATGCCCTGCGCCGTCTCCGGTCGCAGGTAGACCTCCGATGAGGTGTCCTCCACCGGGCCGACGTGGGTTTTGAACATCAGGTTGAACATGCGCGGCTCGTCAAGCGGCCCGCCGCACTCGGGGCACGTATCGCCCTTCACGTGATCCGCACGCCAGCGCTTCTTGCACCGGCCCAGGCACTGGCGGAGGGGGTCGACGAAGTTGGTCAGGTGGCCTGATGCCGCCCACACCTCCGCGGGCATGATCAGCGTGGATTCCAGGCCCACGGCGTCGTCCCGCAGCTCCACCATGTGGCGCCACCACAGATCGCGGATCGCCCGCTTCATCGCGACCCCATACGGCCCGTAGTCGTAAAAGCCCGAGATCCCGCCGTAGATCTCGCTCGACGGAAAGATGAAGCCGCGCCGTTTGGTGAGGGCGACCACTTTCTCCATGAGCTGGTCTCGCGCGACGGTCACTGTGACGTCACGATCTGCTTCACGCCCCTCTCCCTAACCCTCTCCCCTGCGGGGAGAGGGGATTGATCTCATTTGGCGCAGGAATGCTAGCGACTTCAAGCGCCGGTCCAGGTGATGCTCCAGCTGCGCGATCAGCACCCCTTCCACCGCTTCCATCAGCTCCCCTTCCAGCTTCAGCCGCCGGTACGTTGCGAGGTCCCCGCTCGCCATCAACCTGAGCACCTTGATCGCGGAGAGGGGGACCTTTGCGGGCGAGGAGAGGGGCGCGGCGCAGCCATCGCACAAGAAGCCGCCGGCTACTGCGCTGAATACCGCAGGCCTCGCAGTCAGCGGCTTCGCGCACGACGCGCACTCCATCAGCTGCGGCGCATACCCGAGCAAGTCGAGGGCGGCCATTAAGAAGTAGGCGGACGCACGGCGCGGGTCTGTCTCTCGCGCAAGCTCGTCCAGCGCCATCACCGTGAGCTCGTACACACCATCCACCGGGTGCCGGTCCTCGCATACGCGCTCCGCGAGCTCAGCTATCAGCGCCGCGTGTGACATGCGCTCGAGCGTGCCCTCTATCCGCTCGCCCGGCATCCGCTGCACCTGCGCGACCACGTCGAGGTCGCCGCGGCCTTTCGCCAGCAAGACGTCGACGTGCCCGTACAGCTCCAAGGATGGTCCCAGCTTGCTCTCAGGCCGGCGCACCCCCTTCGCGATCGCCCCTACTTTGCCGTGGGTGCGCGTCAGCAGAGTAAAGATTCGGTCCGCTTCCCCGTAGTCGAGCTTACGCAGCACGACCGCCCGGTCACGATATGTGGCCAGTCGGTTCCTCCAATGCGCTCGTATCCTGCGCGTCCGCGCCCCCGTCGGCCTGCGCCGGATGGGCCAGGCCCGACGCGGCCAGGGCTTCAGCCGGCCATGGTTGGTCGGACTTCAAGCGCACCGTCTCGATGCGGCGGCCCTTCACCTTCTCGACGGTCCACAGTGCCCGTCCGGCCCTGAATGAGTCACCGGCGACGGCGATCTTGCCCAGCATCGCGTGCACGTAGCCACCGACCGAGTCGTAGTCGCCCGATTCCTCGATCCCGAGGCCGAGCCGATCGTTGAGCTCTTCCAGTGGAAAGCCCGCATCGACACGCGCCTCGTGATCATTGAGGATCGTCAGCTCTTCTTCTTCGGCAGAGTCGTACTCGTCGCGGATCTCGCCCACGATCTCCTCGAGAAGGTCCTCCATCGTTACGAGGCCGGCCGTGCCGCCGTACTCGTCGACCACGATCATCATGTGCACCTTCTCGGTCCGCATCTCGAGCAGCAGCTCGTCCACCTTCTTCTGCTCGGGCGTGAACTTGATGGGGCGAAGGATCTTGTCGATGTCGAACTTCTGATTGGTGCTGAGCGTGTAGAAGAGCAGCAGGTCCTTGGCGTGGATCAGCCCCACGATGTGGTCCAGATCTTCTTCATATACCGGCATCCGGGTGTGCCGGTGCTCTTTGAAAACCTTGACGATCTCTTTGAGCGGCGACGACCGCTCGATGGCCACGATGTCGGTGCGCGGGATCATAATCTCGCGCACCGTCTTGTCGCCGATCTCGATGATCCCGTGGATCATCTGGTGCTCTTGCTCCTCGATCACGCCCGCCTCCTCGGAGACGTGCAGCAGGGTCAGCAGCTCTTCTTCGGTGAGGAACGGGGCGCGTGCGGCGCGGCCGCCCGTGAGTGCGCGCGAGATGAGAGTGACCGCCCATAGGATTGGGCCGAGGAAAGTAGCGAGCCGATCGACCGGGCCCGCCGTGGCGAGAGCCACCCGCTCCGCGTAGCGGATGGCAAGCGTTTTCGGCGTCACCTCGGCTGCGATTAGAAGCACGACCGACAGCACAAACGACACCGCCAGCGCGAGCCACAGCCGCCATTCGCTGGGCACCCCCCAATGCGTGAACAGCGAATCGGTGAGCAGCGTGGTCGAGGTCGAGGCGACGATGAGGGCCAGGGTGTTGGTGAAGAGGACCGTAGAGAGGTAACGATTCGGGTCGGCTCGCAGCTTCTGCAGGATTGCAGCAGACTTGCTTCCCTGCTCCGCGAGGAAGCGCACGCGCAACCGTCCGACCGAGGTTAGGGCCGTTTCCGTGCCGGCGGCGAGCGCGGCCGCCAGGAAACAGACGACAAGGACGATGACCTCGGTCCATTCCTGGGCGTTCATGACGGCAGGACTATCTGAAGAGCTCGCTGACGCTCCGGTTCTCGTGTACCCGGACGATCGCCTCGGCGAGCAAAGGCGCTACAGAAAGGACCGTCACCAGCTCGGCGTCGAGCTTCTCGGGTGCGATCGGCACAGAATCGGTGACGATCACCTGTTCGATGTTGGCCCTCTTCAGCCGCTCAATCGCGTCCCCAGTGAGGACCGGGTGCGTGGCGGCGATCAGGACCCGGCGCGCGCCCTGGTGGTGCAGCGCTTGCGCCAGCTTGCTGATGGTTCCGCCTGTGGTGATGATGTCCTCGACGACCACGCAGTCGCGATCCTTGACGTCCCCGGAGACCGCGATCACCTCCACCTCGTCGTCGCCCGATCGGCGCTTGTAGCCGAACGCGATCGGCGCCTGCAGCTGATTGGCGACAGCTTCGGCCCGCCGCCCGCCGCCTGCATCCGGCGCGACGATCGTGACGCGCTGCAAGTTCAGCGTGCGCAAGTGGTCGGCGACGATTCGGTGCGGCGTGAGGTGGTCAGTTGGCACATCGAAGAATCCTTCGATGGCCTCGGCGTGGAGATCGAGCAGAAGCAGGCGATCGGCGCCGGCCAGCGTGATGAAGTTGGCGACCAGCTTGGCCGAGATGGGCTCGCGCGGCTGGGTCTTGCGCTCCTTGCGCGCGTAGCCATAGTAAGGAATGACGGCGGTGACCCGGCCGGCCGAAGCGCGGCGGAGCGCATCGAGGATGATGAACAGCTCCATCAGGTGCTCGTTGACGGGGGGTGACGTGGGCTGGATGACGAATACATCGTGCCCGCGCATCGAGTCCTCGATCTTGACGTTGATCTCGCCGTCGGGGAAGCGGCGTAGCCGAGGGTCGGTGAGCGGCACGTCGATCGTCTCCGAAATGCGTGCAGCCAGGTCGGGATTGGCGCTGCCGGCTATGAGCTTGAGGGCGCCCCAAGGCGAAGCCTCCTCTCCGGCGAACTCCACTGCGGTGGTCAATCTCCCGATCACTCTTTGTGCTCTACGCCCTTCTGTCTAGGCCCTCGCCCGGTTGGGGAGAGGGAACTTTCTTCCGTATCACCCTAGCTGGAACTCCGACCGCTGTCGCGCCGTCGGGGACGTCCTTCGTGACGACCGAGCCGGCCCCGGTGCGGGCGCCCCTGCCAAGTTTGACGGGAGCGACCAGCATCGTGTCCACCCCGACAAAAGCGCCGTCGCCGATCTCGGTGCGGTTCTTGTGGGTGCCGTCGAAGTTGGCCGTGATCGTGCCCGCGCCGATGTTGGCGTCCTCGCCGACGTCGGTGTCCCCGAGGTAGGACACGTGCGGGACCCTGCTTTTTCGCCCCACTTTCGTCCTCACGAGCTCGGCGAAGCTGCCGATGTGGACGTCTTCGGCTATCTCGGTGCCTGGCCTGATCTTCACGAAAGGACCGCAGTCAGAGCGGTCCCCCATCCTCGCGTCCTCTACATGAGCATGCGGGCCGACGCGGCAGTCGATCCCGATCGTCGTGTCGCCCTTGATGACCGAGAACGGTTCGATGACAGTGTCCTGGCCGATGGCGACGGTGCCGTCGATAAAGGTGGAGCCAGGATCGATGATCGTGACGCCGCCTTCCATGAGGCGGTCGAGGATGCGCTTCTGCATGATCCCGGTCGCGGCGGCCAGACGGATGCGGTCCTTGATGCCCATCGCCTCGTCCGGATCCGCGAGCTTCACGACATTGACCGGCTGCAACTGAGCAAGCACATCGGTCAGGTAGTACTCGCCGGCCTTGTTGTCGTCCGAGACGCGGGTGAGCGCTTCGATCAACCGGTCGCCGTCGAAACAGTAGATGCCCACGTTGAACTCGTGAACGTTCCGCCTCAGCTCGTCGCTGGCATCCTTGCGCTCGACAATCTTCTCGAAGTCTCCGTTCTCGAGGCGGACGACACGGCCATCGTCTCGACGCGGGTCTTCGACGCTGGCAATGGTGGCTGGATTGTTGGCCTGCCGGTGGGCGTCGACAACGAGCCTGACGGTGGCGGCAGTCAGCAAGGGCGAATCGCCGTTGACGACGAGCACGTCGCCCCGGAGGCCCTCGACCTGCTGCAAAGCGTGGGCCGTACCGCGCGGCTCGCGCTGATAGACGACTTCCACCCTCCCATCCAGGTGCGCCGCGACCTCGGCATGGTGCGGGTTGGCGACGACCTTGATGGCATCGGCGCCCGCATCGGTGACCGCATCGATGATCCAATCGATCATGGGGCGGCCGCAGAGCAGATGCAGGACTTTGGGAGTCCGCGACCGCATGCGGGTGCCGTGACCGGCGGCCAGGATGACGGCCGTTAGCGATTGGCTCAAGATTTGACCCTTGCGGGTTGAGCGAGATTATACGGGCGGAGGTTTCGAGCCTCTTGGGTGAGCACCACCGTGAAGCCGACCTGGAGCACGGCGTCATGGTCGACGTCGGCCCCGGGGCCGGGGCGCTCGTGATCTACGCCAGCGACGAGCTACGAGGTCAGGAGATCGAGATCAGCCCGAAAGGCACCGACGCCAAACGGGTGCACACCGATGTGCTGCGGCGCCGCACCGCGGCTGGGTACGTGTACGCGGCGGTTTTCGGCTCCCTGGCCGAGGGCGAGTATCGCCTGTGGCATCGGAGCCGGCCCGATCCGGCGAGTGTGCGGATCGTGGGCGGGCAGGTCACGGAGGTGGACTGGCGCTGAGCTCGATTAGAGCTCAGCGCCTTGCGAATCAAGCTGGAACGTCGAAGCCGCTGTCCGGCGTGTTGAGGTACGGGAAGCTGCCTAGGAACGAGACGCCAGCTGGTGGCGCGTTGGTCGCGGGGTCCTCCACGTCGAAGATCTCGCCGGCGGTGACATCAGGGGTGAAGCCTGGGTTGACCAGGGGGAACGTGACTCCTGCTATCGCGCGCAGCTCGATCGTCACCACATCGTCGAAGACACGTCTGCCGTTCGGGTAGCCGGCGGCATCTCCCCCTATCAGGCCGAGGATTTTCGGTGAGCTGCTGGGCTTGATCGCCATGTTCAACCGCAGCATGTCGGCGGGCGTGGTTCCGGTGAAGTTCTGGAAGCCGTCAGCAATCCCGGACGGAATGCCCGTCAGCAGGATGGCGACGAGGTCGGCGCGGGCGGCCGACAGGCCCGCCAAGTTCGGGAAGACGCCCGGGTAAAGGATGGGCAGAAGCTGTGCCAGCTCCGGGTGCTCCACAAATTGAAGGAACTGGTTGTCTGACTTGGGCGGCAGCGAGTTCCAGAGGTCCTTCTTGCTCATCGGCACGATCACCTCGTTGAAGAGCGGGTTGCCGAGGCGGGATACCTGGACCCAGGGCCCGCTCTCGACATCTTCGCCGTCGCCGCCCTCGTCGCTGTCATTGCGGATCCTCGCCTGGCGGCGATAGGCCGCGGTCCAGACCCCGATGACGGCTTTCCCACTTGATGGGTCGGTCGGGGTCGATCCGTCTCTCGTCAGATCAGACATCGGCACCTGCAGAGCGATCGTGTGGACGTTCAGGTTCTGCGTCCCGTTTACGCCGTTCATCTTTCCGGGAGTAGGGATCAGATGAAACCCTTCGAAGGGACGCAGGGCGCCCAGGTCGAAGATCGAGCCCAGGTCGACGTAGAAACCTTCCTGTCGCTGACCGGCGAAAACCTTGCCGTGGCCTCCCGAAAGATCGTGGATTGCGGCGTCGGCCAGCTTCACTTTGTACATGGGCGTCGACCGCGGACCGACGTTGCACGGCGGACACGCCAGGTCGCTGCCGATCTCGGCCACGGATCCTTTCGCGGTTCTGGTCACCGAGTAGAACTGGCGCCGGTTCCAGTTGGGGCTGTTGAGGCTGTCGATCGGACCGGTGTTGTAGAGGAACGTCTTGGGGTTGGTGATCTGTGTGTGGAACCGGAACTTGTACGTGACATCGGGCTTGGCGTCGCCGTCGTTGTCGATGTAGATCGCATAGAGGACGTCGTCGCCGAACTCGAAGAAGTTGGGGCCGGCATCAGGGCCTTCGAGCGGGATGTAGTTCGCGATGAGGGTCACGGTGCCGGGGGCATCGGGACTCACGAAGGCGTAGAGGTCGGTGCTGTCGGCGACCGGATCCTTGGCGATGGCGGGTGCTTCGCGGTGTGATGACATCTCTTACTTCACTCCCAGGTCATCGCGACCGCTGAGCCGCGGAATGCAATCGCACAGCAAGCTCACGGTCGCGGACGATGAATCGCTCGGAACCGACGAGAAACGCGATCTCGCCACTGGCGAGGTCGCGGACATGCGCGACGAGAGGGCCGCCCACGATCGCTATGCCCGCGCCGGCCTTCGGCGCCGCGACCGGAAGCTTCAACGCGTTGGCCATGCCTGGTACCAGCGCAAGGACACCCGCGAACGCGACGCCGATCGATGTGTGCGTCAAGAATCTCCGACGAGTCAGATCCTTCATCTCCCCTCCTCCGAAACCGGATGACTGTCCCCTTCTGATACGAAACCGGGCGCGGGGTGGATCATCGTCGGGAATCTGGGGAATACTGTGTTGCTGTGAGCGAGATGCCGGCGGTGAACCTCGAGGGAATCGTGCCTTCGCACCTGCCTGTGCTGCCGCTCAAGTCCACGGTCGTCTTCCCCAGGATCTTCATCCCGCTGTCGGTGGGACGTCGCAAGTCGCTGCAGCTGCTTGACGACCTACCGGGCGCGGAGCGCCACATTGCCGTGGCCACGCAGCTTGACGAGTCCGCCGAAGATGTCGGGTTCAACGACATCCACCACGTGGGCGCGATGGTCCGGGTGCAGCACATGCTCAAGCTGCCCGATGGCACGGTCCAGCTCGCGGTACTCGGGCTGCGGCGGATCAAGCTCATGTCCGCGCTGGCGGAGGAGCCGTACCTCAGCTGCCGCGTGGAGATGCTGCCCGAGACGCCCGACTCGATGACGCCGATCGAGCGCGAGGCACTGCTGCGCCGCGCGATCTCGTCGTTCCAGCAACTCGTCACTCTTGCCCCTCATCTGCCGGCTGAGCTGGCCAGCGCCGCCGGCGCGATCGACGATCCACTGCACCTCGCGTACTACATCGCCAACCACATCCGCCTCACGACCGAGCAGCGTCAGGAGATCCTCGAGATGGACTTGGCCAAGGAGAAGCTCGAGCGGCTGCTCGGGACCCTGGCGCACGAGCTGGAGGTTCTGGAGCTGGGTCGAAAGATCCAGTCGCAGGCCGAGGAGCAGATGGGCAAGGCCCAACGCGAATACTTCCTTCGCGAGCAGCTGAAGGCGATCCAGCACGAGCTGGGTGAGCTGGACAGCGAGCACGGCGAGCTTGCGGAGCTGCGCGAACGAATCGAAAAGGCGGGGCTGCCGCCAGAGGCCAAGCGAGAGGCGGACCGAGAGCTCTCGCGGCTGGAGCGGATTCCGTCGGCGTCACCCGAGTCGTCGGTCATCCGGACCTACCTCGAGCTCATCGTTTCGCTGCCCTGGAACACATCCACCGGTGGTGAGGTGGATGTCGCCAAGGCGCGAGAGATCCTCGACGCCGACCACTACGACCTCGACAAGGTGAAGCAGCGCATCGTCGAGCACCTTGCGGTGCGGCGCCTCAAGCAGGTGCGAGGTTTGACCGAGCGGGGCCGCGAGCCGATCCTGTGCTTCGTCGGTCCGCCTGGAGTCGGCAAGACGTCGCTGGGGCATTCGATCGCGCGCGCGATGGGACGCAAGTTTGCGCGCGCCTCATTGGGCGGCGTTCACGACGAGGCAGAGATACGCGGACACCGCCGCACCTATATCGGCGCGATGCCGGGCCGCATCCTTCAGGCGATTCGGCGCGCGGAATCCAACGACCCGGTGTTCATGCTGGACGAGGTCGACAAGATTGGTTCGGACTGGCGCGGCGATCCGTCCTCCGCCTTGCTCGAGGTGCTGGACCCCGAGCAGAACAAGGACTTTCGCGACAACTATCTGGATGTGCCGTTCGACCTCTCGAAGGTCATGTTCATCACGACAGCGAACACGTTGGAGACCATTCCCGCCGCCCTGCGCGACCGGATGGAGGTGCTTCACCTATCCGGCTACACCGAAGAGGAGAAAGTCCAGATCGCGGAACGGTTCCTAGTGCCGAAGCAGCTTGCAGCGCACGGCCTGCGTGTTGGTGAGGTCGGGATGGCCGAGGATGCGGTCCGGCTGATCATCCGCCAGTACACGCGCGAGGCCGGCGTGCGCAACCTGGAGCGTGAGATCGCGTCGGTGATGCGGCGAGCGGTGGCCGAGATGGCGGTTGGCAAACGGCCGCGGAAGGTCGTGGACGTGAACCGGGTGCGTGCCGCGCTTGGCAAGCGCCGCTTCCATGATGACGTCCGCGAGCGGATCGACCGGCCAGGTGTCGCCACGGGGCTTGTTTGGACGCCGACCGGCGGCGAGATCGTGTTCGTCGAGGCGGCATTGACGCCGGGCAAGGGCGAGCTGCGTTTGACAGGACAGCTCGGCGAGGTGATGAAGGAGTCGGCGTCGGCGGCGCTGTCTTACCTGAAGGACCGCGCTTCGGCTCTGAGCATCGATCCCACGCTGTTCGAAAAGAACGACATCCACGTCCATGTGCCCGCTGGCGCGCAGCCGAAGGAAGGGCCATCGGCTGGTGTGACCGTGTTGACGGCGATGGCATCGATCCTGACCGGGCGTCCCGCGCGTGACGACGTGGCCATGACGGGAGAGATCACCCTGCGGGGCAAGGTGCTGCCGATCGGCGGGGTGAAGGAGAAGGTGCTTGGCGCGCATCGCGCGGGGATCCGGCGGGTGCTGCTGCCAGCGCACAACGAGGCGGACCTCGATGACATTCCCGCAGACCTGCGCAAGGAGATGCAGCTCGTGCTGGTAGAGTCGATCGACCAGGTGCTGCGGGAGGCCTTGACGCCTGTGCGTCCGAGAATCGGCGACGGACCTCGAGCCAATGGCGCGCCATCCGCGCCGAAAGCGCAGACCCGAGCTACGCTCGCCCGGCGCGCTCCAGGATCCGCTCGTGCGCAGCGAGCTCGACCGAGTCGTCGAGAAGAGAAAGCTCGGTAATCCCGCGCCGCCTGAGCGCGCTCCGAATCAGGTGGTCGGCAAGGTGCGGGTTTTTCGGCAGCAGCGAGCCGTGTAGGTAGGTGCCGATGATGCCACCTTGCAAGCATCCCTCGGTGCGATCCTCGCCGTTGTTGCCAAAGCCCATACGCACGCGTCCGAGCGGCTTGGCCTTCGGGCCCAGGAACGTGCGGCCACTGTGGTTCTCGAAACCAACCAGGGTTGTGGGCACGATGTCGACCAGCGCAGCATCGACGATCACGTCGCCGATGAATCGCCGCTTGCCGGCCTCGGTGCGCACATCGATGAGACCGATGCCGGGAAATCGTTCGCCCTCACCGGTCTGGTAGTAGTGACCGAGCAGCTGGTAGCCACCGCATACCGCGAGCACGCTCGCGCCGGAAGCTACTGCCCGTTCCAGCGGAGGCTGCTTGGCCTCGATGAGGTCTTCGTAGACGAGCGCCTGCTCGCGATCCTGGCCGCCTCCAAAGAAGAAGACGTCGACCTCATCCATCCGCTTGGTGGTGCCTCTGCCGAGCTCGATGAGCCGCGCCTCATAGTCGCGCCACTCGGCGCGCTTGAGCAGCGTGAGGATGTTGCCGCGATCCCCATAGATGTTCATGAGATCGGGATACAGCCAGCCGACGGTGAAGGTCTTCTTGTGCCTGGCCACTCGTATTAGGTTTCCCAGTAGGGCTTAGCCCAACCGCGCCTTACGAGCTCGGCGCGGAGATCCAGCATCGCGGTGTACGTGCAAAGCAAATGGGCGGTCGCGCCTGCCGGCGTGGCTTCGATCAGAGCATCGAGGGCACGCGCGGGATCGAGTTCCGGCTGCGCCGCCTCCACGCCCCCGTACTTGAGACGCACGGCAAGGTCGTAGGCGCGGTTGCCGGACGGCACAACTACGCTGGCGTGTCCGCGCAGGCGTTCGAAATCGACGTCCCAGATCCAGGAGACGTCGGTGCCGTCGGCCTTTCTGTCATTTAATCCGATCAAGAAGCACTTACCGCCGGCGAGGTCGACCGCAGTCCGCAACGTTTCGTTGAAGCCCGCCGGGTTCTTGGATAGAACCAGGTTGAGCTGCCGCCCGCGCGCATCAACGCGCTCCTGCCGGCCGAAGGCTGCGCGAAAGCTCCGAAAGCGGTCCGCCATGAACCCAGGTTCGAGGCCCAGCGCATTTCCGGCTGCGAAAGCGGCGAGTGCGTTGTAGCAGTTGTAGAGGCCGCCGAGCGGCAGTTCGATGCGCACACCGCTCACGCCCATCGCCAGGCTGTCGAACCCGTTGAGCTCGATGTGAGTCGCTGCCAGCTCCGGCGCGGGGCGGGCAAAGTCTCCATTGGGACAGCGATACACGCCGTCATGGCCGACGTAGACCGCGTCGAACACGAGGCTCGCACCGCAGCGCGGGCATGTCCTCGCGTCCGCTGCGTGTGGAAGCTCGCGCATCGCGACCGATGGATCGTCGAGCCCGAACCAGAGTGGTGTGCGATCGAGGTTCATTCCGATCTCGGCGACACGCGGATCGTCCGCGTTGAGGACGGCGCGGCTGTCCTCGGGAAGACGCGCGAGTGCTTTCTCAATCCTCTTTGCGATCGACTCCAGCTCGCCGTAACGGTCGAGCTGGTCGCGGAAAAGGTTGAGGACGATGGCCGCGCGCGGCTGGATCTCGTCGACTGCGCGCTCGAGGCTGGCCTCATCGATCTCGAACACACCCCAGTCGGCATCGAGCTTTCCATCGGCACCGGCCCGTTCGAGCGCCGCGGCGGTGGCGCCGAAGATGAGGTTTGCGCCGGCACGATTGGAGACCACGCTTTGCCCGGCGCCCTCGATCAATGAGCTGATGAGCCGCGCTGTAGTCGTCTTGCCGTTCGTGCCGGTGATGACGATGGCGCCTTGCTTGAGGTCGCCCGACAGCTTGCGCAGCACGTCAGGGTCGATCGCCCGTGCCACATCACCGGGCAGCGTCGTGCCACCTCCGAGACGGCTGATCCTGGAGAGGGCGCCGGTGGCCTTGCCTGCCCAGACGGCCGCAGTTCGCCGCATCAGGCCCAGGCTCCGACGCTGTGGGTGACCGCGGTCCAGGAGTCCAGTGACTGGATCGCCCTCTGCCCTTCCTCCTGACTGGCGCATTTCACGAAAAATGCCGACCCGCTGCCGGTCATCTGCCATTCGTCACCAAGACGCTCTGCGAAATCTCGCACTCGGGGGTCGGCGCGTTCGGCAGCCCGACGCAGCTCGTTTGGCGGTTCGCCCTTCGTTTCGTCCCACGCACCGTAAACGCTTGCGGTCGAGAGTTCGATACCCGGCCAGGCGATCGCGTACCAGGCGGACTCAGCGGGCAGCGGTGTCAGGTGCTCGCCCGTCCCCTCCGCCATTGCGGACCCGCCGATGAGGAAGAAGCGCACGTCGGCGCCGATGGCATGTGCAATCTCAGCGAGATTCACGTCAAGTCGGTGGATCGCCTTCAACGCCCGTAGCGCGGTGGCCGCGTCCGAGCTGGCTCCTCCCAGCCCCGCGCCGGGAGGGATGCGCTTGCGCAGCAGGAACTGGGTGGGCAGCGCCCGACCTGCCGCCGCCTCAAGCGCAGCGAGTGCCTTGAGGACGACGTTGTTTTCGCCGGCCGGCACGGGCAGGCCCTCGACCGCAAAGGTGGTGACTTTCGCGGGGCTGGCCTCGAGCAGGTCGTGGAGAGCGATCGCTTGCATGTGCGTGCGAATCTCGTGGAACCCATCGCTGCGACGCTTGATGACTCGCAGGTCCAGGTTCAGCTTGGCGCGCGCGGGCAGCGCGACTTTCAACTGCCGCCGGGTCGCAGGTGGGCTCGGTATTTGACGGCGCGGTCCTGGTAGTGCTTGGCGGTCGTACCGACCCAGTTCCCCGCCGACCCGTCGAGCGGCTTCCTGACGGTAGCTGGAACACCCGCTGCCATGTGGCCGGCCGGCACCGATTTGCCCTCACCGAGAACCGCCCCCGCGGCCAGCATCGAGCCGGCGCCGAGCCGGCTGCGCTGCAGCATCGTGGCGCCCATACCCACGACGGCCCCCTGTTCGACGACGCAGCCCTCCAGCTGAGCGGAATGGCCCACGCTGGCGTCCCGCTCTATGAGCGTGGGCAGCCCGCGCGCGCAGTGGATGACCGCATTGTCCTGGACGTTGGCGCCGTCGCCGACTTTGATAGTCGCCTCGTCGCCGCGCAGGACCGCACCAAACCACACGCTTGCGCCGGCGCCGACCTCCACGTCACCGATGAGGACCGCGGTCGGCGCGATGTACGCGTCGGGATGCACCTTCGGGCGCTTCCCGCTGAGCTCGAACTCCACTGGCCTCTATAATCCTAGCTTCGTGCTCTTCTCCCACCTGGAATCGAAACGTGGCTAAGCGAACTGCATCCGCGAAGAAGCAGGCGCGCGCGAGCGTGCGCAGGACATTGCGGAATCGCGCAGTGCGCTCGGAGGTCAAGACAAAGGTCGTGAAGGCCCGCCGAAGCCTGACCGAAGGTCGCGTAGCCGAATCGGAGCGCAACGCCCTCGCCCTCGATGCGGTGCGGGCGCTCGACCGCGCCGCGGCCAGAGGGGTCTTGCACCCCAACAACGCGGCGCGCCGGAAGGCTCGGCTGACTAGGCAGCTCGTGAAGCTGGCCGGGATGCCCGTCAGCGCGGGAACGGGGGCGAAGTCGAAGAAGACAGCCGCCGCCTCAGGTAAAGGTGCCGCTGCTGCTGCATCCGCCAAGGGCAGCGACAAAAAGGCAGAGGCGAAAAAGCCCGGCTCGAGGTAGCTCTTCTAAAGCCGGGTCAACAGCACGTCGAGGCCTAGCTCCGGGTCGATCTGTCCAGACTTCACTTCCCATTCGTAATCGCGGATGGCGCGGAGCGCGGCCTCGAGCCGGTCTGGATCTGCATCTCGGGCGGTCTCGAACGCCTTTTGAACCACGAATGGATGCTCGGCCATCTGCGACTTGGCATCGGACAACGTCTCGCCGCGATCCTGGCGAGCACGTACCTCTAGGACGAGAGCGATGTGCCGCGCCATCCGGTAGGCGACCGAGGTTGGCTGCATGCCGCCTCGCGAAAGTCCGCGGGCGATCTTGAGCGCCTCCACGGTCGGGTGCGGGAGCAGGTTGTCGGTCAGCTTGAAGATCTCGTCCTCGCGGCCTCCCGCGAGCAGCTCGGTGATGACCTCGCCGGTGAGCTTCGACCCTGACGCTTTGTAAGCCGCGAGCTTGCTGAGCTCGGAGTCGATCACTTTGAGGTCGGGTGGCGTGACGCGAACCACCTGAGCCGCGATGGCCGGTGTGAGGCCATGATCGGTCGCTCTCTTCGCAGCCCACTCAGATAGCGCCCTTCCTTTCAAGTGCACCATCTCCTCGACGGTTCCCCCCGCCGCGGTCACTGCCTTCGCCAGCCGGTTGCCCCCACCCAGCCGACCGGCGACGGTGATCACGGCCACCACTCGATACGGATCGAGGAATGGCGCCTGCAGCACCGAGTCCTGAAGGCGCCCGGCATTGAGGCCCTGGCCTTCGAGGCGGTCGAAACCGAAGTCGGAGACAAGCTCCGACCGCCAGGCCTCCAGCGTCGTGCGGGCTTTCTCCTCGACCAGGAAGCGCTCCTCGCCGTGGAGCAGGAGGATCGTGCCGCGGCTCGAAGGTTTCGCCATGCGTGCCCCGCGATCGTAACGCGCACCTCTTCGTCACATGGGAAGCGTGATCGTGCCCTCCTGGTCGGTACGCAAGACAGTCGGCGGAAAGCCGCGAGCAAGACGCCCGGAGGCGAGCGACGCAATCAGCTGGCCTCCAGAGGCGGCGCGCTCGAGATCCGGCGATAGTCCGCTGCGGCCGGCGGCGGGCAGCAGCAAGTAAGTGCACGGCCCGGACAACCTGGCAGCGGCAACGGTCTGCGCATCGATGTCGAGATCGCTGAGATCGCAGAAGCTGTGTCCGGATGGCGCGACCACACGGAGCCCGAGGTACGCAACGCCGACCTCATTCCCTCGCGCGCCTGGCTCGGGTGACACCACCTCGAGCCTGAAACCGGCGGCGTTCATTGTCTCGCCGGCATGCCCGTGCACGACATGGGCGCCCCGTGCAACGGCTTCGAAGGTCGCAGTACGCCATGCCGAGCCGGTGAGCTGGGCGTCAGGTATGAGCACGGCTCGCGCAGGCCGATCCAGGCCGACGAACCCGCCGATGTGACCCAGGCCTGGAGCAGTGATCGCCAGCAGTTCCAGCGACCTTTGCCACGGTGGAAGGATCTGTCCGAGCTCGTCCTTGAGACGCGTTGGGCTCGAACCAGCGTCGACGAGGATGGCGCCGTGCGCGCTCCGGAAAAGTAGAGCCTGCCCGTTGCCGACCGCGAGCACACTGACCTGCGGCGGCGCGTTGGCCCACATCCCGAGGGCGGTGGCTGCGATCAGGGCAGGAGCCACCACGGCCGTTGCCAGCGCGAACGCACGGCGACGCTGCTCGACCTGGCCTCCCGCAATGACCGCGCCGAGGCTCGCGTAATAAGCAAGGCCCGCCCAGGCAGGGAATCTCACAACCGGGAATGCCGCCGCAGGGAACCTCGCGAGTACATACGACACCTGTTCCAGGTACGCGAGGAGCCCGGCAAGAGGGATCGCGGTCAGGCGAGCGAGCTCCGGAACGAGCGACAGCGGACCGAGCAACAGACCCGCGGCCACGATCACGGGGAGGATCGGCAGCACCAGGGCGTTTGCGATTGGTGCCACCGGTGAGAGGACGTGGAAATCGGTGGCCATCATCGGGAGGGTGCCGACCTGAGCGGCGCATGTCACCGCGAACGGCTCTCTCAGAACATGCGGCACCATGCTGAGGCGCCGCTCGATCGGGGGAGTGAGCAGGATGATCGCGGTCGTGCCGGCGAACGAGAGCTGGAAACCAACGTCCCACGCGAGCTCGGGCCGCCACGCGAGCATCGCGGCCGCGGTGGTCGCGAGTGACGTCCAAACGTGCGACGGACGGCCCAGGTTTGCGGCGGCGATTGCCATTCCTCCCATCACTGCGGCACGAATCGCCGCGGGAGTCGCGCCGCCTGTGAGTGCGTAGATTGCGATGAGACACAGCGCGGGCCAGGTCGCGTACCCACGAAGGACTGGCCGCAGCGCGCCTTGTACGATGCGGGCGAACACGGCGACTTTGAGTCCGCTGAGGACCAGCAGATGGATGAGGCCCGTCGCGATCAGCGCCTGCTGCAATTCGGGTGGGATTCCGTGACGGATACCAAGCACCACCCCGAGGAGCACCGCCGCGTGCGGCGCTGGAAGCGCCAGGTCGAGGGCGGCGGTGTAGCGAGTGCGCAGCCAGGTCGGCATCGCGGGAAGTCCGGCTGCCGCGGTGCTCACGTTGATGCTGGTCGCATCCAGCTCCAGAAATGCGTGGCGCTGCGCGAGGTAAGCGCGGCGATCGAACGACGGCAGGTCTCGAGGCAGCACGAGCTTCCCAGTGGCGGTCACGTGGTCGCTGAAGCCGGCTTCGACCGGGCCGCGCCATCTCACCATCAGGTTGCCGACGTTGGAGACTTGCGAGTCGCCTACGAGCAGCCGGTCGGGCTCGACAAGGGCTTCCGATTCGCCGGATGCGGCCCGGCTGTCATCGGCGATGCGGCCGGTGATGGTCGCCATCTCGCCGGCCACTGCGAGGGCGCGCGTGGCAGCATTTGGATCCGTCGCTGGGAACTCCGCGCGGCTCACGCCAAGCAGCGCAGCTACAAGCGCGATTGCGAGCACGGCAGGACGGATGGCGATCGCCAGTACGAGGCATGGAATCGCAAGCGCGACGGCGATGGCGCCGAGCCATGACTGCGACGGAGCGATCACCACCGTGGCCGCGAGCGCAACCGACCACGAAACGGCGATCACCAGCGCCGGGACTCGCGCCAGAGAGCGCAGGTCGCGGCCAGAGCTCGACTCGTTCAAAGGGTGAGGTAGCGGCGCGCGACAACGAAGTCGGCCTCGCCCATACCCAGGATGTCGACGAGCTCGCGAGTGTTCTGGAAACCGCCGAAGTTCGTGCGGTAATCGATGACCTCCTGCGCGAATGCCGGAGTGAAACCGGGCACGACCTCCAGCTCTTCGAGCGTCGCGAAGTTGAGGTTGGTCCGTGCGATGACGATGTTGCCGGCTGATCCTTTCGCGAACGGGACCTTGACCTGCTCACCATCCTTGAGGCGGCCGGCCAGGTTGGGGAGCCGCGTGATGTCCGCCTCGACCAACAGGCCGCCCGCGGCCGCGAGGGCGTCGTAGACCCGATCACCACGCTTCATGCGGTAGATGCCGGGGTGCTCGACCGCGCCGACGACGTGAACCAAGAGGCCGGCCGGAGCGGGGCCGTCGAGGTTCCCCGCGGCGGCCGCAGCGGTCACCGCGCTTCCGGGTTGGGGGCTCGTCGTCTCTGATGTGTAGACGTAAGCCCCAACCACAGCGCCAATCCCCAGCAGGATGGGCAGCGCGATCGCAATCAACAGCTTCCACCCGGGAATGAAGCTGAGGTGGTTGCGCATGCGGGGGAGGCTAGGACGCCGGCGCGTCGGCGAAAACCCAGGCTGTTAACTGCCGCGCGGGCAAATGGCTGGTTCCGGGGGAAGGATTCGAACCTTCGGTCGAGGATCCAAAGTCCCCTGCCTTACCCCTTGGCTACCCCGGAAAGGTTGCCTGGTCGCCTCATGGTTACAGCGGTCGAGATCTGGGACCTGGCTGCCCTACAGAGTATGCAGAACACCCTGATCGGCCTGATACGTGACCTCTGGCCCGTGGTCGGCGTTCGGTCCTCTAGTGAGAGCCGTACTTCTTTCGCTGCTGGTGGTGTCGACCGCCGCCTGCGGTGCTTACCACTTTCCGGGCGAACCTCCAGGCGGAACCGGGATCCTCAGCGGCCAGGTGACGACTGTTCCCTGCGCCGTCATCCAGCCGGCGCCGCTGCCGGCGTCAAAGCCTGGGATACGGCCACCCTGCGGGGCGCGGACGCTACCCGGGATCGAGATCGACTTCAGCGCTAACGGGAGCACGGTCACGACGCGTACCGACTCGAGGGGCTTTTACTCGGTCGAGCTCGCTTCTGGGACCTGGAAGGTGAGCTTCAAAGGCTACCTGCGGATCCTGAGTGGACCTGCCACCGTGACCGTGCGGGCGGGGACGAGGGTGGTCGCCAACTATGTTGTCGACTCAGGGATTCGCTACGCGGTCGGGGAGCCACAACCCGTCAATCCCGGCCCACCCGTTGGGGTGCCACCGCCGGGGTAGCCGCCGCCCAGACGCGACCGAAACCAGCCAGCAAGTAAAAAGGGCAGACCCCTGGCGGGCCCTCCCTCGATTCGGCCCCCCTCCCCCGAGCCGACAACACCTGAAGCCGACCTTACAACTCGAAATTTCCAACGCCAACCCTGCCCGTTAAGAGGGGCGGGTCGGTTCAGGGGACCAGGTTGATCAGCTTGTTCGGGACGTAAATAACCTTGGACGGCTGGCTGCCGTTCAGCGCCGCGCGGACCCGATCGCTCGCCAGCGCCGCCGCCAGGGCCTGCTCCTCCGACAGACCGGAGGCCACCGGCAGCCGGTCCCTCACTTTCCCAGCAACCTGCACCACCAGGGTCAACTGCGGCTCGGCCGCGGCGGCCGCATCGAACTCGGGCCACGTGGCATCCGCGAGCAGGCCTCGTTGCGGTCCGCCCTCTCCCAGACGCTCCCACATCTCCTCGCTGATGTGGGGACCGATCGGGTTGAGCAGCTTGACCAGCGTGTGCACCGCGGAATCCCACCCCGCGTCGCGCGCGCCTCCCGCCTGCAGGTAGTCCTGCATCCCGTTGGCGAGCTCCATCAGGTACGCCACCGCAGTGTTGAAGCGCAGGTCGTCGTAGTCGTCGGTGACCTTTTTGACGGTTTGCGCAGCCTTGCGGCGCAGCAAAGTCGGATCGGCGGCTGCCGACGGTTCCGAGACGACGATCGAGTCTGGCTCCAGCACCAGCCGCCACACCCGATTCAGGAACTTCACCACCCCGTTCAGTCCCGCGTCGTTCCACTCCACATCCTCTTCAGGAGGGCCGATGAACATCTCGTAGATCCGCCCCGCGTCGGCGCCCTGCTTTTCGACCAGCTCATCCGGTGACACCCCGTTGCCCGCGGACTTCGACATCACCTGCCCGAATCGTTTGACCATGCCCTGGTTGAACAACCGCATGAACGGCTCCTCGACCTCGAGCATGCCCGCGTCGTGCAGCACCTTGGCGAAGAAGCGCGAGTAGAGCAGATGGAGGATCGCGTGTTCCACTCCGCCCGTGTACTGGTCGACCGGCATCCAGTGGTTCGCCAGCTCGGGGTCAAACGGCTCGTTTTCGTCATGAGGGCTCGCGTACCGCAGGAAATACCAGGACGAGTCGATGAAAGTGTCCATCGTGTCCGTCTCGCGGCGCGCTTCGCGACCACACGTGGGGCAGGTCGTGTGCCAGAACTCGGGGTTGTCTGCGAGCGGCTTGTACTCCTTCGGCAGCAGCACCGGTAGCTGATCGGGAGGCACGGGCACGATGCCGTCGACCTCGCAGTACACGATGGGAATCGGGCTGCCCCAGTAGCGCTGCCGCGAGATCAGCCAGTCGCGCAATCGGTACGTCACCGTCCGCTTGCCGATGCCCTTCTCCTCGAGCCAGGCGATCACTCGGTCAAAGCCGGTCTTGCTGTCCAGGCCATCGAACTGACCGCTGTTCACCATCACGCCCGGTCCGACGTAGGACTCCTGCAGCTCACGCCCGGCGCCGTCAGGAGGCGCGATGACTTCGCGGATCGGCAAGCCATACCTCTTCGCGAACTCGAAGTCACGTTCGTCGTGTGCAGGCACGGCCATGATCGCCCCGGTGCCGTATGTCACGAGCACGTAATCAGCGACCCAGATGGAAATCGTCTCGCCGTTGACAGGGTTGATCGCAAATGCGCCGGTCGCAACCCCCGTCTTCTCGCGCTCGGTCGAGAGGCGGTCGATCTCGCTCGCCTTGCGCGCTCGCTCGACGTATTCGCTTACGCGGGCGCGATGTTCGTCGGTCGTGATCTTCTCCACCAGAGGATGCTCCGGCGCGAGCACCATGAAGGTCGCGCCGAACAAGGTGTCCGGCCGCGTCGTGTAGATGCGTATCGACTCACCCTCGTGCCCGACAACAGGGAAATCGACCTCCGCGCCTTCGCTGCGACCGATCCAGTTGGTCTGCATCACGCGAACCTTGTGCGGCCACTCGTCCAGCAGCTGCAGGTCGTTCAGGAGGCGCTCGGCGTAGTCCGTGATCTTGAAGAACCACTGCTCCAGGTCGCGCTTCTCGACCTCAACGTCGGGATGCCGCCAGCAGCGCCCGTTGATGACCTGCTCGTTGGCGAGGACGGTCTTGTCCACCGGGCACCAGTTGACCGGCGCCATGGCGCGATACGCCAGGCCGCGCCGATAGAAGAGCAGGAACAGCCACTCCGTCCACCGGTAGTAGTCCGGCATGCTCGTGGTGACCTCACGATCCCAGTCGTAGAGGATCCCCATCATCTTGAGCTCGCGCTTGCCCTTCGCGATGTTCTCGAGCGTCCAGGCCTCCGGGTGCATGCCCCCGCGCTTCATCGCCGCGTTCTCCGCCGGCAATCCAAACGCGTCCCAGCCGAATGGATGCAGCACCTCGTAGCCCTGCATGCGTTTCATGCGGGCGAGGACGTCGCCCATGACGTAGTTGCGCGCGTGACCGACGGTCAGGTCGCCAGACGGATACGGGTACATGACGAGGTCGTAGTACTTCGGCTTCGGCGATTTGTCCGAAGCCTTCATCACCCCGCGATCGACCCAGATCTTCTGCCACTTGGGCTCGATCTCCTGAGGTACGTAGGTGCTACGCCGGGTGGTGCTCATGTGAACCTTCAATTCTATTTTTTCTTCGCCAGCGTTCGAGCAGCGGCCCCAGCTCGTGGCCGACGATCGCGCTGAGCACCAGCGCGGCGCCGGCCGCCTGCAGCGCAATAAGACGCTGGCCGGCGAGGACTATCGATGCTGCCAGCGCCCAAGCAGGTTCGGTGGCGAGGATGAGCGCGGTACGGCTGGCGTCGAGGTAGGCTTGCGCCCAGGTCTGGATGTAAAAGGCGACCGCCGAGGCGAACACGCCGGTGATGGCGATCGCGAACCACACTTGCGGTGAAGGCAGTTGAGTGTGAACCAGCGATGGCGTTCCGCTAGCAGTGAACCAGAGGGCGCAGGTTGCCATCTGGACCATCGCGAGCGGCGCTGCGCGAAGGCTGGGCGACCACTGGCTCAGAAGCACGATGTGAAGCGCATACAGGACAGCACAGACACCGACAAGAAGCTCGCCCGTCCCGATGCCGGCGGGACCACCGGTGAGCATGAGCGTTCCGACCAGGGCCAGCACGACCGCGATTGCGGTCCGGCGATGCAGCGAAACCCCAAACAGCCGATCGATGAGCGGCGTGAACACGACGAACAGGCCCGTGATGAGACCCGCGTTGCCAGGGCTGGTCGTCGTCATGCCGACCGTCTGGAACAGGTAGCCGCCCGCGAGCACCGTGCCGGCGATGAATCCGACCCACAGCTCCCGTCGCGAAGGCAGCTTATGGACGATGACTACCATCGCCAGTGCGGCAAGCAAGAACCTCAGTTCGAGAAAAGCCAGGGTCGGGTACTGTGTGATCGCGTCCTTGACGAGGACGAAAGTCCAGCCCCACACCGCCGTCACCATCAAGAGAAGGAAGACGTAGATCAATGGAGCGACTGTGGGCGCCGTGGCGCATGGAGTACATCACCGGCGAGCAGCGGCCCGGATGTCTGTTCTGCCGCGTTATCGAGAATCCCGACGACAAGGATGCCGAGCTGGTGGTTTGGCGCCCACAGGGCGCGATCGTCCTTCTGAACAGGTTCCCGTACAACCCGGGCCACGTCATGGTCGCCCCGATCGCCCATAAGGGCGAGCTCGATGACCTGGACGACGCCCAGACGTCGGACCTCATGCGCGCGGTAAAGCGCACGGTCGCGGTTTTGCGGGACACCTTGACACCCGAGGGTTTCAACATCGGCGCCAACACCGGCCGCGCCGCCGGCGCCGGCATCCCGGACCACGTACACCTTCACGTGGTGCCTCGTTGGAACGGCGACACGAACTTCATGCCGGTGCTGGCCGAGGTCAAGGTGGTCAACGAGCACTTGCTGCAGACCGCCGCGAAGCTGCGGAAGGCTTTCTCCGCCAGCTGACGCGCCCGCCCACGACGGTCGCCACCACGCGGCCTTCGTCGACGACAGTCATATCGCACAGCATCCTTGGACGCAGTGCGCCGAGGTCGCGCTCCATACCCACGACGAATGCTGCATTCGACGTGTACGCCTGCATTGCCGATGCGCGCGAAACAGCCAGGTCGGGATGCCACCGCGCGCGGCGGCGCCATGACGTGGCCGCGTCGATGCCGAGCATCGGGTCCGCGGTCTCGACCGGCGCGTCGGAGCCGAACGCGAGCATCGCGCCGGCCCGCTCGAGCGCGCCCCATGCGTACGAATGGCCGGTCACCTTCGGCCAGTAACGGTCCGCGAGCTCGCGGTCGGCAACGGCGTGGATTGGCTGCATCGATGCGATGGCGCCGATGTGCGCGAATCGCCGCATGTCTTTGGGCTCCACACACTGAGCGTGCTCGATGCGTGGCCTCCAGAAACGCCACGCTTTGCGGTGCGGTGCGAGTGCGTCGAGTGCCCTCCGCGCCGCGCCATCTCCGATTGCGTGCAGGCAAACGTTCAGCTCGGCCCGGGCGCACCGATCGAGCATCTCGACCAGGTCTGCCTGCGTGAGGCGCGTAGTGCCTGAGCCATCGAGCATCTCCGCAGTCCGGCTCCCGAGCGAACCGTCCAGAAACGCCTTCACGCCCCAGATGCGCAGCCACGTGTCGCCCCACCCCGATCGCACGCCCATCCGCTCCGCGTGGTGGAGGTCGGCCAGCGGAAGGTTGTACGTGACTCGCAGCGGCAGCCGGCCGCGAGCATGCAGGCGCTGAAGTGAACCGAAGCCGGATGCATGGTCCATCGAGTGGACGGACGTCAGCCCCATTCGGGTCAGCGACGCAAGGGCACGAGCCATGGCGGCGTCGAGATCGGCCTCGCTCGGGCTTGTAACGAGGCGGGCCACCAGCTGCATCGCCGTTTCGCGCAGGATCCCCGTCGGCGCGCCGCGGGCGTCGCGATCGATGACGCCGCCCGGCGGGTCCTCAGTACCACGTTCAATGCCCGCCAGCTTCATCGCCGCCGACGAAACCCAGGCCGAATGGCCGTCCTTACGACGCAGATATACAGGGCGCCCGCCCGCGGCTTCGTCCAGCTCCCGCCGCGACGGGAACGCGCCTTCAGGCCACGCGTCGTTGTACCAACCCGAGCCCACCACCCAAGCATCCTTCGGCAGCCGGGCGGCCCACTTACGGACGCGCGAAAGGGTTTCGTCGAGACTGCGCGTGCCGGTCAGGTCCAGGGTGAGGTTTCGCTCGGCGAGGCCCTCCAGGTGGATGTGCGAGTCGATCAGGCCAGGCCACGACTTTCCGTGCAAGCGCACGACCTCGGCTCCGCCGCCTGCTGCTGGGCGCGCGCGAGCCCCAACGCCCAGGATCCTGCCATCCGGCCCGGCAGCGACCTCCGGAAGACAGCCTGAGAAGAGAACGGCTCTCATCAAAACAGGGGTCCCCGCGAACTCACGGCGTCAGCCTCTGAGTTCGTGGGGAATTCATAGCCCGTAGGTCTTGGCGATGATCTCCTTCATGATCTCGTCCGTCCCGGCGCCGATCCGCGCCAGGCGGGCGTCGCGCCACGCGCGCTCGACCGGGAACTCGCGCATGTAGCCGTGACCGCCCAGGATCTGGATCGCCTCGTCGGCGACCTCGCACGCGACCTGCGTCGCCAGGAGCTTGGCCTGCGAGATCTCGCGCACCGGATACTCACCCTCATCCCACTGCTTCGCAGTCTGGTACACAAAGGATTGGACCGCTGCGACCTTCGTGCCCATGTCGACGAGCTTGTGCTTGATCACCTGGAACTGTGAGATCGGCTGGCCAAACGCCTGCCGGTTGCGTGCGTACTCCATCGTGTACTCGAACACCCGCGCGGCCCCCGCGATCGCGCCAGCGGCCGCAATCATGCGCTCGCCTTGAAGCTCCCACATCAGGTTCTTGAAACCTTCGCCTTCCTCGCCGATCAAGTTGGCCGCGGGGACGCGGCAGTCCTCAAAAAGCAGCTCGGCAGTGTCGGACGAATGCATGCCGAGCTTCTTCAGAGTCCGCGTCACCTGGAAGCCCGGCGTGCCTTTCTCAACGACGAGAAGATTGAATCCCTTGTGGCCACGCTCGCGGTCGGCTTTCGTCACCACCAGTGCCCAGTGACAGCGGGCACCATTGGTGATGAAGATCTTGCGGCCGTTGACGACGTATTGGTCGCCGTCGCGGCGCGCCACGGTCGTGATTGCGGCTACGTCTGATCCGGCGTCGGGCTCCGTGATGGCGAGCGCGGCAATCTGCTCGCCCTGGATGGCGGGGACCAGCCACCTTCGCTTCTGGTCCTCGGTGCCAAACTTGAACACCGGCGGCGTGGCCATCTCGGCTTGAACCGCGACCGCCATGCCAAGACCGCCACATCCTGCCCTGGCCATCTCCTCCGACAGGACGACAGCTGAGAAGTAGTCGCCACCCTGCCCGCCGTACTCGGGCGGATAGCGCAGCCCGAGGAAGCCGAGATCGCCAAAACGCTTGAAGATTGTGTCCGGGAAGGTGGTCTCCTCCCACTCCTCGAGGTGGGGCTGAACCTCGTTGGCGAGGAACTTCCTTATGTGGAGCCGCAGCTCCTCGTGCGCGTCCGTGAAGTACATCGGCGTGGAGTTTAGGCTCGGAACGGCCTTCAGGCTCCTTACGGTATGATTCCCGAGCCGTCGTTGGGACGGCGAACCCTAAATAAGAGATTACGCACGCACCTGGGAGTTGGATTGGGCTCTGTAATCAAGAAGCGGCGCAAGAAGATGCGCAAGCACAAGCACAAGAAGATGTTGAAGAAGACGCGTTGGCAGCGCCGCGCGCACGCCTAGCCGGCGTGAGCACGCGTAGGATGAATCGCTAGATGGGCTTCTGGATCGTCATCGGGATCGTCATCCTCGTCGTCCTCTGGCTCGTCCTCACCTACAACGGACTGGTGTCCGCCCGCAACCGGACCCAGGAAGCGTGGTCGGAGATCGACGTCGAGCTCAAGCGACGCCACGACCTGATCCCAAACCTCATGAACACAGTGCAGGGCTACATGGGCCACGAGCGCGGCACCCTCGAGGCCGTGACCAACGCCCGGGCGGCCGCCGTCGCGGCCGGCGCCACCGGCGACCCGGCCAAGATTGGCGCCGCCGAGAACATGCTCAGCCAGAGCCTGCGCAGCCTGTTCGCGGTGTCGGAGAACTATCCCGACCTCAAGGCGATTGCCGCCTTCGCCAACCTTCAGGAAACCCTCACCGCCACCGAGGACAAGATCGAGTTCTCGCGACGCTTCTACAACGGCAACGTCCGGGATTACAACATCAAGCTGCAGACCCTCCCCACGTCGCTCATCGCCGGCGCGCTCGGCTTCAAGGCGTTCGGCTTCTTCCAGGCCGACGAGGCTGACCGGGCGGTACCGCAGGTGAGCTTCGGCAACACGCCCCAGGCGGGGCCGCCCGGGCCGGGATTCCTTCCGCCGACTGCCGGTTCCGGGCCGCCGTCGATGGGTTCGTCGGGACCTCCTCCACAAAGCTAGCCACCACCCGACTTCGACCAGTCGGAGTCGAACCGCGATTGGTACACGTGCACCGCGTGCGGGTCCTGCGTTTCGATGTCGAGCTCGTGGTTGACGCCCAGCCCGGACAGCGTCCAGTTGGCGGAACCCAGCACCAGCTGGTCGTCGAAGAGTCCGATCTTCGCGTGTAGCAGCGCACCCTTCGGGATCGGGTACCAGCGCACCGCCACTCCGCTCTCCGACAACACCGCATACGCGTGGCGGTTGTACGGCTGATTGGCATCGAGCAGGACTCGCACGAGCACGCCGCGGCGGTGGGCGGCCGCCAGGCCGGCGATCATCTCTGGATCCGTGAGAGTGAAGACCTCAGCCAGGACACGCCTGCGGGCACGGCCGAGCGCACCCGCGAGCATCGTCCTGATCTCGTCGCCGGGCGCGGTCTGAGCGATCTCCGACGTCGCCGCCGCGAGCGGCGCAGGATGACCCCCTGCCAACGCCCAATCCTGCTCGAAGATGCGCACCAGCCGCTCGACCTCCGCCGTCAGCCCTGTCTCAAGCACGTAGTCGTG
>WNEZ01001138.1_pt1 | contig 43174 bp, 35 predicted proteins | sample 5400521 | NCBI WGS metagenome assembly WNEZ01 (sample SAMN13153339, study PRJNA577476) | soil metagenome | isolation source: 120 cm saprolite under Douglas fir tree site 2 hole 1 replicate 1 | place: USA:California | collected 2015-04-18
CGGTGAGCCCGGAGCCCAAGCGAAGATCGCGCGCAGCAGCCCGCAAGGGTAGCAGGCGAGAGCAGGTCGAGCGAGGGTCAAACGCGAGCTACTGGCCGAGACGAATGGACCTGACACCACCTCGGAACTCTTAATTTTTGTGTGCTGCGGGTGCCCCGCCCGCGAAGTTCAGTCTGAGCTCATGAGCCTGGGTCCGTCATTAAGACCTACTCATTCTGTCGTCACCGGTTGCCTACTTGCCTGCGTTTCCAGACCCTCCCACCGGATGAATCTTCGGAATACGTTGATCCACTGGCGGTAGCTGCGGAAAGGCCGCGTGGGGTTCCGTCTGGTACCAGTACGCGACCGAGAAAAAATTGTCGGAGCGATGATTGGCGTGGCCGTGCTCAATAGTCGCCCGCAACGACTTGGTGAATGTGATCGGCGAGTCCAGGTGAAAGCGATAGACTGACGTGCGACTTCCCGCCTTCTCATTCCCCTTCACAGGTGCGCCAAATAGCCCATACGAGAATGGGTGATCGCCGAAGCCCCACGCACCAAGAAAATAGTCTTCAGATCCCGTACCGTTGATCGACGGCGTTGCCTCTCCATCGACAAAGAACATGTCATCGCCCTCGCCCCACCATGCGTCCTGATTCTGCAGCACCGACATGGTCACTCCTGCGAAGTGCCCGCGGCCTGCGGCTTCCAGCCAGACGTAGTTCCCTTCGCCATTCAGGTTCTTCTTCGTATCTACTAAAGGATCGCCATTCGATCGCCATTGATTCGTCCACCCATTTGCCGGCGAGGCTTGACGGTACTGCGCATGGAAGTAGAGCGAGTCCGCGGACAAAGGTCTGGTGTAAGCGCGGTAGTCCAGGTTGAAGTAGAAGGCGCCCACCTTCCGCCCTCCTTCATTAGTGACGGTAATCCGCGCGTGTTTTTGAAACGGCATCGGGAAAAAGCAGTTCAAAGCCTTGTCCGATCCCACCGACAGAGGAATCGATTGGTATAAGAAGTACTCCCCAAGCCCCAGGCCAAAAAAATCTCCGATAGGACTTTCCACACTCGGAGACGACTCCCCATCCCAATACATGCGCAACACAAGCTGTTTCAAATGATCCGGATCGTCGCTGGCAATCGTGACCCAAACATGGCTGATCAGCCCGGGGCCGGACTCGTCCAACAATGTCAGGGATTCCCCTGGCGCAACAGTTCGAAAGTCAGCATTAGCGCCACTGCGGTCATAACTCGAAGCCCGCTTCTGCACGTAGTCCTTCGCCTGCGGAAGGCTAGTGAGCCAGGAGCCGACATCTTGGGCCGAAGCCAATAGCGTGACGGAGCAGAAAAAGAGCAAGGCAGGCAAACGCTTCATAGAACCTCCCCAATAATTCGCGGACTGGCGTTTGAGGAGGGCTTGCTAGGCTCTAATCGCTATCAAAGAAGACCCTGCGGCAGTTTTCCGGAAGGAATCCACAATGTCGCGAGCAAACGCCAGGCAACTCTCCCGCTCAGGAATCGCGGAGACAACTCGCTGAGGGTATTCATCGTAGGTGCGTCCGTCAAGCAACCTGCCGTTTTTGCTCTTCCGCACACCGCCCCACTGCTTGAAGAAAAAAGGAACATGATAGGCGCGACATTGGTCCCGGACGGAGAGAACCCAGTCTTCCCGCATGGGACGAGCGCCGGGACCGCTCTCGCCTCCAACAATTGCCCAACTGATGTTCGAAAGATTGAATGAACCTAAATGTTCGAGCAACGGTTCGATTGATAGAAAACGAACTTTGGCGGGCGTTCGCTGCAGATGACCAATTCTAGGCAGGCCATATTTCCGGTCTTCTACGCTGACGCCCCACCAAATTTGATCCTGTTCTGCCGCAAACCGCAAGCGTCCACTGAGCAACTCTTTGAGCCTGCCCGAGCGTTTCGTGAGCACCTGAAACGTATGCCATTTAGCCATGACCATTACTCGGCAGACGGCTTCAATGTACTCGTCGGGGACGCCTTCCTGAAAAAGATCGCTCATGGAATTCACAAACACGAGTTTCGGCGACCGCCAACTGAAAGGCTCCGTCAGCTTCCCAGGGACTAGACGAAGGTCAAACCCCTGCTCATAGGGATGCCCCTTAACCCCGCGAAACCGTTCCGCAAAAGTCTCGGCGTAGCAGTGCTTGCAGCCGGGGCTGATCTTCGTGCAGCCGCGAACCGGGTTCCAGGTCGCGTCGGTCCATTCGATGTGAGAGTTGAGAGACATTACCTTTGGTCTCAGTGCCTGCCAAAATTGTCAAAAATGTAGGTGACGATATTTTCCGCTGTGCCTTTGTGCGAAGCAAAGAAAAGGTAGTAAACCACAGAATTCTTGCTATTTCGCATCGCCAGAGGTTGGGGAACCTTCTTGAATCCCGCGACCTTCTTGAGTCGATCTCGAAACGCCTCTGCGAGGCGAAGATTAGTAACTTTCTCTTCCATGGGTCCGAAGAGACCCGGAGATTTCTCGTATGCGACATCCCGCCATGATTCGTCTCCCCAATAGGCATTCATCTGTTCGATGTGCTGAGGCAATACGGTCTCCGGATCGTGGTGTAAGACATTGATGTTGATAGCATAGATCGGAAAATTGATGAAAATGTCGAGCGACTGCATGTCTCCGGCTCGTTGGATTACTTTCCATTCAAGTGTCAGCGCGTACGGATCAAGCAAGCAGAGTCCCCTCTTATAGTCCTCTCGCAGTACTTTCGGAAACACATCTCGCAGCAGCACCTGATTGCAATCCCCCTTGTGAAGGAACACATCCTTCCGGCCTCGGACCAACTGGTTCAATCCGTCTATCTTGTCACCATCAAGATCAATGAGATGAAACTCGCGAAATGGGGGCTCAACCAAGAGCGCGTTGAGGGGACTGCCCAAGACCATTTCTTTGAATACTCAACTGCATAGCGTTTGAGTATGTCGAGCTTGACTTCCGACCAGGGCCCGATTTCATCAATTTTCGGTCCGGGCACATCTAATTCGCCTTTTATTCGCTATTTTGTGGCGCATTGACTTTACACGAATGAAGAAGCACTTCAATAAGCGACCAGGCTTCACACTGGGGTACCCAACAAGTTCCTTGCGCCTGTTCCAGTCTCCAGCGCCTGGATGAGTCTCTGCATTGAGCATCAAATCAGATGCTCATGTAATGCTACAATCGCACCATGATCGATGTCACCCAGGACATTCATTCCCTGACCACCTTCAAGCGCAATTCCTCGGGCCTGATGAAGCAGATGAAGAAGACCGGGCGTCCGCTGGTGCTCACCGTGAAGGGTAAAGCCGAGGCTGTGCTTCTCGACGCTGCCGCCTATCAGGAGGTGGCCAGTCAACTCGACGCCGTGGCCGGCATTCGCCGTGGCCTTGCGCAGGCTCGCAAAGGCGCAGGGCGTCCGGCAGAGGAAGTGTTTGACGAACTGGAACGCGAAGACGCGGGTAGATAACGTACCGCGTCATCGTTACTCCCGCGGCCGAGAGCGATCTCAGGACGGCCTATCGCTATATCCGCGCCCAGGCGCCCCGCGCGGCCCGCAACTGGATCCGGCGCGCTCGCCAGAGCGCGAAAAGTCTGGCGCGCCACCCCGAGCGTTGTCCGCTGGCTCCCGAGAGCGCGTCATTTGATCAACCCATCCGCGAACTGTTATTCGGCTCGGGCAACCGTGGTACCTATCGTTTTCTGTTTGTTGTTCTGGACGAGGAGAAATCGGTCTACATTTTGCACGTTCGGCATGGATCCATGCTTCCACTCTGATTTACAGCGGGATATTCCCATGCTTCTTCGGCGGATTCTTATCTCGTTTGGTCTCAAGCATCGCCAGCGCCTGAATGAGCTTTCTGCGCGTCTCGCGGGGCTGGATGATGGCATCCACATAGCCGCGTTCTGCCGCCACGTACGGACTTGCGAAGCGGTCACGGAATTCGTCGATCTTGCTCCGGCGCGCTTCCTCGCGCTCGGCGGTGGTCTTGGCGGCTTCCAGTTCTCGCTTGTAGACGATGTCTACCGCGCCTTCCGGCCCCATCACCGCGATCTCGGCGGTCGGCCACGCATAGTTCACGTCAGTTCGGATATGCTTCGACGCCATCACGCAATACGCCCCACCGTAGGCTTTGCGCGTAATCACAGTAACCTTGGGCACGGTGGCCTCGGCAAAAGCGAACAGCAGCTTGGCTCCGTGCTTGATGATGCCGCCGTACTCCTGCGCCGTGCCCGGCAAAAACCCCGGCACATCTTCAAACGTAACCAGCGGAATATTGAAGCAGTCGCAAAAACGGACGAACCGCGCCCCCTTGATTGAAGCATTGATGTCGAGCGTCCCCGCCAGCACCGCTGGCTGGTTGGCGACGATCCCAACCGGACGCCCGTCCAGCCGCGCGAATCCCACCACGAAATTCTTCGCGTAGTGCTCCTGCACCTCGAAGAAATACGCGTCGTCGACCACGGCGTGAATCACATCCTTGATGTCGTAGGGCTGGTTCGACTGTTCAGGAACAATTGTGTCCAAAGCCGCGTCTGCCCGGTCACTCGGATCCGTGCAGGGCTTGCGTGGTGGATCGTCCAGGTTGTTCGACGGCACGAAGCTCAACAGCGCCCGCACCATCGACAAACACTCAGCGTCATCGTGCGCCAGAAAGTGCGCCACGCCCGACGTTTCGTTGTGCGTCATGGCGCCGCCCAGCTGATCTTTCGTGACTTCCTCATGCGTCACGGTCTTGATCACGTCCGGCCCAGTGATGAACATGTACGAGGTCTTATCGACCATGAGCACGAAGTCCGTAATCGCGGGCGAATACACCGCCCCGCCCGCACACGGTCCCATGATGGCGGAAATCTGAGGAACGACTCCGCTATACAGCGTGTTACGCAGAAAAATGTCGGCGTAGCCGGCCAACGACATCACGCCTTCCTGAATGCGCGCGCCGCCCGAGTCGTTGAGCCCGATTACGGGCGCGCCCATCTTCGCCGCCAGGTCCATGATCTTGACGATCTTTGCCGCGTTGGCCTCAGACAACGATCCGCCAAACACCGTGAAGTCCTGCGCGAAGACGTACACCAGCCGCCCTTCGACGCGCCCATAACCTGTAATGAATCCGTCGCCGTAAAATTTCTGCTCAGCCATGCCAAAGTCGGTGCAGCGATGCGTGACCAGCTTGTCGGTCTCCTCGAAGGTGCCCTCGTCGAGCAGAAACTCGATCCGCTCCCGCGCCGACATCTTGCCTTCCTTGTGCTGCCGTTCGCGGCGCTTCTCCCCACCGCCCGCTTCCGCCAGCTGGTTCCGCTTCTTCAGTTCTGCGACTTTTTGTTCGCGTTTCATGGCGGGATGGATTATAGCGGTTGACGCGGGCAGTAGATGTGTCCCCTCTCGCCGCCGGGTTCGCAGCCGCCACGGAGTTGTCCTTCCGTAATTTGTCCCCCCGTCTCCACTTTCGTACCCTAAGCCTTCAGGCGCTTCACAGAAGCAAAGAGGAGTCCAAATGTCACCCAAAACATGGTTGCGGATCGGAGCCAGCGCGATCCTTTCCCTCGCTCTCTCGACAACGATGGCCGTCGCCCAGGGCAACGGACACGGTCACGAGAAGCACGATCGCGACGACGATGACGATCACGGTCACGGTCACGGTCACGGTCACGCAAAAGATCATGACCGCCACGGCCGTGGACACGACAAAGATAAAGATCACGGCCGCCACGGCTATTCCGACCACGACCGCGATGAGATGCGTGTCTGGTACCACGAGAATTCCCAGCATTTGCCGCCCGGCCTGTCGAAACGCGATCGGCTGCCTCCCGGTCTGGAACGTCAGTTGGTCGTTCGCGGTACTCTACCGCCCGGCCTGCGAAAGAAAATGGCGCGGTGTCCCGACGATCTTGAGCGCCGCCTTCCTCCTCCTCCTCCCGATTGCCAGCATGTAGTAATCGGAGGCAGCGTGGTTCTCCTCAACCGCAAAACGTTCCTGATCGTGGATGTTTTTCACTTCGGAATCGGTTAGCCAGAGTCCCGAATTCGTCAGCCACAAAGGGCACGAAGGGACACGAAGGTCTCAGTCTTGAGATCTCCTTCGTGGTCCTTAGTGTCCTTCGTGGTTAGTAGCGGAATTTGCGGACAACACTACTGCAGACTCGAACCCAGCTGGTCGTAGCGATATTTCTTCCCATCCCAGTAGACCACGGAGGAAGTGTCCGTGCCTTCGCCCCGCTCTTCCATGTAGATTCCGAGGATCGTCCGCTTCTTCTGTACCAGCTTTTTGACCGCAAGCGTCCTGAAAGGCAGGTTGATCAGCAGGAACTTGGCCTTTGGCGTCTCGGCCCTCCAAGCGTCCGCACCAGAGCCATGAACAATCAGCAGGCTAAGGCCTCGGCGGTCGGGTTCGTCCGAAGCAAAAGTCGAGGTGACCTTCACTTCGCCGAATCCAAGAAAGGTGTTGTAGGGATCAGCTACGCGGAAGGAATACTCATCCTGATCGGCGATCGGATTCTTGCAGCGTGCGGCGATCACCAGGTCATCCACCCCGTCGCCATCGAGATCGGCCACAAACTGCGGCGGACCCGGCATCAGCGAGCAGTTCTCGCCAAATTGCTTGTGCACAAATTCATCAGTCACCGCAGGAGAAGGCGACTTGGCACGCGCTGGCGGTGGAGGCGGTTGCTTCTTCGACTGTGCGATTGCAGTTGACGATCCGGCGCCCACGACCAGGCACCCAGCGAAGACAGAGAGAAATGCGATTCGGGAGAACGACATGTCCTTACTCTAGCTCCGTTTCTCTCGCCGGACTAGAGACAGAGGTGGTAACCGAGGTAACAGAGAGTTGCCGAGTAGGAGGCTCACAACTCGTCGAAGAACCCATTCCAGGCGGAAAAACACCCATGATTTGTTGTAGAACTATTATCCATCGGACCGGATCGTAGTCAGTAGGAGGCCACCCCATGCCAACGGATAAAGAATCTAAGGACATTTCGCGACGAAATTTCATGAAGCGCTCCGCCATCGGCGGTGCGGGACTCCTGATTGCGACTGACATTCTGGCTCCGGACCTCCTTGCCAGCCCACCAAAAAGTGCGAACCCGACGATGATTGGGGTCCCGTTCGAGGCAAGAGAGCGCGTCCGCCTGGGAATTATCGGCGTCGGCGGACGCGGTACCAGCTTGCTGCAGGATTTGCTAGCGATTGAAAAGGTAGAGGTCAAGGCGATCTGCGATCTGGTGCCAGAGAAAGTGGCGCGAGCGCAGAAGGCGGTCACAAGCGCAGGCCAGGCAGTGCCCGCCGGCTTCAGCAAGGGCGAATGGGATTTCAAGAACTTGACCCAGCTCGACCTCGACATCGTCTACATTGCCACCCCTTGGAACTGGCACGTTCCGATGGCGGTCAGCGTCATGAAGAATGGCAAGCAGGCTGCGGTCGAAGTGCCTGCCTGTTCAACATTGCAAGAGGGCTGGGACTTGGTCGATACTTCCGAGGCTACTCGCAAGCATTGCGTCATCCTGGAGAACTGCTGTTATGGCTCTACCGAGATGATGGTCCTGGGCATGGTGCGGGATGGACTCTTCGGCGAGATCACTCATGGCGAAGCGGCTTATCTCCACGACTTGCGCAGCATATTGACTTCAAGTGAAGGGGAAGGCCTGTGGCGCCGGTTTCCGCATATCAAGCGCAATGGCAATCTGTATCCCACGCACGGACTGGGCCCAGTAGCCCATTACATGGACATCCATCGGGGCGACAGGTTCGACTACATGGTTTCGGTGAGTTCGTCCGAGGCTTCGCTGAGCGCCTATGTAAAAGCGAATTTCCCTGACGGGGATCCGAAGCGCGCCGAAAAGTACATCTGCGGTGACATGAACACTAGCATCATAAGAACCCAAAGAGGCCGCACGATTCTTCTGCAGCATGATGTGGTCAACCCACGGCCTTACAGCCGCCTCAACTCGATCTCGGGCACAAAAGGCGCATTCGCCGATTATCCGCCACGTGTCTTCGTCGATGGCGCAAAGCAGGCCGATGGTTCAAGCCAAGAAGACTGGCGGAATATCGATGCGTTTCGCGACAAGTACGAGCACCCACTCTGGAAGACAACCGGAGAACTGGCCCGCAAAATGGGTGGCCACGGCGGGATGGACTACATCATGAATTACAGGCTGATGGATTGCCTGAAAAGGGGTCTGGTGCCCGATATCAATGTCTACGATGCCGCCGCCTGGAGTGCGCCTACTCCTTTAAGTGAAACATCTGTGGCACAGAATGGCGCTCCCCAGAAATTCCCCGATTTCACACGCGGCAAGTGGAATGTGCGTTCAGACACCGCAGGCTTTGCAGTTCAGACTTGAGTGCCCGCTTCAGTCATCCCTAGGAGCCTTTTATGATCGAAAGCGTGCAGGTTGAGAGTCCACCATCAGAAGCGCCCGTCACAGAGCCTGAACGTAAGGCGGAAAGCGTCACTCGGCTGATCTCGCTGGACGCATTCCGCGGGCTAGTGATGGTCCTGATGCTTGGGGAACACATGCGTTTGCCTGAAGTGGCGCGTGCGTTTCCGCACAGTGCCTTGTGGGGCTTGATCGCCTTCAATACCGAGCACGTGCCGTGGCAAGGGTGCTCATTGCATGACCTGATCCAACCTGCCTTTTCCTTTTTGGTGGGGGCAGCGCTCCCGTTTTCTATCGCGAGCCGGAAGATGAAGGGACAAACCTTCGGACCCATGTTTGGGCATGCGGTCCGGCGAGCGCTACTTCTGATCTTCCTCGGAATTTTCCTTCGGTCCCTGAGGTCGCCTCAGACCTACTTTACATTTGAGGACACGCTGACGCAGATCGGATTGGGTTATGTCTTCCTGTTCCTGCTGGGATTCGCGCGTGTGCGAACGCAAGTGGTGGCGCTGGTGCTGATCTTGATTTGTTTTTGGGCAGCTTTCGCGATTTATCCAGCACCAGGTCCCCAGTTCGATTACAGCCGGGTCGGAGTTCCGCAGAGCTGGGACCACAATTACACCGGATTTCTATCTCACTGGAATAAGAATTCGAATCTTGCGTGGGCGTTCGATGTTTGGTTTTTAAACCTTTTTCCGCGAGAACAGCCCTTTGTCTTCAACGAGGGTGGTTGGTCTACGCTGAGTTTTATTCCGACGCTTGGCACGATGATACTGGGCCTCCTGGCCGGAGAGTGGCTCAAGGGTGAAGGATCGAAACAGCAAAAATTGCGAGGACTCGTGATCGCGGGAACGGGCCTGTTGCTGCTCGGACTGGTGTGTCAATGGGCCGGCATTTGTCCCATTGTCAAAAGGGTCTGGACATCGGCGTACACACTTTATAGCGGAGGCTGGGTGGTGCTGATCCTGGCCGGTTTTTATGCGCTAATCGAATGGAAAGGGTGGCGGCGATGGGCATTCCCGCTGGTGGTGGTCGGAATGAACTCGATTGCCGTTTACGTGATGAGTTGGACCATGTCGGACTTCTTCGGCAACGCCTTGGACCGCCACTTTGGGAAGGCGATAGCGGCGATCGGCGGAACGACTTTTCAGCCCGTGCTCCACGGCTTTGCAGTGATGCTGATCTTTTGGTTCATCCTGTTTTGGATGTACCGCCGGAAGATCTTTTTAAGGATTTGAGCTCAGGAGAAGGCGACTTGGCACGCGCGGGCGGTGGAGGCGGTTGCTTCTTCGTGTTCGCTGCGAAGATGCCGCCGATGGCAGCGCCTCCTCGGACCAACCTCGTCTCCGTGCCCCTCAAGGTTTAGGTAGTCACCGCGGTTCAGCGCAGCGCGGCCACTTTCGCGCGCACCTTTTGCAGAACCGACGGCGGCAGCGTGGCATAGCCCTGCGCTTGCGCGATTTCCTGGCCGGAGGCGTACACCCAGCTTAAATATTCGTTGACCGCGTGGCTCCGCTGCGAGTCCTGCGGATGCACGGGCACGTAAAACCATGTGAAACTCACGATTGGATAACTTTCCTTGCCTGGCGCGTTCGTCAGCGAAACGCGAAAGTCGTCCGTGATTTTGGATTCCATCGCCACGGCCACATCACCGATGCTCTTCGTCGACGGCTTCACAAACTCTCCGGCAGCGTTGCGAATTCGCGCGATCGACAACCCGGATTTCTCCCCACAGCGGATCTCGCCATAAGCGATGGTTCCCGGCGTCTTGGCGGCGTTGGCCAGCATATCCTGACATCGGCTGAAAGCGGTGCCAACCGGCCACTTTGGCGAAGCGCTCTTCCCGACTTTGGCGTGGAATTCTGGGCTGAGTTTAGAAAGAAAGTCGGAAAAAATGTAGTTCGAACCTTTGCCGTCCGTGCGATGCAGCACCTTGATCGGCAAATCAGGAAGCTTGCCGTCAGGATTCAGCCGGGCAATCTCCGGGTCGCTCCAGGAGGTTGTTTTTCCAAGGTAGATATCCGCGAGCACTGGACCCGAAAGGCGAATGCTCGTCGCGCCGCCGGGTACATTGTAAAAGACCGCAATGCCCACCAGTACGGTGGGCAATTCCACGGCCGCGTGCGCCGCCTTTTTCATCTGTTCTTCGGGAATCGGCGCATCGCCGCCGCCGAGATCTCCTCCGGTTCCAGAAAGAACACGGTCGGCACTCTCGCTGGTTCCCACCGCGAGATAGCGAACCTCAGTTTCAGGGTGCGCCTTGTGGTATTCGTCTCCCCACAACACGTACAGCGGCTCCGGCATGGTCGATCCGGTGGTGACCAGCACCATCTGTGTTTGCGCGAGGCCGTGCGGGGATAGCATTGTCAACGAGATAGCCAGCAGTATGGCGGTCAGGGAGAAAGCAAACTCGGGGCTGTTTTTCAAGGAAGCTTCCTCCTCATGAATCGGGACGAAGACTGGTAGTCCGGAATTTCCGTTTTAGCTCCCAGCAGCACCCGGTCTCATTGTTCTTCCTTCATTGTCTTGCAAACTACCTTGGTGTGCCCTGTTTTTGAATCGATCACGGTGGTCACGGGCAGACAACTACAGGTCACCGTGTTGGCATTTTCCTGCTTGATTACTACACAGTGTTCGATGAGTTCGGCAGCAGGTGAGGGCAGCTGGCTCCGTATGGGAGGCGGGGTCGCCGCAACCGGCTGCTTCTTCGCCGCGCAACCAGCCAGAAGCAGGCAAAACACCAGCCAGGCTTTCCGCATGCACCGTTTTCGCTCTCTCTGGCCCGCTTGTCGATGGCAATCTTGGTTACACCAAGCTAATTTTCGTCTCTATTGGTGGGCCGTAGATCCATGTCAAACTCAAGAAGCTAGTCAATGTGATAATAACGCGATATTTCAACAATCAGCGTGTCCAAGTGCTGGCAAAATGAAGGTACTCCAACACCGCTCAATGTTTCGTTCCAACTGTCGTTCTTCGATTCGTCGCGAAGCGAAATACATTAAGAGCACGATACTGACGCATCCAGCAGCAACGGCCGTCCATCTCCACAAGGCCCATGGTTCGTTTATTACGAGGAGCATCAAAACCATGGTGGAGATTACAAAGAGTAGAACGGCGATAGTCAGAAGCCATCGATCCCACCATGGTCTGCGCTGCTTCACGCCTGCCCACTGCAAGAGCCAACACGCCGGGCCAGCCGAGTCAGGTCTCGTTCCTGTTGGTGCACACTATTGCAGCTTGAGCAGTGCGGGGCAGCGGATGCTACCGACATCGGGAGCCGTTTCGCATGCCTCCCTGAATCCGCGAGGACCGCCTTGGGTTAGAATCCGGTCAGCCAGAAAAGAAAGTCAAATCCTTACCGTAAATTCAAGCGAAATCTTGTAGTTCGACAAAGACGCGGTGTTCGCCCAGTTCGCATATCCACACAAACGAATCATCGTGCCTACCGCGAATGTTCTTGCAACCTCGCCTTGGGTCAGTTCTGCCTGTTTTCGGGTGTGTATCAAGCGAGAGAGAAAGGTCCTCAAGGCCTTGTGATAAGACCTGTCATTAGCGTTCATACTCGAAGGAAACGGCGGTGTTGGGCGATGCAGGGGTAACCCACAATCGAACAAGAAAAACCGACCCGAGGAGAACGAACGTAAGTATGATTATGGCAGCGTTCGCGAGTGCGGAAATATCCAGAGCAAATGTCAGATCAGGTGCCCTGCTTGTAGGCATGTAGATAACGGCGGCCATGGCAGTGTAGTGCATCGCTGGAACTGCAAGGCCCATGATTATCGCGCAGAGGATCTTCAGCAATATTCCCGGCTTTTCCTCGCGAAACTGGAATGTTAGCCCCACAGCTGCAAAAGCGACCAACACCGCGATTACCACCGACGCTGTCACCAATCCCGTGTCGTATTCGTGCATAGCAGGCAGCCGCATCGCAGCCATTCCCGTGTAGTGCATGGCCACTATGCCGGCAGCCATCAACAGACTTCCACCCACGACATGTTGCACATCCATGCGCTCGCGGCTTATAACGAAGAGTGCTACTAATGAAGCGCAGATCGCAGCCACCAGGGACAAAACTACGGTCGGAATATGGTAATAAACCGGCACCGGCAAGCGATACGCGAGCATTCCCGTATAGTGCATGGACCAAATGCCCGTGCCCATAGAGATGGCGCCACCAAACAACCATGCCAGGCGCGCATTATTTCGGGCTACCGTAACTCGTCCGGCAAGGTCGAGCGCAGTGTAGGAAGCGCAAATGGCTATCAGGACGGATAGAGCGACCAGCCGATAGTCATACGTCGCCGAGATAACGGTCGATTGATTCAAGGATTGCCTCGTTTGGTAGAAACGTAGCTCTTATTGCGGCTATTAACAAATTACTAATGTAATTAAGCCGTTTTCCACGGGCCGGGGCCCCGAAGCAACGAATGGATGATCGGTTCTGCGAGAGCAGAATGGAAGACTTCCTGATGCCGGCAACCGGCGAAACAAACCCCATCCCTGAAGTTCACGGCAACCAGGTGGGGTTGCTGGAACTGAGCAAGTGTTTCCGGTCCAGCATAGGGTGACGGCTGAGTTTCGAGACATTGAAGGCAAACTCCCAATCGTGCGATCCCGGATTCAACTCAAGGTCACTTTGGTGCGCCGCTTTTGCTAGGGCACAGAGCCGCTCGTAGGTGGTGTCCCTTGGAACAAAGTGCAAGGGAAATTCTGGATCGCCAATAGTGAACTCCGGGGCGTCGGAATGGTGAGGTAGATTGTTAAGCAAGAAACGGTGCTCTTCACTGAGCGGCTCTCCTGATCGCATCCCTTGTTCCTCGATCCGACCAATCACGAATCCCAGAGCCGCGCCCAAATCTGCCGCCCGGTCCATTCAGCCTCATTGACTATCGTATTGTGATCTGACCCGGGCGGACAACTGTTGCTATCAGGCTATTTCCCCAGCTACGTCTGGCCAATATTCACGAGTCAGGCTCTACCTGCGAAAATGCTCCCACCCGCGCGGCAAAAGTTCGTATCCGATCTGGTTGCGGTTCATCAGAAAGATCTTCCTCTCGCGCGTGACGTGCCCGATGTGGGTGATGGGCACTCCCGCAATGCGCGAGGGAACTCGCTTCCTGGCCGGAGCCGTAAACAGCAGTTCGTAATCCTCCCCGCCGTGAAGCGCGAATTCGAGGTCCACTTCCCGCGCCGGCTTGCCCACGCTCGCTCGGGGAATCAGCTCTGACTCAATCTCCGCCCCAACTCCACTCTCTTCGCAAACGTGAGCGAGATCCGTGGAAAGCCCGTCGCTAATGTCGATCATGGCGGAAGCCAACCCCTTCTCCCGCAGGACACGGCCCAGTTCGATGCGAGGCTCCGGATAGAAGTGGCGCGGATACTCTCGCGGGTTCAGCTTGCGCTTCGGCTTCTTCCTCATCTGCCACACCGCCGCCGCAGAGCCGCCAAGCTCTCCGCTGACATAAATCCGGTCGCCCGGACGCGCCCCTGAGCGCAGAACCGCTTTCCCCCTAGGGACACACCCCACCACGACAATGTCCGCCAGGATTCCGTCGGGCGACTCCGCAGTATCGCCTCCGGCCAAAGTCACGCCGAAGTTCTCCCCCAGGCTGATCAGGCTGCGGACGAAGCGTCCCACCCAGCTTTGTGGCAGGTCGCGCGGCAGGGCCACCGACAGAAAGGCGGCAACCGGCTCTCCCCCCATGGCGGCAATGTCACTGAGGCCCCGTGCCAGGCAGCGGTGACCGACAGACTCGGCTGGATGCCAGTCGCGCCGGAAGTGAATCCCTTCCAGGGTGAAGTCGATGGTTACCAGCGTGTCTTGCTGCTGACCCCGGCGCGGCAACAGTCGAAGCACGGCGCAGTCATCTCCAATTCCGGTGAGAACTGATCGTGTGGCGCGGGCGCCCCCGCCCGCGCGCCCTGGTTTGTCGGGTTGCCCCGCCATCCGGCGAATTTGTGAAATCAACGCTTTTTCGGCAAAGGGCACAGCGCAAACACTATAGCGGACACCGCAGAATGATGTGAGATTCGCCCGGCGAGATTCACAACGCTTAAAGACTGACGGGTTTAAGGCCTCAGCAGCTGTTGGCATCCTTGACATTGTCCTAAGGGCCATTCTGTGCCGGACGCCCCACCCGGGAGTAACCTGTCCCTGGTGACCTCCCATTACCCGCCTTCAGTAACTGCTTATGAACCATCGCGTCGTTGACACAGTCGAACCCAGTTTGTTACCGTTAGCCAGTCTTTCAATCAACCTTTGGCCGAGCTAACTTCTGCATCCCGTTAGGATTGCAGATAAATACATTTTTTGGGCTCTGGCTTCCGGTTCCGGTAGGTAGCGGGCGCGGCAGTTTCCATTCCCGATGGGGAACGTAGCCCGAGTCAGGATGACCGCTCAGGGTTTCTGCAACCACAGAGCCGCCCTGGATTTGCGGAACCTGATTTCAAGCTTTAATTAAAGAGGCATATTGAGAAAACGCTTTTACATCCTTTTTGTGGCTCGCGGGGACGACGGCCAGTTGCGCAAGATCTCTATCCCTGTGCACTACTTGTACATATTCGTAGTCGGCGCCGCAATTGGATTCCTCAGCCTCACCGGTATCGCCAGTTCCTACGCCCGCATGCTGTTGAAGGTTTCCCGCTACAACCAGCTGCGCACGGAAAAAGATCAGCTGAAAGACAATTATTCGCGCCTCGAGCAGGTCGCCAAGGAACGTGACGTTCAGGTCGCATCTCTGGGCTCGCTCGCCAGCGAGGTCTCTGCGCTGTACGGTCTTAAGTCCCAGCCCACATTGGTGACCGCCACATCGGAGCAGATTCAAGACGCCGACGTGACTTCGTCGCTCGACCAGCTTCACGCCTTGCGGACTTCAGCTCTTACCGGAGCGACGATGGTCGGCCTCACCATGGGCCTGACCCGGAACGCGACAACCGCCGACTGGATTCGCGCCAACTCTGCCCCGAACCTCTGGCCTGTAGAAGGCCAGGTGACCGGCAGCTTTGGTGAGCGCATCGATCCGTTTAACGGGGAAGGCGCATTCCACAGCGGGGTAGACATTGGAGGCAGCTACGGGCATCCGATCATCGCGCCCGCAGGTGGAGTAGTGACATACGCTGATTTTCAAGGCGGATACGGCAAGATGGTCATGCTGGATCATGGCCACGGCATCAGCACGCGCTATGGACACCTCTCGGGCTACGCCGTTACCCCCGGCCAGCATGTCAATCGCGGCGATGTGATTGGATACGTCGGACTCAGCGGACGCTCCACCGGCCCCCACCTTCACTACGAAGTTCGCATCAACGACACCCCGGTCAACCCGTACAAATACCTTCGCATGACAGTTGCCCACAGCGGCGGCTTCACCCCGGGCAGCTAGACCCTCCCTTCACCTGTCGGTAGTGGGTCAGTTTCGTTTGTCCTTCCGAAACAAGCGTTCCTTGCGCGAACTGTCATCCCGAGCGAAGCGAGGGATCCAGGTTCTTGCGGTCGCCGTAATGAGTGCCGCATCAAACAGAAACCTAGGTGTGACATTTCAACAGGTTGTCCATTCGATGAAAACCGGAGAAGCTGATTGTGTCGAAGCAATCCAGCACTTCGGAGAGATCGAATGGACATCCACAAGAATGCCCGACTCACTCCCGTTTTGCGAGAGGAGTTGGCGAAAAAGTTATTGCCCAGGCGGTGACTTTGAACTCGGCCGCAGCCGAGTTCAAGGTCACCGCCAAAACCGCAGCCAAGTGGGTCCGGCGTTATCAGCAGCAAGGTCGCCCTGGCCTGCAGGATCGATCTTCCCGTCCTCTGCGCTCGCCTCGTCGTTGCCCTCAGATCCTTCCCGACCAGAAAGCCCCTTCCGCGGCCGCCTTCCTGCAGGCCGCCGTTGACTACTACGCCCGCCTCGGCATCTCCATCTCCCGCGTGCTCACCGACAACGGTCCCTGCTATCGCTCCGGCCGCTTCCGCCGCCTCTGCCAGCTCCGTATTCGCCAGCGTTTCACTCGTCCCTACACCCCGCGCACCAACGGCAAAGCCGAACGCTTCATCCAGACGGCTCTTCGGGAATGGGCTTACAGTCGCGCTTACGACAACTCCCAGGTCCGCGCTCTCGAGCTGCCACGCTGGCTCCACCAGTGCAACTGGCATCGTCCGCATGCTAGTTTCAACCACGCTCCGCCCATCAGCCGTTCTGGTCTCGACCCGAACAACCTGTTGACACACACACACATAGGTTCTTCCTTGCGTAACACCTTCTCTGTCACTGCAGGCGGAAACCCAGATCCCTCGCTTCGCTCGGGATGACAACACATAGAGATAGTTCTAATGTCGGGTAGTGTCGTTGGAACCGCCGACGACGATCTTCATCAGATCAGTGGCTAGAGCGGCGACATCGATGTTGTCCATATTAACGAGGATCACGACTCCGGCTTGCTGATCGGGGACGAGCATGATGAAGGTGCTGGTGCCTTGCTGGCCCCCACCGTGGCCGACGTCGGCGAGGCCGGCTTTCTTGCCGCTGCCCCATCCCCAGCCTAGAGAGTAGCTATTTTCAGAGCCGTCGCTGGGCTTTTGCGGAGTCCACATTGCATCGCGGCTGACGCGGCGAATCAGGCGATCGTTCAGCACAGCGACCTCGAAACGCGCCATGTCATCGGCTGAGGACAACCATCCGCCGCCGGGAATCTTGTAGCTGGAATCCAGAAATTCAGAGTTGACCACCGCGCCGGACTTGTCTTTGTGGTAGAAGCGCGTGCGATACGGGATGATCACGTAACGGTCGTCGGCCACAGTGTGCGTCATGCCGGCGGGAAGGAAGATGTCTTCGCGCATGTAGTCCGTGTACTTCGTGCCCGAAGCGCCCTCGACGGCACAACCCACCACCGTATACCCGTGAGTGGTGTAGCTGAACTTTGTGCCTGGCTTCGCCAGCAGCGGGTCGTTGGCAAAGAACTGCAGGCCGCCGCGAATCGGATCGTCGAAGTGTCTGATGTTGCCGACTTCCGGATCGTCGTTGGAGTCGGACTTGTAATGACGAATGCCGCTGAGATGCGCGAGCAGCAGGCGGGTCGTGATTGGCGCTTCCTTTTGAGGAAACGCAGGACAGTACTTCTGCACGGGTGCATCCAGGTCCAACTTCCCGCGTTCGGAGAGTTGCATCGCGGCGACAGCGGTGAGCGACTTCGAGATGGAGGCGAGGCGATAGAGAGTCTGTGAAGTCGCCGGCACGAAACCTTCGAGATCGGCCATGCCGAATCCAGCGGACCAGACGTACTGGCCATTCTCCACCACAGCGGCGGACAGGCCGGGAACCTGGTTCGCGGCCATGAACTTCGAAATCACTTGTTCAATCTGGGTGCGTTTCTCGGGAGCAAGTTTCGCGTCCTGGGCGGGAAGGGCCAGCGATCCTGCGACGAGAAGCGCCGCACCAACAACCATCCTTAGCAGCAAGGAGCGACTGACGATCTTCCTGCCGGGGAGAGTGGGGGCCCAGAAAATCCAACTGCGGCCACGTCTATTCAAGCTTGCGATCTCCATCTTCATACGCCTGCTTCAGTTCCTCGATTCGATCGTGCGTTGTTTTTTCCATGCAAAAGGTCTCGACCATTATGCTCATGCTCCCGCCTTCGTACTGATGCCTGGCAGCGTCGCAGTGAAGGTTGCGGTATTCTATCCACGCTCTTTCAGCACCCTTCAACTTTGTGATGGCCGCTTGAATCCATTTTGCCTGGTCAGCGTCGTGGTGCCGCTGAGCTTCGGTGAGGTCCTTCTGCAAGGACTCCAGAACTTTGCGATAGACAGCATTGAGCCGAACATCGGCCTTGTGATACTGCTCGGCGGCGCACTGGTTGAGTTCCGCTTGGTTCCCAGACTGGTTACAGGGAGTTTCTTTGTCGAGAACAGCGGCCTTGGACTCTGCAGGTTGCTGCGCAGAACCGGTAGCGACAAATAGAAGCATTAGGGCAATCCATACCAAGTATCTACGCCATTGGCTCAGGAAATACATATTCTTCAAGACAACTTACCAGTGCTCCTGCCTGTGATCCGCTTCCATCGGCGTGAATCCGCGTTCACGACGTTCGCGGGCGAGGCGCCCGCGCCACACACGGCAACCTCACCTCACTCCATTGGGATAGATCAGGATTTTGCTTGCCTCGCCCGTCTTTAGCCGCTCCATGGCCTTGGGAAAATCCTTCATGGGAATTCGGTCGGTGATCACGGGATGCAAGTCCAGTTTGCCGCTCTTGAGCAACGCGGTCATCTGATACCAGGTCTGGTACATGCGACGCCCGTTGATGCCCTGCACCGTGATGCCTTTGAAAATAATGTCTTCGGAGAAATTCACGGAGATGGGCTTCGAGGTCAGGCCGAGTAGAGAAATTCTTCCGCCACGGCGGACGATGTCGAACGCGGTGCGAATCGAGTCGGGGTGTCCGGCCATCTCCAGCACGACATCAACGCCCAACCCGCCGGTTTTTTCCGCGATGATTGCGCGAACATCTTCCTTTGTAGGGTTCAGGACATAGTCCGCGTTCATGGCACGGGCGACTTTGGCTCGGTGCTCGTTGACCTCAATGGCAAATACGCTGGTCGCGCCCACCGCTTTCGCCACCGCTATCGCGAAAAGTCCGATGGGGCCACAGCCCGTGATGGCGACGCTCTTGGCCGCAATCTCTCCCGCCAGGACGGTGTGAACGGCGTTGCCGAGGGGATCGAGGATGGAGGCATATTCCTGCGGGATGGCCGGATCGAGCTTCCAGATGTTTGACTCGGGAATCACGACGTATTCGGCGAAAGCTCCATCAGCATCCACGCCGATGATCTTCACGTTCTGGCAGATGTGCGCTTCGCCGGTGCGGCACTGCAGGCATTTGCCACAAGCCACGTGCATCTCCGCGGAAACGAAATCGCCTGCCTTGACGCTGGTGACTTCATCGCCGTAGGCGACAACCTCGCCACAGAATTCGTGTCCGGGGATGAGTGGAGGGTGAATGCGGTTCTGCGCCCAGCGATCCCAGTTGTAAATGTGCAAATCAGTGCCGCAGATAGAGGCGACTTTGACTTTGACCAGGACATCGGTCCGCCCGAATCCGGGAACTTTAACCTCGCGAACTTCAGCGCCGGGGGCAGCTGTCGGCTTGACGACAGCGAGCATGGTGGATGGCATGATGGATGTTCGATGAAATTCAAATCAACCACAAAACGTATGATTTTAGCACCGGGCGTACATCACAAGCGCGGGGTAGTCTCAGGTCTCATTCTCTGTCGTCACCCAGCCGGTTACAATCGGCTCCGATGCGAGCTTGCTCAACTGCGACGCGTTCTGACAAGACCGTTCGTCTAGCGCTGGTGTGCGTGCTGATCGTTGTCGGCGTCGCACCGCAGATAGCTTATAGCGCTCCTTCCCGTAAGGAGTTCCTGCGCAAGCTGGTCGCCGCCGCCATCGAACGCACGCATCACTCCGTTCGCTACGTCTCTGCGTATGTGCGCATTCCTTACCCCGGCGGAGATGTCCCTGCCGACACCGGGGTTTGTACGGACGAGATCATCCGCTCATATCGGGCCGTTGGCATCGATCTGCAGAAAGAAGTCCACGAAGACATGTTGCAGAATTTCGAGGCCTATCGCAACCAGCGGCGCTGGCGGCTCGCCCATCCCGACTCGAATATTGACCACCGGCGCGTACCGAACCTGATGGTCTTCTTCCAGCGCAAGGGGGAGACTCTGCCCATCACCAATCGTGGCGAAGACTATTTGCCCGGCGACCTCGTCGCCTGGGACTTGGGGGGAGGCGTGCCGCATATCGGTATCGTCGTCGACCAGAAGGCTCGGTGGAGCGGCCACTTCTTGGTTGTACACAACATCGGCGAGGGACCGAAGATGGAAGATGTGCTTTTCAACTGGAAGATCACAGGACACTATCGCTACTTCGGGCTAGGCTCATAGCAAGAGGACATCCGCTCACTCTTCCCGTGGCACACCCCGGTCAGACCTCGCTGGAGCGGTCTTATGCTGCTCCGACTTGCCACGTGGAATGCTCAGCGACTTCCACTCACTGGACCGCAGGTGCTTGGCCAGGAACAAAATCTGTCCTACGTGGTGCGCGTAGTGTGCAATCTGGCGGTTGATGGCTTGCAGCACGGTGTGGGGCTCGCCACGGATCGCCACTGTCCGCATCACGTCTTCGGGCTTGAGGCTAGAGATGGCGGCAAATACGCGCTCCCAACCGTCTTCCCACCATTGCATGACCTCTGCGCGGGTCGTCAGGGCAGTCAACTCAAATTCCTGGTCGCGAAAGCGGTCGGGCTTCTCGCCGTCGGTAGTGAGAAAATCCGTGAAGCGGGAGCGCATGTTGCCGGCGAGGTGCTTCACCAGGATCGCGACCGAGTTCGATTCCGGATCGAGTGTGACGAAGAACTCTTTATCCTGAAGCTGCGCCATCGCGCCCTCGCCGAGGCGTTTGTAGCCACGCATCTGGCGGCGAGCTTCGTCCAGGTAGTGAGCAGCAGTATCGGTCACGAGGTCCTTCTCTTCGCTCAGGATTTCGGCGCGCGGCTCGGACGCCGCGCAAGCGCCTCAACTTCGTCCAGGTAATGAACAGCAATGTCGGTCATAAGACAATTCGTCGGTCGTAATCTGCTCTATTTTATCCGTCCCCAGCCGCCGCCTCCTGGCGTTTCGATTCTGATCCGATCACCTTTCCGCAGACGCGCGCTGAACTTGCCGGGCATTGATTCAATCGAACCGTCGCGACGAACGATGTCTGCTGTCCGCTATGCTCGCCCTTGCCGCCGCTCTCTTTCCGCAACGAGTACCGGCGCACGCGCAGAGGATACGCATATTCCAAGGCTTCAGCGGGCGTGTTGAGCGAGTTGGTCATGTGGGTGTGGACGCCGGAGACGCCGTTCCGGCCGGGCCTTGCGCCCATCCCTCCGGCAATCGTCTCGTAGTAGGTAAAAGGCTGGCGGGTGCGGGGATCGATTCCGCCAATGGTGAGATTGTTCATCGTGCCGGAAGCAGCGGCGGGAATGCGGGCTGGAATTGCCTGTGCCAGTGCGCGCAAAAGGACATCGACGATTCGCTGGGAAGTCTCTACGTTGCCTCCGGCGACGGCGGCGGGCGGACGGGCATTCACGATCGTCCCTGGGGGCGCGATCACCTGAATCGGACGCATGAGTCCTGCGGTGGCGGGGATATCGTCGGCCAGCAGGCAACGGAAAACATAGAAGCAGGCGGAATATGTGATGGCTTCGACAGCGTTTATGCTGCCCTCAACTTGCGGATCGCTGCCGGTGAAGTCGACGATCACCACAGGCTTTGTGGGTACGGATCCTCGACGCCCTTTTCTCGGATCAGAGACCCGGACCGACGTTCTCTTCGGCGAGACTTTCACCGTCACTGCGATCTTCACCGGTTTATCGGTGATCCCGTCGTTGTCGAGAAGGTCTTCCGCGCGATGAGTCCCCGTCGGGACTTTCTGCAGAAAGGCGCGCATCAGTTCCTCGGAATAGTCGAGCAGTTCGCGGGCTGCGCGCTTTACCTTTTCAGATCCATAACGTTGGCAAATTTCCCGTAGGCGCCCGGCGCCTGTATGGCACGCCGCAATTTGTGCGCCCAGATCGCCCTCGCGCTCCTCGGGAGTACGTACATTGTTCAGCAGCAGGGCCAGCACGTCACGATCCATCATGCCGGCGCGCATGATCTTCACGGGAGGAATTCGGAATCCTTCCTGATAGATTTCGCGGCAAAGGCCCATAGATCCCGCGTACGCTCCTCCCACGTCGGCATGGTGGGCTCGGGAAGCTACGTAGAAGTCGGGATGGTTCCTGGCTTTTGGCGGACAAGAGTGTCCGCCCCACACGTGCACCGGGGCCACCAGCGTTATGTCGGGAAGATGAGTGCCTCCGCGAAAGGGATCGTTGAGCATGACTATGTCGCCGGGCTGCATCTCGCACGCGCCGATCGCGGCCTGCACCGACATTGGCATCGATCCCAAGTGCACTGGCATGTGATCTCCCATGGCAATGACTTCTCCGTCGCCATCGAAAACCGCGCAGGAGTAGTCGCGCCTCTCTTTGATGTTGGGAGAAAACGCCGTACGGCGCAGGGCCGCGCCCATCTCTTCCGCTATGGAGTGATAAAGATTCTTGAAGATTTCCAGTTCAACCGGATCGCGTGGCATCGAGCGCAGTGTACTACCGGTCGTTGGTCGTTCGCCCTTGGTCGTTGGCAAGAACCTTCGTCGGCGAACTACCCGCGACCAACGACCAAGCGACGTCCTATCATCAGCAGAAATCGAAAAGCGGAGCGAAGAATTCTATTGACAGTGCATTAACCTTGCCGCAATATCTTGTGTTATAGAGGTTTCCCATACTACAAGTTGGGTTTGCCTTTAACGAAACGGGCCCCGGTCGTTAACACCCTTTGCAAGGGAAAATCGTTCACGGAGGAACCTTCATGGCAACGAAGAAGAAAGCAAAAAAGAAAAAGAAACACTAACCGTCAGCGAGACGACATCTCGCTCCACCAACGAATTTCACTGGCCTCTTGAGAGAAGCACCTCTTAAGAGGCTTTTCCATCTAAAACCCAGTGGTCGGTGGCCAGTGGTCAGTGATCGGTATCCAACTTATAGGCGTTCCAGATTCCGCAGCTAAGAGCCACCACTCGTACGTGCTATCGTCTATGGCATCTTGAAATTCCTCCCAACTAATTTTTAAACCTGTGTCACAATAGGCGAACTGCAGGCGTGCTATCTATGACCGCAAGGAAGACGAGCACCGGCAAGAACAAAGCATCCGAGATCTTCATTCCGGACAAGCTCTACTTCCGTATCGGAGAAGTGGCGACCCTGTGCCGCTTACCGGCCTACGTGCTGCGCTTTTGGGAAACCGAGTTCCCACAGCTGAAGCCGGTCAAGAGCAGCACCGGACAGCGTATGTATCGCAAGCGCGATGTCGAAAATGTGCTGCGCATCAAGCAACTTCTTTACGAGCAGGGATTCACTATCTCCGGCGCACGCCAGCACCTGCGCTCGGAGACAAAGTCTGACACGACGCAGACAGCCATTCCCTTTCCCGCGCATTCTGCCGCCGAGCTCAAGCATATCCGCCAGGGGTTACGCGAGATTCTGAATTTGCTCTCGACCCGCAGGACGGGATAGTTCCGAGGAAATACGATCACGTAGCCCCGGACGCGTTCGTCCGGAGGGATGCACTCGCCTCGCGTTGCGGACGAATGCGTCCGCCGCTACGTCGACTAATGCTTGGCTCTGGAGGCAGCGTGATTGACCGGTACTAACGGCGTCCGCGAGAAGTAGTCTCATCAGGGCACTTGAACCTGTCTGCTATTGAGCCTAGAATCTCCGCTCTATGGCGTCGGAGACGTTCGAGATCGAGCACATCGACCGGGGAGTGCTCAGCCTTCGCGGGCCACTGACCATGGAGAACGTTTCCCCGTTTCTCAACGCCGTTCGACGCGAAAACGCTCCCACTATGATTCTGGATTTCAGCGGCGTGCCTTACCTGGACTCTTCGGGCCTCGGATCGCTGGTCAGCGCCTACACGTCGTGTCAGAAGGCCGGACGCCGCGTGGCTCTCACGGGTGTGAATAAACGTGTTATGAAGGTATTCGAGATTACGAAGGTCGAGGAAATCTTTCTAATGTTTCCGACCCTGTCGGATGCGCTGGAGGCATTCACGAACGCAGGGACAGCGTAGAAGTTGCTGGTCCCTCCGCGCACGGAGGGCAGCGGTTTCAGCGGGAGAGAACTCATGGCGTCATCGAAATCCACCCCCGCGCGGAAAAGTTGATTACGCGGCACGCTCCGGCGATTTCGGCTTTCTGACCTTGCCTCCGTTTGCGGCGTCCAGCCGGATGCGAGTCACGCGCGTTGTTTCTTGCACCAAGTCATCGGTCGCGCGGGAGTCGTCCCCCGACATTACCGAGCCCGCGGCCAGGGCGAAGCGCAACGCGTCCGCCTGATCCTCAAAATACAGAATGACTTGCCCCGACATAGCACTTCTCCCCAGGTCTTAACTTTTGAAACCCCAACCGTGAGCACAGCTTTCGGTCCGGCAGACCAGGCATGAAGCTCGGGGAGCCGGAAACACTTCGATCCTGAATAAAGAGCTTTCGACGAGGGCGGCGTTGCAAAACGGGCCAGGCAACGCTTCCTGATTGTGGAGGAGCGGTGGGCTTGATTAAAGTGATTGTCTTGGTTCTATGTACTTCTGGAGTCCTGCAAAATCTCAAGGATTAAACATTCCAGTCATTTCTCTTCTAATGATGGCAGATCCCAGGGCTTCACCGGGACCTGTTGAGAATGTGCAACGGCTGCTTGCGCCAGCAGATCGGTGCCCGGGGCATAAGGATAGCTGAAGAGCGAGCCTGCAGAGTTCTCGTCGCGGTTGAGACTTGACCGGAAATCAGTGGATGCTTCCGGGCGTATTGGCAGAGACTAGAAGGTCCGAATCGCAAGCCGGACAAATCTGAACCGGAATCTTCCACTTTATCTCAGTGCCGTACAGCCAGAAATCGCGGTCCAGAAACTGCATGCAAGATCCGCAGCGGTGGCACTCGTGCTGCTTTTGGCGGGTGGACTCGGCGTTGTCAAAAAAGTCCCTGATGGATTGAACGATCCGTGATTTGGCTTCGGCTTTCTCTCGAATGCTCTGCACGGATGAACTCTTAAGCCTCTGGGATGACCCATTCGAGCCAGCCGAGGGCATTACGCCGGACGCTTCCGGGTGAGACGGTGACGAATTGCCGTTCGTACCCTTGCCTCCCCTGGCCCTGAGCCAGAGACGCAATTCATCCTGGAAGGCGAATACCGGGGAACGAGGTCCGTTGCCAAGTCTGCGGACGGGAAGCTGCAGAGTGCGCTCCCAGCGTTGCACTGTCCGGACGCCGCGATCCAGTTCCGCAGCGATTTCCTTCCAACTGTGCAGCACTTCACGGGATGTCGGGAACGTGCTCGACTGATTTCGCCGGGTCACCAGGTCAACCTGATCCGTTCGCTGAACTGTAGTTCGCATGGAGAATCCTCCATCCTTGCGATTGCCAGTTTGGAGTGCTCCCGTCTGCTAAAGACTAAAAGCAAACCGCTTCCTTTGTCGGTACGCAAGCGCACGATATGCGATTGCCCCTACCGGAAAATCATGAGTCCGACTCGTTCCGCCAGTTACGAGACTGCTGAGTCAGGCTTTCGTAGCATTCGCAGGCGGCAGCTTCCAGCCCGCCCCGGTCCACAATCTTTACGACTCCCCGCGAGTATTTGATCAAGCCGGACTTTTGTAAGGTTCCAGCCGCCACGGTTACACTGGCCCGGCGCGTTCCCAACATGTGGGCGAGAAATTCCTGGGTCAGACGTACCACGTCCCCATCGATTCGGTCCTGGCTCATCAGCAACCAGCGCGCCAGGCGTTGTTCGACTTCGTGCAAGCGATTGCAGGCGGCAACCTGTGCCGACTGCATCGCTAGTTCCTGGGAATAGCGGTTCAGCTTCTTTTCCAGTTGTGGGCACTTGCGCAGTGTCCGCGCTAGATTTGCGGCGCTGATCCGAAACGCGGTACCGGAAATCTGCACTACGGCCCGGGTTGCGCTGGTTTTCAAGCCCACCACCAGCGGCAAACCAACAAATCCCTCTCTTCCGGTCAGTCCAACTTCAACCCCCTTGCCATCGTTCATGATGCTCAGGATGGAGGTCATACCGGTGTTCATGAAATAGCAGTACTCGATGGGCTCTCCAATTTCATTCAACAGGTCATACGACTTGGTCTCCAGGAATTCCAGTTCGGAGAACAACGCGTCAGATTCTTTAGGCGGCAAGGAGAGCAGAACTTCGTTACGAATCGAGCCCGGATCGATGCCGCTAGAAGAGCGCTTGCGGGTGAACCTGGAAGAAAAATCGGATGTTGTGCTTACCATGACGGCTCCTTGCGTAACAAACATCTGTCTGAATTCGCAAAGTTCCGTGGCTCAGGCAGCATTGCCGAAGATGTTCTAAGAAAACAGCTCACTTCAACCTTACCTCATTGTAACGCGCAATACTAGCCTAACTAGAGAGAGAGGACTGCTGATCTCCCGCTTAATCCGATTCGATCATATGGATGCCTTGGTCTCCGACCGTCGAGAGTACGAAGCGGTTCCGGTTACAGCGGGCTCGGATTGGCGCATCGTCGGAAGAGTCCTGTGGTGGACGGGGCGGGCGAGGTGAGCCTGCTGCGAGCCCAGTCCGCGCCTAATGTCCTAGACCGGACAAAGATCGTACGGTATCGTACGGTGTTTGCTGTATGGCTCTGATGGCCCTAAAGGTCCAGAGTTAAACCACCCTTCCTCGTCGCCGTCCGTCGACCTAAAATGACTCGGCCCGACCAGCAGCCTGCAAAGGGGGAAAGTAGGCCTGCTTGCCCCACACCATTCTGATCGTCGATGACAATGCGACTATTCGCCGTTCACTCCGCTGCTGGATCGAGCAGGAATCCGATTGGCAAGTATGTGGCGAGGCGGAGAACGGCGAGCTAGCAGTCGATAAAGTCAAAGAGTTGCACCCTGACATCGTGATCCTGGACTTGCAGATGCCGGTCATGAACGGGCTTGAAGCCGCCCGGCAGATCACACTCCTTGCCCCCGGCACGGCAATGGTGATGTTCACGATGTATACCGGTGGCCAACTTTTGAAGGACGCCCGCGCCGCAGGGATTGCCGATGTGGTCTCCAAGTCTGACCGACTCGAAGACCATCTGCTGGCCTCACTGAAAAAAGTTTCCGCCCGGTCCTAGAATACGATTCCCTCCAGATAGATCACAGGCCGATCCTGGTGCTATCCTCCGAACTGGTAAGTTAAGATTAGCTAACCACCCACGCCCCTAAGAGAGGGCATTCGCGCGCCCTCACCTGTACCTCTGCGTTCCTGCCCCATGTACTACTGTGCCTTTCCTTTTCCCTACGGCTGCCTAAAATCACAAGAAACAAGCCAACTTCGTCTTCGTTTGGGTTCAGCGGAACTCCCGGCACGTCCGCTGACACTATCTGTCGGTAGCAGCCAAAAACTAGCTTTAAGGGGGTCCCCGTGCTCGCGTTTGTCACACCTGCTGCAAATAAGCTTCAGCGAGTGTTAATCATTGCGTTGGCGGCTCTTCTTCCAGTCGCCTTTACCGCGTGCGGAACTCCACACACCACTGTGGGGATGCCTGCGAAGGCCGCAGCCGTACCGCTGAATTCGTCGACCACACCGTCCATTCTTCTTTTCACAGGGACGGGTACGTCCGCTTCCGATGTGTCTGCGGTCGAAGCCATCCTGGGTGCAAACAGTTTGACGTACTCGACAGCGAATTCCTCGCAGCTCAACGGCATGTCCGAGACTACGCTGAAGGGCTACAAGTTGCTGATTGTTCCGGGCGGAAACTCGATCACCATCGGCAACAATCTGAAATCGAGCACTACCACCAACATCCACAACGCGGTAATCAATGATGGCTTGCACTACCTGGGCATCTGCGCCGGGGGATTCTTCGGCGGTTACTCGATTTATAACGGCCTGAATCTAACTTCGGGTGTATGGTTCAACTTCTACGCCGACTACAACAAAGGGATCCACAAGGAAGCGGTCTCGATTTCCAGCAAGGGCGCCACTTCACTTGATCAGTACTGGCAGGACGGACCTCAGTTCACCGGATGGGGCTACATTGTAGGCAAATATCCGGACGGCACCCCAGCGATCGTCGAGGGGAGCTCTGGAAAAGGATGGGTCATGCTCGCGGGCGTGCACCCGGAGGCTCCGGCGAGCTGGAGAACCGGTATGACTTTCAAGACTTCGGTGGCCACCGATAACGCCTACGCAGGAACGCTGATCCTGGCGGCGTTGAACGGCACGTCGCTGACGCACTACTGAGTCTTAGTCGTAAGACCTGCAAACGAAAAGGGCTGGAAGCCACGACTTCCAGCCCTTTTCAATTGAGCACAAAATATCGACGTTAAATGTTATTGGTCGTTGCTTGCTTCCGAGGAGGTCCCCCCGACCAGCTTCCATGAGTTCTCGATGTAGAAATCCCCTGACACAGATATTCCTGGTCCCACGTGAAGGGTGGCACAACGCTGACGGGCGTCGATCTCGTGGCCGTTCGACTCAATCGAGAGGTCAACACGGTAGAGCCCGGGCACAACGGGCAGTACCGGGCAATGGAATTCGATTCTTCCCTCGCCAGGCTCCAGGTCGATGCCCGCATGCGATGACTCGGTCGTGAGCTGAGCGCACAAATACCCGCTAGGCCAGTAGATGGAGATCCGAAATACAGCTCCTGGGATAGCCTGCCGGGCGCGGTATCCGAGTCGAGCCACCATGGGATAGCCAGTTCGGATGCCATCGTTTGAGTCCTCCGACAAAAATGAAATGCTTGTGCATTGGGCTGGCGACGCGGTTTCTATTTGGTCAGGCGCCGTATCATCGCCGAAAGTCATCTGCTGGTATTCATCAATGACCTGCCGGGGCGGTCCATCCGCAACGATCCGGCCATGATTCAGCAGTAGGGCTCGATCGCAGAGACGATACACGGCAGCGAGATCGTGCGAGATAAAGACGATGGTCCGACCTGCCTTTCGCAGTTCGGCAATGCGGTCCAGACACTTCGACTGAAAAGCAGCGTCTCCGACCGCCAGGATTTCGTCGAGCAGCAGGATGTCGGGCTCCAGATGTGCGGCGATGGAGAAGCCCAGCCTGATATGCATTCCTGAGGAGTAGCGCTTCACCGGCACATCGATGTATTGGCCGACGCCTGAAAACTCGATGATGCTCTCCAGCTTCTTGCGTATCTCGGAGCGCCGCATGCCGAGCATGGCGCCGTGGAGATCGATATTCTCTCGTCCCGTAAGCTCGGGATGGAAGCCCGAACTTACGTCCACCAAGGCAGCCAGTCTTCCGCGAACCGTGATCTCGCCTTCCGTGGGAGTCGTGATGCTGGAGAGAATTCTCAGGATCGTCGTTTTGCCGGCGCCGTTGTGTCCGACGATGCCGAGGGCCTCTCCCTGCCGAACCTGAAAACTGACGTCACGCAGCGCCCACATCCCGCTGGATCGCCTTCTGAAGGCGCCCGAATACCAGCGCCTGGGCGCGTTGCCGGGGGTTCGCAACCGGTACTGCTTCGATACTCGATCCAACCGTATGTCGATCATGAAGTTCAGATTACGTCGGCCATGGTGGCTTCAGACGACTTGAAGTAAGCGTAGGCGATGATCAAGCAGGCAAATGCAATCGCGGCCGATATGGCCAGGCTCGCGGCGTCAGGCTTGGCGCCTCGGAGAACCACTGTACGGAAGTTCTCGATGAGTCCCGCGATCGGATCGAGCAAATACAGCTTTCGAAACCGCACCGGCACCGACTCTATCGAGTAGACAACCGGGATGGTGAACATCCAAACCTGCAGCAAGAGCGGCATAGCGAGCCCAACATCGCGGAAACGAACCTGAATGGCCGAGAAGAACAAAGCAATAGCTGCGGCAAAACTGGCGAGCACAACCACGATCGGAATCGCATAAAACAGGTTCCAGGTAAGCGAGATCCGGTAGTGAGCGATGAATCCACCAAGGATCAGGCCTCCGATAAGAAAGTCGGCAAAGCCAGCCGCCAGGTATGAGAGCGGGATGATCTCGCGCGGAAAATACATCTTGGTGAGCAGATTCGGGTACAGAACCAGGCCGTGCACCGCATTGGAGATTGAGCTGGAAAAGAATATCCAGGGCAGAAGCGCACACAATACGAACAGCGGATAGGGGATGCCGCCGGTCGCCACCTTAGTTACGCGAGTAAAAATAATGGTGTAGATACTCATCAAGGCCAGCGGCTGGAGCGCAGCCCACACCCAGCCGAGAGCCGACTGTTTATAGCGAACCTTGAGCCGGAAAAGACTCAATATCCAAAGCAGGTCCGAGTACTGGACGAGCGTTTTCAAACCGCCGAACACCGTCCGGATTGAGAATGCGGGAGGGCGAATGACCTTAACGGGACGCACGGAAACTGGAGGCGCGCCTGCCTGCGATTGCCAGGCGATGGGTAGTACTGGCGGCTGATCCGAGGATGCAACGGACGATCCCGCCGTCCCTTCCGGGAGCGTATTCAGCCCTGGCTCCATTTTTTTCAAGTTGTTTCCCAACCGTTGGAAATGAACTGGGCAAATTCCAATCTAGCCCACAGAGATCATTGATGAGGATGGGGTCTGACTGCCTCCGACTGTCTGCAATCTGCCAGCCAGTATTTGGCCGACGATCCCCACATGCGGCTGTCGTAACAGCTCATCGTGCGCGCAATTGACTTCGCAAATTTCGACGCCGCCCAGCGAGCGAGCGCCCCAGCCCATTTCCCGGTCGCGGACGTAGTAGTAGGGCTGTCTCGTCCTCTTCAACAACAGCACGGGGGCATGGAATCGCGGCTCCTGGAACCCTTCATCCGGCCAATATAACCGATTCCAGCCGCTATCAGGGGTGTTCTTATCCATCAGAAACAGGCGTTTTAGAACTCTCTTGACGGTGGCGAGCCGCTGCTCGCGGGAAAGACCGCGGAAAACCTGAAATCTTTGCCGCCAATAGTCGATGGCCCAGAGCGGTTTGATTTGAGAGTTCTCCAGCACCCAGGTGTCAAAGATCGCAAAAACTCCCACTTTCTCGCCCTGGGATTCGAGCTCGAGAATGATCTCCTGCGCGATTAGAACACCTTCACACATGCCTCCAAGACAGTAAGGCCCATGTGATTGTACGGATCGCATCGCAGCCACGTACTGCCGGGCGAGGGCACGCAATTCATCGTTGGTAAAAGGACGTCCCCAGACCACCGGTTCGATTCCCTGTACTTTGTAAACGGACTGGTCTCTTCCCATGTGGCGGGCGAGCAGAGAAAACCCGAAGGTATCCACGCCGGGTGCAGCAATGGCAAAGAACGGTCTTGCGTCATCGCCCTCCTGCAATGCCATGAGCAGGGGATCAGGCTGTGGGCTGGTATTGTCGCGCAATAGCGGGGCGAAGGCTTCAATCGTCGGGGCGCGAAAGATCGCAGACACGGGGATCTTCCGGTCTGTGATCTCGTGAATAGTCGCGATCAGGCGTGCTGCGATCAGTGAGTGTCCTCCGACGTCAAAAAAACTGTCCCGAATTCCGACTTCCTGGAGTCCTAGAACATGTTTCCAGATTTCGACCAGGAACGTTTGTTCCTGGTCAAGCGGCTCCAACCGCTGTTCCGAGGGCCTACTGGCCAGAGAAGATTGCGTTTTGCTTTGCTTAGCTTTGTTCCGCTTACCCGCTGAGGGTTGAATCAGCAAGTCGACAGGTCCCGGCATGCTCGGTACAGTCAGCTCAAGAATGTGTGCCTCGGGAGCGGTGGCAACGGCCCGAAGAAGCGACGTGTAGTCGCTCAGCATTTGGATGATCCGCTCCCGCTTGAACAGGTTTGTGGCGTACTCGACCTGTGCCCACCACTGCCGATCGATATCCTCGATCAATGTCATGCTGAGATCAAAGATTGACGCTTCCGTGTTGACTACATAGGGGAAAGCCGTCAAGTCGCCGAATTCGTGCGACCGCACAGCGGACTTTATCGTGGCAAACATGACCTGAAAGATCGGGTTGTAAGCCAGATTGCGCTCGGGCTGAAGGATCTCAACTATCTTTTCAAACGGAACATCCACATTGGAGAATGCGCCCAGAATTGTTTCGCGGACTTGTGAGACTAGCTCCGTAAACCGGGGATTTCCCCACAAGTCATCGCGCAGTACCAGCGTGTTGACGAAGAATCCGATCAGCCCCTCGGTTTCCACGCGGTTCCGGCCCGCGACCGGAACGCCCACCAGCACATCGTCCTGACGGGTGTAGCGGTACAGCAGGAGCTTGAATGCAGCCAGTTGCACCATAAAAGGCGTAGCCTGGCAACGAGCCGCGACGGCCTTAAGCCCCTCAATGATTTCGCTCGGGATTGCAACGACCTCACTGGCGCCCTGAAATGTTTGCTCGGGAGGCCGAGGCGCATCCGTTGGTAGCTCCAGAAGTGGCGGCGCACCTTCGAGCTTGTTTTTCCAATACGCAAGCTGCTGCTCAACTGAGTCCGTTTGGAACCATTCCAGTTGCCACTCAGAGAAATCACCATATCGAATAGGAAGCAGCGGCAAAGGCGACGGCCTGTTCTTGGAGAAGGCGGTGTAAAGAAGAGCTAGTTCCTTCGCGAAGAGCTGCAGGGACCAGGCATCCGTGATGATGTGATGCATGGTGCAAAGAAAGACGTGATCTTGAGGCGTGACCCGGAACAGGCGTCCCCGAAACAACGGCGCCGTACTCAGCTCGAACGGTACCTCGACTTCTCGCCGGGCAAACTGGTACGTCTCCGCGTAGGGGTCGGAGGCACTGGTAACGTCGGTGACGGGCAGGGTTGCGGTGTAGTGTTCTTGAACCACCTGCTGCAGCTTGCCACCTTCGAGCCGGAATGTGGTGCGGAGGCTGTCGTGCCGATTCACCATCTCCTGGAAACTAGCCTGGAGGGCTGACAGATCGAGCGAGCCCCTCAGCCACAGTCCCAGATGCACGTTGTAGGCAGTGCTTCTCCCTTGCAGCTGGTGCAGAAACCACAGGCGCTGCTGGGCCAAAGACGCCGAGTAGACGTGCGTCGGACTTACCTGCAGAAGCAGGTTGGCCAGCAGGTTCTTCTCTTGTGCATCGCCAGTCACCAAGTTCTGGCTCCCATACAACATGCGGTCAGGCCCTCCCCGAACTAACCCTTTCCGAGTGCCACAGGGGCGCTAGCACCTGCTTAAACACAAGAAAGCATTGGGACTTTAATGTGTCGCGATATAAGGCGATATCAGTATGAAACCTGAGAAGGCGAGGCCAAAGTGCCCAGACCGCTATAGGACCAAGTGACGAGAGTGACATCTGCAGCTCGAAACCACGGTCTGAATCTCGGCGAGGAACTTGCCAACCCACAATCAGAGTCCAGAAGCCGTATTAAGATGCATTACACCCTATTTTCGGCTAGGACGCGCAATATTTTTTGAGGCCGTTTCTCTCTAGCTTTTTGCCCCCCGAATGGTGCATCCTTGTGGCAGACCCCCGAGCCTGTGGGCTCCCGGTGGCTGCGAAGCCCAGAATGCCAACCTTTAAGCCCGGGTTGACATCGAACAACGGCTTCAAGTACCACCGTATCTTTCTTACCGGAAACATCCAAGGAACTACCAGATGAGCCGAGCGGCGTTCCCAGCTTCGTTCGCGCAGCAGAGACTGTGGTTTCTCGAGCAACTTGAGCCCGGAACCGCGGCGTATAACTTACCGCGCGCCTTCCGGATTAACGGTCCCTTGGACGTTGAGGTGCTGACTCGGGCTTTCCAGATGGTGGTGCTGCGGCACGCCTCGCTGCGAACGGTCTTTGATTCGGTGGATGGTGAAGCCAGACAGGTCGTGTTGTCGGATGTGGATGTCAGTATCCCCATCATCGATCTGTCTCACATTCCAGAAGCCGAGCGCGAATCTGAGGCTTTACGCTTTGCGAGTGAGGAAGGGAAGAAGCCGTTTGATCTGAGCGAAGGTCCCTTGCTCCGGCCTGTTCTTGTCCGTTTGGGGGCGGACAGGTATTTCCTGGTCCTAGTGATGCATCACATCATCACGGACGGCTGGTCGATTGCCCTACTTTTCCGCGAAGTGACGAAGTGCTATGCCGCCCTCACGAGGAATGAAGTTCCGGAGCTTCCGGAGCTCCCTCTGCAGTACACCGAATACGCGCAGTGGCAGCGCGAGTACATGAGTGGCGAAGTGCTCACGAACGAAGTCGAACACTGGAAAAGCAAGCTGGCCGGCGCGCCCACGTTACTCGATCTGCCCGCCGACCATCCTCGGCCTGCGACCCACAGCTGGCGGGGCGCTACAGAGGAAATCAGCCTGGATAGTTCCATGCTGGCCAAGCTGAAGGCGCTTGCGCAAGCCGAGCGGTCCACTCTGTTTATGGTGGCGATGGCTGCATTTCAAGCCTTGCTGTGGCGGTACACCAATCAGGAAAGCATTTTGCTTGGAACGCCGATCGCAGGACGGCACGAAGTAGAAATCGAAAACATGATCGGGTTGTTCGTGAACACCCTGGTCTTCCGGACTGATTTCGCCGACAATTTGAGCTTTCGGGAACTGATTCAACAGGTGCGGTCATTCGCGCTCGAAGCATACATGCATCAGGACGTCCCCTTCGAGAAATTGGTGGATGAGTTAGTCCCCCAGCGGTCGCTGGACACGCATCCGCTGTTCCAGGTGATGTTCACCTTCCAGAACATTCCCAAACAAGTCTTCGAGATTCCGGGGCTGAGTATCAAGGAAATGCCCTTCGAAGCTGGGATCGCCAAGTTTGATTTGTCCGTCGAAGTCTGGGAAAACGATGAGCTTCACTGCCAGTTCGAATACAACACCGACTTGTTTGAGCAGTCCACGATTCTCAGGATGCTGGGACATCTTGAGCAGTTGATAACGGCGGCGGTGGAGAATCCGGACACGCCGGTGGCTCAGATTCCGATCATGAGCGCCCAGGAACGGCGGCAGGTGCTGCAGGAGTGGAACCGGACCGAGTTGGGCTATCCCCGGGACGTACCCATTCACCGGGCATTCGAAACACAGGTCGATCGTACTCCCGACAAGACCGCATTGCTGTTTGGAGACGAGAAATGGAGTTACCGTCAAGTCAATGACGAGGCCAACCGGCTGGCCCACAAGCTGATGGACAAAGGGGTTGGTCCGGGCGCCCTGGTGGGAATTTTTCTGGATCGCTCCGCGGAAATGGTAATCGCACTGCTGGGAGTGCTCAAAACCGGAGCAGCCTATGTTCCGCTTGATCCGGCATATCCTCTGGAACGCCTGAGATTCACGATAGAGGACGCATCACTGTTCGGCGTGGTAACTCATTCGTCGATAAAGAACCAGCTGCCCAGCAACGCGCGGAATATTGTGGAGATCGACACTGAGGCGGATTTCCGTGGCATGGATCCCATAACCAATCCTTCCACGCCGGCCTCGAGTGATCAACTCGCATATGTGATCTACACTTCGGGTTCGACCGGAATTCCTAAAGGAGTAGAAGGAACACACCGGGCCTCGATGAACCGCTTTTCCTGGATGTGGCGAACCTATCCCTTCAAGGCGGGAGAGGTCTGCTGCCAGAAAACGAACCTGGGATTTGTCGACTCGATCTGGGAAATCTTTGGGCCGCTCCTGGCGGGGATTCCGAATGTGATTATCCCGCAGGATGCAGTTCGAGATCCTGAGGAGATGTTGTGCATACTCGCCCACGAGCGCGTGACTCGCATCGTTCTTGTTCCTTCGTTGTTGCGAACGCTTCTGGACCAGGCTCCGAACCTGCAGCAACGGGTACCTGAACTGAAACTCTGGTCCTGCAGCGGCGAAATTCTGCCGGCGGACCTGGCTAAGCGCTTTTGCGAGGCATTCCCGGAAGCGACCTTGCTTAACATTTACGGCTCGTCCGAGGTCGCGGCAGACGTCACTTGCCAGGAGGTCACGGACAGGGATTTAGCCTCCTCGGTTGCCATTGGCAAGCCTATTAGTAACACACAGATCTTTCTGGTGGATCGAGGTGGAAATCCAGTCCCGATTGGAATACGCGGGCAAATCTATGTCGGAGGAGATGGGCTGGCGCGAGGATATCTGAACCGGCCCGAGCTAACGGCCGAGCGCTTCGTGACCAACTGGCTGGCGCCGGAGCAGTCCGCGCGTTTGTATCGCACCGGAGATCTGGGACGCTTCCGCTCCAATGGTGAGATCGAATATTTGGGCAGAGTCGACAGCCAGGTGAAGCTGCGCGGCCTGCGCATCGAGCTGGGTGAAATTGAGACGGTGCTGGCCTCCCATCCTGGGATAGGTGAGGCGGTCGTTGCCGTTACTGGCGAAGGCGAGCAGCAGAAGTTGTCTGGATATGTTGTGGTGAACGATGCTAAAGCAGCGCCTGCTGCCGGAGATTTGCGTCGCTACCTGCGGACGAAGCTGCCGGAACACATGGTTCCGGCCACTTACTGGCTGGTGGAAAAGTTCCCGCTGCTGTCCAACGGAAAAGTAAATCGTGCCGCGCTAGTCTTGTCTGGTGGAATTCCGCTGCTGGAGAAGGAGGAACTGACCTCGCCGCGGAATGAGGCAGAAGCCAAACTGGCGGAGATCTGGCGGGAGTTGCTCCATGTGGAGCAGGTCGGAATCGAGCAAGACTTTTTCGAGCTGGGCGGGCATTCGTTGCTGGTGCTGCAAGTGACGGCACGCATAAGGCGGGTGTTCGAAGTGGAATTGCCGGTGAGGAGCGTGTTTGAAGCACCGACCATTGCAGGGCTGGCGATGGAGGTGGAGAAAGCACAAGCGCTCGGCCTGAAGGCGCGTACCCCGATTCTGCAGCGCCGTCCGCGGACCGCTGGTGTAAGCCGGGAAGCGTTGCTGGCGCAACTGGACAATTTGTCTTCCACGGAACTACAGAGTTTGCTGCAGCGGGTACTCGATGGGAAACAGCCTGCGTAGCGCAAGCTTCATCGGCGACGGGGCAACAAATTTTTCGACAACTGGCAATGGCGCAGATTGAGTTGAAAGAATTCAGGTAGGTTGGCCGTATGTGTGTACATGAGTTGGTCGCAGCGCAGGCAAGCGCAACCCCGGATGCGGTGGCGGTTGTCGTGGGCGAAAGGAAGCTTTGTTACGGGGAATTGAATGCGCGTGCCAACCAGCTGGCTTACCGGTTGGGTTCGCTTGGGATCAGAGCCGAAGGTCCCGTTGCCCTCTTTCTGGAGCGATCTGTCGAGCTGGTGATTGCCGCACTCGCCGTGCTGAAAGCCGGAGGCGCATACGTTCCCCTGGATCCGAGTTATCCAGCCGGCCGCGTCTCGCTGCTCCTGGAGGACTCGGCAGGTCCAGTGGTCTTGACGCACTCTTCCCAGATCAAGAAACTCCCGGCGGGTAGTTGGAAGACGATTGTCGTAGATTTTGACGATTCCGAGATTACCAATCATCCCTTCGTTGCGCCCAAGGCCCAGACCGATCCTACGGATTTGGCCTATATCATCTTCACCTCAGGTTCAACGGGCCGCCCCAAAGGTGTGCAAATCACGCATGCCAACTTGCTGAATCTGGTCCACTGGCACCAGCACGCCTTCAAAATTACGTCCGCTGATCGGGCGACCCTGCAAGCGAGCCCTGGCTTTGATGCCGCCGTTTGGGAGGTGTGGCCGTATCTGGCGGCTGGCGCGAGCGTCCATGTGGTGGATGATGCGATTCGCACGGTTCCCGACCGTCTTCGTGACTGGATGGTCGCCACGGGCATAACCGTGAGCTTCCTCCCAACCGCTATGGCCGAGTCGATGGTCGGCCTGCCTTGGCCATCACGCACTGATCTTCGTTTCTTGCTGACCGGCGCGGACACTCTCCGCCGCTATCCTCCGGCGGGGCTCCCTTTTGCTCTCGTCAATAATTATGGTCCGACCGAGTGCACGGTGGTCGCGACCTCGGGTACGATTCATCCGGATGGCGTGTCTGACGAACCTCCATCCATTGGTCGGGCGATCGAAAATGTTGAGATTCACATTCTCGACGAGCAACTGAAGTCTGTCCCAGCCGGCACTCCTGGAGAGTTGCTGATCGGAGGAGCGGGGGTGGGACCTGGATACTTGAATCTTCCCGAACAAACCGAGCAGAAATTCATTGCTGATCCGTTCAGCGGCATTCCTAATGCGCGTCTCTACCGCACCGGCGATCTCGCGCGAATGCTTCCCGACGGCCAAATTGCCTTTCTAGGACGCATCGACGAACAGATCAAGATCAGAGGCTATCGCATTGAGCCGGGAGAGATCACTTCCGTGCTGGACCGGCACCCCGATATTGCCTCCAGCCTTGTTACAGCCTATTCGGGCGATTCTGGAGAGAAGCGCCTCGTCGCCTATATTGTGCCGGCCTCGAACGCCCGCGTGAACGCGGCAGAGCTCCGGAAATTTCTGGGCGAATCTCTTCCGGATTACATGCTGCCTTCGACCTTCGTGAGGCTTGACAGTCTGCCGACTTCAGCGCACGGAAAAGTCGACCGGGCTGCACTCCCGGAGCCAACGGCGGAAAACATTCTAGACGACGATCGCTTCGAAGCTCCGCAATCAGAAATTGAGCAATGGCTGGCCAGTTTTCTGGTGGGATTGATCGGCGTAGCGCGCGTCAGTCGGGACGACAACTTTTTCAATCTAGGCGGCCACTCGTTGATGGGCGCGCAGTTGATCGCCAAGGTCCACCAAACGTTCGGCGTGGAGCTTTCGCTGCGACGTCTGTTCGATCATCCAACGGTGCGAGAAATCTCCTCTGAGATCGAAAGCCTGATTCACGCAAAGCTGAACATGATGAGCGACGAGGAAGCGCAGCGTGTCCTCGAATCCTCCCCCCGGGAAATCCCCGCATGATCGCCGACGCTGCGCCATTGCCCGTCCAGCGCGCCGAAGATCGCGTGCTCAGCCTCTACCACCTGCTCGATCCTGAGGTGCTCGCGAATCCGTATCCGCTCTATCACAAGTTGCGGACTGAAGCCCCGGTACACTGGGATTCCTTTTTGCACGCATGGGTCGTGACCCGCTATGCCGACGTAGTTCACGTGTTGCACCACTTCTCAGCAAATCGCACCCCTACGCCCGAGCAACTGACCGCGCTCAACTTGTCGGCGCTGAGTCCGATTGCCGCCGTCATGGTGCGCCAAATGTTGTTCCTGGACCCTCCGGACCACACGCGTCTTCGCGCGCTCGCTTCCGCCGCATTCACTCCACGCAGGGTGGAACAGTTGCGCTCGCACATTCAGGAAGTCATGGACACTTTACTGGACGCGGTCGTTTCCAGAGGGCACATGGACGTGATCGCCGACTTCGCAGGGCCAGCCCCTGCAATCGTGACCGCCGAATTGCTGGGCGTTCCGGCTGCCGACCATGCTGAGCTGAAAGAGTGGTCGCAGGACTTCGCCGAGATGCTTGGCAACTTCCAGCACAACCCGGAACGGTTTCCGCGCGTCCTGCGCAGCGTTGAGAACCTGTGTTCCTACTTCCGCTCGGCAATGCGGGAGCAGCAGACGCACCCGCGCGAAGGCTTGATCCAGGCCATGATGGCCGCTGAGGTAGAAGGCGCCCGGCTCAACGAAGAAGAAATCATCGCCAACCTGATTGTCACGATGGTAGGAGGCCAGGAAACTACCACGAACCTGATTGGCAACGGTGCGCTTACACTCCTGCGGAATCCGGCCGAACTAGACCGTCTGCTTGGAGATTCTTCATTGATTCCTTCGGCAGTAGAGGAACTGCTGCGTTACGAGAGTCCCAGCCAGCACACCGCGCGCCTGGCTCCCGCTGATGTAGAACTCGGAGGAAAACGCATTCGAAAACGTCAAGCTGTCATCGCAGTGATGGGAGCTGGCAACCGTGATCCCGAGCGGTTTCCGGAACCCGATCGCCTAGACATTACGCGCAAGGACAATCGCCATCTGGCCTTCGGCTGGGCCGCTCATTTTTGTTTCGGCGCCGCGCTGGCTCGGCTGGAAGGCCAGATCGCCTTCGAAACGATCTTGCGGCGGCTGCCGCATTTGAAGCTGGATACGCGAGTTCCCTTGGAGTGGCGTCATAACCTGGGTCTGCGGGGTCTGACCGCGCTGCCGGTCGCTTTTGTTGCAAGCAACTCAGAGAAAAACTCCGTGTTTGCGTCCTGAGGATGAAACGACATGGCCCCTGAATACGCCGACGCGAAACGGAAGCTGCTGGAGAAATATCTGCGCGGCGAGTTGGGTTTCCAGCCCGCGACTCAGGAGATTCCAAGACGCCACCCGGACGAGCTTATTCCTCTGTCCTATGCCCAGGAACAGGTTTGGCTGCACGCGCAACTCGCGCCGGAACTTCCGCTTTACAACGAGCCCGTCACCATCCATTACTCCGGCTGCCTGAACGTCGGCGCGCTCGAACAGGCCTTTAACGAGGTTCTCCGCCGGCACGAGGCCTGGCGAACCTGTTTCACCGTGGTTGATGGCCAGCCGGTTCAGGAGGTCAAAGAGAATCTCTCCATCTCGCTTCCGGTTATCGACCTTCGCAGCATCCCGCGAGAGCAACGGGACGCAGCAGCGCTCACCGTCGCCACCGCGGATGGGAGAGTTCCTCTTGACCTGGGACAGGTGCCGCTGTTTCGAGCCAGGCTAATCCGTCTCGAGGAAGAACAGTATCGTCTTTATCTCACTCTCAGCCACATCATCTTCGACGGAGTTGCGATTTATCGCGTGTTTCTGCCGGAACTGGCAACACTCTACAAGGCGTACGCCGCCGGCAGTCCTTCGCCGTTGCCGGAGCTTGCCATCCAGTATCCCGATTTTGCCTGCTGGCAACGCCGCCATTACACGCCTGAGAAGCTTTCCAAAGACCTAGAGTACTGGCGCGAGCAGCTCCACGAACCATTACCGGAAACCTATCTGCCCGCGGACCGCGGGCATGGCCGATCGCAGTCGTTTCGAGGCTCGATGCACCCGTTCCGGCTGAGTACGAGCCTGACGACTAAGTTACGACAGTTCTGTCGCGCTGAAGGCGTCTCTCTATTCCATTTGTTGTTAGCGAGTTTCGCCGCACTGCTGTACCGCTACTCTGGTGAAGAACGGATTCCCATCGGAAGCGTCACTGCTGGTCGCAACCGTCCTGAAACGCTTCCGCTGCTGGGATATTTTCTCAATACGGTAGTGTTTCCCGCTGATTTCTCGGGCAACCCAACCTTCCGGGAGCTGGTCCATCGCGCGCGTAATTTGACGATCGACGTGTTGGATCATGACGCTGTCCCTTTTGAACATCTGGTTCGCGAGTTGCGGGTGCAGCGGGATCCGGGGCGGAATCCCTTGTTCCAAGCGCTCTTCTCCCTCGAGCCGCCCTTACCTGAGGTCGATCCCGCATGGCATCTGACCCAGATGGATGTCGACACCGGCGCGTCGAAGTATGACCTCTACCTGGAACTGGATGAACGCGCGGATGAGGTGCTGGCCCGCTTCCACTACAGCACTGACCTGTTCGATGTCCAGAGCATCCTTCGTACGACTGCCCACTGGCAACAACTGCTTGAGGAGGCCGTTGCCAAACCTGATCAGCGCCTTTCGGAGTTGCCGGTTCTGACATCAGATGAACGGGACCAGATCCTGGCGCGGTGGAACGAAACGAAGCAGGCTTATCCGGAGACATGCATTCACGAACTGTTCGAGGCGCAAGCCGAGAGATCGCCGGACGCAGTTGCCGTCGTTTTTGAAGATTCGCACCTCACTTACCGTGAACTGAATGAACGCGCGAATCAGCTTGCCTGGTTTCTGCTAAATCGCGGAGTGGGGCCAGACGTCCCGGTGGGCCTGTGCATCGACCGTGGGCTGGAAATGGTGATCGCCCTTCTGGGCATCTTGAAGGCCGGAGGGGCCTATGTTCCGCTGGATCCCAGGCTGCCAGACGAGCGGCTGGCGTTCATGCTTTCCGACGTCAAACCACCGCTGGTTCTTACGCAGCAGCACCTAAGACGCCAGCTTTTCGGCGAAAACACGATCACGCTTGACTCGAGCTGGGACGTGATCGCACATGAGAAGAAAACGAATCCCAGCGCCGGCTCTAATCCGCAGAATCTCGCCTACGTGATGTACACCTCAGGCTCGACCGGAAAGCCGAAAGGGGTTCCGATTGAGCACCGCAGTGTTGTCAACTTGCTCACCTCGATGCAGGGCTGCCCGGGTCTGATCTCCGAAGAGGTGCTCCTTGCGGTTACGACCCTTTCCTTCGACATCGCCGGACTGGAAGTCTATCTCCCGCTCATTTCGGGAGCACGCCTGGTGATTGCAAGCTCGGAGGACGTTGTCGACGGGAACCGCCTCCGGGACTTACTGACTGAAAGTGGAACGACTTTCATGCAGGCGACGCCGGCGACCTGGCGCCTGCTCATTGAGGCGGGATGGCAAGGCTCTCCAAACTTGAAGATTCTTTGTGGCGGTGAGGCGCTACCGCCGGAATTAGCCAAAGAATTGATCGTGCGCGGCAATTCCCTGTGGAATGTCTACGGACCGACCGAGACCACAATATGGTCCAGTGTTTATCGCGTGACTGGCGAGGAGTCGGGAACAATCCCCATAGGCCGCCCCGTCGCTAACACGGGGATCTATATATTTGACGCCCATCGCAACCCCCTGCCGGTAAATGTCACCGGAGAGATTTACATCGGGGGGGACGGGTTGGCGCGCCGATATCTGAACCATCCCGAACTGACGGCCGAGCGCTTCGTTGCAAACCGGCTGGCGGCGGACCGGTTCCCACGTTTGTATCGCACGGGAGATCTGGGTCGCTTCCGCTCAAGCGGTGAGATCGAGTACCTAGGCCGAGTCGACAGTCAGGTGAAGCTGCGCGGCCTGCGTATTGAACTAGGTGAAATCGAGTCGGTGCTGGCATCCCACGCGGCGGTGCGGGGAGCGGTAGTGACGATAACCGGGCAAGGCGAGCAGCAGAAGTTATCCGCCTACGTGGTCTTGAACGACGGCAAGGTGGCACCTGCTGCCGGGGAGCTGCGACGCTATCTGCGGACAAAGCTGCCGGAGCACATGGTTCCAGCCAGTTACTGGCGGGTCGAAAGGGTCCCACTGCTGTCCAGTGGCAAGGTCAACCGCGACGCGCTCGCTTCTTCCGGAGCGATTCCGCTGCTCGATGAGGCGGAGTTGCTGCTTCCGCGGAATGAGGTCGAAGCCAAGCTGGCGGAGATCTGGAAGGAGTTGTTGAAGGTCGGACAGGTAGGGATCGAACAGAATTTTTTCGAG
>WNEZ01000733.1_pt1 | contig 43049 bp, 32 predicted proteins | sample 5400521 | NCBI WGS metagenome assembly WNEZ01 (sample SAMN13153339, study PRJNA577476) | soil metagenome | isolation source: 120 cm saprolite under Douglas fir tree site 2 hole 1 replicate 1 | place: USA:California | collected 2015-04-18
TTTATATGCCGGGCTTCAGCCCCGGTGGATGGTTTTCTCGGCGTCACCACGGAGACGACCACTACGGCTAAACAGTTTGCTGAGAAACTCGACTTCGGTTTTGTTTTGAAAGGGCGCGGCTTCCAGCCGCGCCGTAAGTGCCGCAAAATCAACCGCGGCTTCAGCCGCCGAGGTCACATCCGGTCTGCGAGGTGACTTTTTCAGCAATCTGTAAAGCCGTCCCCGACCTCGATTCGCTTACGCGGCCCCTTCGGCAAGCTCAGGGCAGGCTCTGGAAGGGGCGCTCTTCCAAGGTCGCACAGATGGTGAATCAGGGAGACCGCATTGAAATATATTCCGGAGCCTTCCTCGGTCACCGCCGACTTCCGCACAGCCCCGGTGCCGAGCAAGAAAAAGCGCCCCGCGGAACGGAGCGCCTCATCCCTATCGGATCCAGGAATCAATTCACGTTGACAATAACGCTAGCCTTCGTCGTAATTGGAGCCGACCCACCCGAGGTTGCTGTGACCAGCACGGTGTAAGCCCCAACCGGGGTCCCTGGATCTTTCGGTCGACTCGAACCCCCACCGCAAGCGCCCATCCAAAGAGTGGACGACGCCAACACGGCCAGCAGGATCAGCACCCGTCCACCGCGCCGACGCGCTTTGCCAGGAAGACAGACGCCAAACATTCCGAGAAGACCCGGAAGCAAAGTTGCGTAAAAGATCTCGCGACCGCGTCCCAGCGGTTCCGTCAATTTCGCCGCTGGCGCCGTGGTCTTGATCGTCAAGGTCACGGTCGACTGTGCCGCGGATGTGATCGTCACACTAGGCGGGCTGAAACTGCACGTAGCCTCCGATGGCAAACCCGAGCAACTGCTGCCGCTGAAGTTAAGCGTGCCCGTAAAGCCGTTCACCGGGAAGATTGTGAAGTTAATCGTGCCCGTCTGGCCTCGCAGGATGCTTACGCTGTTCACGTCGGGAATAAAGTCGAAGTCCGGATTCGAGGTATCGATCGCCAACTGAAATGCATTGATGGACCCAAGCCCCGTGACTTGATCGTAGCCCGCACCTGCATGAAAGCCCAGCAGCCCGCCGGTGCAATTCGGACTTCCGGAACTGCAGGGGACAATGTTGTCCCCGGAACTGATGTCGTTGAAAGAACCGGGATAGCTCGAAAAAAGTTCATAGAGCAGCGGATTCAGGTTCCCCCAACCGTTAGTCACGCCCAACGACTGATTGAACAGTGCCATGACGCCTGCTAGAGTTGGCGCCCCCGCCGATGTACCGCCGACAACAGCAAAATTTGTGGTTGGGCTGTTGTCGCGAAAGCCATTGGCGCAAGTCTGCGCCGTAAAGCCATCTTCAGAACAGAACAAGTATCCATCATGATCTGCGGAGGCGCTGACGGAGATATCCGGCACATCCCGTTTGTTATCGCCGGGCACTCCCGTCGCCGCCTGCCAGTACGGCTTGTCGAAGTAAATGCTCGCTCCCCCACCGGAAGCAGAGATCGTCGCGTCCAAGGCTGTATCGTTCCAGCTGGTTTCCGGTATGTAGGAGAGCGCTGATCCAACGTTATCCACACTGCCTGTCGTGGCGCCCCAGAAAGCGGTGGCCGAAGCATCTGTATTCGGGGCCGTACCCGTTACGGTTCCCTTGCCGTCTCCGTTGAATTCAGTGCCTCCCACCCCTGTCACTTCGGGAATGCCAGCCGGGAGATCGACTGCCAGACCTTGAGTGGCAATCGACACCTGAAAGTCACAATCGGCGGCGCCTGAGTCACCGGACGCCGAGAAGATGGTTTGTCCCTGCGTATTGGCCTGCTGCGCCCAGCCCTGCATGATGAGTGCAAAGGAGGAACCGATAATTGCTTCACAGTTTCCATAGCTGTTGCTGATGATGGCAGCGGAATTATTGTCCACGGCGTATTGCAAAGCATCAAACGCTCCCCAATTTCGATTTGTGCAGGTCCTCCCCGGACCGGGCCCAGCGTAAACGAAAATGATGCTTGCATCTTTCGCTATCCCGCCCGACCACTCCAAGTCCAAGTCGGATTCCCCCTCGTCGCCGGGGCATATCGTCGAGGTGCCACTGCCGGTAACCAACACCATCGTAGGATCGTTCAATGCCAGTCCGGCAGCATTGCGGAAATTGTGTAGATCCGTCGTGTTGACGGCGCTCTGGCCTATTACCGCAATTGTCTGTGTGGCGCCATAGATGCCCGCAGTGTAGAAAGCTCCGACGTCGTAAATCGTGGCGAAGTCCGCAGGCGTCAGAAAATGCAAGCCCGAAATGTGAGACGTCAGATGGGCTGAGGCTCCGCCACCGGGGACGACCACTCGCGTCTTCGCCCTAGGCTTGGGCTGGAAGTTATGCAAATGCTGGACTCCGATCGTCATGCCCGAAAGCACCGCCGGTACGGAAGGCTCCGTGGCATTGGCAAAATGCACTTTGCCGTGGACAAGATAGCTGTGAATCTCGGTACGGAACGCCGACTCGACCTGCGCGACCGTCCCCTCGAAAAAGACTTGATTGCGGCTGTTGGCCACGCGAGTCACGGTAAAGCCTTGCGACTGCAGCCAGGCGACGACTTTGTTGACGTCGTTTCGACTCAAGCCAAAACGCTGACCGAACTGAGCCGGCGTCAGCCACTTGTGATAGTTCGGCGAAGAACGCTGCTGCTGTTCCTTGAGCAGCTTGTCGAGCGCGGCCTGCTGCTCCGCCGAGGGCTTGAACACCAGCGACACGCCGCTCATGGGCTCGGCGCCGTTAACCCGGCCAAGATCAAAGTCCCGTCGCGCCAGACCGTGCACATTGCCCTTCAGCCGAACCACCGCGCCGGAATCAATCGCACCCGCGATGCGGTCGGGCTGAACGGCAAAAGTTAAGGTTGATAACAGGGACAGGGACAACGATAAAAAGGCGAAGAACAACACCGAGGCCCGAAAGGGTCGCATACACGCTCCGTAGCAGATCCGGGTATTTGTGAGCAGGTCCTTAGACTTTATATGGCTACCTCCTGTCTGATCAAGATTGTTGTAGATCGGGTTGTATGGAGGACAAAACTTGACAACCAGAGAAGCACAACAGACGGTCATAACCTTCGAAAGACCGGAGAAAAACGGGACAACAAGGAGAATTCGCGGCTCCAGGCCGGCAATTGTCTGAAATTCCGAGCCGTCTCACGCCACCTTGGCGTAGGGAATCTCCGACGGACGCACGTGCGAGATCGGCTTTTCATGCAGCAGAAGCTCCGTAGCCTGCACCCGCCGGTCGCAATGGAACCAGCGCTGCACCACGTTGTCGCACAGGAAATTCGCCAGCGACAGCAGGCTCATGCCCTGGTGATGCGCCATCCAGCAGCGCACCACCTGACAGCGCGACCACCGGAAACGGCTGCGGAAGATGGTGTAGTCGGCGGCCTCATAGAATCCGTGAGAGCCGAACCACCCCATCGACTCCATGCGGCGCAAGTTGTGTAGCGCCGCCGAAGGATCGACGCTCAGCGCAAGAAAGGTCGAGTAAGGCGAGATCACCAGCGGATTCGAATCCGTCTTCATCATCGCCAGCTCAGCTGAGGCAGTCCGAAGGCGCGATACTGATAGTTCCCCGCCTCATCGAGCTTGTAGTAAGCCGACTCCGAGATGCCCCAAGGGATCCCCCGGCTCGCGGCATAAGCCTGCTGCGAGCGCACCGCCGCGACCCGACTGCGATCGAGCAGCGTGTTGGGATAGGTACGCAGCCACACGGCCGGCATCAGGTACTCGAACATCGTCCCCGTCCATGAGAGAAGAACCAGGCGTCCGTGGTCGAGCGTATGCGCGCGACCCAGGTGGAACCAGCTGTCTTGGGGAATGTCTTCCTTGGCGATGGCGGCAAACACTGCGGTCCGCGATTCCGTGGCCAGCAGGTCGTAGCAGGCCGCCTGCAGTTCGTTGGCCTGCACGTCGAAGCCTACCGACATCAGCTGCCGCCGCGGGTTCAGCAAGAATCCGAAATGCATGTCGTTGGCGAGCCGTCCGGCGTGCGCGGCGGCGGACTTCAAATCCGCGATCAGCCGCAACGCATTTCGGCGGACTTCGGGAAGCATGAGCAGCAGGCGTTCGTAGAGCGCTCGATTCTCATCCTTCTCATGGGGCGGTTGTCTGAGTTGCTCCTGCAACGCATCGAGGAACGCGGGCAGCAGTTGCAACGAAATCTGCTCGGCCAGCATGGTGCGAAGCGCGGAGTCGCTGCGCAGCGGCGCAAACTCCGGCAGCCACCAGGGAGCATACGAGCGCACCAGATTCTGAACGCTCCCAACCCGCGCCCGAGCCTCGTTCCGGAACCAGTTGGCATCGGCGGTGCGCTTGAACTGCAGGCCAGTCTTCACCTCAGCCAGGGTCGCGTCGGGCAAAGTGAGGATGGCTTGCAACCAGTCCTCGCTACGCAGGTCCGACTCGCAGCGCGACAAGCCCTTGCGGGAAATCGCGCGCATCTCGCCCAGAGCTTCGAGGTAGTCGACCAGGCCTTCGCACAGTGCCGGCTGCAGCAAAGGCTGTCGCAGGCGACCGAGGCATCCTTGTTGCAATGTCCAGAGGGAGGCCAGCAGGTTCCCGCTGTCGACGGAGGAAACGAACGGCAGCGGCAGCGGCTCCAGCGTGCGCGTGTCGTACCAGTTCAGCAGATGGCCATTGTGCTTGGGGATGTTCTCGATGGTGGCAAGCGTGCGGTGCGTTAACTCTGCGAGTTCCGGAACGGTGAGGTAGCCAAATTCGCACGCAACCTGCCGGGCATTGAGCAGCAGTCCGACATTCGTCGGCGAGAAACGCGCAGCGATTCTGGCCGGCTCTTCCTGCACGTTGTCGGGGATCAGCCAGTTGTGCTCGGCCGTGGAATACTCGGAAAAGTAACGCCAGGTATGCAGGGCCGCGTTGCGCAAAAATTCGAGGTCCCGATCGGGCAACTCATTCCGGGGATTCGGAGACTCGTTCAGCCACAGCGACACCAGCTTGCTCGAAGCCCACAGCACCAGAATCGGGATCGCAGCCCAGAGCGAATGCGGCCGCAGCAGCCACACCAATAAGCCGACCGCGAGCGCCAGAACCGGCATCCAGTCGAGATAACGGTCGACGGGCGTGCGGCGCGCTCCCATTTCAGCTTCGGCGGCTGTCTCCCATTCCAGAAGCCGTTCCCGCGTAACCATGCGCCGTACGAGGGCGCGAACGACGGCGTCGAGCGAAAGCAGCATCTGATGAGCCAAGAAGACCAGCGTCAGCAGAACAGTGAAATTGGACGTCAAAAATGTGCTGATCGCCTCGCGCGCCGCCGCCGACTTCTTCTCAAGCGCCGCTTTCACCAGCCCAAAAATCAGCTGAAACCAGACCGGGATGAACAGGATGAAGATGGTGGCGACTGTCCAGCGCACGGGACGGCCCGTGGGAATCAACCAGCCAAACACCAGCAACACGAAGGTGGCCGGCTCGACCAGGCTGCGCCGCAGGTTATCGAGAATCTTCCAACGGGAGACGAGCGAGATTGGATTGGGCACACGCGCGCCGGATTCTTCGGGCACTTGAGAAGCCAGCCATCCCGCAATCTGCCAATCTCCGCGCAACCAGCGATGTTTGCGGCGGTTGTAGGCACTGTAGTGCGAGGGATAATCCTCGATCACCTCGATGTCGCTGGCCAGACCCGACCGGGCGTAAGCGCCCTCGATCAGATCATGGCTGAGCAGAGCATTGCGCGGGAAGCGGCGATCGAGAACGCGGTGGACGGCATCGACTTCATAGATTCCCTTACCGGTGAAGCTGCCTTCGCCGTACAGATCCTGATAGGCGTCCGAGACCGCGCGCGTGTAGATGTCGAAGCCAGTCTCACCCGCGTAGATCGCGGCCAGGCGCGAGTTGGCAGTGCTCTGCACACTCACTCCGACGCGCGGCTGCAGAATCCCGTAGCCTGCGACCACGATGTTTTTTACCGGATCGATGATTGCCTGATTCAAAGGATGCGCCAGCGTTCCCACCATGCGGTGTGCGGCGCCGCGGGGCAGTTCAGTGTCGGAATCAAGCGTGATTACATACCTCACCGTCGGCAGGATGGAGACATCTCCCTCCTTGATGGGAAAACTGTCATATTGCCCGCGCAGCAGCTTGTTCAGGTCGAGCAACTTGCCGCGCTTCCGCTCCCAGCCCATCCACCCTTTCTCGCGCGGGTTGTAGACGCGATGGCGATGCAGCAGGAAGAACGATCCCATCTCTTGTCCCGCGTATTTCTCGTTCAACTCGCGGATCAGGCCGGCACACAGGTCGATCAGCGGATTATCTTCGGACGCAGGCTGATCGGAGTCAGGCAGATCGGAGAGAAGAGCGAAATGAATATTGGGATCGTGGTTGCCGAGGAATCGCACTTCGAGATCCTCGACCAGTCCGCGCACCTGCTTTTCACTCAGCAGGAGGGTTGGCACGGCCACCAAGGTCGTGCAGTCGCCGGGGACACCGTCAGAGAAATCCAGCTTGGGAAGAATCTGCGCGGGCAGCAGAGCGGTGACCAGATAGTTCATCAACAACACTGCGCTCTGCGAACTGGGAAACAGCAGCATCAGCATCGAGAGCAGGACCAGCACTGGAGGGGTGGAAGGGGGCGTCAGCCACAACAAGACTCCCGTGATGATGGCGAAGGTTAGAATCGCAACCCCAGGGAGAAAGAATTCATCGGGATGGTGGCGCAACAAGGCGCGCAGGTTCTGCCCGAAATCGGGCTTGCAGCCGACCTTCTGGCAAAGGAGTGAACGCCCTTCGCCAACAATGTAGTAGCCAACATGCGACTCGCGGGTCCGCACTCGTGGATCACGGTAGGTTTTGGCATGCGCCTGTTGCGCCAGGATCAAAGCCTCGCGCGCCACTTCCATCTCGGTGCAGTCCGACCGGCGGGCAATCTTGGACAACTCGTCGCGGTACATGCTGCGGCTCTCGAAGTCCATCGCGGCGTAGGCTCCAGCCGGATCCTCGCGCAGAACCTGGTCGAACAGGATCAGCGGCTCGAGTACGACCTTCCAGGGGGCCTGCGTAACCTCGCGCAGACTGCGGACGCACACCCCGACGTTATGGCTCTCACCGGCCGGCGCCTCAACCGCCTTGCTGCCACGGGTGGCAACCTGCTCCAGGAGCGCCAGCTTCAGCGAAGGAGCGATTGCCCAGAGTTCGCGGAGATTCAAGACCGCGTTCTCCTGAAAGCCCTGGCAGAAAGAAGCGAACGCCTGGTCGGTGAACTGATAGCCCACCGAGTCGAGGAAATATTTTGCCAGCGCGAAGGCGCGCGGAACGATCTTGCCTTTCGGAGTACGGATATGCGGCAGGGTTCGGAACGGCTTGACTTCCGTGGTTACACTGGCGATCTCGGAAAAAATCAGGCTGACGTTGTCGCGGAGCCAGCGCAGGTCTTCGGTGGGCGACTGCTTGAATTTCTCTTCCACGGAAGCAAATACGCGCACCAGCGCCGCGCCCACTTTTCGGCTTCGTTCTAAAAATGTGGTGGACTGGGTGGTGCCCGGCAGCCATCCCAGGCGCGACGCGAAATGTGCCCCCTCAGCGCGCAGCATGTCAGGATTCGATGGTTCGCCGGCTGCTTCGGGCTGGCGCTCTTCCTCGACGATGCTCTCGATATGGGTGTTCTCTGGCATTCGTCCTTAGTCTCTACCGATAACTGGCAGCTTGCAGTTCGAACATTTCGGCGTACCGTCCGCCCAGATGCGTGAGTTGATCGTGGCTTCCGTCCTCGGCGATGCGGCCGTTCTCGAGCACTACGATGCGATCAGCCATGCGCACGGTTGAGAAGCGATGGGAAATAAACAGGGCCATCTTCCCGGTGGTGAGCTCCGCAAAGCGTTGGAAGACCTCGAACTCGCTGCGGGCATCGAGCGCGGCGGTAGGCTCATCGAGAATCAGTACTTGCGCGTCGCGCAAGTACGCTCTCGCCAGCGCAACCTTTTGCCATTCTCCGCCGGAAAGATCGACGCCTCCTTCAAACCTGCGTCCCAGCATCTGTTCGTATTCGCGGTCGAGTCTTCCGATCACTTCGTCAGCCATACTCTTTTGCGCGGACAAGTGAAGTAGCGGCAGATTGTCCCTCTCTTCGATGCGGCCTACGGCGATGTTTTCTCGCGCGGTCATCTCATAGCGCATGAAGTCCTGAAAGATAACGCCAATTTCGCGATACAGGTCTTCCAGGTCGTATTCGCGCAGGTCGATACCATCCAACAGCACCTGGCCTTCGACCGGGTCATACAGCCGGGTCAGCAGCTTGACCATGGTGGTCTTGCCTTCCCCGTTTTCTCCGATTAAGGCCACGCGCTCTCCCGGACGAAGCTGGAAGTTCAATCCACTCAGAATCATCCGCGAGCTGCCGGGATAACGGAAGGAAACGTTGCGGAACTCGAATCCGCTCTGAATGGGCCGTGGCGCCGGCAAAGCATGCGGCTTGGAGCGAATCGTGGGCCGCATCTCGAAAAATGCGATCAGGTCGGTGAGGAACAGCGCTTGATCGGCAATGCTCGAGAGAGTCGAGAAGATCTGCTGGATGTTTGAACTCGCCTGAAGAATCGCTCCGGTTAGGAATGTGAGCTCACCAATAGTGAGAAGGCCTCGCACTGTTCTCCAGATCACGAAGACGTAAGCGGAGTAATACCCAGCGGTTCCGACGACCGATAACAGCGATCCTGCAATCAAGCGGCGGCGGGCGAGCGCGACGTCTTCGCCGTAGATCTGATTCGAGAGATTGGTGAAGCGGCCGACCAGGAAATCTTTCAGGCCGAACAGCTTGAGTTCCTTGGCTGCTTCCTTGCTCCCGCCCAGAACCCGCAGGTAGTCGAGCTGGCGGCGGATGGGAGTCTGGCGGAAATTCTTGGCGTATCCCAGAAATGCGAAGTGGCTCTCCCCCAGAAATGCTGGAAGCACTCCGGCGACAAGCAAGAGCAGCAGCCACGGCGAAAACAACATGATGGAGACGGACAGCGTCACCGTGGTGATGACCTGCTGCACCAGCCGGCCGATGGACTGGATCATGCCCAGCCGGTCCGTGGCTTGCACACGAGCTCGCTCAAGACGGTCATAGAAGACCGGATCCTCGTAGGCGATCAGGTCAAGTTGCGCGGCGTGCTGCATCACACGGATGCTCACGTGGCGCATGTACTTCTCGGCCAAAAGAGTGTCAAGGTAATCGATGATGCGGCCCAGAATGCTCCCCAGCACCGCGAGCCCAAATTCGGCCGCCACTAACCACCACAAGCGCGAAGGAACAGGCTGGTGCGTGGTTAACGCATGGACAATCCCGTCGATGATGAGCTTGGTGACCCAGAGCAGCGCGATGGGGAGAACGGACGCGACGACTCGAAAGACCAGACCGAGCGTGACCACTGTATGCCCGGACTCCCAGACAATGCGGAGCACAGCCGGAACGTTTCGGAGTGCGGAGAGGCGCTCCCGCCACGCCTTCTGGAAGTTCGGTTGTCCGGCCATTGTTGTTCCTAAACGGGTCATTGCTCCGAAGCGAGAGCAGCCCACGGGTGCGTCCGACGAGCGGCAGCGGTTACATTGAGTTTAGCCCAACAAAGGCATCTACGCATCTTCCCTCCTTAGCTAAGAACAGATGAGCCAGGCGGTTACTGTGGTTACGCCCGGACCAGGGTTCTGACCTTAGGTTGCCGCTCAACGTGGAGGTTTCAACAGCCCCCGTTAGATGTGTAGAAGCGGTTCGAGGTTGGTGACGGAGGTGAGGAAGGGCGGCGGGCTAAACAGCCGGCCTTAGTACTTGTTGAATCCGGCGCGCTGCATGCCTCGCTGTGCCTCGGGCGTCTTCATGAAGGTGTTCCAGATGAATCCGGTGCGCAGATTTTCGGCCATCAACATGGTGATCCCGGTGTCGATGCCAATGACGTCATGGTCATACCAGTTTTTTAGCGGATTGAAGGCGTTGACAAAGCCGTACTTGCACCAGGCGGCGCCATAGCGGCTTCGAATCGACCTGAGAACGCGCATGCTGGCCTGGGGAACGAAGGGCAAGGAGCCCGCGCTGGCGCTGGGAACGGCTGTCCCATCGATTGGTCCAAAGGCGGGCGGGCCGCCCCAGACTACGTAGCCCTTTTCCGAGTCGGATGCGGTGATTCCCCAGAGATCGTCGCTGTAGTCGGGGAATTGGTGGCCCAATTCGACGCAGAAACGCCGGTGGACTTCGGAGGCAACCACCGAGTTCTGGAAATAGTCGGCGTACTTGTCGCGTTTGCCGCGGAAATCGAACCAGGCCTGGGAGTACTGATGCACAAATAACGGGGCATAGGAACCGATGTAGCGCAGCCCATCATATTCGAAAATCAGGCGCTTCCATGCAGTCCACGCTCCTTCTTTCAGGGGGTGCGCCGAGGAGCCGAGTCCCAGCAGGTACATCATCATCAGCTCGCTGTAATAGTCCCAGCGGTTGGGGAGGAAGCCAATTTCCGGAGTCCAGCCATGGGGAAGCAGCGCGGTGTCTTCTGAAAGCCACGTCCAGTCGACGCGGGTGAAGATCAGGTTGGCCAACTGGGCTACATCGGGATGGCGGAAGTGTTCGCGGCAAGTAAGAATTCCACAAAGCAGGATGGCGGTGTCGACGGAGGAGATTTCGGAATCCCACACGCGCTCGCCGGTGTTGATGTTGGCGAAGTGGTAAAAGAATCCGCGATGGTGCGGCACTTTTTTCCACAAGAAGCGGAGGGCGGTGAAGACGCGTTCCAAGGCAGTGCCCCTCGAAATGAAGCCGCGCTTCTCGGCGATACACAGCGCGGTCAGGCCGAAACCGGTGGCGGCGATGCTGGCTACGATGCCTTCGTCGGTCGTCTGCACATTGCAGCGGTCCTTGACCATTCCGGTCTTGGGGCTGGCCTGCTCCCAGAAGAAGAGGAAATTGGCGCTCTCCAGATCGTTCAGAAACTGGTCATCTTCCGGAGTGAGCGTGTACGGCGGCAAGGGAGGAGGCGGAGAGAGTTGCGGTGTCGGCTGATCCGCAAAGGCCGGCAGAACGCCAGCCAGGGGAAGGCAGGCGCCGGCGCTGAGCACTTGCCGCATGAACTCGCGGCGGGAAGGCCAGTTGGCTCGGGGATCTCTCATTCCTCTTTCTTTAATGCCATCCTAAACTCCAGAGAAAGAAAGCGCGACAAAGAAAGATGATGCGGCGCCGTATCCATGGGATGCTGAATTGGCGGTACCATCATATGGTTGACTTCTGGCAAGGGAACCGGCCGCGAGTGTATGGTCGTCAGGATAGCGCCATCAATCTAGCATGACTCATAGTCAAAAGATCGAACTCTGGAGCGCCGGCGTTGTGGCGGTGGTATTGGCGATTGCCTCGGTGTTACTGGTGCACTGGCACCGGCAGAGTGCCGTTACGTTGCAGGGAGCGGTCATAGTGCAGGATTCAGACCCGCGCAAGGAATTGCCGATCGCCGACGTCGAAGTGTCGGTGGAGAACAAACTCGCCAGGGGCACGGCCCGCTCGGATGCCTCGGGATTCTTTCGGATCGCGCTGCCTCGCGGCGTGAGGCGAGGCGACCAGGCCAAGCTTCATTTTCACCATGTCGGGTACCGCGATTTCGAGCTTGACGACTTTGTCGGCGACAAACTCTATATCGCCCGCATGACACCGCTGACGGCCAAGGCGTCGCGGACATCCGGACAGCCGGACGTCAAGGTGGGCAATGTGCGCGTCCGGTTTTCGATCAAGAACATGACGGACGTGAACATTGGCAGCGCGGTGAAGATTTTTGACATCGAGAATAAGGGCAATGTCCCGTGCAAAGGCCAGCATCCGTGTTCGCCGGATGGCAAGTGGAAGGCGGCGCTGGGGGCAGCTTCGCTCGACGCGGGCATGGGGAACGAATTCCGCGACGCGCGGGCGTCCTGCATCGCAGGGCCATGCCCGTTCACCCGGATCGAGGCGGACCGCTTCTCGCAAGGCGGGCAGACGATCATGGTTTCGGCACGCAACTGGTCCGATACGGCGACTTTCCTGCTGGAGGCGGAAGTCTTTCACCCGATGGCCAGCGAGCTGATTCACGAATCTTATCCGGTAATCTTTGGAGACTCGCTGAACTTCACGCTGCCGGCATCCGCGGAGGGGGTGAACATCGAGGCGGACATCGACGGCCAGACCATCATCTTCCCGCTGGGACCGGCGCTGCATTTGAGTTGGGCGACTTGCACGTCGCGGGTGAATCCCGATCAAACTCGCGTCTACCGCTGCGAATTGAAGCCGGGGTACCGTTTTCAGTAGCGCGGGCGAGATTAATTCACGTAGGGGCGGACGCTTTCGTCCGCCCGCGGAGCGAAGCGACGGCCCCGGACGAATGCGTCCGGGGCTACGCGATTGCAAGTTCTGCTCTGAATCGGTACTTCACTGTATTGTTGCTTTCTTACCCGGCCCCTATGACTTATATGGGGGACTGTGCAGCTTCCCTTCTATTTGCTTTCGGTGAGCGTAGCAAGGATTCCTGCAATAATTCCAAGTAATGATCGTCTCGACTCCTGCCCAACTTGCGGATGCACCTCTGGGAGCCACGCGGCTTCGCAGCGGAGAGTGGCAGTTTGTGCTTTGGGCTCCAAACGCAGAGCATGTGAGTATTCACGTTCTTGGAACGAAGGAACGGCTCGTCGAAATGGAGAGGGCTGATCGCGGGTATCACGTTGCGGTAATCGAACCGGTTGAGCCGGGGACGCGCTATCTCTATCGCCTGGACGATTCGCGAGAGCTGCCGGATCCCGCTTCTCGATTTCAGGCGGAGGGCGTGCACGGGCCGTCGCAGTTGGTGGATACGCGTGGCTTCGTGTGGGGGGACAAGCACTGGGTTGGCGTGCCGCTCGAGCGCAGTGTCTTTTATGAAATCCACACTGGTACCTATACGGAGGAAGGATCGTTTGAGGCCTTGATTCGCCATCTCGATGGACTTGTGCAGCTCGGCGTTACCACCATCGAACTCATGCCGGTTTCACAGTTTCCCGGTTCTCGAAATTGGGGCTATGACGGCGTTTATCCTTTTGCGCCGCAAAACTCTTACGGTGGCCCAGCAGGCGTGCAACGGCTCGTCAACGCTGCTCACGCGCACGGACTCGCGGTCGCGCTCGATGTCGTGTACAACCACTTCGGGCCGGAGGGGAATTACCTCCCTGCGTATGGTCCGTACTTCACCGATCGTTACCGCACTCCCTGGGGAGAGGCGATCAACTACGATGGCGCCCACAGCGACGAGGTGCGGCGCTTCTTTCTCGAAAATGCGCTGTACTGGCTTGAGGAATATCATTTCGACGTCCTACGCCTCGATGCCATTCACAGCATTTTCGATTTCAGCGCGTCTCCCTTCCTGGCAGAGGTCAAGTCAGCAGTCGCAGACCTTTCACGACGGCTTGGACGGCAAATTCACCTGATCGCGGAAAGCGACTTGAATGATTCGCGCGTGATTCTGCCTCGCGAGCGGGCCGGCTACGGCCTGGACGGGCAGTGGAGCGATGATTTCCACCATGCCCTCCACGCTCTGCTGACGAAGGAAAAGACGGGCTACTACCAGGATTTTGGGGACATCTCTCAACTGGCGACCATATTGCGCGAAGGCTGGTACTTCCGAGGCCAGTATTCCCGCTTTCGACAGAGAAGGCATGGGAACTCTACGCGGGGGCTTTCTCCCTCGCACTTCGTAGTATGCGATCAGAATCATGATCAGGTCGGCAATCGAGCTGAAGGCGAGAGGCTGAGCGTGCTGGTTGATTTCGAATCGCAGAAACTCGCCGCCGGCGCCACCTTGCTCTCACCCTTCGTTCCCTTGCTCTTCATGGGAGAAGAGTATGGTGAGACGGCGCCGTTTCAATACTTCACCAGCCACCTCGATGACGGCCTCGTGGAAGCAGTGCGTCGCGGACGGCGGGAGGAATTCTCGGCATTTGGCTGGGAAGGCACTGTGCCCGATCCGCAAGATGAGGCTACCTTTCGCAGGTCCCAGTTGCAGCACTTTCTGAAAGAGCGGGAGCCGCACGCCACGCTGCTGCACTTCTACAAAGAACTGATTCGCCTCAGGCGGGAACTGGATCTGGGAAGCGACGGCGCTTGGCACGTTTGGGAGCAGGCGGGCTCCATGATTTTTGTCGCCAGAGAGGATTCGAGCCCGAGGCTTCTCACCATTTTCAATTTTTCCGATTTGATTGCGAGTCCAGACCTGCCACAATGGGAGGGCTTGTGGCGGACGCGCATTTTCTCTGCGGATGGCGTGTGGCGCGGTCCTGGAGAAAGTCTTCCCATTCAAGTGAGTCTTTCGAAGCCATTTGCATTGCAGTTGCATCCGCATTCTTTTGTCGTCTTTGAGAGACTAGCGTCGAACACGGAGCGGCGATGAGATACGTTTGTATCCACGGACATTTCTACCAGCCGCCGCGAGAGAATCCGTCGCTCGAAGCTGTCGAGTTGCAGGACTCCGCCTACCCTTATCACGATTGGAACCAGCGCATCACCGCCGAGTGCTATGCGCCGAACGCGGTCTCGCGCGTACTGGACAACGAGAATCGCATCCTGAAGCTGGTCAACAATTATTCGCAGATCAGCTTTAACTTCGGCCCAACTCTGTTGTCCTGGCTCAAATCAGAAGCCCCGAAGGTTTACGACGCGATTCTTGAAGCGGACAAGATCAGCGCCGCGCGCTTCTTGGGTCACGGATCGGCGATGGCGCAGGGCTACAACCACATGATCCTGCCACTGGCGAATCGCCGCGACAAAGTTACGCAGGTGAAGTGGGGCATCCGTGATTTTGAATCACGCTTCGGACGCAAGCCGGAGGGCATGTGGCTGCCGGAAACTTCAGTCGATACGGAAACGCTCGAGGTGTTGGCGGAAAACGACATCCAGTTCACCATTCTGGCGCCCCGCCAGGCCAAACGGGTGCGCTCGAAAAGAGCGACCAAGTGGCAAGACGTCAGTGATGGCGGGGTTGATCCCAGCCACGCTTATGTCGCTGAGTTGCCCTCGAAGAGGAAGATCCAACTGTTCTTCTATGACGGCCCGATCTCGCAAGGTGTGGCCTTCGAAGGTTTGCTGAATGATGGGCGACGATTCGCCGAGCGGTTAATCAGCGGGTTCTCTGAAACCCGCCGGGGACCGCAACTGGTCCACATCGCCACCGACGGCGAAAGCTATGGCCATCACCACCACTACGGTGAAATGGCCCTCAGCTACGCCCTGCACCACATCGAAGAGAACAAACTTGCGCAGCTCACCAACTACGGTGAATTCCTCGAGAAGTTTCCGCCATCACAGGTTGCCGAGATCGTAGAGAACAGTTCGTGGAGCTGCGTTCATGGAGTGGAGCGCTGGCGCTCCAACTGCGGCTGCAACTCTGGCGGACATCCCTGGAATCAGGAATGGCGCGCGCCACTGCGGGTAGCGCTGGACTGGCTGCGCGACCGTCTGGCGCCCATATTTGAAAAGAATCTTTCTGGTCTTTTGCGAGATCCCTGGGCTGCTCGAGACGACTACATTCGAGTCATTCTTGACCGCTCGGAAGAATCCCGCGCCGCGTTCTTCGCCGACCACGCTCTTCGTCCGCTGAGCGAGCAAGAGCAGGTTATGGCTTTGCGCCTGCTCGAAATGCAGCGCCACGCCATGCTGATGTACACCAGCTGTGGCTGGTTCTTCGACGAGCTTTCAGGAATAGAGACGGTGCAGGTGCTGCTATACGCGGGACGCGCAGTGCAACTTGCCCAGGAATGTTGTGGAGAAGGGCTGGAGGCAGAGTTTCAGCAACATCTCGCAAACGCCAAAAGCAATCTCCCCGAACACGGAGACGGCGCGCAGATCTATGAGAAGTGGGTGAAGCCGGCATTCGTCGACATTGAACGCGTAGCTGGGCATTATGCCATCAGTTCCCTCTTCGAAACCTACGGTGAGAAGACGCGTGTCTACTGTTACGACGTCGAACGCGACAGCTACTCATTGGAAGTGGAAGGCAAGATGAGATTAGCCACCGGCTCTGTCCGCCTTCGTTCACAAATCACCCAGGAATCGGCCGCGGTGAAGTTCGCGGTTCTGCATCTCGGCGATCACAACATCACAGCTGGTGTGAAATCGGCGGATGCGGCTACGAACGGCGAGTTTAATCAGCAGCTGGTGACAGCGTTTTTGCAGGCCGACACAGCCGAGACCATCCGGTTGCTCGACCAGGGGTTCGAGAAACGGATTTCCCTGCGCCTGCTGTTCCGCGACGAACAAAGAAAGATTGCGAAGATCATTCTGAACGAATCGCTGACCTCGGCCGCCGCCGTGTATCGTACGATCTTCGAGAATCAGGCGCCGCTGCTTCGGTTTCTGACTGGACTCTCGATCCCCGTCCCCAACGCGCTTAAAGTGGCTGCCGAAATTGCCCTTAACAACCAGCTACAGCAATTGTTCGAGCGTCCGGAACTCGATACCGACAGCATTCTTGTACCGACAGCATTCTTGGATTGCTGAAGGAGACCGCCGCTACCAATATCCCGCCCGACACAACTACGCTGGAATACGCCATGCGCCGGCGACTCGAAAAAGAAGCGGCCGAATTCGCCGCCAATCCGCGAGATCCGGTTGCGACGGAGAGGTTGCGAAAATCTCTCGATTTGATTCCATCCCTTCCCTTCCCGGTAACGCTGTGGGAAGTGCAGAACATCTGCTACCCCGCGCTGGTCAAGGTGTTTGAGGAAGATGGATTGGAAGCACGGGAACACGATCCCGTGCTCCGGCAGTATTTCGACGATCTCACTCGCCTGGCGGCGCAGTTGCAACTCCGCATTCCTGAGCCCGCACTACAGGCATAAGCATGCCGCTGACGCGCATTCCAACCGCGACTTACCGGCTTCAACTGAACAAGGATTTCCGTCTCGCCGACGCCTGCCGGATTCTCGACTATCTGAAGAAGCTGGGAATCTCCGACGTGTATGTCTCGCCGATTCTCGGCAGCCGCAAAGGCAGTGGACACGGCTACGACGTGACCGACCCCACGCGTCTCAACCCCGAACTCGGGACCGAAGAGGAATTTGAAACCTTTCAGAATGAACTGCACAAGCGAGGCATGGGGATTCTCTTCGACATCGTGCCCAACCACATGGCGGCCAGCATGGAGAATGCCTGGTGGATGGACGTACTCGAAAATGGCCCGGAATCCGCGCACGCGGCTTACTTCGACGTTGACTGGCATCCGGCTTCGCACAGTCTCGATGGAAAGATTCTCCTGCCTGTGCTGGGACGCCCTTTTGGTGAGGTGCTCGATTCGGGGGAACTCGAGCTGATTTATCAGGACGGCAGATTTTACATTCAGTATTTCGACTCTCTCTTCCCGGTCGCTCCCCGCAGCTATCACGGAATTCTGAACCGTCGCATCCTCCGCCTGAAAGAAACTCTTGGCGAAGACTCAACTGTCTATCAGGAATACGCCGGCATCCTGGCTTCTTTCTCCAATCTGGCAAACACAGACCGCCGCTCGGGAGAAACGGCCGCGGACCGGCGCCTTCGCTTCGAAGGTACCCGCGACCGATTGTGGACGCTGGTCAAGACGAATGCTGAGATCGCCGCATTTCTTGAGGAAAACCTTCGCGAATTGAACGGGAATCCAAGCGATCCGGCCAGCCTCAGTGATTTACAACGACTGCTGGCGGAACAGAACTACAAACTCGTTTACTGGCAGAACATCAATGAGAGCATCAACTACCGGCGATTCTTCACCATTGCCGACCTGGTGGGAGTCCGCGTCGAAGATCCTGTTGTGTTTGAAGCAATGCATGGGCACCTGCTGCGCCTGATCTCACGCGGTCCCTTTACCGGGCTTCGCATTGATCACATCGACGGCCTTCGCGATCCGTTTGCCTACCTCACCAAACTTCAGGAGCGGCTGACCTCGCCAGAGGCCGCGCCGGGTTCATCGTCAAACTATCTGATTGTCGAGAAAATCCTGGCGCGCGACGAATTCCTGCCGGCCGATTGGCCGGTCGCCGGAACCACCGGCTATGACTACTTGAACCAGGCGAATGGGATCCAGGTGAACCCCGAAGGGGCCGCGCGCATTGAGCAGATATACTCCGCGTTTGTGGGGCGCCAGCAGAGATTTGCCGATGTGCTTTACCAGAAGAAAAAGCTCGTCATGAGTACCCTGCTTGGTGTGGAGATGCGTTCGCTCGGCCGCCAAATCGCCGAACTCGCCACCCAGGACCGGTACGCCCGCGAAATACCCCGTCAGCAGTTGATCGATGCTCTGATCGAAGTGACGGCATGTTTTCCGGTCTATCGCACCTACATTCGCAATATGGAAATTCCCGAGCACGCCCGAAAATATATCGGTGAAGCCCTCGAAGAGGCACCCAAACGCGCTCCGCATCTCGATCCGGCGTGCTTCGACTTTGTGCGCGAAGTGCTGCTGCTGGAAAGTCGTCCTCATGTGCTTCCCGACCAGCGAGAAGCTCGCCTGGGCTTTGTAATGCGCTGGCAGCAGCTCACGGTGCCCATCGTCGCGAAGGGAATGGAGGACACGGCTCTGTATGTCTACCATCCCCTGCTTTCGCTGAATGAGGTTGGGGCCGACCCGGAGCCCTCCAAAGCCAGCACGCGCGAAGGATTCTTTTCGTTTCTCGAGGCCCGGCACCAACACTGGCCGCACACCATGAATGCCACGACCACGCACGATACAAAACGAAGTGAAGGCGTGCGCGCCCGCATCAATGTTCTTTCCGAAATGCCCGACGAATGGCAGGCCCACCTGGAATTGTGGGCCACACAGAATGCGCGACACAAGGAGGAGGTCGACAGGCGGCCTGTCCCGGACCACAACGAAGAATATTTTCTGTACCAGACTCTGCTCGGAGTGTGGCCCCTGGACCGCGAGCCTTGTGAGAACCTGGTCGCCAGGCTGCAGGCTTACTTGATCAAAGCCACTCGCGAGGCTATGGTTCACACGCGCTGGACACGTCCGAACCAAAAGCACGAGGATGCCTTGCAGCACTTCGTCGCCAGAATTCTCTCGCCCGAGGCGGAGGACTTCCTGAACGATTTCCGGCCATTCCAGCGCAAGATTGCTCATTACGGCATGGTGAACAGTCTGTCCCAGCTTCTGCTGAAAATTACCTCTCCCGGCGTGCCTGATTTTTAGCAAGGGTCCGAGTTGTGGGACTTGCGGCTGGTGGATCCTGACAATCGCGGGCCAGTCGACTTTGATCGTCGCATCTCGACGCTCGAGAAGATCGAGCAAAAGCAAGGCACTGACCCACAGAATCTGCTTCCTGACCTGATTGATCGCTGGCACACGGGCTGTATCAAGTTGTTCCTGACGCAGAAGGCGATTCGTTTCCGAAGCCAGCATACATCGCTCTTCGAGGAAGGCGACTTCCTGCCGTTGGAAGCGGCTGGAGGGCGCTCGCAGAATATTGTCTCGTTTACACGCCGCCACAACGGGAAACAGGTTCTGATCGCCGTTCCACGGTGGTTATCGCAACTCGCGGAGCCGTCGTCCCAGCTACCTGAAGCCGATTGGAAGGACACTATCCTGTTGCTGCCATCTGGTTCTCCGTCCAACTGGACGAGTGTCATTACCAGTGAAGTTTTTGCCGCATCCGATCACGCAGACAAACAAACCTTGCGAGCCGATTCGCTGTTCCGGGACTTTCCCGTCGCCTTGTTAAGTGCTACCTCTTGAGAGGCGAGGAAGCATCCCCATGATTCGCTGTATGGCGCCATACGAGAGCTTGGCGTCTACTGGCAAGGTGGAAGGAGGAGAGATCCATGCCCGACGATCTGAGAATCACGGTGGATGAGTTGCGCAAGCGAATGGAAGACGGCGAGGATTTCACCATCATCGATACCCGCAATCCGCAAGCATGGGCGTCCTCTGACCAGAAACTGCCGGAGGCGATTCGCGTTCCCATGGTCAGCCTTGAGCAGGCTCTTTCGAAAATCCCGAAGAACAAACCGATCGTGGCCTATTGCACTTGACCAAACGAGGGATCCAGCGCCAGTTTGGCGCAAAAGCTGAGAGAGCTCGGATATCAGAACGCCTGGGCGCTGCAAGGCGGGCTCGACGCATGGCGCGTAAAGAATCTACCCTTAGAGTCGAAACAACGAGCCGCGTGACGGTTCCGTACTGAATCAGCATCAGACACCCAGCGTTCTGTCATGCTGAGCGTAGCAGGGAGGAGCGCAAAGCGATCCTCACTGCGAAGTCGAAGCATCCCTATCCTCCCCCGAGCGCATCCCGGGATACGGCCCCGCCAAGACAACCTGCCGTATACTGCCGCTGCCTGTTTACCGCAGACGCATGCCCACCGCAGATTCCGGCAAATCGCGCCTCGCTTACATCGACTGGATGCGGGGACTCGCCTGCGTCCTGATGTTTCAGACGCATTGTTACGATTCATGGCTCAGCCCACAGGCGCGGCAGAGCAAGTTCTTCATGTACTCGCAACTGGGAGGAACTTTCCCCGCTCCCCTGTTTCTTTTTCTTGCAGGAATCTCGTTCGCCTTGGTCACGGAGAAGCTGTGGCAGCAAGGTCTGTCGCCCGCACAGATCGCATCGTCTACGATCCGACGGGGCGCAGAAATCTTTGCCTTCGGACTGCTCTTCCGCCTGCAGGAATTTGTCATTGCCTGGGGATGGGCGCCGGGCAGCGACTTGCTTCGCGTCGACGTGCTCAACACGATTGGGATTTCGATGATGCTGATGGGAATCGTTTGCTGGCTGGTTCTCACGGTTCGTCGTGGGCCGCACACCAGAATTGCGCTGGTGCTAACAGCCACCGGCACTGCGCTCTTAATCTCCCTGCTGACACCAGTGCTTTGGACCACATGGCGTCCACATTGGCTCCCCTGGCCGCTTGAGTCCTACATTAATGGCGTACACAACACGGGCACTCCTCAGCCCTGGCTCTTCCCCATTTTTCCGTGGGCCGGATTCGCTTTCGCGGGATTGGCCACGGGATTCATCCTGCAGAGTCCGTGGGTGCGCCAACGAGAAACCCGCCTCCTTCCCTCTCTCGGCATCGTGGGTATCCTGATAGTCGAACTCGCCCGCTGGCTCGATGCGCAGCCGCACCAGTTCTACGAAGTCTATGACTTCTGGCACACCAGCCCGAATTTTTTTCTGATTCGCGTGGGCATGCTCCTGGCGATCCTCGCCGCGAGCTACGCATGGTGCCGATGGGGAGCCGGTCTCTGGGGCTTCAGTCCTCTGGTTCAGTTAGGTCAAGCATCGTTACTCGTGTACTGGGTACACATTGAATTCGTTTATGGCCGCTTCTCGATCCTGCCAAAACATTCCGCCAGCATTCGCACGGCGTCGTTGGGTCTGCTCGTGATCTTCCTCGCGATGTTGCTGCTCGCGTCCATCCGCACGCGGCTCAAGCGAAGGCCTGTCCTGACTCCACAACCTTCACTGGGATCCCCCCAGCCGTTGTCATCCTGAGCGCGCCTTCTGCGCGAAGGACCTATGCAATTTCTCGACGCGAGCACATTCTCGACTACTAGGTGGTGGAGTTACGATCGAACTCTTCTCACAAACTCGACCACTTCACGCTCCGCCCAGCGGCCGTCGTCCCCCGGCTCTCCATTGCGTTCGCCCAGATAGGCGCAGTGTCCACCATCTGAGGTTTCGATGTACGTGATATTGGGATTCCCCCGGATCAGTTGCCGCGTTTCAGGCCGCAACCGGATAAAGGGATCATTCACCGCATGAATAATGAGCGTGGGAACGGCGATGCGCTCGATCACGTTCGCTGCCGAAGCCCGCGCATAGTAGTCGTCGGCTCCGGTGAAGCCGCAATAGTGCGCGGTAATCCGGTCGTCGAACTCACGCATGCTGGAGATTCCGCGCAAACGAGACGGCTCAAAGGTCTCTGGAAAAAGTTTCGCCTTGCGGCGAAAGCGGCGAAACAACTGCATCAGAAAGTAATATTCGTACAGCCGGTTGCTGCGATCATGTAAAGCGTCGGCCGAGGGCGCTAGATCGGCAGCCGGGCATACCGCCGCTACAGCTCGGAATGGCGTCGGTCCTTCGCTTCCCCATTCTCCCGCCAGCTTCAGCACCAGGTTTCCGCCCATCGAGAATCCGATCAGCGCAAAGCGAGAAATGCCATCGTGTTCAATGAGGTGCTGCGCAACCGCGGCCACGTCCCCCGACAAGCTCGAGTTGTAGAGTACGGCCGCACACTCGTCCATTCCGCCGCAGTTGCGCTGGTTCATGCGCACGACATTCATTCCGCAGGCCAGCCCGTTACGCGCCACGCCGAGCATATATTCCGACTCGGTCGAACCCTCAAGGCCGTGCACCACGATCAGCGTCATCGCCGAGCGCCGTTCGCTCTCCCGATCGGACCACCAGTGACACCAGCAACGCACCTTAATTCCGGGCGCGACTTCGATCAGCCGTTCCTCGGCGGCAGGCAGATGGACCCGACGCGGCAGCAGGAAGCTGGCGATGGTCTGCACATGCCCGCCGCGAAGCCAGCGATGCGGTCGAAACGACGAGCATCCATCGCCGGGGCTGCCGGTCTGGCGTGGATCGTTGGTCTGTTTCAGGTTATCGCCCAAAAGAGGCGGGATTTGCGAAGTTCCCACAGATTGATTCTAATGGAGGTTGACCGGTAGGGTCGGAGCCGCCAATGCCCATCTTTGAATACATCTGCCAGAAGTGCCATCATCAGTTCGAAACCATCATCTACGGCAAGCAGAAGGCCGAGTGTCCCCAGTGTCACGCCACCAAGTTGGAGCCGCAACTTTCGGTCTTCGCGGTTTCCGCTAAAGGCTCGTCGAGCACCGCCAGCCCCACTGGCGCCTGCGGATCATGCGGTGATCCGCGAGGTCCCGGCGCATGCTCGCTAGGCGATCTCGACTGAGAAATCGGCGCCATCTCTCCCTGGCCCTAAGAGATGTGTAATCAATAATCAGCAGAAGCCCCCGCAGCACCTTCGGCACTCAAGTCCCGTGACGGTGGTTACCTGTGTTTCCTGGCTGTCGTCCCCTAACATTTCAGATCAAGCCACGCGAGGCATTAGATTCATGGATCGCCGCCGCCAGCAGCGCGTATTCGTCGACCTCCCGGTACGAATCTGGGGCATGGACGCTCACTCGCGCCCTTTTTCACAGCCTGCCAGCGTGCGAAGCATCAGCGGACGTGGCGCCACCCTGCAGGGCGTCGATGTGCAACTCAAGCCCGGCGAGATCGTCGATGTGCAATACGGGAGTGCCAAGGCGCAGTTTCGCATCGTCTGGCTGGGCAAGCCGGGAACTGAAATGCAGGGCGAAGTTGGAGTTGAGAGTCTCTCGGCAGACACGCTGCTGTGGGATGTCGACCCCTTGCGCTGTGCCACCGCCACCGGCCGGGGATAAACAAATCATTCTCCGCTCCAACGCTTGTCATCTTGACCCTGATCAAGGTGAAGGGAAGGACCTGTGCACTCTGCCTGGGGCCAAGAAGCTGAACAGGCTTTCGCTTCGCTCAGAATGACAAGTGGGATGGAACTGGAGAAACGAATTAAACAAACGGGGAGGGCGGGAGAGAGCTGAACCCCGCGGGGAGCGGGCCTTTCCCAGTATGGCCCGAGGCCGAAACAAACACAAGTAAAACCCTTCTCCAACCCGTTAAATTCCCAGTCCACCGCATCCGATTTCACAATTCCTGCACCGGATTCGTCCAAAGGTTGCAAGTTCTGGCACCCTTGACGTTGTAAACTCACTACGATGCGAGTGAAGATTCTCGGTTCGGCCGCCGGTGGCGGGTTTCCGCAGTGGAATTGCGCCTGCCCCAATTGCCGGGCGGTGCGAAGCGGAACGTTCCAGGGCAAGGCACGCACCCAGACGCAGGTTGCCGTCAGCCAGAATGATCGATCGTGGTTTCTGCTGGGAGCTTCTCCAGACCTCCGCGCGCAGATCGAAGCCACTTCCGAGCTTCAGCCTCGTGACGGGATCCGACAGTCCCCCATCGCGGGCGTGGTGTTGGCCAATGCCGATCTCGATCACGTACTCGGATTGTTGCTGCTGCGCGAACTGCAACCGCTGCGCGTACACGCCACAGCATCGACCCGGCGCATTCTCACCGAAGACAACTCGATGTTCGCCATGCTGCACCGCGTAACCAACCAGGTCTCCTGGACGGATTTCACGCCTGACCATCCATTCCCTTTGTGTGGTCCTGCCGGAGAAGAATCCGGCCTGCGCTGCCGTGCCTTATCGCTTGAAACACATTTTCCGGCGTACGTTTCTGCAAAACGTCAAGCGGCACTCCTTCCCTGCGAAGCCTCTTCAGGACTGATGATTGACTCGGCTGCGGGCAAGCGGCTCGCCTACATGCCCGCTGTCCCGCAAGTCGATGATGCTCTGTTAAAAGAGCTCGACTCCGCCGACGTGCTTCTCTTCGATGGCACTTTCTGGAGCGATGACGAACTCATCCGCACACAAGGTAACGGGCAAACCGCGCGGCAGATGGGGCACGTCCCGGTCACATCTCCAGAGGGCAGTTTGAGCCGGTTGGCGGGGCTGCGCCGTCCACGTAAAATCTATTTACACATCAACAACACGAATCCCATGCTGAATGAAGCTGGACCCGAGTACCGGCAAGTCCGCGACGCAGGATGGGAAATCGCGGAGGATGGATGGCAGTTCGATCTGTAGAGGCCACGACCGCAGACACCCGCCTGCTCACGCTGGATGAACTCCGCGCGCAATTGCGCTCGATCGGCGAGGAACGCTACCACCACAAGCATCCGTTCCACTTGATGATGCATGAAGGCCGCCTCAGCCGCGGGCAGCTTCAGGCGTGGGCTTTGAACCGCTACTATTACCAGAGCATCATCCCCGTCAAAGATTCGATCATCCTTTCCCGCGGCCCCGACCCGGTCTTTCGCCGTGCCTGGCGCAAGCGCGTGGTTGATCACGATGGTGACGCCACCAGCGAGGGCGGGATCAAACGCTGGCTGAAGCTGGCCGAAGCCACGGGGCTGCGCGCGGAGAAGGTTCGCAGCGGCGAAGGAATCCTTCCCGCAACGCGCTTCGCGGTGAATGAATATCTGAATATTGTGCGCAGCCGCAGCTTGCTGGAGGCGGTCGCCTCTTCGCTGACGGAATTGTTTTCTCGCGACCTGATCTCGTTGCGAATGGAAAAGCTGCGCCAGCACTATCCCTGGCTCTCCGGCGGGCTTGATTATTTTGAGGCACGCCTCACACAAGCGCCGGAAGATGCAAAGTTCGCCGTGAATTTCGTCCACGAGAATGCCAAGACGCGGGCCGAGCAGGAGCTCGCCATCCAGGCGCTGCGCGACAAGTGCGACATTCTCTGGGCGCAGCTCGACGCGCTTTATTTTGCGTACGTGCAGCCCGGCTGGCCCCCTCCGGGCGCGTTTCGCATGGATGCGGAGGAGTCCTAGCCTTGGCGCCTCCACAAGATTCCAGCCAGCCGCGCCTGGCTGCCGGCTGTCGCTGGGGCGGCACGGAAGAAGAGCGCGTGATCCTCTTCCCCGAAGGCGCCATCAAACTTCAGGGAACAGGGCGGGAGGTGCTCGAACACTGCGACGGCCAGCGCACTTTCGGCAAAATCATCGCGGAGCTGCAGAAACAGTTCAGCACCGCCGACCCGGCCAAGATTCGAGATGACATCAGCCTGTTCCTCGAGCAACTGCAGAAAAAACGGATCGTGGATTATTAGTCACGCCGCAGACCACTATTCGGTTGACAGCGCGGGATGCCGAAATTAGGGTGAGAACAGGTTCCAAAAACGAGGAGACGGTTCTCGCAATGACAGGAATACAGTTCATCACCGACGAAAAAGGCCGCAAGACTGCCGCCGTGATCGATCTCAAGAAACACAAGGCGCTCTGGGAGGACATCGCGGACGTACTGGTTTCCCGCTCACGGCGCCATGAAAAACGTATCCCGCTCGCCAAGGTAAAGTCAGACCTCATTAAGAGCGCGCAGTTGCATGGGTAGCTACCACGTCGTATTGACGTCGAGCTCAGAAAAAGAACTCAGACGTCTTCCCCGCCAGGTAATCGCACGCGTCATCTCGAGCCTGGAAAGTCTAGCCTCCAATCCGCGCCCTTCCGGGTGCAAGAAGCTGAAAGGCGGTAATCGCGAGTGGCGAATCCGCATCGGGGACTATCGTGCGGTCTACACTATCGATGACACAAAATTGCTGGTGGAAGTGACGCGAATCCGTCACCGAAGAGAGATATACGAACGATGACTGTCGTGGGTCAGCCGATGACTTCCAATCCTCTCGCACTCATCGCCGAGGTCACCCACCGTTGCCCGCTGCACTGCGTCTATTGCTCAAATCCCGTGCAATTGGCGGGAACGCAGTCAGAGCTTTCTACTGCGGAATGGATGAGCATCTTTCAGCAAGCCGGAAAGCTTGGCATGCTGCACGCGCACCTCACCGGCGGCGAACCGCTGGCCCGCACTGACCTCACCGAATTGATCGCGGCAGCCCGCACTTCGGGCCTCTACACCAACCTCATCACTTCCGGCATCGGTCTCTCGGAACAGAGGCTGCACTCGCTGGTCACTGCAGGTCTCGACCACATTCAACTCAGCTTCCAGGATTCCCGCGAGGACTCCGCCAACTGGATCGCGGGAGCCAAAGCGCACGCCCACAAGATCGAACTCTCCCGCACCATTCGCCAACACAAGGTGGCGTTCACCGTGAACCTGGTGGTGCACCGGCAAAACCTCGACCACCTGGAAGAGATGATCGCGTTCATCGAGCAGATGAGCCCGGAGCGAATCGAAATCGCCCACACCCAGTACTACGGCTGGGCCCTGATCAATCGCGCTGTGCTGCTGCCCACCCGCGCTCAGCTGGAAAAAGCAGTTGAAGTAGTTGCCGCCGCTGAAAAGAGGTTAGCCGGACGCATTCGCATCGATTCCGTCGTCCCGGACTATTACGCGAAGTATCCCAAGGCATGCATGGGCGGGTGGGGACGGCGCTTGATGCTGATCAATCCTGCCGGAAAGGTCCTCCCCTGCCATGCGGCCGAAGTCATTCCCGGACTCGAATTCGAGAATGTCCGCGAACGTACACTGGAATGGATCTGGCAGGAGTCCCCATCGTTCCGCCGCTTCCGCGGCGAAGACTGGATGCCCGAACCCTGCCGCAGCTGCGATCGCCACACCGAAGATTTCGGAGGGTGCCGCTGCCAGGCCCTGCTCCTGACGGGAGATCCGACCGCCACCGATCCCGCCTGTTCGCTAGCGCCCAAGCATCACCTCGTCGAGGCTGCCGTCCTCGAAGCCAACTCGGAAGATGCCGTAGCAAAGCCTACGACCGCCTCATCCTTCGTTCAACTCCAGCAGCAAACCGCCGCGCTGTGGAACTACCGCACCAATCCCGACTGAGACCATGTAGCGACAGCCGCCTCAGCCTGCCCTGAGCGAAGTCGAAGGGGCTGTCACCCGAGCGAAGCGAGGCTGTCTCTTCGACTGCATGCGTTCGAAGCCGTCTACCACCGAATCCCAATAGTAATCGGCCGCAAGTCAGTAGTGATGTTGTTGCGCTTGCCGTGTATATATCGAAACTCGCCGTAGACTTCCAGGTTTCCCTTCACCTTACGCGCAACCCCGCCGCCAAGGTTGAGCCCAAATTCATTCTGACTCTCATTCAGAAATTTTCCACTCAACGGTACGCTGCCGTTGGAACAACTCCCCCACCATACGTAGAACGCATTGCAGGCCGAGCCCGGAACAAAAGTTGAAGAATCCAGCTTCCCCGAGCGGTGGTAGAAGCCCTCTCCAATCAAAAAGTACCCAGTGTATTTCTTGGTCACCGGAATGTTGAAGATGGGATCGAGCATCAGGCTGTAAACGTGATTACTCGCCCCCGGCGCCTGCGCGGCTTGCAGCGCCGACGTGCGCAGTGGAAGGTCGGCCCACAAAAAATCGAGCCGGAAACCAAAGTATTTGTTGAAATTGCGCGCAACACCAGCCCCAGCCACGCCACCGCCGCCCTTCACGAAGGTTCGGGTCGTGCCGCTCGGAAGGTTCGCGCCACCACCAATGTTGAAGGTCCAATTCTTATAGTCATGCGGACGTGCTTTCCTCCGAGACGTGGATTCTTCCTCGGGATTTTCCTGTCCCGGTGCCGCGGGCTGTTGCCCTGCCGGGGCTTCCTGGGCGTGTCCGGCCGCTCGGACGAGCAGCAACAATACAAGAACCGTCGCGAACTTTCGAATCATTCACTCTCCTCCCGCTACCGGGCGTGCTTACGGACCATAGCGCTCGGCATCGAGAGGCGCTGGCAAAAGAACATGTCCGCGATTCTCCCGCCGCTCCAATGAACTCCGCTGGCAGCAGGAACGCACTATATTACCAACTTTGATGCTGCCTCGTGGTTCCAAGCCGCCCGCCAGAGTCTCATTTGGTTCTTCTCTGCGCACTCTGCGGAAGTCTCCGCGTTCTCTGCGATCAAGATTTTGATCAGACTTCCGCAAGATCGTAAATCGCAGAGGCCGCGGAGAACGGCCCAGCGAAAATAACCAATCCCAGAGTCTTGCGTTTTTGCAGTTCACGAGAAGCTAATGTCGCACGTATGATGACACCAGCTCACGTTTCACGAGACCCAGACTTTGCCGAAAACTTCCACCAATGTTGAAGTCGACGCCCCCGCCGCACGATCCGTCGAGAAGCCCCCGACCGCCTGCCGCGTAGCTTTAGTCGGTTTCGGAAACGTCGGCCGCGCCGTCGCCAAAATTCTGTGCGAGAGCCACGATCCCACTCTGCGCCTCACCCACATCTGTAACCGCAATGTTGAGCGAAAGAAGCAGCCCTGGGTTCCGCCCGGCCTCGTCTGGACCGAAGATTTTCAGACGGTGCTGAATTCCGATGTCGACATCGTGATTGAACTCATCGGCGGCCTTAACCCCGCCGAGCAGATCATTCGCGAAGCGCTGCAGGCCGGAAAGTCCGTGGTCACCGCCAATAAGCAACTAATCGCGCACCTCGGCCCCGACCTTCTGCAACTCGCGAATTCGCAAGGATGCCAGCTCGAGTTCGGCGCGTCCGTGGCCGGAGGCGTTCCCGTACTCCCCGCTCTCCGTACAGGCCTTAGCGGCGACCGCCTGCACGGCATCGCCGGAATTCTGAATGGCACCTGCAACTACATTTTGAGCCGCATCGAAAATGCGAGGATTCCCTTCAGCGAGGCGCTCGAGGAAGCGCAAGCGCGCGGCTATGCCGAAGCCGACGCCTCGGAAGATCTCGACGGCGGAGACGCCCGCGCCAAGCTCGCCATCCTCGTGCTCTCCGGACTGCATACCCGGGTCGCTCCTGAAACCATCCGCGCCCGCACCATCCGAGCGGTCGATGCGGTCGACTTTGACTACGCCGCGGAATTGGGGTGTACTGTCCGCCAGATCTCGCGCGCCGATCTGAAGGAATACACGCTCTTCGCCGAAGTCGGACCAAGCCTGGTTCCAACCTCATCTCCGTTTGGCCAGGTCCAGGCCAATCAGAATCTGGTAGTAACGTCGGGCCAATACGGCGGCGATATTGCGTTTCTGGGCGCTGGCGCTGGAGGAGATCCGACGGCAGTCGCGGTTGTGTCGGACGTAAAATTCGTGGCGGGGAATTTATCGGCGAGATCGAACGCCAGCCGCAAAGATGCAGGTGGTCAAGTCTCCAGCCGGGTTTCCAGCCTAAAGACCAGCAGCGATTTCGAAACCCCCTGGTACCTGCGCTTCTTCGTGCGCGATCAGCCCGGCATCATTGCCAGGCTGGCAGAGATTCTCGCCGCGCATCACCTCAACATCGACGCAGTCCTCCAAAACCCCGGCTTCGACAAGTCCGCGCTCCCATTCGTAATCACGCTGGAACCCTGTCGCGACTCCCTCCTCCATCCCGCCCTCGAACAAATGTCCGCGCTAGACTTCGCCATCCGCCCCTGCCTCTGCCTCCCCATCCTCCGCTAGTCACGACGAACCATGTAGCGACAGCCGCCTCGGCTGTCCAAACGAGCAAAGCGAGCGACTCCAGTAGCGCCGGATCCTGCCGGCTGTCGCGAGGGTGTCTCGCCCTCGCCGCGTGGACACAAGCCTGCGCTGACAGCGGTTGAACGGACGACGAACAGAGCACCGCTGAAACGGCGGCCATACGTCACTCACTGCCCCCCGATCATGCCCCGCAGCACCGTAATTGATGCCTTCGGAAGCTGGTATAACACTTCAGCCCCACCTGCAACTTTCGATCGTGAAGGCGGCCCATCCGGATCAGCGTGGCCCTTCTCTCCCTCGGCGTGCCATACATACTCATTCGAACCGAGCGTGATCCGGTCCAGTTGCCCTGTGAAATGTCGCTCGCGCCTCGTCTCAGAATCGGCGAACGCAACTTTGACCGCGTGGTCGTTGTACTGGTCACGATTGACCAGCATTACCGACCACTGCTTGTCGGGGCGCTCGACAACATACGCCGTCACCAGCGCGTTGCCCGCTGTATCGGTCACGTCGCTTGATGCTTTGAACTGGCGGTGCGGAGCGTCTATGGGTTGCACCCATTCCTGCGTTATCACTTGCGCAGCCAGGTATTGTGGCGGATAGCTCACTACTTTGTAGTTCTCGTCAATCCAAAGAAAGCTCCCAAAGTCGCCGAAGTGTCCCGGATATGGCATGTAATGGAAATAGTAGGTCGCCCCTGCCCCCTCCCCCATCATCGTGCCGACATAGTCCGCCAGCCACAGTGCCCCCTTCACCGAAGACGGCGGCGCGCCGCCGCCAATGTTGCCCTCGGTCATAAAGAAGGGAATGTTAGACGGCACGCCGTTATCCTTCCAGACTTGGACGATGTGTTTGACGAACCCGGGCTCCGGATACAGGTCCGCCCATGAGTACGTCGGCCGGTCCTGATACGGATAATGCTCGAACGAAAAGAACGTGAAATCGCTGAGCCGTCCGTGTGCCCTGAGGTAGTCGACGAAGCGGCCGATCCACGAGACTTTCCCGTTCGCGTCCGGCCACACCTCGACATCGCCGAATGTTCCCTCAAAAGGCGGGCCACCCAGTTTCGCCTCAGGAACGAGTCTGTGAATCGCCGTGGCAAACTGCAGATACAGAGCGCCGTAGTCTTCCGGCAACATGTGCTGCCCATCCGCTTCTTCGCCCATCTCGATCCACGAGATGGGATACTTGCGCTTGTAAAGGTACGCAATCTCGTTCGCCGCATCCTCGGGAGTGGAGTACAACATCGCGACTGGCACCATCGTGGGCAGACCGCGCGTGACGCCACAGTTGAAAAAGAAGTCGAACCCGACCTGATCTCCACGCGATTCGTTAAGATCCGAAGTCGCAACCCAGGGATCGACCGACGACGGCCATGTAATGGTCTGATTCCGGCTGGGAAAATGCGTTACGTAATCGTTGAATTGCCCGTCCGCCGACAGCGCTCCGACGTACAGTTCATTAATCGCGTATCCCACGCAATTGCGCTTGTCGGCCGAGCCGTGAGTGTCGCAGGTATTGGATGACTCTGTCATCCAAATGCGGATATAGCGCACTGGAATCATCCACGAAACCAGCTTCAGCGGGACCGTACCGCCCATGCCTTCTGTAATGTTGCCCAGAGGATACGTCTGCCAGGTACCCTTGGTCGTCCCGTCATAGAAAGGCTCCAGTTCGCCCGTCCAGAACTGCACTGCATAGCGCCGCGCATACGGATTCGCCCACGCGATGCGAATCGCGTTGACATCAATCTTGCTGCCCAGATCGATCATCACCCACTGCGGATGCAGCGAATCATCCTCGCCCGTAAACGACTTCGTGAGATACGGATTGCTTTTCCAGTATGAATTGGGATCTCCATCGGTCAGTCGCGACCAGCCGTTTCCGTCCCCGCGGCTGAACCCGCGATGCGGCAAGGGATACGCCCACGAATGCCGGATTTCCTCCGTAGGTTCGGCAGCGCCAAGAAAATATCCTTCCTGCTTCTCCGCGTTGCTCCATGTGCCGCGCGGATTCCAGTGCCAGGCCTCGACCATCAATTCTGTGTTCTGACGATAGGTGACGGTTCCCCACCCGGCCTTCAGAATCTCCTTCAGCATCGGATCGACCAGCAGTTTTTCTGGAGTTCCGGTCCGCAGACGGTCGATCGCCGCGCCCAGAGCTCGTGGCGGACTGAACGTATTGGCAACGTGCGACGGCGCAGCGTCCACCGTCACCTTCTGCGCCACCGCTAAGTTCGTCACAATCACCGCACTTGCCAACACGAGACAGATTGAACCAGCAAGCTGCCCGATGTTCGATGCCATGATCCCTCCCAGCGCAAACCCTCGCGTAGGCTTGCTGAAACGTTTCAATAGAGGTTAATCTTAACTTTGACCCGCCGAACAGCATACACCGCTACGCTTTTCACCAGACGAAAGCGAGCCCGTGCGACAGGGAAGGGAGAGGATTTTAGGAGGAAGCGTTGTGAAGGGCTAGGAAAGGTTTTGCCCGCCGCCCATGTCCCGGCGGCGGGCGGGTTCAGAAGATTAGTTCCAGAAGGGATTGTTCAATCCAGCCGGCGCAAGAGCGCTGTCCGTAATCGTTTCCGCACCAGACTCGTCCGAGATTTTTTCATCCAGAAATCGTGAAGAAGGCGCAGCAATCTCTTCTTTGATTTCAAAAGGCGTATGAGGGTGTGGATAATCCGACTTCATAGGGTCACCTCTCTCTAAATAATGATCTAGGTTTCATTGAAACACTCTCGCGGCCTTTCATGGGCTCCAAAATTTGGATGGCTCCTATCGAAAAAACTGGACCCAGGGCGAGAACTGCTAGGATGTCAGGGTAAATCCCAAAGATCTGCACCCATTACAGGACCATATTCATGAACTACCGCAAGCTCGGACGTACCGGTTTCGAAGTCAGCGACATCGCCCACGGACTCTGGGGTGTGAGTGGATGGTCCGGCTCTAACGATGAGGAATCCCTCTCCGCCATGCAACTCGCAATTGATCTAGGCTGCAACTTCTTCGACACCGCATGGGCCTACGGCGAAGGCAAAAGCGACGGCCTGCTCGGCGAAATCATGGATCGCAACTCTAAGAAACGCCTCTATGCAGCGTCGAAGATCCCTCCGGCAAATGACAAGTGGCCCGCACTCCCCACCTACAAATACGGCGACGTCTTCTCCGCGCAACACGTCTTCAAATATGCCGACCTGATCCGCAAGAAGCTTCGCACCGACTCCATCGACCTGCTGCAATTCCACGTATGGGATGACAGTTGGACCGACGAACCCGAATTCCGTTCGACGGTCGAGAAGTTAAAGCGCGATGGCTCGATCCGCTACTTCGGTCTCAGCCTCAACCGCTGGCAGCCGGAGAACGGCATCAAAGCCATCCGCACCGGCCTCGTCGACTCGGTGCAGGTCATCTACAACATCTTCGACCAGGCTCCCGAGGACGAACTCTTCCCCCTCTGCCAGGAACTCAACATCGGAGTCATCGCACGCGTCCCCTTCGATGAAGGCAGCCTCGGCGGCAAATTGACGCTCGAAACCCGCTTCCCCAAAGACGACTGGCGCGCGGGATACTTCGGTCCAGAAAATCTCGCAAACACCGTTGCGCGTGTCGACAAGGTGAAAACAATTCTTCCCCCCGCCATGACTCTCCCCGAGATGGCCTTGCGTTTCATCCTTTCGCATCCCGCGGTCAGCACAACCATCGCCGGAATGCGCAAGCCAGAACACGTTCGTCAGAACATCGCCGCCAGCGACGCCGGCCCGCTCGACAAGTCACTGCTGTCGGAATTGAAGAAACACCGCTGGGACCGCAAGCCCAAACCCTGGTCAGACTAAGCAGGCAGGCTCATGTAGGGCCAGCAGACCTCATGTGGGACAGCCGCCCTCGGCTGTCCGTCCGGGCGAAGCCCGGCTGCCTCTAGTGCCCTCACCCCTACGACTTCTGGTAGTAGCCACACTTCTCAAGTTAACGTTTAAGTCAGCTACCAGTGCGCAGCGCAGTTCAAGCCTGGTGGCAACCTATTTCCCCAAAATTCCCACCTGAGGGCTGACTTGCGTCGAACCATCCTGACATTCCTGATCTTGCTGCCCCTAGCCTTGCACGCCCAAAACTCTCGCGGATCCCTCCGCGGCGTCGTGCAGGACCTCACCGGCGCCCGCGTGCCCTCGGCCAAAATCGTCCTCCAGGCTTCCCGTTCCTCGATCCAGCGCGAGGCGACAAGCGAGGACCGCGGAGAATTTCGGCTCGATGATCTTCTGCCCGGCTCATATCACATCACGGTAACCGCGGACGGCTTCTCCCAGGCGCAGGCGGATATCTCGGTCGCGGTCAGCGCAGTCCGCGACGTAACTGTGACGCTGAAACCTTCTTCGGCAAAAGAAACGATTAACGTCCAGGCGGCGGCTTCCTCCATTACTACTCAGCCCATCGACCTGGTAAGCGTCGTCCACCAGGGAATCATCAGCCGCCAAGATTTGCAGGATCTTCCGCTCGCTGCGCGCAGCTTTGCCAACATCGCCTTTCTCGCGCCCGGAACCGAGCCGGTAGAACCGTCCGATCCCACTAAAGCGCGCATCACGGCGGTCGCGACCGGAGGCAGTTCCGGATTAAACAATGAGCTCTCAGTCGACGGAGGCGACAACTCCGACGACTTCATCGGCGGTTTTTTGCAAAACTTCTCTCCCGAAGTCAGTCAGGAATTCGCCATGCGCACCGCGCAGGAGGACGCCGACACCGGAGGCACCACCGCCGGCTCGGTCGTGATCACCACCCGGCGCGGCACCAACGACTGGCACGGCGAAGGGGCATTCTACGAGCGCGTGGCCGCCCTCAACGCGCGCTTCCCCATTGAGAATCCCGCACCCGATCCCAAACAACCCTTCTCGCGGCAGAACTATGTCTTCACTCTCGGCGGACCGGTGAAGCACGACAAGGTCTGGATGTTTTCCTCGTTCGAATACGTGCGCGAGAACGCCAGCATCGCCTACAGCCCGAGGAGTCAGAATGAATTCACCGCTCTGGCGCAGTTGGCCGCGGATGGCTTCATTCCCGGTGTCACCTCCATCGCAGTTCCGAAGAACACTCCCATTCCCTCCCGCGACTATCTGGGCTCGCTGCGCTTCGACTGGAATCAGTCCGCGAAGTCGCAGTGGTTCTGGCGTGGCTCGGTCGACAACTACACCACGCGCAACAACCTGGTGCAGCAGGGGACGCTGCCCTCCACCGGCCTGCTGACCCACAACAACTACATGAACATGGTGGTCGGCAATTCCTACACGTTCAGCCCGACATGGCTCGGAACCTTTGTGTTCAATGCCAGTGCATTGCACCTTACGCAGACCCGTAATTCGAATCTCGGGTTCGCGCTCCAGTTTCCCTTCAGCGCAACCTCGCAGACCATCTCCGGCTTTGAGACCTTCGGCGACAATCAATTCATGACTGCCATCACGGCGTTTCCTGACCTGCGCAACCAGCAGAAATACCAGTTCCGCTACGATATGAGTCACGCCACCGGAGACCACGCTTTCAAGTTCGGCGTCAACTTCATTCACGAGCCGGTACTCGGCGGAGCATTCCCTGGGAATGCGGAAACGCTGTACTCGTTCCCGCAGGATCCAACCTTCTACGTCGCAAATCAGTCACAGTTTCCGATAGACATGGCGGCTGGCGCCGAATCCACTCCTGCGGGCGACGGCAGCTTCTCTCAAAATGTTCAGCGCCTGGCTCTGTATGCCCAAGACTCATGGCGCGTCAGCCCGCACCTGACCTTCAACTACGGGCTTCGCTACCAGACAACATACGGCCTCTTCATCGCCTCAGGCCGCAGCCAACTGGAAAATCCCGCGCTCGCTCTGGCCGGCTCTCTCGTCAACGGCCCACCTCACGATTACCGCAAACAGTTTGCTCCGCGGCTCGGCATCGCCTATTCCCCCGGATCCAGCGGCAAGACCGTAATTCGCGCCGGCTTTGGCCTGTTCTACAACGATCTGGCGCAGGGCGGCTGGGCAGAGGCGTTCCGCGCGGTGAATGGTTCCAATAGCGGTCCCGACTCTCTCATCGATCCGAATTACAAAACGCCGTATGCGATTCACGCCAGCGCCGGCATGCAGCACGCCATCAATTCAAACTGGACATTCAGCGCCGACTACACTCACGAGCAGGGGAATCACGGCTATCGCCGCTACGATTACAGCGACCCGGCCGTCAGTATCTTCCGCTCTGACAACCGCTCCAGCTTCGATTCGCTTGCGTTGGTCCTGCAGGGCAACGTTTCGCGCCGCTTCAACCTGATCGCGCACTACACAACTTCGAGTGCCAAGACGTGGGGATGTCTGCTCGGAGAACTCTTTGACTACGTGAACGGCGTCTGCGACCCGCTGAATCCCTTCGCCCCGGGAGACTACGGCCCATCGGGCGAGGACATCCGTCACCGCTTCGTTCTTGCAGGCACGCTGCACGCGCCCGGAGGTTTCGAGATCTCCACCCTCACTCAAGCCGAGAGCGCGCGACCCTTCACGCTGACCACGCCGGTAGGAGATCGCGCCGTGGTGAACGGAGTTAAGACATCAATGGACCAAGTCCGTGGCACACCCTACATCCAGCTCGACTTGCGGGTTAGCCGCCCAATTAACTTTCACGACCGCTGGTCGATTGTTCCCTTCGCCGAGTTCTTCAATCTCCTCAATCGCAACAACCCGGGAGCAAACTACGTAACCGACATCTCTGCCTTGCCCAACCCGGTCGACGATTTGAGCAATGCCACAGCCATATGTACCGATCCCCCCGCCTGCACGAACTTCACGCCGATCACCAGCCTCAACCAGTTGCTGGTGCCGGCAGGCGGTCTGGGAGATTTCTTCGGCCCAGGAACCACGGTAGGGATTCCCTTCGCCGCTCAACTCGGCGTGCGAATAAGCTTCTAGGATTTCAGGGATCGCGCTAACGTAGCGCCGCCGTCCCGGCGGCTGTCCGGCGGGCGTCCTCGCCCGCCGCGCCGAGGGCCAAGACGCCCCCGCGACAGCCGGCAAAGCTTGCCCTGAGTGAAGTCGAAGAGATCTGGCGTGGATCACCGCCAAGCCGTGGGCGGGGAGTGATATCCGACGTAGCCCCGAAGGGGCGACATTCGTTAGCCCAGGGCATAAGCCCTGGGTAGGCAACAGAAACGCAGAAGTGCCGCAGGGACGGCACAGGTTGCAGCCGACGCTAAGACCCTACCGGACCAGCCACTCCGTCGCCGTATGCACGCGCACCAGGAGCGCGCTGTAAGTCACCCCGAACGCCGCGACCGCAACCCCGCCTGCACACAGCGCATACCAGGCAGAATATTGCTGCGCCGGAGTTCTGCGCTCTTCACTCCAGTCAATCAGCCGCTCCACACGCGCATTCACCGAAGCCGCTGGACTGTGCACCAGAGCCATCATGATCTCTGTCGAAGGTTCCAGCTGCGCGAAACGCGACAGCTTGATAAGAGCCGCCGCTAAATCCAGAGCCTCCCCGGAGCTTGAAACCGCGGCATCATCGGCTGCCATTTCCGTCGCATCCAGCCACGCATTCTCCAGGCCCGCCATGCCGGGAAACGCAACCAGGCGGAGCACCAGCTTCTTCAGATTGTCCCGTCGCCGCACATGCGCCAATTCGTGGCGCAGTGCAGTTTGAAGTTCCCTCTTAGTCAGAATAAATTCCGCCGTGCCTGAAACCAGAACCTTCGGTCGCACGATACCAGCCGTCGTAAGCGGAGGAATCACTTGCGAGGTCCGCAGCACGGGCACCGGACCGCTCGCATCCGCCGGAATCGATTCGCTCATCCACTCGGCAATTCTTCGAGATGCTCGTGCAGCGGACAACCCCGCATTAACCGCGCCGAACCCGGCGAGCAGGCATCCACAAATACCAAGCACCAGCGGGATCACTCCGATAGGCTCATTGATCGACCGCGGCTCCAGAAGGACAAATGACGGGACGGTGAATGCCACCGTCACTACGGCCGCACCCACCAGCGGAAACACTCGCAACGCAAAAAGCAGGTCAGCCGCGCGCTCCACCGGATATCTCTGGCATAAAAGCCACAGCCTGCGCCAACTGCAACCGACCGCGAGTGACAGCCCGCTATACACCAGAACAAAAACCGAGAATGAGACCGCGATGCCGCGCGCCGCAAACACTTACGTTCTCTCCTTGTCGCGCGAATCGATCTCCCGATGGCGCAACTGGCGCCGCTTGCTCTCCACTAATTGCCATAGATCGTCGAGCAAGTGCGCATCCCGTTCCGTGAGAATCTCGACCAGATACGACAGAGGCACCGACGCCCCCGGGCTCGCATCCAGCAACCGGCGGAACGCGTCACCCGCCGCTTCCCGGTGCAACTCCTCGCGGGAATAGCGTGGCGCGTAGCGGAACGCCCGTCCCTCAGCTTGCCGGGTCAGCACCTTTTTCTTGAACAGCCGGTCCAGCGTGGTCATCAACGTGGTGTAAGCCAGATCGTCATGCCCGTCCTCGAGCAACTCGCGCACGGTACCACTCCCGCGCGCCCACAACGCCTCGAGCAACCGCTGCTCCAGCGGTCCCAGCTGCGAGGACGAAGTCCGAAAATGAAAAAACCGATTCATCGGTCAACGAAGAACAAAGCAGGGATTCTATCTCACCCCGGTTCACCGCGCCACAAAGATTGTAGCCGTGCCGCCCGCCGCACCTTTTACCGTAACGGCTCGCGCGAAGTAGCGCCGCCGTCCCGGCGGCTGTCCGGCGGCTGTCCGGCGGCTGTCCGGCGGGCGTCCTCGCCCGCCGAGCCGAGGGCGAGACGCCCTCGCGACAGCCGGCAAGATGCCGGCGCCACCCGTCAACGCGTGTGACAAGGGCTAGCGTGCAAGTTTCTGCGAGGTTTGGTACTCGTGCAGTTTGCTCTGTAGGCATCTATATTTGTTGGGCGTCGTCCTGAACGTAGCCGCTCTTCAGGCGGAGTGAAGGATCTCGCGAGTATCACCGCGTGAAAAACGACGGAGAGGCCTTCCAGAGGTCGGCGGAAAACAAAGGGGACGAAGAATTCCTGGGGTGGGAAACGGGAATCGAACCCGCAACCGTCGGAGCCACAGTCCGGTGCTCTGCCAGTTGAGCTATTCCCACCGCCGTTGTGATTATAGCAACCAGCACTGCCGCCTGTCAGAGTCCCCATCTCCTCGCGCTGTCATGCTGAGCGCAGCAGTGAGGAGCGCGAAGCGATCCTCACTGCGAAGTCGAAGCATCCCTACCCGCACCGAATCTCTATCCCGAGGCACGACTCGCTCCGAGCAGGCCGTTCTGGACGGCCTCCATCCCTCCAACTGCGCACGATCAAAACACTCCATACCGTCAGATTGGTGGGCGGACCGCGAAAGGCGCCAAGTAGCTATTCCAGTCGCTCCAGTGTGTAGTACAAGGAATAGGCGCTGTTATCAGGAGAACAGCACTGCGTCATGCTGTAGGTGATGGGTGTTCCCGCCTTTGCTTCGAGAATCACCGTCGCTCCCCCGAGGGAAAAGGAATTTTCCCATATAAACGCTTGCGAAACATTGCCGATACCGAAGAGGACGCCGTTTGCAAGTTGTCCAGCGCCAGCGTCATCCGTCCACTGCACACCAAAACTCCACGCCGACTGGCTATTTGGATCAGCCTTGGCGACAGTCGCGTATGCCGATATCCGGTACAGCCCATCCTGCGTTGGCGTGAAAATTGTCGTTGTCGGAATCGGCGCAGTCTGATTCGCCAGTTTTGCCCTTGCCACGATCACAGGTGATGGCAGGCCGCCAGCTGACGCATCAGCGATCTTGCTGCCCGAAGTCAGCGCGAACGAGGCCACCAAAAACGCTAGTACGCAAATTGCCTTGTACATGGAATGCCTCCAGAATGGGAGCGAAGGGGAGGGCGCAATCCTACTACAGAGTCGGGCACATCAAAGCATGGTTCCCGAAATCCATCGGCGCGCGCTTTCGGGTCGACTAACCGCCGGTCTCCTCGCGCTGTCATGCTGAGCGCAGCAGTGAGGAGCGCAAAGCGATCCTCACTGCGGAGTCGAAGCATCCCTACCTGCACCCGACCCTTCGTCCCGGGGCACCGAACAATCGTCCTTGCCCGCCCTCCAGTTACGTACAGTCGGTACAATCCTGCCGGCAGAGTGGTGGCGGTAGGGATGCTTCGACTGCGAACGACCTTCGCTAGGCGCGAAGGCCGTTCTCCGCTCAGCACGACAACACGGAATGGACTAGCCCCCCCCGGATGATCGAGAACTGGCCACTGACCCCTGACCACTGGCCACCGATCTCGACATTTTCCACAAGATATTTCATCCCCTTGTGACGGATGACCATGACACATCTTTTCCAATCCCTTACTGTGAAATCGTAGGGCCCGGATGTGCAGCCCCCAGTTCTAGACCGCTGGCGGCCCCTGCAGCCTCCCCATGCGAGTGAGGATAGAGGGACATCTGGCAATCGGGCGTCGCAGTGGCTTCCCTGGAAAGCCCAGGGCTGGCGCCCGTCGTGGGAGTGATCGCTCCCCAATTAAAAACACGAAAAAAGCCCAATCGCAGTAGTAGCAAAGGATTGAAAAGGAGGAGAACAAAGGCACAAACAAGGCAGGTAAGAACCAAACCAACAAGCTATCGAAACTCTTTGACCCGGCGGAGTGTGAAATAACGAATAACGAACAACTGGCCACTTCCCCTATCCTCTCCCAACGCCCACGTATTCAAATCCCAAAGCCCGCAGCCGTGCGGAATCCAAAAGATTCTTCGTGTCCACGATGACCGGCTTCTTCAGCAGATTTTTGATGCGGTCAAAATCCAGCGCCCGAAATTCAGGCCAGGCAGTTCCAACCACCAGCGCATCCATACCTTCCGCCGCAGCGTAAGCGGTTTCGCAATAGCTCACCGAACCATTCAGCCGTACCTTGGCTTCTGTCATCGCCACCGGATCGTACGCTTTTACCCGCGCCCCTTTGGAAACCAGCGTCTCCGCCAGCCGTATCGACGACGATCCCGCCACAGAATTCGTGTTGGGCTTGAAGGCAAGGCCGAGAATTCCCACATCCTTGTTCTCGACCGAGTTCAAGACCGAAGCAATCTTTTCGACCAGGCGCTCAGCCAGCGTGTGATTGACATCGCGAGCTGCACTCAACACTCTCAAGGGGACGCCGTTCGCCTGCGCCAGCGCGACCAGGGAATCCATATCCGACTCGGCAAACACGCCACCCATGCCAGCTCCCGGCTGCAGGCAGCGCGGAGCAATCTTCTTGTCCAAGCCAAGCGCCAGCGCCAGGTTAACCGCGTCCGCATTCACCCGCTCGCACAGCGCGGCCACTTCGTTGATGAACGAAATCTTCGTCGCGACGAACGCCGTCGCTGCTTCGCGCACCAGCTCCGCAGTCGCCTGGTTGGTCACAATCACCGGCACGCCACGCATGACCAGAGGATGGAAGATCTGCTTCAACATCTGCACCGCTTCGTTCGAGCTCGATCCCAGGATCAGCCGGTCCGGCCAGTTGAAATCTTCGACCGCGCAACCGTCCGTGAAGAACATCGGCTGCGAGACGATGGTCGCATGCACCCCAGCCTCTTTCAGACTCTTTTCCAGCAGTGTGGCGGTGCCCACCGGCACCGGCGTCACGATGGTCAGAATCGGAGGCTTCGAAGCCAGCCGGGCGATGCGCAACACCACATCGCCCAGATGCTCGGCACTATCTTCAGCCAGGAAAATTACTTGGGTCTTGCGCGCGAACGATTCGATGTCGGTCGAGTAGATCAGGCGTCCGGCCCGCACGTTCCGCTTGATGATTTCTTTGAGGTTCTTTTCGAAGAAGGGAATGTTACCCTGCGCCATCTCCACCATGCGCGTGCGATCGGGATGGCAGCACGAAACCGGAGTCCCAAAATCCGCGAGGCAGGCCGAAATCACCGTTCCCAGGTACCCCGAACCGTAAACCCCGATCTGCATGTGTCGTCGTCTCCCCGGCTGCTCGGCCGGAACCGCCCCGAAGCTGGCGTCTGGCGGGGCTTTCCGCTCCCACGCCTACTCCTTATCTACAGGGACCGCAGGGGGTTCGCAATGCACGGGAGGGAAATGTACTTAGGGCCATGCACGTTTGGCGGCAGTAACTAAAAACGCCGGAGGTCGGAGCCGGGCGTCGGGAGGATGACTAGCGCGAAACCAGGCGCGGTCCCAGCGGAACCGGGGCCACATCGACCCAGCAATTTGGCGCCTCTTCTCGCACGAAGGTCAATCGTTCCAGCAAGATGCGGCGGCTTCCGGAGTAGTTCGACCAACGCCCGGAGGCAATCTGGAAAGCATCCCGCGCGGGCTGCTCCGCGGCCATCTTGACGATCGTAAGATGCGGAACGTACGGCCACTCTTCGTGGCACGCGAACACCTGCGTGTTCAACTGATCATGCAGTTCGCACATGCGGCCGGCAGCGCTCGCCACACGAATGTATACCGTTGGAGTTACGGGGACGAACGTTTCCACGTCGCCCAGCTGAACCTCAAAGGGCTCGGCCTGCCCACACACTTGTTGCAACAGCTGGAGCGCCGAGCTCTCCGTGCCACACAGCGGACGGGGAGGCAGAATCGTCAGATGCGCCGCTAAATGAGGAAGATCCGGATGCAGCTCGCGCCGAAGACTCTCCACAAACTCTCCCAGCGAGTTTTTGAGGTAAGCCACCAGCGCATAACGCGGGTTCTGCATATTCAGGAAAAATTATATCCCTTCCCAGGGCGAAGATTGGTAGGCGCGGCAGGAATCGAACCTGCAACCGTCGGATTAGAAATCCGATGCTCTATCCGTTTGAGCTACGCGCCCCCGAAAATCTTATCTGCTTGATTCTACAATGCCTTTTCTCCGAATCAGTATCGCAAAGAAAGCACGGGGTACAAATGATTGTCGCCACGGATTCGCACGGATCTCCACAGATTTTTCTCAAGGTTTTTTTGGACTCACCCGTGTGAATCCGTGCAGATCCGTGGCTAGCTTTTGGTCTGGTCCGCATCAGAATTTGAACTGAACGTCCAGTTGCATGCGCCGCGGAGGCTGCGCAGCCACGGGTCTTCCGAAAAACGGTGACGATATGGTTCCGA